>JABAHQ010000113.1_pt3 | contig 13627 bp, 9 predicted proteins | sample 7062091 | NCBI WGS metagenome assembly JABAHQ01 (sample SAMN14534359, study PRJNA622989) | marine sediment metagenome | biome: marine biome [ENVO:00000428]; feature: marine pelagic biome [ENVO:01000023]; material: deep marine sediment [ENVO:00002113] | place: India: Gulf of Kutch | collected...
CGGGCCCCGGCGCCGGCGAGCCTCCCCCGGACACGGGCCCGGGCGGCGTCCGCGTCGACGGCCGGATCGAGGCCGTCCAGGGCTCTCGAGACGAGGCCTTCAGCGGATCGGAGCTCCGTGACCCGGGAGCCGCAGGGGGCGCAGCCCTCCAGATGACGGCGGATCTCCCCGGCGTCCTCCGCCGGGGCTTCGCCGTCGAGGTACGCCCTCAGCTCACCGTCCGTGGGGTGCGTCGTCACCGTCGTCCAGCCTCCGATAGGTCTCGGCGAATCGTCTCTGGGCCCGGGCCAGGAGCGTCCCGACCGACGAAGGGGCCACCTCGACCGCCTCGGCGATCTCCCGGTACTTGAAACCCTCCTGCCGCAGGAGGAGGATCTCCCGGTCCCGTGGACCCAGGGAATCCAGGGCCGTGCGGGCCCGGGCCACGGCACCCCTGCGCTCGGCCACCTCCTCCGGCGTGTCGGGCGAGGGCGGAGCGGGGAGGTTCTCCTCGAGGAGTCGCTCCCGATTGCTGCGCACCCTGGCCCGGTCCCGGATCAGATTGAGGGCGGTGCGGAAGAGCCACACCCGCATTCCGTCCTCGCTCCCGGAGATCTCCCGCTGCACCATGCGCACGAAGGCCTCCTGGGCCACGTCCTCCGCCTCGTCCCGGTCGCCGGTCAGGCGCCACCCGTATCGCACGAGGCGGGGATAGAGGCGATCGAAGAGGGCGTCGTCGAAGGACACGCTGGGTCGGTGGGTGATGATCGGGTTCCCGGGTGCCGGTCTCCGGGATCAACATACGCACGGAGCGACCCGTTCGTACCGCCGGCTTCGATCTCCGCCGGACGAACGAGCGGGACCCCCCGAGTGTGACACCGGCTCGTTGACACCCCGTGGTCCCGACCGATAGGGTGCCCGCTCCGGACACCTCCGTCGTCCGGGCCCCGATTCGCGACCTTCGAGAGGGAAGATCGATGCTCGACCGTCACCCCTCGCCCTCCGCGCCCGCCTCCGCCTGCCCCCCGACCGTGGCCGTCGTCCTGCTCCTTGCGGCCTCGCCGACCGCCCTGGTGGCCCAGGCCCGGGGGGAGGAGCCCGAGCCCCGGCATCCCACCGCTCTCTACGAGGGAATGGACTGGCGGATGGTCGGGCCCTTCCGGGGCGGGCGTTCCACGGCGGTCTCGGGGATCCCGGGCGCGGAGGACTCGTTCCTCATGGGCACCACGGGCGGCGGGCTCTGGCGAACCGACGACGCCGGCGCGAGCTGGACGAACCTCACCGACGAACAGCTCGAGGTGGCGCCCGTCGGCGCCGTCGCCGCGGCTCCCTCCGACCCCGGCGTCATCTACGTGGGGACGGGCTCGGCCTGCATCCGGGGCAACGTCTCCACGGGGAGGGGGATGTACCGGTCCCTCGACGGAGGGGACACCTGGACCTTCGCCGGCCTGCCCGAGGCGGGACAGATCGGCGACCTCGCCGTCCATCCCCGGAACCCGGACCTCGTCTACGTCGCGGCTCTGGGCCACGCGTTCGGGCCCAACCCGGAGCGTGGCGTCTATCGCTCCAGGGACGGGGGCGACACCTGGGAGAAGGTCCTTTTCCTGAACGACTCCACCGGGGCGGTGAGCCTGGCGATGAATCCCACGAATCCCCGGGAGATCTACGCCGGAATGTGGCGGGCGGAGCGGAAGCCGTGGACGTTGATCAGCGGCGGCGAGGCCGGCGGGGTCTACAAGACCGTGGACGGCGGCGAGACGTGGGAGAAGCTGACCGGCGGCCTCCCCACCGGCGTGGTGGGGAAGGTGGGCGTCACGGTGTCCCCCGCACGTCCCGACCGGGTGTGGGCCCTGATCGAGGCCGAGCCCGACGGCGGCGTCTACCGCTCCGACGACCGGGGCGAGACCTGGATGCGCACCAACGACGAGAACAAGCTCCGGCAACGGGCTTGGTACTACACCCACATCCTCGCCGACCCCGCCGACGAGAACACCGTCTACGCCCTGAACACCGACTTCTACCGATCCGTGGACGGGGGCCGGACCTTCGAGGAGATCGAGGTTCCCCACGGCGATGTCCACGATCTCTGGGTCAGCCCCGCCGACCCGAAACGCATGGTGGTGGCCAACGACGGGGGCGCCCAGGTCTCGGTGAACGGGGGACGGTCGTTCAGCACCATGTACAACCAGCCCACGGCCGAGCTCTACGACGTGATCGTGGACAACCAGGTCCCCTACCGCCTCTACGGCTCCCAGCAGGACAACACCGGGATCTCCGTGCCGGCGTGGTCCTCGTCGAACACGCTGCACCCCTTTCAGCGCTGGCTCTACCCGTCGTCGTGCGAGACCGGACCCATCGCCCTGCATCCCGACCGTCCCGAGGTGATCTACGGCGGATGCTACGGGGGAGCGATCAACCGGCTGGAGGTCGAGAAGGATCAGCGACGAAACGTGATCCTCTATCCCCAGCTCCAGCTGGGGCAGGCCGCGGCCGATCTCCGCTACCGCTTCCAGTGGGTGGCGCCGATCGTCGTCTCTCCCCATGACCCCTCCGTGGTCTACCACGCCTCCCAGCGCGTGCATCGCACCACCGACGGCGGGATGACCTGGGAGACGATCTCCTCCGACCTGACGACCGACACCCCGGAGCATCAGACCCGAGCGGGGGAGCCGATCAACGCCGACGTGACCGGCGTGGAGATCTACAACACGATCTTCAGCCTCGTGGTCTCGCCCCACGACCCCGGGACGATCTGGGTGGGAAGCGACGATGGGCTCGTCCACGTGAGCCGGGACGGCGGGGAGAGGTGGGACGAGGTGACCCCGGGAGCGATGCCCGAGCTGGCGACCGTGGACGAGATCGAGGTTTCGCCCCACCGGGCGGGGAAAGCGTACGTGGCGGTCCACCGGTACCGCCTCGACGACTTCCGTCCCTACGTCTACCGCACTGCGGACTTCGGCGCCTCCTGGACCCTCCTCACCGACGGAGAGAACGGGATCCCCGGGGACCACCCGGTGCGGACGGTCCGGGAGGATCCCGACCGGGAGGGGCTCCTCTACGCCGGCACCGAGTTCGGCGTCTTCGTCTCCTTCGACGACGGGCGCCGCTGGCAGCCCCTCCAGCTCGACCTCCCGGTGACGCCCGTGACGGGGATGCGGGTCCACCGGAAGGACCTGGTGGTTTCGACCCAGGGCCGCTCCTTCTGGATCCTCGACGACCTGAGCCCCCTCCACGAGATCGCCGACCGGGGCGACGAGATCGCCGGCGCCCGGTCCTGGCTCTACCCTCCCCGGGACGCGTACCGGGTGAACACGTCGGGCACCCCGGAGCTCGGTGGCGGCGTGCGCCCGGAGCCCGCGCCCGACGGAGCGCTCCTCCAGTACCACCTCTCCGCCGAGCCCGAGAGCGAGGTGACCCTGGAGATCCTCGACGGCGCCGGCGCGCTCGTCCGTCGGTTCACCTCGGACTCGGCCGCGTCCGCCGAAGCGGACCAGCCCCGCCTGCCCGCCGAGCCGGGAGGTCACCGCTTCGTCTGGGACCTGACCCATCCGGGCCCCGACCCGATCGAAGACGCCGTGATCTGGGGCTACAGCGGGGGGGTGAAATCGCCTCCCGGGACCTACGTGGCCCGCCTCACGGCCCTGGGCACCACCTCCGAGCGGGAGTTCAGCGTCCTCGGGGATCCCCGGCTCGAGACGGTGACCCGGGAGGACTACGAGGAGCAGTTCCGGCTCGGCTCGGCGGTCCGGGACAGCGTCGATCAGGTCTACGACGCCCTCCGCCGGATCCGCGCCGTTCGGGAACAGGTGGAGGACGCCATGGAGCGGACGGCCCGCCTGGGCCGGGAGGGCGAGGTGGAGCCCCTGGCCGACTCCCTGAAGGCGGAGCTCTCGGAGGTGGAGGAGTCCCTGATCCAGACCCGGAACGAGAGCGGACAGGATCCGATCCGCTTCCCGTCGAAGCTCGACAACCAGTACCTCGAGCTCTACGGATTCTTGACGGGGACCGACGGCTACATCTCGGGCGGGCCCGAAGGTCCGCCCACCGAAGGGGCGTATACCCGCTTCCAGGAGCTGAACGGTCGGTGGGTGGAGCTGAGGACCCGACTGGAGACGATCCTCCGGGACGAGGTCGAGGCGTTCAACCGGGCTCTGGAGCGGCTGGGCGTGCCCGCGGTGGCCGTTCCCGAGGGTCCGCGAGCGATCAGCATGAACCCGGGGGGCTGAAGGGGGGAGGCAAGCGCGGTGTGCCGGGGGGGGAAGGAGGACTTGTGCGCCGCCGGGAGCCCCGCCTAGCTTGGAAATAGGGACATATTTCCCTATCCCGGTCGGGGAAGGGCCATCGGGCCCGAGCCCCGACTGCGGCCGGCTCGCCCGGACCGCTTCGGACCCCGGCGATTCGTCGGGATCCGGCGTTCGGTGGCTGCGTAGGGGAGAGGACCTTCCTAGCCGGCACCACCCCAGCGTTTCCACACATCGATGCAGGCACCCGATCTCCGCCGAGGCGGAGGCGGGGCGATCTATCCCGATCGCCGTGGCCCGAGTGTCGCTCCCAACCGGGCCGCGTCGGGTCGCTCCGCCGTCTCTCCCTCGAGTGAAGCGGTTTCCTGTGGTCGAGGGGGGAGGTGGCCATGAGGTTCCGCTACTTCGACGGCGACGGGTTGGAGGTCGAGATCTCCTCGGTCGACGCCCTGGCGTTCCGGATCCGCACAGGAATCATCACCGGGGAGACGCTCCTCTACGACAGCGCGGTGGACGAGTGGGGTCCCGCCGGCGAGCACCCGGTCTTCCGGTTCGTGAAGGAGGAGGGAGAGGGCCCCTGGAGCCCCTCCGAGATCGCGGCGCCACCCCGGAAGCCGCACACCCCTCCGGCCCGGCCCCGGCCGCCCGGACGGGCCCCGCCGCCCGACGACGCGCCCTCCGCGCCTCCGCCCCGGGCCCGAAGGCCCGGGCGGGCGCCGCCCCTGGATCCCCAGCCGGGGAACGCCGAGCCCCCGAGCGAGGCCGACGCGGCGACCGAAGGGAAGACCGCGCCTGACCCGTCGGCCGAGGACGCGTCCGGGGCGATCCCCTCGGAGACGAGGTCGCCGAAGAAGAAGCCGACGAAGGAGCCCTCCGCCCCCGACCTGCCCGACCTGGGTGGCCCGGGACTGGAAGGCCTCACCTCGGAGTTCCAGGACACGATCTCGGAGCTGTCCGCGGAATCCCGACGGAGCAGTCCTCCGCCCCCACGGAAGCCCCGGGAGCGCCCGGAAGGCTCGCCGTGGGCGGAGCTCATGCCCCAGCCCAGAAGGGCCACCCGCCCGGCGATCCGCGCCCCGAGACGGGTTCGGAAGCGAAGGGCCCGGAATCTGCGGTCGGGAAGGCGGTGGGGCATTCGCTGGTACGTGGTGGCCCTCTCCCTGCTTCCCGTGGCCGCCGTGGTGCTCCTGACCGTGGGCGAGGCGCAGATGCACGCGGCCCGCGACGTCTTCGCGGGCGCGGTGGGGATCGTCTCCGGTGGGGATTCGGAAGCCGCCGAGGAGGCCGACGCCGAGGGCACCATCCGCACCGCCGCCCTCACCGCGGAGCCTCCTCGAGGCGACGAGCCCGAGGCTGACGGCGCGACCGCGTCGGCGCGAGCCGGCGCGATCCCGAGCCCCACCCGGGCCCGGGTCGAGGAGCTGACCGCGGCCGTCTACGGCGATCTCGCCGGGGCGGTCCGGAATCTGCAGGCCTCCCTGGGCGTGCCCGAGGCCCCGCCGGCGGAGTGGCTCCACGGCAACTATCTGGCTCACGCGGGCGACTACCCCGAGGTCGGGGACTACTGGGCTAGCTTCCGGGCCTACATCAAGGCGATCCGGTCCACGGAGGCGCAGCTGTACCGCGGCTTCGTTCAGAACCGGGTGCTCGAGATGGGGCTGGACCCGGAGAGGAGCGCCGCCCTCTCGGCCCGGGCCATGGAGCGGTTCCGCGCGGCCCAGGACCGGCGAGAGGCTCTCTACTCGGACCTCCTGGGCCTGGCCGTGGAGGCCAAGGGCCTCCACCGGCTCCTGGTGGAGCGGGAGGCCTCGATCGCCTACGAGCCATTCACGCGCCAGGGGCTGAGCCGGGATCCGGTCGTCGAGGCCGTGCCCGAGGATCCCGAGCTGGCCCGGGAGGTCTGGAGCCGAATCGACGGGATCTTCGACCGTCTCGACTGGATCCAGGGCGTCCGCCCCGTCTCCACCCTCCGCCTGCAGCAGGCCCTGCTGAGCGAGTTCGAGCTGCCCGAGCGGGCGCCGTAGCGGGACGCCCGACCGGCCGTCCCGGGGCTCTCTACGGCATCGGGGCCTCCGGCATGGTGAGGATCGCCGCGTAGAGGTCGATCCCGTACCAGAGGTTCGCGATGCGCAGGTTCTCGTCGGGGGCGTGCTGGTTGTCGTCGTGGTTCGCGATGGGGACGATCATCGCCGGCTCGCCCAGCCGCTCGGTGAAGAGGTAGAGGGGCAGGGATCCTCCCAGGGCGGGGAGCAGGACCAGCTCCTGGCCCGTGGCCCGTCGGGTGGCGCCCACGACCTGACGGGCGATCGGCGTGTCCATGGCCGTTCGGGAGGCCACGTAGCCCCCACCCCGGGTGACCCTCGCCACCTTCCGGTGGGCGAGTAACGTCTCCCGGTCCGGCTCCTCCCGGACGATGTGATAGCCCCGGCTCCGGATGTGCACCTCCACCCGATCCTTCATCCGCTCCGGGTCGTTTCCCTTCACCAGCCGGATCCCCAGGGCCGCCGTGGCCTCGGAGGGGATGATGTTCCGGGCCCGGGACCCCACGTTTCCGCTGCTCATCCCACGGATCGTGAGCGAAGGGAGGAGGAGACGCTCGGCGAGGCTCTCGGGCTCCCCCTCGGTCCACGACAGGCCCAGCTCCCGCTTCAGCTCCTCGTCGTACGCCGGAAGGCTCTGCAGGGCGGCGCGCTCTTCCCGGCCGATCGGCTCCACGGAGTCGTAGAAGCCCTCCACCAGCACGCGCCCGCTCTCGTCCTTCATGCTCGCCAGGAGCTCGGCCAGCATCTGGCCGGGCACGGGCGCCCAGTTCCCGTAGTGGCCGGAGTGCAGCGGGCGCGTCGCCCCGTACACGGTCACCGCCATCCCCGTGACCCCCCGGACGCCGAAGGTGAGCTGGGGCCGGCCGCTCTGGTGGACCGGCCCGTCGCAGAAGAGCCAGACGTCCACGTCGAGACGGTCCCGGTGAGCGTCCATGTACTCGTCCAGGTGGACGGAGCCGGCCTCCTCCTCGCCGTCGAAGAGAAACTTGACGTCGGAGGTGCGTTGGATCCCCGCCGCCTCCAGGGCGTCGAGGGCCGCCATGAGGGCCGCCAGGGGCGCCTTGTCGTCGCCGGCCGAGCGGGCGTAGAGGCGCCAGGCGGGGTCCACCGCCTCTCCGGGCTGGGGGAAGGGGATCGGTCGGGCCCCGGCTGCCATGTCGCCGTCGTAGAGGGTGGGCTCCCAGGGGCCGTGGGTCCACCGGCTCTCGTCGACGGGCTGGCCGTCGTAGTGGACGTAGATCCCCAGGGTCCGGGTGGCGCCCTCGGCCGGGAGCTCCCCGTAGATCAGGGGGGATGCGCCGGGAAGGGTCCAGATCTCCATGCGGGCTCCCCGGTCCTCGAGCTCCCGGACGATCTGCTCGGCGTTGCGGCGGATTCCCGCCGAGTCACCGGCCACGTTGGGGATCGCGAGGAGCCGGGCGAAGGCGTTCACGATCTCGGCCTCGTGGCCCCGGCGATACTCCCGGGCCGCGTCCACGGCGGAGTCCTGGCCGGCGGCGGCCGGCGCCAGGAGGAGGACGAGCGCCGCTCCAGAGACGAGCGCCCGCGACCACGCCGGCGGACGCAGGGAGGGGGCGAGGGCGCTCGCGGACCGGAGGAAAGAACGAAGTGGGTTCGGCATGGGGCTCACGGGTCAGGGTCGGCCGGCGGTCGAAGACGAGGACGCGGGGATCGCGTCCATGAGGAGGCTCAGGGCCCGGTTCAGGGCCCGGCTCCCGTGCTCGTCGCCTCGGAAGTGACCGAGACGGACCACGACCAGGTCGCGGGACGGGACGACGAAGGTGTGCTGCCCGCCACCTCCCGCCATGTAATAGGCGCTCCGGGGCAGGTTCCACTCCCCGGTCCCGTTGATCCAGAAGAGCCCGCCGTAGACGGGCTCGTCCCAGGCCGGGGCCGGGGTGCTCACGAACTCCACGTACCCCTCGGGGAGGATCCGCTCCCCCCGCCAGACCCCGTCGTTCAGGTAGAGCATGCCCAGGCGGGCCCAGTTCCGGGCCGTGCCGTAGTCGTACCCGGTCAGGAGGAAGTTCCCGTAGGGGTCGGTCTCCATGACCTGGCGCCGGATCCCGATCCGGTCGAAGAGGGCCCGCTGGGGCCACGTCCAGTAGCTCTCGCCCCGCGCCTCCACGGTGCGGCGGATCAGGTGGCCCAGGGTCAGGGGATCGGAGTTCCGGTAGCGGCCCTCGGTGCCGGGCTCGAACTGGAGCGGCCGGTTCACGCTGAAGGCGAAGGCGTCGAGGGCCCCGGTGTAGACGAGCATGTGGTCGGGGTAGCCCCGGGCCGGGTCGTAGTCCGGGTCCCGGGGGGCGGTGAAGAAGAGCCCGGAGGACATGCGTAGGAGGTCGGAGACGCGGATCCGGGATCGGGCGTCTCCGGCCCCCTGCCATTCGGGAACGGGAGCCGGGTCGTGGAGCCCGAGCGCTTCCTCGCGGATCAGGATCCCCACCAGGGTGGCGGTGAGGCTCTTCCCCATCGACCAGCTCTCGAGCTGGGTGCGGAGGTCGGCGCCCTGACCGTAGCGCTCGGCGAGGATCCGTCCCCGGTGGACCACCAGGAACGCCGCCGTGAGCCCCTCCGGGTCCGCGAACGCCGCCTCGACGGCGGCCTCGACCCCGGCCGCGTCCACGTCGGGAGGCAAGGGCTCGTCGGCCACCACGTCGCCCATGGGCCAGGGGGTCTCCTCGGCCGGGGGAAGGGTGCTCCGCACCGGCGTGGGCTCGAAGTACACCGTGTCCCGGCCCGAGGGCCGGAGCACGCAGCCCTGGTCGCCGTAGTGGACCGCGGTCCGGGTGATCGAGTCCGCCCAGGTCAGGGAGACGAGCCCCCGATCCCGGTCGACCACCGTGTCGGTGACCATCCCCCGGTGCTCGGGGGCGAGGAAGAAGTACCCCGAGTGGGCCATGGCCTCGTCCACCTCCCGCCCCGAGACGAAGACGGCCGAGCAGGTGACCTTGGCGTAGCCGGCGATCCCCAGCTCCGGCGGGGTGGCGCCCGAGGGGGCGTAGGGGACCGTCTCCCCGGCCGGAGCCCCGGCCGCCGGCCCCCGGGCCTCGGGGCCCCCGGGCCCGCAGGAGGCGGCCACGGGCAGGAGGGCCGCCGCCAGGAGCGGCACCCGGCGCCGCCCCCTTCGCACCCGTCCCCCGGATCGTCTACCTTGGGTCGGGCACGCCGGTCGACGGTGCCCCCCCGAGCAGGTGCCAGGCCACGTCTCCATCGTCCGACTCGCTCCGTCCCTGGTGTCCACCCTCGCCCGCTGCGTCGAACCCATGATACCCTTGAATCGCCCTCGCCGCAGGGAGTCGGTCCGGCGGTGATCGTCGTCGTGGGAGGCGGGATCACCGGCCTGGCCCTGGGGCACGAGCTCGCGTCCGCCGGGGTGCAGGTGCGGGTCTACGAGGCCGCGGACCGACCCGGGGGCGTCACCTGGTCCGAGGACCGGGACGGCGTTTTCCTGGACCTGGGTCCTCAGCGCACCCGGCTCACGGAATCGGTCCGGGCCCTGGTCGAGGAGCTCGGCCTCGAGGGGGAGCTCCAGGAGGCGCCCCCCGACCTTCCCCTCTACGTCTACCGCGGGGGCCGGCTCAGGGTCGTGCCCTTCTCCACGTGGGAGGCGGCGCGCACCGACCTCCTCTCCTGGAGGGCGAAGCTCCGGGCCCTCCTGGAGCCGTTCACCTCCCCCCTCTATCCCCGGGAGACGGTGGAGGAATTCTTCGTCCGGAAGTTCGGGCGGGAGGCCTACCGGTCCCTCCTCGGCCCCCTGTACGGCGGCCTCTACGCCTCGGACCCGGGGCGGATGCCGGCGCGCCACGCCCTGGGCAGGGTGCTGGAGGAGTTCGGCGTGGGGCGGAGCCTCCTCCTGACCTTTCTGCGCCGGGGGCGGCAGGCCCGGCGGGCCGTGCCCACGGTGAGCTTCCGCGGAGGGATGGGAGCGCTCCCCCGGGCCCTGGCCCGGAGCCTGGGCGAGCGGCTCCGGCTCGGAACCCCGGTGCGGGCGGTGGTGCCCGGACCCGGAGGACGGCTGCAGGTCGAGGCGTCGAGCGAAGATCCCGTGGAGGCCAGGGCGGTGGTCCTCACCTGCCCGGCCCCCGCCGCGGCGGGAATCCTCCGCAGCGTGGCCGGGGACGCGGCCGACCGGCTGGAGACCCTCACCTACAACCCCCTCGCCGTGGTCCACCTCCGGGGAGCCGGGTGCGGGCTGCGGGGCTTCGGCTATCAGGTGGCGTTCGGCGAGGAGCTGGAGACACGGGGGGTCACCTGGAACGCCTCGATCTTCGATCGGGACGAGATCTACACCGCCTACCTGGGGGGGATGAAGAACCCGGATCTGGTGAAGGAGGAGGACGACGCCCTCGGCCGGATCGCCGCGGCCGAGTTCGCGGAGGCGACCGGGTGCCGGGCCCGTCCCCTCGAGGTGAGCCGGACCCGGGTGCCCGCCTGGGATCACACCTGGAACGGCCTGGAGGGGATCGCGCTCCCCGAGCGGATCCACCTGTGCGCCGCCTACACCGGCCGACCGGGGATCCCCGGGAGGATCGTCGCCGCGAAGAGCCTGGCGAAGCGCTTACGCGCCTGAGGACGCGCTCCGCTCAGCTCCCGGCGTTGAGGCAGAAGGTGTAGGGGGTCTTCCTGCAAAGGCAGCGCTTGAGCTGGAGGTCGTCGAACGCGGGAACCTCCGTGAGGAGGGGCTCGGTGAGGTCCGCCAGGGCCCGGATGAAGCGATCCGAGTCGTAGGGGATCGGGACCCGGTGGAACGCGACCCCCCGCTCCTCGGCCACCTCCCGGAGCTCGTCGTCCAGCTCGGCCAGGGTCTCGGACTGCTCGTGCATGAAGCTGGCGGCCATCACCACGACCCGGTCGGCGTCGAGGTCGGCCACCACCTCGTCCACGTCGGGCTCGGTCCACTCGATCGGCCGGTTGCGGTGGTTCTGGTATCCGATCTCGTACTCCGCCTTCCCCAGCTCACGGGCGACCCGGGCGGCGAGCTCTCCGGCGTACTTCACGTACCGGGGCCCCTCCTCCACGTACTTCTTCGGCGTGCCGTGGACGGAGAAGAGGAGGGCGGTGCCCGAGTCGTAGAGGTCCAGGTCGTGCTCGTTTACGTAGTTCCGGATGTTGTCGGCCTGGAGGGGCACGTAGTCGGGGTGGCGGTGCCACCCGGTGACTTCCCGGAGGGGGACGTCCCACTCCTCTTCGTCGAGTGCCTCACGAACCATGTCCAGGGCCGCGATCGTGGTGGAGCGCCCGCACAGCGGATAGACCGGCAGCGCCACGACGAGCTCGGCGCCGGCTTCACGGGCCGCCCGGATCCCGTCGCCCGGGAAGGGCTCGGTGAACTGGAAGACCGGGAAGGCGTCCACGTCGTGGCCTCGGCGGCGCAGCTCCGCTTCCAGGCGGCGCGCCTGCGTCCGGGCCTGGGGGTTCAGGGGGGATCCTCCGATCTCCTCGTACTCCTCCACCAGGCCGGGCCCGCGCTCCTCGGCTAGCTGACGGCTCCGCTTCCGGACCTCTTCGGGGCTCCGGGCGGACTCCAGCGAGGAGTTCTGGGCGAATATGCGCTCCAGAAAAGGAACCACCTGCTCCAGCGTCGGCTCCTCGGGCTCGCCGAAGTTCAGCACCAGCATTGCGGTCTTCATCGTCCTCCCTGCGGGTCTCTACGCGGTTCCCTGTGCGGTGCGGGCGGGCTCGGGGACGTGCCCGTGCACGGCGTCGACCACGGCCCGCACCACGCGGTGGTCCGTCTCCGGATGCAGCCCGTGCCCCAGGTTGAAGATGTGTCCCGGGCGTCCCCCGGCCCGGTCCACGACCTCCCGGGCCTTCGCAACCGCCACCTCCGCTCCCGCCAGAAGGGCGGCGGGATCGAGGTTGCCCTGGATGGGCCGATCGGGGCCGATGATCTCCCGGGCCTCGTCCAGCGGGATGCGCCAGTCCACGCTCACCGCCGTGCCGCCGGCCTCGGCCACCGAGGGGAGCAGGGCCGGGTTCCCGGTGAAGAAGTGGATCGACGGGACCTCCGCCTCGTCCAGGATGCGCATCAGCTTCCTGGAGTGGGGAAGCACGTGGGCCCGGTAGTCGTCCACCGAGAGGATCCCGGCCCACGAGTCGAACACCTGCACCGCCGCCGCTCCGGCCTCGTGCTGGGCCACGGCGAAGTCGGCCAGGTGCTCGGCCCAGAAGTCCGCCAGCTCGCTCCAGGCTCCGGGCTCCTCCCAGATGAAGGCTTTGAGCTCGCGAAGGTCGCGGCTCCGGGGCGCCCGCACCAGGTAGGAGCAAAGCGTGAACGGGGCTCCCACGAAGGCGAGAATCGGGACGTCCAGCCGTCGGGTCAGGAGCCGAATCTGCTCCAGGACGTAGTCCAGCGCGTCCCGGGGGTCGAAGGGACGGAGCCTGCCCACGTCCGCGGCCTCCTCCACGGGCCGGTCCACCACCGGCCCCACCCCGGACCGGAGCTCGACTTCCAGCCCCGCGCCGAAGAACGGGGTCACCAGGTCGTTGTAGAGGACACAGGCGTCCACGGGATAGTAGTCCAGGGGCATGGCCGTGATCTCGGCGGCGGCCCGGGGATCCCGGATGATCTCGAAGAAGCCCCTCTCCGCTCGGGCCTCCCTGTACCGCGGCAAGGTGCGGCCGGCCTGCCGCATGAACCAGACGGGCGTCCGATCCACCGGCTCGCCCCGGAGGGCGCGGAGGATACGCTGAGCGGGCGGGATCTTCGGTCGTCTCCCCTGGAGTCGTGGCCGTGGACCGGGGAGGATAACCGGGACCCCCCGGGGGGTCAATTTCCCCGGCGATCCCTGGACGTGGAGCCTCATCCGGTGGCACATTGTAGAGACCTGCCCCCCTCTGACCCCCGCCTTCGAGCACCCCGGACGCCGACATGAGCGACGAGGCGAAGAAAACGGTCCTGCTGGTGGAGGACGACCACGACGTCCGCAACTCGATCCGGAGCATCCTGGAGGAGGACGGCTACCGGGTGCTCTCCGGCGTGGGCCACGTCCCGGCGACCCGGGTGGCCGAAGCCCACGCCGAGGAGATCGATCTCGTGATCCTCGACGTCGTCATGCCGGGGATGAGCGGCATCGCCCTCGCCGACCGCCTGGCCCGGCTCCTGGACGATCCCAGGATCCTCTACGTCTCGGGCTTCATCGCCGACGACGTGCCGGAGCGGCACGAGATCGCGGGTCGTACGGCCTTCCTGGAGAAGCCGTTCACCACGACGGCGCTCCTGGATCGCGTGCGGGCCCTGACCACCTAGGACCAGGACGCGCGGTGTGGCCGGACGGGCCCCGGAGAGGGAGCCCGGAAGCGCCCCCGCAGAGGCCAGATGGTCCCGGAGGTCGGGCCCAACCGTCCCCCGGGCCCAACCGT
>JABAHQ010021484.1_pt1 | contig 13624 bp, 10 predicted proteins | sample 7062091 | NCBI WGS metagenome assembly JABAHQ01 (sample SAMN14534359, study PRJNA622989) | marine sediment metagenome | biome: marine biome [ENVO:00000428]; feature: marine pelagic biome [ENVO:01000023]; material: deep marine sediment [ENVO:00002113] | place: India: Gulf of Kutch | collected...
TAAGAATGCATGGAATGGCCCGCTTCATGGGCCAGGGTGTACAGGCTGTTGATATTGTCTTCCCGATAGTTCATCAGGATAAAAGGGTTCGAATCGTAACACCCGGAGGAATAAGCGCCGCTGCGTTTCCCCTTGGATTCGTACCGGTCCACCCACCGTTCCTCCAGGAGTCCTTGTTTCAGCCGGGCGGTGTAATCCTCTCCCAACGGCTTCAGCGCCCGAAGGATTTGTTCCACCGCTTCCTCATAACCCATGTGCCAATGCAGGTCTTCCACCAGGGGAACGCTGCAGTCGTACACGTGCAGCTCGTCCACCTTCAAGAGGCGTTGCCTCAAGTCGAAATATTTGTATAGCGGATCCAGGTTATCGCGCACCGTCTCGATCAGGTTGTCGTACACCGCCACGGGGATGTTTTCGCTGAACAGCGCCTGCTCCCGCACGGACGGAAATCCCCGGGTGCGGGCGTAAAAGACGTCTTTCCTCACGCTGCTGGACAGGAGAGACGAATACGTGTACCGGTGTTTGGCGTAGGCCGTGTAAAACGACTCGAACGCTTCCTGGCGGACGCGGCGGTCGTATTTCTGAAGCAGGCTTTGAAAGTTGCCGTGGGTGATGGCGACGGTCTCCCCTCGCTCGTCCACCACGGTGCCCAATTCCAGGTCGGCGTTGTCGAGCATCTCGAAGGCCTCCCGCGCGACGCGCGCGATTTCGCTGGAAGCGGCGAGAATCGACTCCTCTTTTTCCGAAAGCGTGTGCTCCCGGTAACGCAATATCTGCTCGAGATGAAACCGGTAAAATTCCAGGTCCGGGGCCTTCAGGAACGCCTCCATCCGGTCCCGCGGAATGGCCATCAGTTCGGGCTGAATGAAANNAATAGCCATCAGTTCGGGCTGAATGAAACTGCGCGCTTCCTGAATCCGGGTCGAAAGGCGAACGGTTTTTTCAAAATTGCCCTGGTGGACGCCGTTCGTCTTGTCCTCATCATTTCGCAGGTGGGCGTAGGTAAACAGCCGGTCCAAAGTCCGCAAGACCTGGGCATCGAATTCCAGGCAGGCTTTCAAGGCGGCGGTCGATTCCCCCAGCCGGCCGCGGTGCCGGCGGTATCCGCCCACCTCCGCTTCCAGGGCCGCGTATTCCTCCTGCCAGCGGGATTCCTCCGCGTACAGGCCCGCCAAATCCCAGCGGGCTATTTCGGGAATATCCTCGCGCGTCGTGGGTGCGACTTTTGCTTCCATAGAAGCCGAAAAAATGTAAGGAGAAAGGTAAAGGAACTTTTATTCCATTCTGCCCGGAACCGGTCTCAGGAAATCGCCTGTTCCAGGGTTCTTAAATGACTCTTCAGCCGGGATTGCTTTTCTGAAAGGGCCGACTTTCTTTGCCTGTCTTTTTCGATGACCCCGGGAGGTGCCTTTTCGACAAAATTCGGGTTGGATAGTTTCTTCTCTAAGACTATGATGTCTTTTTCGATTTTTTTCAACTCTTTTTCGACCCGCCCTTTTTCCTCGGCAAAATCCATGAGCCCCTCCAGGGGCACGTACACCTCGATGCCGTCCAGAACCGATGTGGCGGCCACCTTGGGCTTGACCACCCCGGGATCGACGGTCAGGGCATGGACCTTGGCTAACTCCTTGATATACTTGGCATGCTGATTGATGATCGCTTCCTTCTCCGGATTGCCCGGGCGCAGCAAAAGCTCCACCGTCAATCCCGGATTCAGGTTCATCTCGCCGCGGATGTTGCGCACCCCGGTGATCACCCCCATGACCACCTCGAGGTCGTGTTCCACCCGTTCCTCCTGCCGGCCCGAATCGTATTGCGGAAACGGCGCGATCATGATGCTTCGGTCCTTCACCGGAAGCTTCTGCCGGATCTCTTCGGTGATGTAAGGCATGAAGGGATGGAGCAGGCGGAGGCCGATATCCAACACGTGGGCCAGCACATTCTGCGTCGTGGCTTTCTCCGGTCCCGGTTGCGCCAGGCTCGATTTCGACAGCTCGATATACCAGTCGCAGTATTCGTTCCAGATGAATTTGTAAATCGCCGAAGCCGCCTCGTTGAACTTGTACCCCTCCAGCGCCTCGTTCACCTCCCGGCAGGTTTCGTTCGCCCGGCTGAGGATCCACCGGTCGGCGGCGGACCGGGGCCCATCCGGTTCCAGCTCGCAGGTGCCCGGGTAATCCTTCAAGTTCATGAGCACAAACCGCGCCGCGTTCCAGATCTTGTTGCAGAAATTCCGGTAACCCACGATGCGGTCTTCCGAGAGCTTGATGTCGCGCCCCTGCGCGGCGAAAGCCGCCAGGGTGAACCGGAGGGCGTCCGTCCCGTACTCCTCCATCATCACCAGGGGGTCGATCACGTTGCCCTTGGTCTTGCTCATCTTCTGCCCTTCCGCATCGCGGATCAGGGCGTGCAGGTACACCGACCGAAACGGCACGTCCCCCATGATTTTCAAGCCCAGCATGACCATGCGCGCCACCCAGAAGAACAGGATGTCGTAGCCGGTGCACAGCACCGTGGTGGGGTAGAACTTTTGGAGCGCGGGCGTCTCCTCGGGCCACCCGAGGGTGGAAAACGGCCACAGCCCGGAGCTGAACCAGGTGTCCAGCACGTCGGTTTCCTGTTCCAGCCTTTCGGAACCGCATTGGGCACACGTCTTCGGCGCCTCGCGCGCGACCGTCAATTCGCCGCAGGCGCCGCAGGTCCAGGCCGGGATCTGATGCCCCCACCAGATCTGCCGCGAGATGCACCAGTCGCGGATGTTTTCCATCCACTCGAAATAGGTCTTTTCCCAGAACTTGGGGATGATCCGGATGGACCCGTTGCGGACCGCCTCGATCGCCGGTCGGGCGAGCGGCGGGGTCTTCACGAACCACTGCTTGGACAGGTAAGGTTCGACCACCGTTTTGCACCGGTAGCAATGCCCGATGGAATGCACGTGGTCCTCCACGCGGATCAACTGCCCCGTGTCCCGGAGCGCCTCGACCAGCTGTTCCCGGCAGGCGAACCGGTCCATACCGTTGTATTGAGGTCCCGCGTTTTCATTCATGGTGCCGTCGGGGTGCATCACGTTGACCGCGGGCAGTTGATGCCGCCGGCCGATCTCGAAATCGTTGGGGTCGTGCGCGGGCGTCACCTTGAGCGCGCCGGAACCGAAGGACCGGTCGACATAGTCATCGGCGATCACCGGTATTTCCCGGCCGAGCACCGGGAGAATCAGGATCGAACCGGCCACGCCCGGGTAGCGGTCGTCCTCCGGGTGCACGGCCACCGCCGTGTCGCCCAGCATGGTTTCCGGCCGGGTGGTGGCAATCTCCAGGTCGCGCTCTTTGCCCTTGAAGGCATACTTGATGTGATACAGATGGCCCCGGGTCTCCTGATGCTCCACCTCCAGGTCCGACAAAGCGGTCTGGCACCGGGGACACCAGTTGATGATGTAGTCCCCCTTGTAAATCAGCCCGTCTTCGTAAAGGCGGACGAACACCTCGCGGACGGCGCGGGAGAGCCCCGCGTCCATGGTGAACCGTTCCCGGTCCCAGTCCAGCGAACAGCCGAGTTTGCGGAGCTGGTTGCTGATGGCCCCGCCCGATTCCTCTTTCCACTTCCAGACTCGGCGGATGAACTCCTCGCGTCCCAGGGACTGCCGATCCGTTCCCTCCGCGCGCAACTGGCGTTCGACCACGTTCTGCGTGGCGATGCCGGCGTGATCCGTGCCCGGCTGCCACAGGGTGATGCAGCCCTGCATCCGTTTCCAACGCACCAAGATGTCCTGCAGGGTGTTGTTGAAGGCGTGCCCGATGTGGAGCGATCCCGTGATGTTGGGTGGGGGAATCACGATGGAAAACGGGTCCCCGTCCGCCGTCTCGTCGGCGTGATGGAACCGGTTTTCCAGCCAATACGCGTTCCAGCGGTCTTCCACCGTATGCGGGTTGTATTTTTTGTCCAATTGAACCATAGAACGTCCTTCGGCTCCCCGTCGCCGGGGGAGGGAAACCCTCGGGGTCCGGCGAGAGGATCCCCGGGTCGGGGACGCCGCAGCTTCCTCTCCGTCCCGAGGCATACAAAACCCCCCCACGAGCCGACCGGGAGGGGTCGGGGGTTTTCACTCCGCCAAGGTTTTTGCCGGTGATCTTATTATAATCCGTTTGGGGAGGCGGGGCCGAGGGAATTCGGCCCACGGCGGTTCTCAACCGCTTCAGACTTCTTCCATCCGTTTGATTTTCTCGATTTCTTCCTGGATGATTTTGCGGATGATTCCGGGCGCCGTCTCCCGGACGGCCTGGCGTATGGACCGGGAGATCCGGTCCGACACGCCGGCGACTTCTTTCGCCAGCACAGCCTCCAGCGATTCCCCGACCACTTGCCGGATCCGGCCTTCCACCCACCGGGAAAATTTTTCGCTATCCAGGTTCAGGTGGTCCGCAAATTCTTTCAAATCCTCATCGTCATGAGCCGCGCGGGCTTCTTTTTCTTTCAACCGGCTCGACAGGTCCGACAGGTAATTCAGACTTTCCCCGATGAGGTCGGGCCGGGATTCCGAAACCTTCCGGGGTTCGATCACCCGCTTCTCTTCCGAGGCCCATTCGGGGTGGATCAGGTGGCCCAACAGATCCTCGGGTTCGGGCACGATCTCGTTCATCGCCGCCAAGGCGCCGGGACCTTTTCTCCGGGCTTCCCCGGAAGGCCCGGGTTTTCCCCGGCGGAGCTGTTGAAACGTTTTTTCCAGTTGGCCGTCGTCTTCCACCGACGCCGGGTCCACGTCCGCGAGTTCTCCGGAATCCCGGGAGGATTTCCGGAGCTTTCCGGATATTTTCTGGATCTCGGCTTCGGTCTCTTCTTTGAGGCACCGGACATCCTGGAGCATTTCGTCGATCAGGGCGGAGGTGTTCGCGTCCGGTTCGGCTTCCCCGGAAGGAGAAGTTTTTTGTTCCGGAGGGGATTCGTCCAGGTTTTTTTCCACCGAATCCAGCAAATCGTCGAGGGATTGATCCTCCTGAAGGTTTTCTTTTTGAAAAAATTCTTCATCCGCGTCGGCGGCCGCCGACTCGAGTTCCTCGCCTTCTTCCTCCGACAAGGTCACGGGTTCCGAGAAGTCCTCCTCCGGTTCGGCGGTCTGGTTTTCGGGGGCCCGGGGGGGTTGGGGTTCCGGCTCGGCGGCGCTCTCCTCGAGAAGATCCTGTTCGGACAATTCGATGCTCTCCTCGCCGATCTCCTCTTCTTCTTCCGCCGGCGTTACCATCTCCGTTTCGGAAAGAGGGATGACGGCGTCTTCCTCCTCCTCGAGGGGCTCGATTTCGGGCAGTTCGCCGTCGAAGGGAACCTCCGCCGGACCTTCCAGCAGGGCGCGGACTTTCTCAACGATATCATCCGATTTAAACGGCTTGGAAATATGGTCATCGGCCCCGCAACGGCGATATTCATCAAAATCGAAATCCTCGAAATCGCTGGCCAGAACCAGAACCCGGATGTGGCGCAAGGCGTCCGCTTGTTTGATGCGACGACACAATTCGAACCCATTCATGCCGGGCATGTCGACATCCGCCAAAACCAGGTCGGGCCGGAGGTCGAGCATTTGTTTCCAGGCCTCTTTGCCATTGCCGATGCCGACGACCTCCGCCTCTTCGTTTTCAAAGGCCATGGCCACGATTTTCTGAATGGTGATGCTGTCGTCGGCGACCAGAATTTTGGGCGTCATAAGGAAATTCCTGTCGAGGGGGTACGGATCGCCCTCAAGCCACCGGGTCCCCCCGGCGGCGGCAATCCCTCAGGACTTACAGGGAGGGTAACTCCTTCATTTTTAACTTTTTCAGTATAGCATACTTCTCGGAGAGCAAGCAAAAATGCTGCCTTCCCTCCCGGCTCCGGGGCCCCCGGGTATCGCCCGTATTTTCAAGTTTTTCGTCCCTGCCGCCCGTCGCCGGTTCCTTGTGTTTGGCACGATAAATGCTACCATGACCTTCATCGTCCTGCGCCGTCATTTTAATGTCGGGCGGGACCCGTTTTTTCCGCTTTTCCGATCCGAAATCTCGGCCCTCGGATGGTGGGGGGAGGAGGTTATCAACCCGAACCGCGGGAACTCATGAAACGAATCGTCTTCTGGATGTTATGCGTGATTCTCCTGGCCGAATTCCCGGTTCCCGGCCAGGCGGAAGCCAAATACATTCAGATCGAGGGAGTCACCGACGTCACCACCCGTTTCAGCGAAGGCTGCTTCACGGTCCAGGAAGTGGCCGCCATGGCCCAGAATCAGGGGCTGGACGCGGTGATTTTCGGAGACCGGGCCCGAAATTCGCTTCAGTACGGGGTTTTCCCCTTTCCACGGCTGCTCAAAAAAACCATCACCGGTCCTTCCGTGCTGGCCAGCGGCGCCCAAGCCTTCATTTCCGAAATTCACAGCCTGGACCGGCAATTTCGGGAGACGCTTTTGATCCCCGGCGTTTCGGTGGCGCCGTTTTACTATTGGACGGGCCGCGTCCTGGATGACACCCTGGTGGCCCACAACTGGAACAAGCGGCTGCTGGTGCTGGGATTGCCCGACGCCGGAAGCTACGAACAGCTGCCCATTCTCAACAGCAATTTCTCCCGCCGGTACGCCTCCCGGTTCCAGAACGCCGCTTTGGGATTCGGGTTCCTTTTCCTGGCGTTTTTGACCCTGGTGTACAAGAAGTTTTACCGCTGGATCACGGTTCCTCTGATGGTCCTGTTCTTCCTCCTCACGCTGAACCACCATCCGTTCCGCAGCTCACCCTTCGACCCGTATCATGGCGACCAGGGGATCGCCCCCTACCAGGAGGTCATCGATTTCGTCAACTCACAGGGCGGCCTGGTGTTCTGGGACAACCTGGGAAACCCGAAAGGCCGGAAGAAACGGGGATCGGTCCAACTGGAAACTCACGCGCATCCGCAAGACCTGGTGGTATCCCAGGGCGTATTCGGGTTCCAGGCGGTGGCCCAAGACCCGGTACCGGCCACGGACCCGGGGCGAGAGTGGGACCAGGCGTTGATGCAATACCTTCGCGGGCAGCGCAGCCGTCCGGTTTGGGGCTACGGAGGCAACGATTACACGTGCGAAAACCAGGAAGACCCCATGTTCGGCGCCATTCGGACCGTGTTCCTGGTGCGGGAAAAAACCACGCCGGCCATTTTGGAAGCCCTGCGGACGGGACGCCTGTACGGCGTCCGCCATCCGGGAAGCGGCCGCCTCTCGCTGGACGAATTTCTCGTCCGGGACCCCCAGACCGGGCATACCGCCACGCTGGGCGAAGAACTGCTGTCCACGGATTCGCCCGAGTTGCAACTCAAGGTCCGCTCCCTGCAGAAAAAGAAAAAAACGGCGCGCATCGAAATCATCCGCAACGGCGAGCTCCTCAAACAGGAGACCGTCACCCTGCCCTACGAACTGCATTGGAAAGACGTGCAGGCGCCGCGCGAGGGGCGGTTGTATTACCGGGTCCGCGCCAGCGTGGGTCCGGCGGATCACCTGGTGTCCAACCCGGTCTTCGTGCGCTTCCCCGGAAGCCGGGAAACCGTGGCTTCGTTGGCTCAGGAAAACCGGGAGGCGACGCTGGTGCGCCGCCCCACCCCCCCGGAGAGGACGGAGCCGGAAACGCCGGATATGAAATCCGGAGCCCCCCGGGTCGCTTCCCCGGGAGAACCGGGGGCCGCTTCCGCGCCCACCGCCTCGCCCGAACCCTCCCCGCCGCAGAAAGCCGCGTCCCCCGCGCCGCCCCGGGTGTCCGGCCCCCCGTCGCCTTCCCCCGCCGCCCCGCCGAAAACGGCCACCGGGCCGCGGTTCGCCATTCCCCGGATCGATGGGGTCACCCTCAAGAAAGGACCGGGCGCCTCGTTCCCCGAAGCGGGGAAAGCCCAAAAGGGTGAGAAGCTGGAAATCGTCCGGCGGACCGACGTCCTCTTCAACGGCAAGCCCTGGTGGGTGGTGCGGCGAAACGGGTCCCAGGCCTACGTGTGGGACGGCCTCGTGAACATCGAATGATCCCTCCCGCTTCTACCCGAAACGGTTCAACCTCTGCCCCTTGGTCCCGCGGTAAAGGAAAAGAGTCCGGGCCCGGTCGACCTTGTCCGGAAGGCGGTCGCGCAGGCAGAAGCGGAAGCACACGATCCGCGCCGAGGGTTTGAGCTTTGGGAGGAGGTCGGGCATCAGGCGGTCCAGCGCCTGGTGACTGAGGTACAGATACACCACATCGGCCTCGCCGGGATCGAACTCGAAGAGATTGCCGTGGTGGATCTGCACGCGGGACCCCACCCCCGCCCGCCGGGCCAGCCCACGGGCCAGGCCTGTTTTGAGGGGATCGATTTCGACGCCCACCCCGCGCACGTCGAAATCCCGGGCCGCGGCGATCAACAGGCGGCCGTCTCCCGATCCGAAATCCACCAGGGTTTCCCCCGGACGCAGCTCGGCGAATTCCAAAATGCGCCGGTGCGTGGACGGGAAAAGGGGATGCCAGGGCGCTCCGAACAACACCGGCAACACCACCATCCCGGCGACGACCACGAGCGAACCGATCAAGAGGATGGATAACAGGGTCGAAATCACAGCGCGCCGGGAGACAACAAGGATCGACGGAAACCGGAGCGAACCTCGTTTTCCCACGAGGTCCGCCCCCTCAAATATGCTGGAGGCGGATTTGCGAGGGGTTTTTCCGCTCGATCTGCCGCGCCACCACGGTGCGATGGCACTGGTTGGGGTCCCGTTCCAGACACATCAAGCATACGGTGGAGGTTCGGGCCCACGATTCCGCCTCGTCCAGCGCCTCGGGCTGAGTGGCGAGGTACCGGGCGTATTCCTGGTGAAAGGTCTGGTAATCGCCCCGGTCGTGATAGTTCACCCGAAGGTCCTTGGGACTTCCCAGTTCCCGCAGATGCACGTACCGGATGCCGTTTTCTTCCAGGGTTTCCCGCAAGGGGGATTTGGAAAATCCCTTTTTCCGGCTGGCCGGCCGCTCGCGCACGTCGAGCAGGGTTTGCACCCGGTGGGACTTGAGATGGGCGACGAAGTCGGCCACTTCGTATCCCTGGTAACCGGTGGTGTACAGGGTTCGGGGATGGGATCGGGGCACGGGCTTTCTCCGAATTCAAGATTCCACCGCGGGGGGCGCGATCACCTGTTCAATGGATTGGGTCAGATCGTCCCATTGCCAGAGAAGCCGGTCTTCTTCTTCCGCGAGCTTTCTCTGCCGGTCGATCAGCGAGAGCAAGCGGTCCTTTTGCTCGGGCTCGTGAACGGCCGGGTCGGCCAGTTCGTGTTCGGTGGTTTGTTTTTTTTCCATGACCCGTTCCAGCCGCGCTTCCACCTGCTTCAAGCGGGCCCGCAGCGGTTTGAGGCGCCGGTGACGGGCATTTCGGTCCTCCGCTTCCCGGCGTTTGCGGTCCCGGTCCTTGCGGGCCGGGGTGCCGGGGTCGAGGTCGGGTTGCGACTCGTCCCGCAGAACCGCCGCGCGTTCGGCTTCCCCGGCCGTCACCCGTTCATAATCGGTGTAATTGCCGACGAACTCCCGCAAGCGGCCATTGTCGATTTCCCAAACCCGGTCGATGATCCCGTCGAGGAAATGCCGGTCGTGGGAAATCATGCACAACGTGCCTTCGTAATCTGCGAGGGCCGCGGCGAGGAACTCGGTGGAGCGCATGTCGAGATGGTTGGTGGGCTCGTCCAAAAGCAAAAACGAGGCGGGATCGGTGAGCATCCGCGCGAGCGCCAGCCGCGACCGTTCTCCGCCCGAGAGCACCGCGACCTTTTTGTTCACGTCGTCGCCGGAAAACAGGAACGCGCCCAGGATGGTTTGTTTCCGGGTGCGGGTGAGGTGGGCCCCCACTTCTTCCAGCGATTCGAGCACCGTGTGGCCGGGGTTCAGGATTTCGGACTGATGCTGGGCGAAATAAGCACGGGTGACGTTGGCCCCCAGCTTGATCGTTCCGGAATCCGGCTCCAGGACCCCGGCCAGGAGCCGGAGCAGCGTCGACTTGCCGGCTCCGTTGGGGCCGACGAGGGCCACCTTCCATCCCCGTTCGAGATGCGTGTTGAAATCCCGGTACACCGAAACGGGACCGTAACTTTTGTCCACATTCTGAAGGGCCACGACGATCCGGCCGGTGCGCACGGGTTGCGGAAACCGGAAATGGACCGTCTTGGTGCGGGAGACGGTTTCCACCCGTTCCATTTTGTCGAGCATCTTGATCTTGCTTTGCACCTGGGTGGCTTTGGTGTTCTTGGCTCGGAACCGGTCGATGAAGCGCTGGACTTCGGCGATGCGGCGTTCCTGGTTGGCGGCGGCGGCTTCCAGCCTGGCCTCGCGGTCGGATTTTTCCTTTTCGTAGGTGTCGTAATTGCCCGTGTAAGAGGTCAGGACGCCCCGGTCCAGCTCGGCGATGCGTTCGACCAGGCGGTTCAGGAACCAGCGGTCGTGGGAGATGAGGAGAAGGCCGCCGTCGTAAGTTTTCAGAAACGATTCCAGCCACTCCACCGATTTCAGGTCGAGGTGGTTGGTGGGCTCGTCGAGCAGGAGGACGTCGGGCTTCTGCAGCAGCAGGCGGGCCAGTTCCCCCCGCATGCGCCAGCCGCCGGAAAACTCGGTGAGGGGCCGGTCCCAGTGTCCCGCCTTAAACCCCAGGCCCGAGAGGATGGCCTGGGCCCGCGCTTCCCGTTCGTAGCCGCCGAGGCGTTCGAACTCGTGTTGCAGGTTGCCGTACCGGCGGCCCCAGTCTTCCGGAGAGCGGTTTTTGAGCCCGCCGTCGTGGGCCAGCCGGTCCATGTCTTCCTTGACGCTGCGGAAATGGGGGTCGCCGAGGACCACCCGCTCGAGGAGGCTTCCGGGTCCGCTTTCCAGCTCCTGGCCCAGAAGAGCGACCTGGGCGCCTTTGCGGACGGTCACCTGTCCCGCTTCCACCGGTTCCAGCCCCAGGATCACGCGGAACAGGGTGGTCTTGCCCATCCCGTTTTCTCCGACCAGGCCCACTTTTTCCCCGGGCTTCAGGTGGAAATTCACGCCCTGGAAGAGAACTTTCGGTCCAAACTGTTTGTGAACGTTCTGTAAGGTGATCATAATCCGGCCGGGCTCACAACTGCTGCAACTTGGGGTTGAACGCTTCGCGCAGGCCTTCGCCACACAAATTGAAGGCCAGCACCACGAACAGAATGGTGAAACCGGGGATGAAGGTGAGCCACGGAGCGTCAAAAATAAATTGTTTGCCGTCGGCCAGGATGTTGCCCCAGGTGGCGTTGGGCGGCTGCACCCCGAACCCCAAGAAACTGAGGCTCGATTCGGTCAGGATGGCCGTCGCCACGCCGATGGTGGCCGACACCAGAACGGGCGCGATGGCGTTGGGCACCATGTGGATGAAAATGATCCGCCACTCGGGAATTCCCTGGCTGTGCGCGGCGGCGACGAAATCCTGGTCGCGCAGGGACAGGAACTCCGCCCGGACAAAACGCGCCGTGCCCATCCAGCTCGTCAGGCCGATCACGATCATGATGTTGTAGATGCTGGGCGGCAGCAGGGCCACGACGGTGAGGATCAGGAAAAACGATGGGAAACAGAGCATGATGTCGACGAACCGCATGATCAGGGTATCGATGGTCAGAAAACCCAGTTTGAGGCGCCCATAAAACCCGGCCAACCCGCCGAAGAAGATGCCCACGGTCACCGAAATGCCCACCGCCACGAAACCCACGGTGAGGGACACCGAAGTTCCGTCGAGCATGCGGGCGAACACGTCGCGCCCCAGCTCGTCGGTGCCCATCAGGTAGATGCCGAACCGCGGCGCCTCTTCCGGCGGCGTGCGCTCCGGATCGTAGGGGGTCAGGGGAGGCAGAAATTTCTCCGCCAGCCGCACGGTTTGCGGATCGAACACCACGTAGTAGGTCGTCACCACCTTGCCTGCGATGGCGATTCCCATCAGGATTATCAAGAACAGGAAGCTGGCGTAAGCCATGCGGTTCTTCTTGAAAATTTCCCAGCGTTCCTGGAACAGGCTGGTGGAAGGTTTGATCGCCTCGGCGGGGGCGGTTTCGGTTGTAGCGGTCGGGCTCATCGATCCGGTCTCTTAAAATTTGATGCGTGGATCCACCACGGCGTACAGAATATCCGACAGCAGGGTCCCCAAGAGGACCAGGACAGCGGAAATAAAATTCAACGTCAGGATCACCGGGAAGTCGCGGGACAGAATCGCCTCGTAACCCATGCGTCCCATCCCCGGCCAGGCGAAGATGGTCTCGATGATGACCGAACCGCCGATCAGGGCGGGGATGGTCAGGCCGAACATGGTGATGAAGGGCAGGAGGGCGTTGCGCAGCCCGTGCTTGTAGATCACCACATTCTCCGGCAACCCCTTGGCCCGCGCCGTGCGGATGAAGTCCATATTGATCACCTCCAGCATTTGCGACCGCACGTAGCGGGACAGGATGGCCATCCCGGTGATGGCCGTCATCAGCGCCGGGATGGTGATGTGCCAGACCCGGTCCATCGCCCGGTACACCAGGGGCGACTCTTCCAGCCCGACGGTCCGCATGCCGATCACCGGCACCTGGAACTGGTTGACGATGAAAATGATGATCATATACGAAAGGAAAAAACTGGGAATCGAGATCATGGCGTACGACACGAAGGTTCCGCTTTTATCCAACAGCGAGTTCCGCCGGACGGCCGATTGAATGCCCACCGGAAAGGCGAGGCACCAGGTGACCAGGGTGCCCACCGCGAACAGGGGCAAGGAGTTGAGAAAGCGGTCCCAGATTTTTTCCAGCACGGGCACCCCATCCTTGAAGGATTTGAGCTCGCCCGCGGAGAGGTCCCGGATCCAATAGAGATACTGGATGTGCAAGGGCTCATCCAGGTGAAACGCGGCGCGGATGCGCGCGATGTCTTCGGGTTTCATGCGGGGGTTCGCCGGATCGACCAGGCTGGGTTCCCCCGGCGCCAGGTGCACGATGGCGTGCGAAATGATGGAGATGAAAACCAGCAGAACGATGCGCTGGCCGATGTTGCGGATGATGAAGGCGGTCATGGCGGTACGCGGACCGGTTCCGGGACGGTCCCGGAAGGCGGTTTCCTTTCTTTATTTGGTTTCTTGAATTAAAAATCCCCTGCCCGGCCGCGTCCCGCTCCAAAAAGAACGACCGGGAAGCCGCGCGGGCGCGGCGAGTCCTTTTCCCCCGGCGGTGCCCGGGTCGGGAACCCCTTTGGACTCGAATCAAATTTTGATTCTTCCCCGCCGCCGGTCTCCACTATACTGAGAAACATGGATATTTTACAACTCAGCCATTACCTGGACAAGCTGCTGGATATCGAGTCCATCCAAGACGCACCTAATGCGGGCAATGGACTTCAGGTGCAAAACACCGGGGAGATTCGAAAGGTCGGCCTGGCGGTCGACGCCTGCCTGGCCACCATCGACATGGCGGTGGAGGAAAACTGCCACATGATGTTCGTCCATCACGGTCTGCTTTGGGGCGGGGCGCAGCCTCTCCGCGGTCCGTATTATGAAAAAATTTCACGCCTGATCCAGGCCAACCTGGGGCTTTACTCGGCCCACATCCCGCTGGACATGCACCCGGTCCTGGGGAACAACCGCGTGCTGGCAGACCTCATCGGGCTGGCCCACCTGCAACCATTCG
>JABAHQ010003086.1_pt4 | contig 13619 bp, 14 predicted proteins | sample 7062091 | NCBI WGS metagenome assembly JABAHQ01 (sample SAMN14534359, study PRJNA622989) | marine sediment metagenome | biome: marine biome [ENVO:00000428]; feature: marine pelagic biome [ENVO:01000023]; material: deep marine sediment [ENVO:00002113] | place: India: Gulf of Kutch | collected...
AAGCCGCCGTCGCGCTTGCGCTCCCAGATCTGCTCGCCGTCGCAGCTGATGTGGAAGGTCCCGCCGGTCGCGGGCACCAGGGACACCCGCCCCAGGTCGTCGGCAAAGGTCGAAAGCAGCTCCTGAGCCAGCCAGGCGGCGCGCAGCAGCCATTGGCACTGGGTGCAATAGGTGATGATAATTTCAGGCTTGGCAGGACTCATGCGCGGCGCCTCCGGCTGGTTGAGTGCCGCCTATAATAGCCGCCTCTCCCATGCATACCTCTGGTTCGACCATGTTTCGCCTGCTCGCTTTCCTGCTGCTCGTTGTCTGCCTGCCAGCTGCCTTTGCCGAAACGGCCCAACCCAGGACCGGCCTGGTGCTGTCCGGCGGTGCCGCGCGCGGGCTGGCCCATGTCGGGGTGCTGAAAGCCCTGGAGGAACAGGGTGTGCGCATCGACGCCATCGCCGGCACCAGCATGGGCGCGGTGGTCGGCGGGCTCTACGCGGCGGGCTATAGCGTGGCCGAGCTGGAGCGACTGGCGCTCACCCTCGACTGGCAGCAGGTGCTGTCCGACGACCCGCCGCGCCAGGACATTCCCTACCGGCGCAAGCAGGACGACCGCGACTTTCTCATCAAGCAAAAGCTCAGCTTTCGCGACGACGGCAGCCTCGGCCTGCCACTGGGCGTGATCCAGGGTCAGAACCTCGCACTGCTGCTCGAACGCCTGCTGGTGCATGCCAGCGACACCCGCGATTTCGACCAGCTGCCGATTCCGTTCCGCGCCGTGGCCACCGACATCGCCAATGACGAAAAGGTGGTCTTCCGCCGCGGCCACCTGCCCCAGGTGATCCGCGCGAGCATGTCGATCCCCGCGGTGTTCGCGCCGGTGGAGATCGATGACCGGTTGCTCGTCGACGGCGGCATGGTGGACAACATCCCCATGGATGTGGCGCGTGACATGGGCGTCGACCGTTTGATCGTGGTGGATATCGGTACTCCGCTCAAACCGCGCAAGGAGCTGGTGACCGTGGTCGATGTGCTCAACCAGACCACCACCATGATGACCCGGCGTAATTCCGAAGCGCAGCTGGCCACGCTGCAGCCGCAGGACGTGCTGATCCAGCCGCCGCTGGCCGCCTATGGCTCTACCGACTTCGCCCGCGCCGAGCAGTTGGTCGATGCCGGCTATCGTGCGACGCTCGCGCTGCAAGGACGACTGGCCGAAATGCGCACGACGACTGGCGGTAATCCGGCATTGAGCCTCGCGCGCTCCGGCGACCCGCGCACACCGGTCATCACCGCGATCCGGGTGGAAAACGACTCCAAGGTCGGCGATGCGGTGATCCGGCGGCATATCCGCCAGCCGCTGGGCGAGCCGTTGGACCTGGAGCGCCTGCAAAATGACATGGGCACGCTCTACGGCCTGGATTACTTCGAGCGGGTCGAATATCGCGTCCAGCGCGGAAAACTCGGCAACACCCTGGTCATCAACGCACGCGAGAAGCGCAGCGGAACCGACTACCTGCGCCTGGGGCTGAGCCTTTCCGATGATTTTCAGGGCGACAGCGTGTTCAACCTGGGCGCCAGCTACCGTAAGAACGGCATCAACCAGCTCGGCGCCGAATGGCTGACCCGTCTGCAGCTGGGGGATCGCCAGGAGCTCTATAGCGAGTTCTACCAGCCGCTGGACGCCGGTTCGCGCTGGTTCGCCGCACCGAACCTGTTCATCGAGGCGCAGAACGTCGAGGCCATTCTCGACAACGACCCGATCGCCGAATACCGCCTGCAGCGCTACGGCTACGGTCTCAATCTCGGCCGGCAGATCGCCAATAACGGCGAGATCCGCTTCGGTATCGGCCAGGCCTGGGGGGAAGCGGACGTGCGGATCGGCGAGCGCGATCTGCCGGACTTCAGCTTCACCGAAGGCTATTACGAGATGCAGTATTCGTTCGATACGCTGGACAATATCGACTTTCCCCGCGAGGGCGAGGATATCCGTCTGACCTTGCGTCAATACGACCCGAGCCTCAGCTCCGACCAGCGCTATCGACAGTGGAACATCAAGCTGGACAAGGCGCTCAGCCATGGTGCCAACACCTGGGTGCTGGGCGGTCTCTACGGTCGCACCCTGGACGACGCCGAGGTGGTCACCTCGAGCTTCCTGCTCGGTGGCGCGCGCCAGCTATCGGGCTTTCGTCAGGACGCGCTGTCGGGGCAGAACGTCAGTCTCGGGCGTGTGGTGTATTACCGCCGGGTGACGCCGCGCGCCTTCCAGCCGCTGGACTTTCCGCTCTATCTCGGCGGATCGCTCGAGCGCGGCCGGGCCTGGAACAACGACAACGCCTTCGACAGCGGCTACATCAACGCCGCGAGCATCTTCCTCGGCTACGACACGCCGTTGGGCCCACTGAACTTCGGTTACGGCATCAACGACGAGGACGAGCAGGCGCTTTACATGAATCTGGGACGCAGCTTCTAGCGCTTGTCCAGATTGGCGAGGATGCGCGCGTGCACCTGCTGGCACTTGCGCAGGTCCTCTTCGTCGATCCCGGCAAAGGCCTCCTGGCGGACCTGCGTCGAAATCGCCTCGATTTTCTCGATCAGCGGCAGCGCCGGAGCCCCGAGGGAAATGCGCTTGGCACGGCGATCCTCGGCCGATGCCTTGCGATGTACCAGCCCCTGCGCCTCGAGGCTGTCCAGCAGGCGTGCCAGCGTGGGCCCTTCCACCGCGACGCTTTGCGCCAGCTCGCGCTGGGTGGGTTCGTGATCGAAACGGGCCAGGTGCAGAAGCACCAGCCAGCGTGCCTGAGACAGGCCCAGATCGGCCAGGCGCCGATCCAGTTCCGCGCGCCAGCCACGCGAGAGTTGCGCCAACTGCATGGCGAAGCGATGTTGCTCGGCGTACATGTACGACCATTCCTACAAAAACTAATTATTAGTGAGCTAACCACAGCTCCGATGACCAGGCAAGACGACCTTCGGTTGCTGATAGGCGTGCCAAAGGCGCAATGATGGCAGAGGGACAGTCGGGCTGGGCTCGAGGGCCGCAGCGCCGGCCGCTGTAGGCGGGCGCTGCGGATGCACCCCGTTACAATTCGAACTCAGCCTGCAGCGCAGCGCGCACGCAAAAGAGCACCTGCTCCGGGACCCGTCCGGCGAACAGCGGTGCCACATCCCCCACCGGAGGCAGCTCGCCCTCGCCGTCGAGAAAGGCTTCCTGAATCTCGCCAAGCAGGTCTTCCGGCAGGTCGAGCGCCTGCTCCAGGCTCAGCTGCTGCTTGCCGATGGCCTCGGCGAGCAGCGTGTAGACGTTCTTCTCGCTGCAATCGAGCTGGCGCGCGATCTGCGCCGGCGTCATGCCGGCACGGGCCAGTGTCACGAGTTCATGACGCAGGTCAGCCGGCGACCTGACCACCTCGACCGTACCCTGCAAGACCTCGAGAAAGGCCTGGCCGTAGCGCTCCAGCTTGCGCGCGCCGACGCCGCTGATGCGCGCCATGTCCGCGAGCGACGCCGGCTGGCTGCGCAGCATTTCCAGCAGGGTGGCGTCCGGAAAGATCACATAGGGCGGCACGCTGTGCTCTTCGGCCAGCTTGCGCCGCAGCGTACGCAACGCCTCCCAGGTCTCGCGCTCCTCGCTGCGCACCAATTGGCTGGCGGCACTGGATGCCGGTTTCGGCGCTTTGCTGGATAGATCCCGGCGCAGCTCGAGGGTGACTTCACCACGCAGCAGCGGGCGGCAGCTATCGCTCAACCGCAGGCCGCCGAAGCCTTCGAGATCGACATCGGCCAAACCGCGGGCGACCAGCTGGCGGAACAGCGAGCGCCATTCACCCTCGGACAACGCCTTGCCGACGCCGAACACTGACAGATGCTGATGGCCGAGGCCGCGTACCTTGTCGTTGTCGCGTCCCAGCAAGACATCCACCAGATGCCCGACGCCATAGCGCTGACCACTGCGATAGATGGCTGAAAGCGCTTGGCGAGCGGGCTCGGTGGCGTCCCAGGTCTGCACCCCGTCGACGCAGTTGTCGCAATGGCCGCAAGGCCTGGGCAGCTCTTCGTCGAAGTACGCCAGCAACGCCTGGCGTCGGCAACGGGTTTCCTCGCAGAGCGCCAGCATTGCATCGAGCTTGTGCTGCTCGACCCGCTTGTGCCGCTCATCACCCTCGGAATTGTTGAGCATCTGCTTGAGGAAGATTACATCTTGCAGGCCATAGGCCATCCAGGCGTCGGCCGGTAGCCCGTCACGCCCGGCCCGACCGGTTTCCTGATAGTAGGCCTCCAGCGACTTGGGCAGGTCGAGGTGGGCGACGAAGCGCACGTCGGGCTTGTCGATGCCCATGCCGAAGGCAATGGTCGCCACCATGATCAGCCCTTCCTCGTTGAGAAAGCGCTTCTGGTGATAGGCGCGCAGCTCATTGGGCAAGCCCGCGTGATAAGGCAGCGCCGGAAAGCCCTGTTCGGTGAGGAAGGCGGCCAGATCATCGACCTTTTTGCGCGACATGCAGTAGACGATGCCGGCGTCGCCGCGGCGCTCGGCGAGAAAGCCCAGCAGCTGCTTGCGTGGCTGTTCCTTGGGCACGATGCGATAGAAGATGTTCGGCCGGTCGAAGCTGGAGAGGAACCGCTCGGCATTTTCCAGATGCAGGCGCTGAACGATTTCCTCGCGGGTGCGCTTGTCCGCCGTGGCGGTCAGGGCGATCCGCGGAACGTTGGGAAACAGCTCGGCGAGCTGGCCCAGCTGCATGTACTCAGGACGGAAATCATGGCCCCACTGGGACACGCAATGCGCTTCGTCGATGGCGAACAGGGCAATCTCGAGCCGCTGCAGGAAGGCCAGCATGCGTGGCTGGACCAGGCGTTCGGGCGCCAGGTAGAGCATCTTGATCTCGCCGCGACGGATACGCTCGGCGATGTCGCGCTGCTCGTCCGTGCTCAACGTCGAGTTGAGGGCGACGGCCGAGACGCCTAGCTCATCGAGCGTGGCGACCTGATCGTCCATCAGCGCGATGAGCGGCGAGACCACCACCGCCAGCCCCTCGCGCAGGAGCGCCGGAACCTGGTAGCAGAGCGACTTGCCGCCGCCGGTCGGCATCAGCACCAGCGCATCGCCGCCACTGCCCACACGCTCGATGATCGCGCCCTGGTTGCCGCGAAAGGCGTCGTAGCCAAATACGTCTTTGAGGATGCGCTGTGCCTGGTCGAGCATGCCGGTCTCCGAAACAAGGCGCGCAGTATACGCGAGCGCATCACGGAGTTCAGGACCGCTGCGCCATTGCCGGATCGGCTGCACGCAGGCGGCGGACGAGGCGCGAGTAGCCTGGACACCGCGCCTCGTCTAGAATCCGGGTTGTCTTCCCACCCCAAGGTAGTTCCCGATGTCATTCGCCGAGCAACTCGCCCGCCTGCAAGTCTTCCTGGATGCAGATGATCTGCATGAGGAAGCACTGGATTACATCGCCGCCCATGGCTACCTGACAGCGCTGTGCATCTGTTCGGAACAGGTACCCGAGCGCGAGTGGATCGATGCATTGTTTTCCGAACCGCCGAAATACAAGGACGACACGGAACGCGAGGCCATCGAGGCCACGCTGGTCCAGCTCAAGGCCCATATCGCGCGCCAGCTGGCCAGCGACGAGGACATNNCCGGACGAGTCCGACCTGCGCGGCTGGTGCATCGGCTTCATGGAAGGCGTATTCATGCGCGAAGCAGTCTGGTTCGAAGACTCCGAGGAGGAGGTCAGCGAGCTGTTGCTGCCGATCATGGTCGGCTCGGGGCTGTTCGACGAACAGCCGGAATTTGCCGACATCGCCGACAATCCCGATCTGGTGGACGAAATGGTGGCGCAGATTCCGGAGCTGCTGACAGCGCTATACCTGATCTGCCATGCACCGGAAGAAAAACCCGCCCTGCTCAAGCCGCGCCGCCACTGATCGCGGCTCGATGCCGGACGCAGGCGACGGCGGCAGGCGAAGCCNNGCTCTCTGCCAGGAGGAGCCGTCCATGTCCCAGCCCTCAGGCCTTCGGCTTCTGCACCGTCCGGGTCCGGATAGCACCCGGCTGTCGTTCCCCATTCGTGGCGGTCTGCAAGGCAGCAGCGAGTAGCGCCATGGCCCATCGCGACATTCGGCAGCACCGCAATCCGGTCATCCGCATGACGCTGCTCACGGTAGGCTGGCTCGCCGTGGCGCTGGGCGTGATCGGCATCTTCCTGCCCGTGCTGCCAACCACTCCCTTCCTGCTGCTGGCCGCTGCCTGCTTCGTGCGCAGCTCGCGGCGGTTCTACGGCTGGCTGGTCGATCACCCGCATCTCGGGCCATGGTTTCGCGATTACCTCGAAGGCAACGGCATCCCACTCAAGGGCAAGGTCTACGCCATTGCAACGATGTGGATCAGCATCAGCGTCTCATGCTGGCTGGTCCCGTTTGTCTGGGCACGCATCGGTATGCTGCTGAGCGCGACACTGGTGACGCTGTACATCCTCAGGCAGAAAACCCTGGCGGTCGCCAAGCAGCCCGAGCCGCGCTGAACGCTCAGCCTATCTGCAGGCTGGAGCCTGTCCCGCCAGAACTCTATCAACCACCGTGATTGCGCCGATAGACATCCGCCCCCATCGCGTCGATCTGCCCTTCGATCAGCGCCTCGAACGGTCGCAGAAGGTCATCGTACCGCTCGGGCGCCTCGAGGGTGTTCAAGGCGGCGACGATGGCCTCGATGGTGGACAGCGCACCGGGCATAGATGCCTTGCGCAACCGATAGCGCGAGGACAGCCCCTCCGGTAGCGCGACCCGCGGTAGCGCTGCGAGCCAGGGATTGAGGTGCAGGAGCTTGCGCGCCTTGCGCCAGGTGCCGTCCGGCACGATCAGACGCACCGGCAAGTCATCGTGGGCGACGACTGACAGCGGCACGGCGTCCTCGCCGGGAAAGAGCAGATAGGTCGGCACTGCATCAGCGACCTCATCGAAACGCTCGCCGATCTGCAACTGCGCGCTGCGCAAGCCCAACGCCGCCAGGCGCGCAGTATTCAGTGCATGGCTCGCTTCGCTGAGGTGCTGCAGGATGACGATCTGCGTGCGGCTTTGCAGAGACGGAATCAATGCGCACAGGCAGTGCAGCGACGGGCGTTGGCAGCGGGAGCAGCGTGGTCTGGACATGGTTCACCTCGGCCGAGAAGTCTGCCAGATCGGGCAGTGCTCTGCCGAACGGCTATGCTTGCCCCGACCCGCTACCGAGGAGCCCGCATGATCACCGTCCACCACCTGAACCATTCCCGCTCGCACCGCGTGCTCTGGATGCTGGAGGAACTGGAGCTGCTGTACGAGTTGAAGCGCTACGGGCGCGATCCGAAAACCATGCTCGCTCCGCCGGAACTGAAAGCCGTTCATCCGTTGGGCAAATCCCCGGTTATCACTGACGGTTACCTGACCCTGGCAGAGTCGGCTGCGATTCTCGAATACCTGCTGGAGCGCTACGCCAACGGTCGGCTGATGCCGGCCCAGGGAAGCGCCGACTACCGACGGTTTCGCTACTGGATGCATTACGCGGAAGGGTCGGCCATGCCGCCGCTTCTGCTGAAGCTGGTGTTCGACCGGGTCGCCAGCGGGCCGATGCCATTCTTCATCAAGCCGGTAGCCCGTGCCATCGCCAACGGCGCGCACAAGGCGTTCATCGGTCCTCAACTGAAGACGCATCTGGACTATATGGAAGCGGAGCTGGAGAAATCCCCCTGGTTCGCAGGAGACAGCTTCAGCGCGGCGGATATTCAGATGAGCTTTCCGCTCGAAGCGGCACGCTCGAGAGCGGGGCTGGACCAGAGCCGCCCGCGCCTGCTGGACTTTCTCGAACGCATACAGCAGCGGCCCGCCTATCAACGAGCCGTCGAACGCGGCGGACCGGCCCTGCCCACCGCGTGACGCGGCTCAGCGTTGGGCGCGACGCTCCTGCTCGCGGCGGGCGCGTACAGGGATGGGTTGCATACGAGGCGGTTCGATCAAGCCAAGAGCGACCGCCAGCTTCCAATACATTTCATTGAGCCATGCTTTCATGGTCATACCCTCCTGCTAGATAACGGGCTACATCGGAGCCATGCGGCCTATGTGGACAGCATAATCCAAGTTCCGGCCTGGTGCTCGCACGCAATGTGGCCATACGTTGCTGCACGGGCGCCGCTTTGTTACGGCGCTTTACATCTGCGACCGAGCGGGCGCCTGGGCGTTCCACCGACTTCGCGGACGGCACGGCGTCAGTTGCGGTCGGCCTTGCGCCGATAGGGGAAGACGTCGATTACCTTGCCCTGGCGGATGGCATCCTGCAGCCCCTTCCAGTAATCGGCGTCGTAGAGCTCCCCGTGCAGGCTGGCGAAGAGTCGACGCTGGCCGAGATCGGCGAACAGAAAGCGCGGAAATTCCTCGGGAAAGACGTCATTCGGCCCCACCGAATACCAGGGCTCGGACGCCATTTCGTCCTCCGGGTAGCGCGGCGGCGGTATGTGGCGGAAATTCACCTCGGTGAGAAAGCTAATCTCGTCGTAATCGTAGAACACCACGCGGCCGTGGCGGGTGACGCCGAAGTTCTTCAGCAGCATGTCGCCGGGAAAGATATTGGCCGCCGCCAGCTGCTTGATCGCCAGGCCGTAGTCGTCCAGCGCCTCGCGTACCTGCTGTTCACTGGCGTTTTCCAGATAGAGGTTCAGCGGCGTCATGCGCCGCTCGGTCCAGCAATGCCGCACCAGCACGGTGTCGCCCTGCACCTCCACCGTCGATGGCGCGACTTCCAGCAGTTCGGCCAGGCATTCNNAACTCCTGGGTATCGGCCATACGCCCTACCCGATCGACGCTTTTCACCAGCCGGTACTTCTCGATCACGTTGGCGCGATTGACGCTCTTGATCGGCGAGAAGCGATCCTTGATCAGCTTGAACACCGTGTTGAAGCCGGGCAGCGTGAACACCGTCATCACCATGCCGCGCACCCCGGGCGCCATGACGAAACGGTCATCGGTATTGGCCAGGTGGTCGATCAGTGCGCGGTAGAACTCGGACTTGCCATGCTTGTAGAAGCCGATCGAGCTGTACAGCTCGGCGATGTGCTTGCCGGGCAGGATGCGCTTGAGAAAGCCGACGAACTCGGCAGGGATCGGCACCTCGACCATGAAGTAAGAACGAGTGAAGGAAAAGATGATCGACACCTCCGCCTCGTCCGTGATCAGCGCATCGGCCACGATGCCCTGACCATCGCGATGCAACAGCGGAATCGCCAATGGCCACTGCTCGTCGCAGGTAAAGATGCGCCCGATCAGATACGCGCCCTTGTTGCGATANNAGTCAGGCAGCGTCTCGCAGAGCTGCGTCTGCAACCGTTGAAGATCACCCGGCAGATCGCAGTACGGCACCGAGAACGCATAGTCGCGCAGGATCTGCTCCAGCATCCCGCGCAGATCACCGTTCGGGCGGTAGCGACGCGTCTGCGCCAGCCGCTCATGAGCACGCACCGCAGGCCGGGTGGTATGGATGAACATGGTGCCGTCGCTGATGCAGTCGTGGCTGAACAGCCCGCAGAAGATCGAGTTGTACCAGGTTTCCGACAGTTCATCGTCGAAGCGCGGGTTGATCAGCTCGATGTAGGCACTCTTAATCTGCGGCCAGGCCTCGACCTGGAGCAGGTCGGCATGATCGAAGCTGGCCAGCAAACGGCGCCGGGTTTCCCCCACCTTCTCCTCGTAGAGACTGATCCGCGCTGCGGAGGCGCGCTGGGCTTCCTGCCACTGCGCCTGCTCGAAACGCGCCCGCGCGCCTTCGGTGATCAGACGGAAATGCTCTCGATAATCGTCGAAGCCGAGGAGAATCTGCCGCGCGATTTCCGCGGCCAGTTCGTGCTGCACCATGATGCACCCACTGCCGGACATGAAGGTTCGCCGAGCTTAGCAGCCCGCTGTTTGAAAGTCGGTTTCGGATTGCCAGTTGCGCAAAGGGCGACAACACTTGCTGCTTCGTGAGATGGAGCCAGTCCATGCGACCGCTTGACCTGCTTCGCCTGCTCGGCCTTGCCGCCATCTGGGGCGCGAGCTTTCTGTTCCTGCGCATCATCGCACCCGTACTCGGGACCTTTCCCACCGCCTTCTTTCGCGTACTGCTGGCGACCGTCGGCCTGATGGCGATCCTGGCTCTGATGCGCACTCGCTGGGACTTCCACGGCAAGCTCGGCCTGTGCCTGGTGCTCGGCGCGATCAACTCTGGCGTGCCGTTCGTGCTGTACTCGGTGGCGGCACAGCTGCTGCCGGCCGGCTATTCGGCCATTTTCAACGCGACCACGCCGATGATGGGCGTGCTGATCGGCGCCCTGTTCTTTGCCGAGGAGCTGACGCTGGCCAAGATCGTTGGCGTGCTCAGCGGACTCGGCGGTGTTGCCCTGCTGATGCGCATCGGCCCGGTGCCCTTCGACACGGACGTGCTGCTCGGTGCGCTGGCGTGCCTGGGCGCGACGGCCTGCTATGGCGTAGGCGGCTTCCTTACCCGCCGCTGGATCAACCAGCAGGGCGACAGCCTGAACAGCGAGGTGGTGGCATTCGGCAGCCAGGCAGGGGCAACGCTTTGCCTGTTGCCGCTGTTCGTTCTTTCCGTGCTGAACGCACCGCCGGTGAGCTGGGGCGACCAGACCGTCTGGCTCAGCCTGCTGGGACTCGGACTGGTCTGCACGGCGTTCGCCTACATCCTGTACTTTCGCCTGCTGGCGGACATCGGCCCGGTCAAGACGCTGACCGTGACCTTCCTGATCCCGCCATTCGGCGTGCTGTGGGGCGTGCTGTTGCTCGATGAACCGCTGTCCTGGGCCTATGTCCAGGGCGGTGCACTGATCGCACTGGCGTTGTGGCTGATCCTGCGACCAACGCCGGCAGCCCAGCCACAGGCGGACCTGCGACGCGGCTGACATCGCAGCCGCGTCGCCAGGCGTATTACTGCACCAGTTCCTGCTCGCTGAACATGTCGCTGAACAGCATGCTGGACAGGTAGCGCTCGCCGGAGTCCGGCAGGATCACGACGATATTCTTGCCCTGCATTTCCGGCCGTTCGGCCAGCCGTACCGCCGCCGCCATCGCCGCTCCGCAGGAGATGCCGCACAGAATGCCCTCTTCGCGCATCAGTCGCAGCGCCATCTGCTTGGCCTCGTCGTCATCGACCTGCTCGACCCGGTCGACCATCGTCGAGGTCGAGGGTCTCCGGGACGAAGCCGGCGCCGATGCCCTGGATCTTGTGCGGGCCGGGCTTTACCTCCTCACCGGCCAGCGTCTGGCTGATCACCGGGGAGCTGGTGGGCTCCACGGCAACGCTCAGGATCTGCTTGCCCTTGGTGTTCTTGATATAGCGCGACACGCCGGTGATGGTGCCCCCGGTGCCGACGCCAGCCACCAGCACATCGATGCCGCCATCGGTGTCATTCCAGATTTCCGGCCCGGTGGTCTTTTCGTGAATCGCCGGATTGGACGGATTCTCGAACTGCTGGGGCATGTAGTACTGCTCCGGGTTCGAGGCGGCGATCTCCGCAGCCTTCTCGATAGCACCCTTCATGCCCTTGGCCGGCTCGGTGAGTACCAGTTCGGCGCCGAGCGCCTTGAGCACCTTGCGTCGCTCCAGGCTCATCGAAGCCGGCATGGTCAGCATCAGTTTGTAACCGCGCGCAGCGGCGACGAATGCCAGGCCGATCCCGGTGTTGCCCGAGGTAGGCTCGACCAGCGTCATGCCGGGCTTGATCCGGCCGCTGTCTTCGGCGTCCCAGATCATCCCCGCGCCGATCCGACACTTCACCGAATAGGCCGGATTGCGCCCCTCGATCTTGGCCATGATGCTCACGCCCTTCGGCCCGAGACGATTGATCATGACCAGCGGGGTGTTGCCGATGGAGCGTGCGTTGTCTGCGTATATGCGACTCATGGGAAGGCCCTGTCCGAGGAGTATCTGACCGTTCAGCCTATGCGCAGTCCTGACGACAGTCCAGCCGAACTCATGCCTGCCGGCCGGGGTCCATCGTGCATAACCTCGCACATCCCGGAATGCCATGACTCGCCGCCTGCTTCCCCTGTGGATCCTGCTAGCGCTCGGCCTGCTGCTGATCCTGCTGCATCTCGCGTTGCCACACCTGGTGCGCAACTTCCTGAACGAGAAGATGGCCGACATGGGGGACTATCAGGGCCATGTCGAGGATGTCGACCTGGTCTGGTGGCGTGGCGCCTACCGGGTCGAAGGCCTGCTGATCGAAAAGAAGGACAAGCGGGTGCAAGCCCCCCTGTTCAAGGCGCCGAGCATCGATATCGCCATCAGCTGGGACGCGATCCTGCGCCACCGCGAAATCGTCGGCGAGGTCGTCTTCAAACAGCCACACCTGAACTTCGTCGATGGCGGCGACAGTGGCGACTCGCAGAGCGGCGAAGGCGTCGACTGGCGCGACCAGCTCGATGCGCTGGTCCCCATCACGCTCAACGAGATTCGCGTAGTGGACGGCCAGCTGTCGTTCCGCAATTTTTCCTCCGACCCGCAGGTGCACGTGTATGCCAGCGACATCCAGGCGAGCCTGTACAACCTGACCAACACTGACGATGCCGACGGCACTCGCACGGCGACCTTCGAGGGCACCGGCAAGCTGTTCAATCAGGCGCCGATCGAGGCGACCGCGCGCTTCGACCCGTTCACCGACTGGGAAGACTTCGAGGTGAATCTGCGCGTGACGGGGGTGCCGCTCAAGCAGCTGAACGACCTCAGCCGGGCCTATGGCAAGTTCGATTTCGCCGGCGGCACCGGCGACCTGGTGGTCGAAGTCGAGGCCAGCAACAGCCAGCTCGACGGCTATATCAAACCGCTGCTGCGCAACGTCGACATCTTCGACTACGAGCAGGACGTGGCCAACGAGGACAAGGGTTTCTTCCGCGGCCTGTGGGAGGCGGTCGTCGGCGGCGGCCAGGAAGTGCTGAAAAACCAGCGCAAGGACCAGTTCGCCACCCGCGTCGAGCTGTCCGGCACGACCAAGGAAACGGACGTCAGCCCGTTCCAGGCGTTCGTCTCGATCCTGCGCAATGCCTTCGTCGAGGCCTTTACCGCCCGCTTCGAACGCGCGCTGGACGAGGAGGAATGATCCGCGGGCGTCACCAGAAACACGCACACGGCCATTCAGTGACTGAATGATGCGCTCGCGTTCACAGCCACACGGCCTTCCCTTATAGTCGTCCACCTGACTACAACGAGCGCCTGCGTGCCAGGCCCCGCCGAAGGAATCCGCAATGAAATTCGAAGGCACCCAGTCCTACGTCGCCACCGACGACCTGAAACTCGCAGTCAACGCCGCCATTACCCTGCAGCGCCCCCTGCTGGTAAAGGGCGAACCGGGCACCGGCAAGACCATGCTGGCCGAGGAGCTGGCCGAATCCTTCGGCGCCAAGCTCATCACCTGGCACATCAAGTCCACCACCAAGGCCCAGCAGGGCCTCTACGAATACGACGCGGTCAGCCGGCTGCGTGATTCGCAGCTTGGCGAGGACAAGGTCCACGACGTGAAGAACTACATCAAGAAGGGCAAGCTGTGGGAGGCCTTCGAAAGCGAGGAGCGGGTCGTCCTGCTGATCGACGAGATCGACAAGGCCGACATCGA
>JABAHQ010001141.1_pt4 | contig 13617 bp, 9 predicted proteins | sample 7062091 | NCBI WGS metagenome assembly JABAHQ01 (sample SAMN14534359, study PRJNA622989) | marine sediment metagenome | biome: marine biome [ENVO:00000428]; feature: marine pelagic biome [ENVO:01000023]; material: deep marine sediment [ENVO:00002113] | place: India: Gulf of Kutch | collected...
TCCATCCGGAGACAGCGCAAGACGACCTTTCCGCTGACGGTGTGCTCGGGGTCGAACCGGGCGTGCCCGCCGGACAAGACGACCCCGCCGCGCCGCCAGAGGGCTCACGGGAACCCGAGGACTCTCCAGAGGCGTCCTACGAGGACCTCGCGGAGGACGATGAGGACGTGGCGGCCCACCTCATCCGAGAGCTGCGCGCCGAGGCGGCAGCCGCCGCTGGACACGCCCCCGGAGCGCCCGATGGATATGCCGGCGAATCCCGGGACCCCGCCTCGGATGCCGCGAACGAGGCGAGCCTCGGGGCGGAGTCCACCGACCGGATGCGTTCCATTCAGTCGCTCGCTGAGGGGTTCGACGACCCCGGACAAGCGGAGGCCGACCTCGAGGCCCTGTACTCGGGAGACTCCCAGATCGACACCGGCGCCATCGACCACGCGGATGAGCGCGGGGAAAAGATCGCCCACGCTCTCGATGAGCTCGGCGGGCTTGAAGAGACGGACGACGACGGCGGCGACAGCGGTGCGCTCGTGGAGGAGATCGATCTCGAGCGCCCGGATTGGCCAGATTATCCAGAGGATGGGCCAGAGGATGGGGTGCCCGAGGAACGTGCGGCGGAGGGCGGAGACCACCTGTCTCTTGCTCGGGTAGCCTCCGAACTCCGCGACGAGAGTATGCTTCCTTTCGAGGCGACCGCATCCGGCGGGGCGAGCGAGAACCAGGACGCGCATCCACAGGGCGTCGAGGCCGACACCGGGAATGGCCCGGAGGACGATCCGCCCATCGATACGCTCACCGGCGCCCTGGACGGGCTCGCCGAGGAGTACGGAGAGGTCTCCGATCCACCCGTCGAGATCCCAACTCCCGATGCGACGCCCCCGACACCATCCGGACCGCCGGGCGAGGACGCAGGCGCCGAGCACGACCGCCCCTGCGCAGCGCCTCGAGAGGCCGAAACGCCGGATGCGTCCGGTGATACCCTGTGGAGCGGTGAAGGATGGTCCGAGGCGGTGCGGGAGATGGTGCAGCTCCTGATGGCGGAGCTCACCGAGATCAATACGTCCCTCACCGAGTGCGTGCAGATCGCCACCCGCGAGGACGCGTCGGCCGAGGAGCGCCGCGCGGCCATTGCGCACGCCCGCGAGCAGTTCGATCGCTTCGGCGGCGCTGCTGAGGTCATCGGCTTCGAGGGATTGAACCGTCTCTGCAAGCACATCCACGAAAACCTGAGCGCCCTGGAGCGTTCCGGTGCGGCACTGGGACCGGATCTGGCCGAGCTGTTGCGTACGTGGAGCGACTGCGCGCGCGCTTACCTCTCGGACCCGGATGACACGGCCGCCTGCGCCACGCTTGCCCGCTACGCCTGCGACGGCCAGTGGCCGGAACCCGTCGACGACGTGGACGAGCTGGTGGAGACCTTGGTCTCCCCCAAGCTCTCGCTGGGGGGCGAGGGTGAGCCGGCGGGCCGCGCGACCGAGGCCTGCGCCGCCGACGTGTCCCTGGATACCCCGCCCGACGTCGACGCCGCGCTCCTCGAGGGGCTCCTCCAGGAGCTTCCGACCCAGACGGCCGAGTTCACGCGCAGTATCCAGCACCTCATCACCGGCGACTCCCTGGAGGACGTGGACGTCGCCCAGCGCGTGGCGCATACGCTCAAGGGCGCCGCGAACACCGTCGGCGTTCCCGGTATCGCCAACCTCACGCACCACCTCGAGGACATCCTGCTCGCCCTCGCCAAGCACGAGACCCTCCCCGGGCGCGCCCTGGGCGATACGCTTCTCGGCGCCGCCGATTGCCTGGAAATGATGAGCGAGGCCCTGCTCGAGCAGGGTCCGGGCCCGGACGAGCCGGTGCACGTGCTCCAGGACGTGCTCGACTGGGCCAACCGCATCGACCGCGAAGGTATCGAGGCCGCCCGCGCCGGCGATGCGCCCCCCTCGTCTGCGCCTCCGGAGCCGAGCCCGGAGCCGGCCGCCCGGCCGCCCACCCAGCCACCGGCCGAGGCGTCGCCCGAGCCGTTGCCGGAAGCCGAGGCCGACACAGGTGTGCACCCGAAGGCTGCGGAGACGCCGACCGCGCCGATAGGCGGTTCAGCGGTGCTGCGCGTGCGCGCGACCATCGTCGACGAGATCCTGCGCCTCGTGGGCGAGACCATTATCCTCACCGGCCAGGTCCAGGAGCGCGTTCAGCGCGCGGTGGGCCAGATGCGCGGGATGCATGGGCAGTTCCAGCTCCTGCAGCAGCTCGGCCACGAGCTCGAGCAGCTCATCGATCTGCGTGACGTCACCCTACCGCAACAGCGCGCGGCCAACGCGGATTTCGATCCGCTGGAGCTCGATCAGTACAACGAGCTCCACACCTGCAGCCGACGACTGGTCGAAGCGGCGACCGACTCGCGCGAGATGGGCCGCGACATCGAGGAGGTTCTTGCGTCACTGGACGACCTGCTCACCGAGCAGAGCCGCCTGAATCGCGAGAGCCAGGAGGCCGTGCTGCACACGCGAATGATCGCGGTCCAGAGCATCGTGCCCCGCCTTCAGCGCAGTGTGCGTCAGGCGGGCCGCGTCGCCGGCAAGAGCGTCACCCTCGAGTGCCTGGGAACCGACACGCTGATGGACGGCGACGTGCTCAACGAGCTCGTGGATCCCCTCGCGCACATCCTCCGAAACAGCGTGGATCACGGCATCGATTCCGAGGCGGAGCGGCGCGCGGCGGGCAAGGAGCCCGGTGGACAGATTCGGGTCGAGTTTCAACGCGAGGGCAACCACGTAGTCGTGCGCTGCGCCGACGACGGGCGCGGGCTCGATTGGGACAGCATCCGTCGCGTCGCCGAGCACCAGGGGCTGATCGCTCCGGAGCAGGAGGTGAGCGAGGACGAGCTCAAGCGGCTCATCCTGCGACCCAATTTCACCACGCGCGCGCAGACGACGCAGCTCTCCGGCCGTGGCATCGGGATGGACGCGGTGCAGGCGCGCGTGTCGCAGCTCGGGGGTTCGCTGAACCTGCGCTCGGAGGCGGGGAAAGGCTGCACCGTGGAGCTACGGCTGCCCCTCACGCTCATCTCCACGCACGCACTGCTGGTACGCACGGCGCGCTACGTGTTCGCCGTCTCCAACCGGGGCGTCGAGCAGATCGTCCACGGGTCCCTCGGCGAGGAGGTCCACATGGGCACAGGGATGAGCTTTCACTTCGAGGACAACATCTATCCTCTCACCTCCCTGGAAACGCTGCTCGGGCTCCCCGAGGATCGCCGCGCCGAAGAGCGCCATCCGTGTCCCGTGCTGCTCGTTCAAGGCAAGGCCGGCATGCACGCGGTCAAGGTCGACGCCGTGCTCGACAGCCGGGACCTGGTGGTCAAGAGTCTGGGCCGCTTCGTACCGAAGCTGCGTGGCATCGCCGGCGCCACCATCCTCGGCGACGGGAGCGTCTCGACCGTGGTGGATCTGCCCGAGCTGCTGAGCATTCCGGCTCGTGCGCTGGCCCCGCACGTGGAGGAAGACGACCTGGAGGGCACGCAGAAGGTGCGCGTCGGGCTGCCCATCGCGCTGGTGGTCGACGATTCGCTGAGCGCGCGTCGCTCGCTCAGCCAGGTCATGGGCGACTCGGGCTTCGAGGTACGCACCGCGCGTGACGGTCTGGAGGCGATCGATGTAATCGAAGGGCAACGCCCCGACGTGGTGCTCGTGGATCTGGAGATGCCGCGCATGAACGGGCTCGAGCTGATCCAGCACCTCAGGGCGCGGGAGGACACGCGCAACCTGCCCATCGTCATGATCACGTCGCGCGCGACGGAAAAGCACCGCAGGCAGGCCGAGGCGGCGGGCGTGACGTGTTACCTCACCAAGCCCTTCGCCGAGGACGAGCTGCTCGAGCGGGTCACGGCGTCCTTCCGCTGAAGGGACCATGATGGCGCGCCGCGCGGAGCATCACCTCGATCCAAGGTCCCTGTTCGCGATGCTTCAGCTCGACGGTGCGATGGTGCTCCTCCCCCAGGGCGAGATACGCACCGTCGAGCCCGCTCTCGACATCGAGATCACCGAGGGCGAACCGGGCATCGGCCGGATCACGGTGGGGGGTCGATCCTGGCCGGTCTACTGCCTCACCGGAAAGCTGACACCCACCCGCTCGGTGCCGCCCACGCGCCACATCTGCGCCCTGCTCGGCACGGGGGACGGGAGCTTCGCCCTGCTGTGTGACGACTTCAAGCCGGTGCACACCCGCGAGCTCCAGTTCCACCCGCTTCCCGATTGCATGGGCGCAGATGGGGCCTGCGCGCACTCGCTCGCGGTGTACGAGCAACGCGTGGGATGCGTCGTCTCCGCGGCCGGACTCAAGGCGCTCCTCGGCACGGATGCGGCGCGCGGCGATGACAACACGCCGCCCGCGCAGGCGCCAAGGGGGGAGTGGTGATGGAGCCCGTCCTCGCGTGGGTCCTGGATCTGGGCCGCGAGCGCGTGGGCGCCGTCGGCGGCGGGGAGATGGTTCACCTGCTGACCGAGAAACCCCGGACCTTCGAGATTCCCCGCAGCCCACCCTACGCTCGCCACGTCTTCATCTGGCAGGACCGGATTGTCCCCCTCATCGACATCCTCCATCGCATCGAGGGCGACCCGATGGACGGGCACGCGGGCACCGTCGGCATCGTGCGCTACCATCCGGGTCCCGACGAGCCGGCGCAACTGGGTGGGGTACGCCTCGCGGGCGTGCCCCGCCGCACGCGTGTCACCGATGAGCAAGCCTGCGCGCTGCCCGCGGAGGCGGAGCCCTGGCGCGCCTTCGTCGTCTCCTGCTTCGAACACGACGGCGGGCCCGTGCCAGTCCTCGACCTTCCGCGTGTGTTCGCTGCGCCCGCCGGCACCGTCGACTCCGAATGAGCTTCCGCGTCCATACCGTTCCGATCGAGGGCGTGCGACCGAGCGGCTCGCGGCCGACGGCCGCTCCGAGAGCACCAACTCTTAGCGCTGCGCGGGGTGCGCCGACCGGCAGGTCCCTTGGGTGGGGGAGCGAGCTTACTCGCGAACCAGCGGTTCGCGGCCAACGCTCGCGCCTGCGGCGCCCGCTTTAGCGCGCGGCCGCCGTGGGAGCGGGGGTTTCCGGCGTGCTGACCCCTTTGGTCACCGGTTCCGGCTCGGCTTCCGCCAGCGCGCGGGCCAGAGCCTCTCCTTCCGGATCGGCGAGCGCGGCCTCGCGCGCGCGAGCCAGACGCTCGGCGGCCGGGCGCCCCGCCGCCAGGGCCGGCTGCACCACCTGACTCATGATGGTTTCGAAGTTCGCGCGTCCCCGCCGGTAGGTCCCGCCGTACCCCTTGATCAACGCCGCCAGCTCGACCACCTGGAGCCCGAGGTCGTAATCGAGCACGGCCGCGCGGCGCACGGCTTCGAGCCAGCGCTCGATCTGGACCTGCTCGTCGCGGTATCGCCAGCTCCGCGGACGCCAGAACCGGAGCCGGGCCAGGAGCCACAGCGCGGTGAAACCCGTGATGCTGGTGGACTTCAAGCGCATGCCCAAATTCAGCCGATCCTCCAGCCCGCGTGCGTGGGCCCAACGCAGAACGCGTCCCGCGAGCCCTGCGGGCAGCAGCGCGCACACTTCCTCGACGCCGGGCTTGAGATACTCCCGGATGACCACGGGCTGATGGGGCTCGGCCCGGACCTCGGCCCGCACCCGTTCCAGGCGCGCCGCGCGGGTCTTGAGATCCGCCACGCGCACGATGTCCTCGAAGGACATGCGCAGCGCCAGCTGGCGCGCCGCCTCGCGGGTCAGAGCCCAGCCGCGGGCCTCACCGCCCCCCGTGCGCTCGAGCGCCACCACGGGTTCGAGCCGCTCGAGATAGCGCTCGGCATAGCGCGGGCCCTGGTAGTCGACCAGGCGCAACACGCCCTCCTTGACCACGTCCTGCACCGCGGCCGGATACGCGCCTTGCACGCGCTCGAGCAGGGTGCCTGCGGTGGGCCGCGCCGGGCGCGCGGCGCGTTCGGGGGGCGCGGCGATTTCGGCGGGCGCCTCCAGCGCCCGGGCGGCGCCCTGGAAACCGAGCTCGAATCCCCTCAGGTTGGTCTCCACGGCGATGCCCGCGTCGCGGATCACCGCCTCGAAGCTCGCGCGGGACACCGGCAGCGCCCGCGAGCCCGCGAGCGCCCCGAACAGGACGGCACTGACGAGGCTGCCCGACTCGCGCGTCGCCGTCTCCATGTCGAACAGACACGCGCGCTTGGCCATTTGCCGCGCCGCCCGGAGCACCCTGTCCCCGGGGTAGCGGCCATCGGCCATGCTGGTCTTCTCCTGCATGGCGTAGATGCGGTGCGTCGAGCCGATGAGGGTGGTCCGATCAGGGGTCACGTAGCCGTTCTCCAGGGCCCGGCCGACCTCGATGAGCTCCGAGGCGAGCATGACGTCCACGTGTCCGGGAAAGGGCGTGAGCGCCATGACAGGGCCGGGCTGCTGCTCCCCGCGACGCACAGCCTCGAGCGGCAAGATCTCCATATAGTACGTCGTGGCGCCCGTGCGCTGCGCCACCCCGGGGATGGAGGTGCTCTGCGTCGGCCACCCCTGGCGCGCGGCCAGGGCCACCACCCAGCTGGCGAGCACACCCCCGCCTTCGCCGCCCAGCGCGGCGACGAGCAGGCTCAGCGGTCGCGTCCCTTCGCTCAAGCCGCCTCCCGCCCCTGCAACCACCCGATGTACCCGCGCCGTACGCCGTGCAGCCATCGATCCCGGCGCGTGGGGTTCTCGATGACGTCGGCCTGATAGAAGGACGGGCACAGCACGGCGGCATGCGCCACCTCGCCGCACAGCCCGCAGCCCACGCAGCTATCCACCACGCTGGCCACCGGCTCGCGGCGCAAGGGATCCGGATTGGGTTTGATGGTGAGCGAAGGACAGCCGGAGAGGCGAATGCACGAGTGATCGCCCGTGCACGTGTCCTCGTCCACGCCGAAACGCGTGCGCACCACGCGCTCGCCGGCGCGGAGCTGCCTGGCGATCTGGGGTCGGATGCGGCGCTGGCGCGCGAGCTGGCACTCGCCGTCGGCGACGATCACTTTGAGCCCCGGCTTTTTGCTGGTCAGCGCCTTCCTCAGCGTGCGCGCCATCTTGGCGACGCTGTAGGAGCGCACCGTGCGGATCCACTTCACGCCCACACCCTTGAGCGCCGAGATGATGTCCATGCCCGTCGGGCGCCGGCGGACGTTCAACTCGCTCGAGGGGATCTGCTGGTGACCGGTGGCGGCGGCGTAGCCGTTCTTCATGATGATGAGCACGCCGTCGTCCTGGTTGAAGACGTGGTTCGCCACGCCCGAGGTGAGTCCGTTGTGCCAGAAGCCCCCATCGCCCATGATGCTGATGACCGGCTGGCCCATGGCCGGGCGCAGGCCGGTGGAGGAGGCGAGGCCCAGTCCGTAGCCGAGGATGGTGTTACCGATGTTGAACGGCGGCAGGCTCGAGAAGCTGTGGCAGCCGATGTCCGCGCTCACGTGCATCGCTCCGACCTCGCGCTCGACCAGCTTCATCGCGCTGAACACCGGACGCTCGGGGCAGCCGGTGCAGAACGAGGGCGGGCGCACGGGCACCGACTCACCGAGCAGCTTCGCCGCCCGCGACTTGACGTCGGCCACCTCGTCCGTCGCCGCACGCAGCCGCGCCGTGTCCACGCCGGCCGGCGCGGCGTCCTCGAGAAAGCGCGCGACGCCCGACAGTATCACCTCGCCGGTGTACTCGCCCGCCTTGGGCAGCGGCCCCTTGCCTGCCACCCCGGTGTTGAGGTCCGCCTTGCGCAGCATGGCGTTGACGGCGTCCTCTATGTAGGCAGGCTGGCCCTCCTCCACCACGAGCACGGCCCGTTTCCCCGAGCAGAAGCCCGTAACCTCCTCGGGGACCATCGGGTAGGTCACGTTCAGCGCGTAGATGGGGATGCGCGCCTGGCCGTCGTCGTCGGCGAGGCCCAGGATCTGGAGCGCACGCACGACGCCGTTGTACATGCCGCCCTGGGTGACGATGCCGATGCCCTCGATATCGCCCTCGAAGACCTCGTTCAGCCGGTTCTCGCGGATGAACTCGACGGCCGCCGGCCAGCGCACGTCCACCTTGTGCTTCTCCTGGCTGTAGGTGGAGGGCGGCAGACACACCCGCCCGTAGTCGAAGCTGGGGCGCTCGACGAAGGCGCGGCGCGAGTAGTGCGGTGGCTGATTGTCCTTGCACGCGAACTGCCCCGTCACGTGGCAGGCACGGATGCGCAGCTCGAGCATGACCGGCGTGTTGCTCGCCTCCGAGAGGCGAAAGCCCTCCTCCACCATGCGTACGATAGTCGCCAGGTTGGGACGCGGATCGAGCAGCCAGATCTGGGACTTCATGGCGTAGGCGTGGGTACGTTCCTGGATGATGCTCGCGCCCTCGCCATAGTCCTCACCGATAATGATCAGGCTGCCGCCGACGACGCCCGCCGAGGCCAGATTGGAGAGCGCGTCCGAGGCGACGTTGGTGCCGACGATGGACTTCCAGGTGACCGCGCCGCGCAGCGGGTAGTTGATGGAAGCGCCGAGCATGGCTGCGGCCCCCGCCTCGTTGGCGCAGTTCTCGAGGTGCACCCCGAGTTCCTCGAGAACCGCCTGGGCGTCGTTCAGCACGTCGCACAGGTGCGAGACGGGCGCTCCAGGGTAGCCGCCCACGTAGGAGACGCCCGACTGCAGCAGCGCCTTGGTGACCGCGAGGATGCCTTCGCCCTGGAAGATCTCGCCCTCCCCGAGCCTCAGGGACTGCACCTCCTTCTCGAAGGACCGCTCTGCCACCCGATGTCACCTCGATCGCAGGAAACCAGCGCCAATTGTAACTGATTCAGCGGACACCTCCGGAAGCGTCCCCGGAGGGCCCGCCCCCCGGGGCGCTGCGCCGGGAAGCGCCAGTCGCTATCATGGGCGTTGCCGATTACGCACGAACCCCGGACCCGCCGGGGCGGGAACCCTTGCTCTGGGTTCCGAGGCTGCGCGTATTTCGGCGCGCCGGTCGAGCCTCGCAACGCGACTTCCTGTCGCGGTGCTCGGCGCCCGCCATCCCTGGCGGGCGCCCTCGGGGCTTCATCGCCCCGCGCGCCGCGCTCCGCCAGTCACCCCTCGCAAGGGGTTCCCGCCGCGTGGGACGATACCCGTGCGTCGTGCGTAATCACGTTGGCTCGAGAAAGAACGGCGCGGGAGGACGGCGATGACGGCACAGGCACCGAGACCCCCAAGGCCCGAAGATTTGGAACCCATCGAGACCGCGAGCGGCGACGAGCTCACCGCGTTACAGCTCGAGCGCGTCAAGTGGTCGCTCGTGCACGCCTACGAGAATGTGCCCCTCTTCCGGAGAAAGTTCTTCGAGGCCGGCGTTCACCCTGACGATTTGCGCGAGCTCTCGGACCTCTCCCGCTTCCCATTCACGACCAAGGAGGACATGCGCGAGAACTACCCTTTCGGCATGTTCGCCGTGCCGCGCGAAAAGGTGGTGCGCGTGCACGCCTCGAGCGGGACCACCGGCAAACCCACCGTCGTCGGCTACACGCAGGGCGATATCGACACCTGGAGCCATTTGATGGCGCGCTGCATCCGTGCAGGCGGGGGCCGCCCCGGGGATATCCTGCACAACGCCTACGGCTACGGCCTGTTCACCGGGGGGCTCGGGCTGCACTATGGCGCGGAGCACCTCGGATGCACCACGGTGCCGGTGTCGGGCGGCATGACCGAGCGCCAAGTCCAGCTCATCCAGGATTTTCAGCCCGACATCATCACCGTCACGCCCTCGTATATGCTCGCCATCGGCGACGAGTTCGAGCGCCAGGGCCTCGACGCACGCAAGACGTCGCTGCGCATCGGCCTGCACGGCGCCGAGCCCTGGACGGAGTCCATGCGCGAGGAGATCGAGGAGCGCTTCGACATGCACGCCCTCAACGTCTACGGGCTGTCGGAGATTCTGGGCCCCGGGGTCGCCCAGGAATGCATCGAGACCAAGGACGGCCTCACTTTATGGGAGGACCATTTCTACCCCGAGATCATCGACCCCGCCACGGGCGAGTCGGTGCCCGAGGGAGAGTTCGGCGAGCTCGTTTTCACCACCCTCACCAAGGAAGCGCTGCCCATGGTGCGTTACCGCACCCGCGACCTCACGCGCCTGCTGCCGCCCACCGCGCGCAGCATGCGTCGCATCGACCGCATCGCGGGCCGCAGCGACGACATGCTGATCATCCGCGGCGTGAACGTCTTCCCCACCCAGATCGAGGAGCTCATTCTCGAGCACGAGGCGCTCTCGCCCCACTACGTGCTCGAGCTCCGCCGCGAGAAGCACCTCGACGACCTCACCGTCGTGGTCGAGGCGCGCCCCGAGCTGGCCCGCTCCGGCGACGCGGCCATGAACGAGGCGGGCGGCGCACTGCAGCACGACATCAAGTCGCTCATCGGCATCTCGTCGCATGTACGCGTCGTGCCCGTCGGCAACGTCGAACGGTCCATGGGCAAGGCCAAGCGCATCCTCGACCTGCGCCCGAAAGACTGAGCCGCTTTTTGGGGGCTCGCCACCGACCGCCGCTCCTACAGCCAAACCCGGGCATCGTAGGAGCGGCTGGTAGCCGCGAACACCGCGGTGGCAGGGTGAGCTTCGCCCGGCGAAGCCCACCACGGCGAACCGAGCCCCAGCTCACGTTTGGAGAAAGTCATGGTGTGGATCAAACATCAAGACATTCAATTGGCATTCGAGTTCGTCGGCTCCGTTCACCCGTATGAGCACACCGCCTACGTCTCGCTCGACACGGGGGAAATCTTCTATGTATCTGACTGGATTGACTTGGATGAAACGCCTGATGATCTCGATACCTCGGATCGCTACATAGAAATCCCGCACAAGAACGAACTGAACCTGGGTCAGCGCTTGGTCAGAGAATTCGTCGCCGCAAGGCTTCCTGAATACGGTCGAGAAGTGGAGCGCATTTTCAGTCGGAAGGGAGCTTATTCCCGGTTCAAGAACCTGCTCGAGTCAAAAGGACTACTCGAAGAGTGGTATCAACACGAGGACGAGCGGTCCGAGGCTGCGTTGAGAGAGTGCTCAGCCCATCCTACATCCCCTCCGGCAGGTCTCTGCGACTGAGATCTAGACGGCACGATCCCTACTTGCGCGTCACGTTGTTCCAGTACCCCGGCGGGTACGGGGCGAAGCCCTCGCTTGCAGATTCGTCCGGCCAGAAGCGATTGGGCCTTTGGCCGCAGGCGATGATGCCTCTGTCGCACAGCGCCTGGCGCCACTCGTATTTCAGGAAGTACCTGGCCATGGGCGTGTGCTCGGGCTCGAACTGCACGCGCACCGCCTGCGACTGCGCCGCATTGCCGAAGCCCGTGCCCGGCGCGGCGGGGGCGGCGGACTTGCGCGCGGCTCTATCGCCGCTCGGCTTCGCGACCTCCTCGCGCGCACGAGGTTTCTCGCGATAGACCGCCAGGGCGATGACGCCCATCGCCGAGTCGTCGCCCCAGGCCATGGCGTAGGAGTCGCCCGCCTCGGTGAAGTAGAAGCGGTGTACCTGTGCCAGGCTGGTGCGCCAGCCCTTGTAGGTCGCCTGCTGATACGGGCCGAGCACGTACATGCGCTCGCTGCGCACGAGATGCGATTTCGCGCCCGAGATGATGTTTCGCCCGTCTACGGCGATGACGAGCCCGATGCGATGCCCCGTGCGGTTGCGCACCCGGACGGCGTAGTTCTGGCCGTTTCTGGCTTCGAGATAGGCACGATAGACATTGCCGTCGCGCCCTCGCTGTACGGGGTACTGCGAGAGCGGGCCGCGGCCGTCCGCGACGATCTCCACGTCCACGGGGCGGAACGCGGGAGAAACCGTCGCCTGCGCAGCCGCCGGCACCAACATCACCAGCATCACGAGCACTGATAATCTGTGAGCCATTTCGCAATCTCCTCGGTGGTCGGTTGTGCGTCAGTGCTCTAAACGAAATCACGGACCAGGGAGGGTTAACGCGGGGAAGAAAAGGCTCATGGCGACGCGACGGCTTCACGTGCAGCGCGGCGAATCTTCGACGGTGCAGCCCTCGAAAGCGCGGGCGGTGAGGTAACGCTGGAGGCTCTCGGCCTCGGGGCCAAGCGCACGCGGCTCCGTCATGGGCGGCGCGATGGCACGCACTGCCTTGAGCAATGTGCGCAGCCGTCGCGGTGGCGCGCGTTCGGTGGCGAAGAAGGCCTGGCTCGCGACCAGGGCCAGCAACGCGAGCGCCGCGTCGAGACAGCGTCCCGCCTCGGCCGCCTTGCGCCAAGCGACGAAGGTGGGGACGGAGACATCGTTCTGACCGAAGCCGCCGCCCTCGCTGCCGGGCAGAAACGTGCGCTGCGCTGCATGCCGGGCGTGCTCGGCGTAGCCCGCCGCGGCGAAGCCGAGGCAGCCAAGGTACACGCCGGGCCCTGTGACGAGCTGATCGGGCAGCTCCGAGACGCGACCGTCCAAGAGCTTCGTGAGCTGGCGGTCACACAGGAGCGACACATCGGCCCAGACCGCCGCCAGGTTGTCCAGCGCAGGATAGGCACGGGCATTGTGGAAGCCGCCGGTGGAGATGGCGCGCCCGTGGGGATGCTCGGTGTCCGGCGGAAGAAACACGGGATTGTCGGAGACCGCGCGCAGCGAGATAGCCGCCACCTCCTCCGCCTGGGCCGCCGCCCGCAGGGCCTGTCCCAGCACTCGCGGCACGATGCGCCAGGAGACCGGCGCCTGGTAGCGCCGGCGTCGTCCCCCGGGGGCACCTTCGACGAGATCGCGTAAGTGCGCCAGCGTGCGGGCCTCGTAGGGATCTTCCCACAGGCCGTCGAGGGCGGGGTCCAGATGATCGAGCGGCGCTGACATCGCCTCCCAGGCGAGCGCGAACACCTCCGTCGCCGTCCCCCACCGGTGGCGCGCCGCGAGGGCCGCGTCCGCGACCAGCGCGCTCGCGCACGGGCTTCCGTTCACGAGCGCGAGCGCGTCCTTCTCGCGCAGCGTGATCCGTTGCTGGAGGTCGATGAAAAGATGCGACAGGGCCTGGATCTCGCCCGGGCAGCCGTTACCGAGCGCGGGCACCGGCGGCAGTCGGGCGCCGCCCAGCATGGCCGCGACGCCCTCGGCGATGCGCGGGCTCACCGCCGCGTGTCCCTCCACGAAGTTCGCCAGCCGCGCCAAAACGGTGCCGCGCGTGATCCGCTCGGGCAACGGCTCGCCGAAGGAGGTGCGCACGACGTGCGAAGGGCGCGCGGCCTGTTCGCGGCGCTCCTCGGGGCTCAGTCGCACGCTCGCCCGCTGTCCGTAGCCGCTGCTGACGCCGTAGATGTACGCGTCGGGATCGTCGAGCAATCGTTCGAAAGTCGCTCGCGCCTCGCGCATCCGCGCCATGGCATCCGCGTGCAGGATGACCGGTTCGCTGTGCCACGCCACCCGCTGGAAGGCGTCGAGCGTGAGATCGGCGCGGCTGCGCACCACGAGTGTCATTGTCTGCTCCTTCTGATCGGTCCCGGGGACGGCTTCGGCGACGCCGTCTGAACCGCGGCTTGCCGTGCGCGGGTGGATTCACGAAATGCTCGATGACCGGAGCTTTCTCCCTCCAAAACTCAAGTACGTCGCGGGCGCGCCGATGAGTC
>JABAHQ010009870.1_pt3 | contig 13607 bp, 13 predicted proteins | sample 7062091 | NCBI WGS metagenome assembly JABAHQ01 (sample SAMN14534359, study PRJNA622989) | marine sediment metagenome | biome: marine biome [ENVO:00000428]; feature: marine pelagic biome [ENVO:01000023]; material: deep marine sediment [ENVO:00002113] | place: India: Gulf of Kutch | collected...
GATCTGTTTGGCAAAGGCGCTGGCCTGCCTGACCACCTCATCACGGGTATCATCGGCGCGTACAATCTCGACCAGCATCATCATGGCAACCGGATTAAAAAAATGCAGACCGACCAGCCGGTTCGGATCTGACAGAACCGTGCCCAGCTCCTGCAAGGGAATACTTGAAGTATTGGTCGCCAGTATCGCCCCTTCCTTCATTCTGGGCTCAAGATCCCTGTACAGCGATTGCTTGGCTTCGGTATTTTCAAAAATGGCTTCAATAATGACATCAGCCTTTGGCACACCCCGGCTTTCAACATCGGGGATCAAACGATCCATTGCCGCATTGATCAGGTTCGGTACTTTGAGTTTCTTTTTGAACAGGGCATGGGCACGCTTCATTGCCGGCCCGAGCCNNTCCTGCAAGGTCACCTGCAGACCACGCAGTGCACACCAGGCAGCGATGTCACCGCCCATGACACCGGCGCCGATCACATGCACATGCCGGGCTTTAAAGTCACTGTCACGCCCCAGCCCCTTGAGTTTTTCCTGAAGAAAAAAGACCCGAATCAGGTTCTGCGCGGTATCACCGGTGACCAGCCTTGCAACCGAACCGGCCTCTTCGGCGAGAAACTTCCTGGGATTACCTCCGTATTTTTCCCACAGATCGATCAATGCGTAGGGTGCAGGATAGTGTTTTGGCGATGCCTTGCGGGCAACCTGCTTACGAAGATAGCGCGCCAGCCACGGACGCAGCAGCGCACTGTTAGGCAGCCTTTTCGAAAATGGCAAACCCTTGCGCCTTGGTGGCCTGAGCACCGTCATTCGGGCAGCACGTAACATTTGACGATCCGGCACCATATGATCGATCAGGCCGATTTTTTTTGCCGCCCTGGCGCTCAATGCCCGGCCGGTGAGCATCATATCCATCGCTACCGGCACGCCAACGAGACGAATCGATCTCATGCAGCCACCGAATCCGGGATGAATACCAAGCTTTACTTCCGGCAAGCCCAGTTTTGTCCCGGCATCTTCATCGGCAATACGGTAATCGCAGGCCAGCGCCAGCTCCATACCTCCACCGAAACAGAAACCGTTAATCAGGCTGACGGTGGGACAGGGCAGAGACTCCAGCCGATCCAGAATGGTGTGCACACCACGCATAAACTCGGCAGCCTCTTCCTCGCTTTTCATTGTGAGGAAGCTCTNNGGAAGCTCTTGATATCCGCACCGGCAATAAAACCGCTCTTCTTGCCTGACAGAATCACCACGCCTGCCGGCAGGTCTTTCTCTATCTCCGCAATCCGTTCTTGCAGTTCGCCCAGCACTTCAATGGAAAGGACATTAACGCCGGCATCGGGACTGTCGATTTTCAGCCAGGCAATATCATCCCCGTCACGCTCCAGCGTCCAGTGCCTGGCTCCCTTGTTGTTTTGTTCTGTCATTGGTCTTTCCCGAAGCTACTGAGTTTCAACCAGCATGGCACCACCCTGACCACCGCCTATACACAGACTTGCCATCCCGCGCCTGGCCTTGTTGCGATGCAATACATGCAGCAGATGCAAAACGATACGCGCCCCGCTTGCGCCCACCGGGTGCCCGATACTCACTCCACCGCCATCCACATTAAGCCTGTCATGGGGAACTTCACCCAGCGCCGTATCCATCCCCAACTCGTTGCGGCAATAGTCATCACTCTTCCAGGCTTCTATACAGGCCATCACCTGGGTGGCAAAGGCTTCGTTGATTTCCCAGTTATCTATATCTGAAATGGACAGGTTGTTTCGCTGCATGATCGGCGCCATGGCATGAGCGGGTCCCAGCCCCATTTGTGCGGGATCAAGCCCGGCCCACTGGCTGTCTATAATGCGCCCCAGCACCGGCAGATTGTATTTGCTGACCGCATCTTCACTGGCAAGAATCAGCATCGCCGCCCCGTCCGTGACCTGGGCACTGTTGCCGGCGGTGACCTTGCCGAACTTGCGGTCAAAAACCGGCTTGAGCGTTGAGAGTTTTTCAACCGTCGAATCACGACGCAGACCGTCATCATTCTCATAGACCTTGCCCCTTGCGTCATAGATCGCCTCGATCTCATCCAGCCAGCCTTCATCCTGGGCACGGGCAAGACGCTCGTGACTGGCAACGGCAAAACCATCCATCTGTTCACGACTGATATCAAAACGATGCGCAAGCTTCTCCGCTGTCTGCCCCATGTTCAGCCCCACGACGGGGTCGGTCAGGCCGCGCAGCAGCCCGATAATCGGCGTAAGGTGTTTGCCACTCAACTTACCCAGCATAAGCAGCTTTTTCATCAGTCCCCTGGCGCGTCCCCAGTCGGCGAGCCAGTTCACCATTTGCGTATTCAGCAATACCGGCGCATGACTCATGGACTCGGTTCCTCCGGCAAGGACAAGATCGGATCGACCGTTGGCAATATTCGTATAGGCACAATCCAGCGCCTGCATACCGGAAGCACAGTTACGCTGCACCGTCCACGCCGGCACCTGTTCACCGCACCCGGCACGCAAGGCAATAACACGTGCAATATTGGCCTCATCCGGGCCTGGCATAACACAACCGACAATCACCTCATCCAGATCCGAGGGTTCAAAGGGCATACGGGACAGCAGCGGACGCGCCGCACCCAGTGCAAGTTCCGACGCAACAAACGCACCCGGCCTGCCCCGTGCTTTCAGAAACGGGGTGCGACTGCCATCAACGATATAGACCGGCCGGCCATCTATAGAACTCTTCTGTGTCATGTATTATTCCTCAACTCGACTTGTCCAGAAATCAGCCGGAAAATCATCCACCTGAATCACATCACGCATTGCAGCAATGGCATCACGCAGCAATGCGGCCTCTTCATCACTGATAACATCGTGCTCAACGCCCGGATCAATCAGCGCCTCTTCCGCCATTTTCGGCAAAACGCCCTGTCGTACAGCAGCACGCAATTTCCTTTCAACCGCCTCCGCTGCCGTCACCTTTTCCAGGGCCAGCTCCAGACGCCCGATGGCCTGATCGGGTTCACGATTGACATAGACGCCACGTGTCAGACGATCCCGCGCCATTGATGGCGTAAACAGAATCTGTATGGCTTCATGGCCGATTTTGTCACTGGGCGAGCGGAATGTCATACCTGCCGGGAACACGATGACTCGCATCAGCTTCGCCATCAGTCGACTCGGAAAATTATTGAATATCCCGTCGAAACTGAGCTGAATGATATGCAGGGCATCTTCACAGGCCCAACGCACCAGAGGCAGATCCTCAATGGGATGCCCCTGCTCCTCAAAACGTTTCAGTACCGCTGATGCGATGTATAACTGACTGAGGATATCGGCAAGCCGGCCGGAGAGTTTTTCGCGGCGCTTGAGCGATCCGCCCAGTACCAGCATCGACACATCCGAGACAAAAGCGAAAGCCGATGACATACGTGTTAACTGCTGGAAATAACGGCGCGTCTGACTGTTACCGGGTGCACTGCAAAAACGCGCCCCGGTCATCCCCAGCCACAGTGCGCGCACTGCATTACTGATCGTAAAACCGATATGCCCGAACAGGGCCCTGTCAAAGGTTTTCAGCGCCCGCTTGCGATCACTGTCGTGGGCCGCCTGCATCTCTGTCAACACATAGGGATGGCAACGTATTGCCCCCTGTCCGAAGGTAATCATGGAACGGGTCAGGATATTTGCGCCTTCAACGGTAATGCTGATCGGTATGGACTGATAAACCCGTCCCAGCAGATTGCGCGGACCGAGGCAAATACCACTGCCGCCCTGCACATCCATCGCATCGGTAATCACCTGGCGCATGCGACTGGTCAGATTGTATTTGGCAATGGCTGACACCACGGACGGCTTCTCGCCATGATCCAGCGCACTGAGTGTCATGCGTCGTGCTGCATCCATGGCATAGGTATTTCCTGCAATACGCGCCAGCGCTTCCTCTACCCCTTCGAAACGACCGATCGGTGTCTTGAACTGTTTGCGAATACGCGCATAGGCACCGGTCGCCCGTGATGCCAGCTTGCCGCCTCCGGCACTGAGCGCCGGCAGGGAAATCGAACGGCCGGCCGCAAGGCTCTCCATCAGCATACGCCAGCCGTTACCGACCTGCGTCTCACCACCGATCACCCAGTCCATCGGAATGAAAACATCCTTACCCCGGTTCGGGCCATTCATAAAAGGAATATTGAGCGGATTATGACGGTGACCAATCCAGACACCCTCGGTTTCTGTCGGAATCAGCGCCAGCGTAATCCCGATATCCTCCCTGTCTCCAAGCAAATGATCGGGATCATGCAGTTTAAAAGCAAGACCGAGCAGGGTTGCCACCGGACCCAGCGTAATATATCGCTTGTCCCAGTTAAGGCGAATACCGACCACCTCGCGACCTTCATGCTGTCCCTTGCAGACCACGCCGCGATCCGGAATTGAACCGGCATCACTGCCNNCAGCGCAAAACAGGGGATTTCCTCCCCCTTTGCCAGGCGCGGCAAATAATAATTCTTCTGTTCTTCGGTGCCGTAGTGCAGCAGCAGCTCGGCCGGACCCAGGGAATTCGGCACCATGACGGTGACGGCAGCCGTGGTGCTTCGGGTTGAAATCTGCATGACCACTTCGGAATGCGCCAGCGCGGAAAATCCCAGCCCTCCGTATTCCTTCGGAATAATCATGCCGAAGAAACCCTTGTCCTTGATGAACTGCCAGACTTCCTGTGGCAGATCGTGCAGATGCTCGGTGACCTGCCAGTCATCGATCATACGACACAGTTCATTCACCGGGCCGTCGATGAAATCACGTTCCCGGTCCGTCAGGCGCGCCTCGGGATAGTTGAGCAGCTTTTTCCAGTCGGGTTTGCCACTGAACAGGTCACCGTCCCACCAGACCGTCCCGGCCTCCAGCGCCTCCTTTTCTGTCTGCGACATGGCCGGCAACACCTTGCGGAACATGACCAGCAAGGGTGCACTGAACAACATGGATCGTAAAAAAGGCAGACTGATCGGCAGTACAATGGCTGCAAATACAATCCAGACAACGGAAATCAGATAGGGAGAGGCACCGGCATAGATCGACCATGCCCCCAGACAGGCGGCAATCAGAAAGATCCAGGTAACCCGGGACCAACGATAATAGGCCGCAATGCCAGCGACCACCGGCAAACCGGCCAACCATAACAACGCAGTCATGGCCCTGTTCCCTTATATATACTGTAAATCCCTTTGTCGGGCTGACTGTCACTCAAACAGTCCATGCCCCACCCCCTAAGTATCAATGGAATCAACGGGTTTGTCATCAGTTTTTTCCTTCTGTAAATGCGTCCGCCTGAATTCACCCTCCTGTCTATATCGGCGCACCCCCTTATTTCTGAAAGCCGTTTATTGATTAGAATCATGCCCTTAACATGGCGCATCATCGGCAGACCTGTCACAATACAATCTCGTATCAAACATCAGACACAATCATATGACCCGAATCGCCAGCTGGAATGTAAACTCCCTGCGCGTACGTCTGCCGCAGGTTTTACAATGGTGCAGGAGTGCCCGCCCCGATATCCTCGCCCTGCAGGAAACCAAGCTGCAGGATCCGGACTTTCCTGAAGACGACATCCGCGAAGCCGGTTACCAGGTCGTTTTTGCCGGTCAGAAAACNNCCGACGACCAGTTTCCGGGGCAGGAAATAGAAGATGCCGGTTTCCAGGTGGTTTACGCCGGCCAGAAAACCTATAACGGCGTCGCCATTCTGAGCCGCGAAGCCCCCCGGGACATCGTTACAGACCTGCCCGGCACGAACGACCCGCAACGCCGTTTACTGGCCACGACAATCGGCGAGCTGCGCATCATCGATGTTTACGTTCCGAATGGTCAGGCCGTCGATTCAGAAAAATACCACTACAAACTCGAATGGCTGGCACGACTGACCGACTTTGTCGCCGACGAACTGACCCGCCACCCGAAGCTGGTCGTACTGGGAGACTTCAATATCGCACCGGATGACCGCGATGTGCATGACCCCGAGGCCTGGCACGAAAAAATCCTTTGCAGCACCCCGGAGCGCAATGCACTGGACACCCTGATGAACACCGGCCTGCAGGACAGTTTTCGCCTCAGTGACCAGGAAGAAAAACAGTTCAGCTGGTGGGACTATCGTATGAACGGATTCCGCCGCAATCTCGGTCTGCGTATCGATCTGATTCTCACCAGCCAGGCGCTGTGTGATAGTGTTGAAAAAAGCTGGATCGACCGTGAGCCCCGTGGCTGGGAACGCCCCTCTGATCATACCCCGGTGGTAACCGACGCCTGATGAAATACCGTGACCTGCGTGATTTTCTGACCCAGCTGGAACAGGCCGGTGAACTCAAACGTATTCACCAGCCGATCGATCCGCGACTGGAAATGACCGAGGTCTGCGACCGCACCCTGCGCGCCCATGGCCCTGCCCTGTTGTTTGAAAAACCGACCGGCTTTGACATCCCGGTACTCGGCAACCTGTTCGGTACCCCGCAACGTGTCGCGATGGGCATGGGCGAGGACTCGGTCGAGGCGCTGCGCGAAATCGGCAAACTCCTGGCCTATCTGAAAGAACCCGCCCCTCCACGCGGCATGAAGGATGCGTGGCAAAAACTGCCGGTGTTCAAACAGGTGCTGAACATGGCACCGAAAGAAGTCAGCAAGGCACCCTGCCAGCAGAATATACTGCGCGGTGATGAGGTCGACCTTGGCACACTCCCCATCCAGACCTGCTGGCCCGGTGATGCCGGACCGCTGATCACATGGGCACTGGTGGTGACAAAAGGCCCGCACAAAACACGACAAAATATGGGGATCTACCGCCAGCAGGTCATCGACCGTAACAAGGTCATCATGCGCTGGCTGTCACACCGGGGCGGCGCACTGGATTTTCGTGACTGGCAACAAACGCACCCGGATAAACCGTTCCCGGTTGCGGTGGCACTCGGTGCCGACCCGGCAACGATACTGGCCGCCGTCACACCGGTACCGGACACCCTGTCGGAATACGCCTTTGCCGGTCTGCTGCGCGGCTCCAAAACCGAACTGGTCAACTGCATTACCTCTGATCTGCAGGTACCGGCCAGCGCCGAAATCGTACTTGAGGGCCATATCCACCCGGGGGACACCGCGCCCGAAGGGCCATTCGGCGATCACACCGGCTATTATAATGAGGTGGACGAGTTTCCGGTCTTCACCATCGACTGCATCACCCATCGCGATCAACCGCTCTACCACAGCACCTACACGGGACGTCCGCCCGATGAGCCGGCCGTGCTGGGTGTGGCATTGAATGAAGTCTTTGTGCCTATTCTGCAAAAGCAGTTTCCGGAAATCACTGATTTCTATCTGCCACCGGAGGGCTGCTCCTATCGCCTGGCCTGCATCAGCATCCGTAAACAGTATCCCGGGCATGCCAAACGTGTCATGCTCGGCATCTGGTCCTTTCTGAGACAGTTTATGTATACAAAATTCGTTATCGTCACCGATGACGATGTAAACATCCGCGACTGGAAGGATATCATCTGGGCAATGACAACGCGTATGGATCCGGCCCGCGACTCGACCCTCATCGAAAACACACCGATCGATTACCTGGATTTCGCGTCTCCGGTCTCCGGTCTTGGCTCCAAGATCGGCTTTGACGCGACCAACAAATGGCCCGGGGAAACCAGCCGGGAATGGGGCACCCCTATCAGCATGACTCAACATGTCCGGGAACGCATTGATGCCATCTGGGATGAGCTCGGCATTCTGTCCTGAAAAAAAGACAGTATACATCCCCTGCCGCCCCGACCTGGCATCCCCCGTTTCTGGCAGCATGTCGAGAACCACGGAAAAGCGCCGATAACCATTCAACGAAATACATCAACAGGAAAACCGGAACACAATGAAGTGGTTGCAGTCCTCCTCTGAAAAACCGAATCTTGGTCTGGTGCTGCCAGGAGGCGGTGCGCGTGCGGCCTATCAGGTCGGCGTACTGAAAGCCGTGGCCCATCTGATGCCCAAACACGCTCCGAATCCCTTTCCGGTGATTACCGGCACCTCGGCCGGTTCAATCAACGCTGTGGCCCTTGCCATCTACGCCGACCACTTCCGCAAGGCTGTGGTACGTATCAGCCGGGTCTGGGAGAATTTTCATGTCCAGCATGTTTTTCGCGCCGACACCCTCGGCCTGATGAAAACCAGCGCCCATTGGATGAGTGCCATGATGCTGGGTGGACTGGGTCGCTATAACCCCTGCGCACTGCTGGATCGTGAACCTCTGCAGCCCCTGCTGGAGCGCTACCTGCCGACGGATCAGATCCAGTCCGCCATTGATCACGGGCTACTCAAGGCCATCGGTATCACGGCATCCGGTTATGATTCGGGACAATCGGTCACGTTCTTTCAGGGTGGTGAAGATCTGGCCCCCTGGCACCGGGAACGACGCATTGGGTGCGCCGAGAAAATTTCCATCGAACACCTGATGGCCTCCTCAGCCATTCCGTTTATCTTTTCTGCGATCAAGCTCAACCGTGAATATTTTGGTGATGGCTCCATGCGCCAGATCGCCCCGCTGAGTCCGGCCGTGCATCTGGGAGCCGATCGCCTGCTCGTGGTGGGTATCCGCAAACGCGAGGAAATCGAATTTTCAAGGGAAGCATTGCACACCTACCCCCCGCTTGCCCAGGTGGCCGGCCATGTGCTGAGCAGCATCTTTCTTGACAGCCTGTATACCGATCTGGAGCGGCTGGAACGCATCAACAAGACCATCAGCCTGATTCCTGACCGCAAACTGGAACAGGGGGGAGTCATGCTCAAACCGGTGGATGTACTGACCATTTCTCCCAGCCAGAGTCTGGATGAGATCGCGCTCAAACATCTGCACTTGCTGCCTCGCGGCCTGCGTTTCATTCTAAGGGGAGTGGGCGCCTCACATGGGCATGGCGCCACATTGATCAGCTATCTGCTGTTTGAAAAAGCATTCTGCCGGGAACTCATCGCTCTGGGCTACCGTGACGCCATGAAAGTCAGAGACAGGCTCTGCGCCTTCCTCAATACAGAACAGCCTTTTGAATACACCTGAAGATCCGCCCGACCTGCCCCCCGAACAGGCCAAGCCGGCATTTCACCGGCCTTCTCTCCGGAATCAGACCTCCACCGTCTGATTTTTTTTGTCTTTCCTGGCGAATTTCACCACCCGGGCATTCGTTTTTCGCAGAGCCGCCTTTTTTTGCATATAATGCTCACTGTCCATATCCAGTGCGGTTAACAGGCCATCCTTGCCATAGACAGATTCCCACATCATGGAGAATACCTGCGCACAGGACGCGCCGGGATTCTTGCTGCGCTCACGCACCATATCCACCTTCCATTGCAGTCCTTCAAGCCGGGGACGAACCTGCTCATTGGCGCCGCCAATCAACCGGTCTATCTCCTGCCTGCGCCGCGCCTCAAAGGCTTGCGGATCCGTCTCGGCAAGTTTTCTCCATTCATCAAAATCAAATTTGTCGCCGGACTCACTCATCGGTCAATCCTCACACCTGTTCAGCATGGATTGTCTAATATTATAGCAATAATCGGCATCGCAAAAAAGAAACCCTCGTCACAAAACTCCGCAACCATTTGTTATTGTTGCAATTATTCATCCCACACCCATCTTCCTGAAGCTGCTATCCTCCCGAAAGAAACCATACCGGGCACCCTGAAAACAGCAACCGACTGCAGAAAGTCATGTCTGCCCGGGGTTGGACGATAGCTCTATAATAGCGTGATCATAATCCATGTCTTTCCGAAATGATTGAAAACGAGTTAACCACCTCCGCCATCCGTCTTGCGCTCGCCTTTGTGGCCGGCGGTATGATCGGCCTTGAGCGCACCTATCATGGCCGACCTGCCGGATTCCGCACCCATATCCTGGTCTGCACCTCATCGTCGCTGCTCATGCTGCTGACGGTATTTCAATGGCAACTGCTGGCAAACGCACCTGTGGACACTATTCGCGTGGATCCGACCCGCATGGCCCAGGGCATCATGACCGGTATCGGTTTTCTCGGCGCCGGTGTCATCATCAAGGAAAACCTGACAGTCCGTGGCCTGACCACGGCCGCTTCCATCTGGCTTACCGCCTCCATCGGGATCGTCATCGGCATGGGGCTGTTTTCGGCCGCCTTCATGTCCATTTTTCTGGCGCTGGCCGTCCTCACCCTGTTTCGCAAGATTGAACACTTCATGCCAACCCTGCGTTTTGGCGAACTGACCGTCAGTTTCGCCAGAATTACCAATATAAACGAAGAGGAACTGCGCACCCTGATCCGTGATCATGGCTTCAAGCTCTACCGCCTCAGTTACTGTCTGGAAAACGAGGGCAAAACCTTCAAATACCATATGACCCTGCGCACCTCGGACATGGACAACTTCGGCAAACTCACCAAAACCCTCACTGACATGGAAGAGCAGGTCATCGAGTTCACACTGACACCGACCGGCGATTAATAACGATAAAAAAAGGGGTGAATAATTCACCCCTAAATCCACCTCACACGTGCGTGTTGATCCCGTCAAAGGGACATCAACGCAGTATGATATTGTCACCCTTACCTGCATTCGGATCTGCATCCGGCTTGTTCATCATTACAGTAATTGCACCGCGCAATGCCGCTTTCATCGTATGATCCACTATCGCCGTATTGGTCGGTCTGTCTTTTGGCGAAACCAGATCAAATGAAGACGCTTCCGCTACCGCGACACCATAGGTCTGCATGTCGAACAACTGGTTTTTCGGATTACCATTGATGTAAACCCTGTCCCAGATGCCTGCTATCGGATGGAGCGCCACAGGCTCATTGATATTCGCGTTGACGAAGTGGATACGCACCCGCTCTCCCGGCTTTGACTGCAGCACAAGCGAGGCATCCGGATCATGCACCGGATCATACTTGAACATCTTTCCGTTAATCAGCGAACCATCCCAGCCCTCGTTCATTATCATCGCCTTTTCATCCCTGGCATTTGAAAAATATTGTCCCTGCACCAGCACATACTCACGATCAGGTTTCGGGAACGACTTGCTGTATCCTTTCTTTGGATCAACAATAATCAGGCCATACATACCACGTGCAATATGCTGAGCCATTGTCGGCGCACCACAATGATACATATAGGTTCCCGGACGTTTTGCCCGGAATTTGAAATGTTTTGTCTCACCCGGCTTAACCGGTGCAAACTCTTTCAGCACATCAACCTCTGCCGCATGAAAATCCATTGAATGTGAATTCTTGTTACTTTTCGGATTAATCAGCTTGAAATCAACGATATCGCCCTCTTTAACCCTTACAACCTTACCCGGGATCATTCCATCGAAGGTCCATGCCGGATAGGTGGTACCCTTGTTATCAATCTCAAGCTCCACTTCCTTGGCCGTCATTGTCACCTGCACCGTTTTTGCCATTGCCGCAGGCACAACCAGACCCAGACCGCTGATCAGCAAACCGATCACACCTGATTTCATTAACAATCTGCTACTCTTCATTTTCCTCTCCTCTTTAGGTTATATAACACTTACTTGTCCTGAGCCTCCCCGCTCCCGTCACCCGCTTCCATATTTGCACTTGCACAGCTCCCGCAGATAACTGACTATTGACTCTATTTCCTCATCACTCAGGTTCCCGCCCCATGGCGGCATCAGAACAGACTTGCTCACTGCCTGCCCGCCTTCCTTTATTGCCCTGAAAAGCTCTTCATCCGTTCTTCCAGCCATTTCTTTTCCATCCGTATGATCACGCGGTTGAACAGACATATCCCTGACATTCACGCCCATTCCGTCTCCACGCATACCATGACATTGCCAGCAATAGGTTTTGTATAACTCTGCTCCGGACTCCATTCTCAACGACTCTCCCGTCACAGGGGCAGTCATCGCCGATAAAAAACCTGCAATTAAAAATTGCCATAAGCCTGCCTTTCCTGATCTTTTTTTCATAATCATTTCACCTTCGCCAGAGCGCGAAAATAATGAACAAATTTTTGCAGATCACTCTCTTTAAGCGGCCTGCGCGGCATCATTGTCCTCTTGTCCCACGCAACAGGGTTTCGCATAAAACTGATCAGATAGTCTGCCTGCAGGCGCTCTGCCACGGTATACACCTCAGGGCCACTGCTGCCACCATACCCGGGCTCGATCTCATGACATGCCATGCAACCTCGAAACTTGTCGAACATCATCTCTCCCATCGAAACTGATATCTTTCCGTCCCGGTACGAGCCGCCCTTGATGAGCTCCGATTTACCTTTCATGCTCATCAGGACTTTTGCCACATCCTTTGCCTGCGTCTCATCCAGCTTCATATGCGAGACAAGTGTTGATCCATCTACAACATCCCCGCTCTCCGATGTTCTGATATGATTACCGTAAAACATCCCTGCAGGGCGGATTCGCTTCGGCTCCTGCAACCATTCAACCAACCATTGCTCCCTGTACTTGTTCCCTGCGTAGTAAAGATCCGGCCCTTTTCTCTGCTGTAATTCAGCCAATGTTTCCGGAGACGGTCCTGTCAGGTTATGGCAAACAGCGCATTGCTCTTTTACAAATCCGGTTACGGTCTGCGCTACAGCAGGCATAACAGCGACCAATAACAGAGCTGTTGAAAACAATCTGGTTGCATAACGCGCATTTTTTTTCATTTCTTCACCCTTCTCCCGCTCACAATCTTTTATCTGGCAGGTCTGCGACGCCTTCTTTCCAGCTGTTTCCCCCTGAAGCCTTGCTGATTATGCAGTCCATAGGGAAGCTTCAGTGATTCACTGAAAAAGAAGTCCGCATCAAACGCCTTGTCTTTCCAAACATACCAGTCGTCCATCTCTATCCCGTCATATTCAATGATGGTGACTGGCCCGCCCGGAAATTTCCCGTTGTTCGTTACATGCGGATCGACATGATCATGAAAAATGAATCGCCCCGGGTTATTCATGGTAATCATTGCGTCATAACGCTCCCCCGGACCTACCATTATCGTATCTACTGAATACGGTTCAGGCAGTGGTGCTCCATCCTTATGTGTAATTATCATGTCGTGGCCATGACTGTGCATGGTATGGATACCACCGCCTGCGCCATAAAACCTGACCCTGACAACATCGCCCTTCTCTACCCGCAATGGCTGCGTCAACGGAAATGATCTTCCATTCATCGAAAAGTAATCCGGTTTATCTGACGGCGTACCTCCTTCACCATACTTTTGCGCATGGCCTGATTCCCAGGTACTGAGCATCATCACGACGTCCTGTGTTACCTTCCTTTCCATCTTCGTCGGTTTTTTTGCATCCACTATAAGAGGACCCCACATTCCTCGTATCCCGACATGTTCATTGACATTGACATGGCAGTGGTACCAGAGGCTTCCGCTCTTGTCGGCCCTGAACCGGTATGTAAAGCTGTCTCCCGCCTCAATCTGCTTCTGCGACACACCCGGCACCCCGTCACTGCGCCAGCTGTCTGTTTGATAAATGCCATGCCAATGGACGGTATGAGGCAATGATGTATTGTTTTGTACATGAACGGTGACATCATCCCCTTCCCTGACATGCAACAGAGGTCCAGGTACCTGGCCATTAAACGCGAACACCTTGT
>JABAHQ010002212.1_pt1 | contig 13604 bp, 12 predicted proteins | sample 7062091 | NCBI WGS metagenome assembly JABAHQ01 (sample SAMN14534359, study PRJNA622989) | marine sediment metagenome | biome: marine biome [ENVO:00000428]; feature: marine pelagic biome [ENVO:01000023]; material: deep marine sediment [ENVO:00002113] | place: India: Gulf of Kutch | collected...
GACCGCCGCGGTGGAGGCCCATCCGCGGATCCAGCTGGTGCGGGAAGAGGTGACCGCGCTCCCCGAGGGACCCGCGATCGTCGCCACCGGACCCCTCACCTCCGACGCCCTCTCCCGGGCGATCCGGGAGCGGCTCGGAGAGGAGCACCTGGCCTTCTACGACGCGATCGCTCCGGTCGTGGACGGCGACTCGATCGACCGCTCCGTCGCCTTCGAGGCGGGTCGCTTCCAGGAGTCGGGGGACTACCTGAACTGTCCCCTGGAGAGGGACGAGTACGAGGCGTTCGTGGCCGCCCTGAAGGACGCCGATGTCTACCCGGGCCACGACTGGGAGGAGATCNNCACCCTGCGCTTCGGCCCGATGAAGCCGGTGGGCCTCCTCGATCCGCGCACCGGCCGGCGCCCCTGGGCGGTGGTGCAGCTGCGCAGGGAGGACCGGGCGGGGCAGATGTGGAACATGGTCGGCTTTCAGACCCGCCTCCGCCACGGCGAGCAGGAGCGGGTGTTTCGGATGATCCCGGGCCTCGAGGACGCCGAGTTCCTGCGCTGGGGACCCATCCACCGGAACAGCTACCTGAACTTCCCGGCCCGGCTCAGCCTCCACGGCTCGCCCCGTGACCGGCCCGACCTGATCTTCGCGGGACAGCTCACCGGAGTGGAGGGATACGTGGAGTCGGCGGCCAGCGGGATCCTGGCCGGGGTCAACCTGGACCGGATCCTCCGGGGCTGCCCGCCCGCCGTTCCCCCTCCCACCACGGTGCTGGGTGCCCTCTACCGCTATCTGGCCCAGGCCCGTCCGGACCGGTTCCAGCCCATGAACTCGAACTGGGGGCTGGTGGAGCCCCTGCCCGGGAGGGTGCGGAACAAGGAGAGGAAGCGTCGGCTCCTGGCGGAGCGGGCCGTGGAGACCTTCCGGCTCTGGATGGACTCCGAGGAGATCGAGGGGATCGGGCCCGGGGCGGGTGCCCCGGCCTCCGCCGAGGCGACGGGCGAGAGCCCCGGGGGCGAGGTGGACCGGGCGGACCCGGCTCCCCTGGGAGCCGGCTGAGGCCGGGGATCGCCGTGGTCGCGTGGGGAGGCGGTGGCGCCGGCGAGGTCGAGGTGGACGACTTCCTCCGGCACCTCTCCGACGAGCGCCAGCTCTCGCCCCACACGGTCATCGCGTACCGGCGCGACCTTTCGGACCTCCAGACCTTCCTCAGCGGCTACTACGGCAACCCCGACTGGTCGTGGGGTGACGTCGACCGCCTGACCCTGCGCGGGTTCCTCGGATGGTGCCACCGGAAGGACCTCTCCCGGAGGACCGTGGCCCGCAAGCTCTCCGCCGTGCGGACCTTCTTCCGGTTCCTCCACCTGGACGAGCGGCTCCCGGCCAACCCCGCCCGGGGGGTGCGGGCGCCGAAGATGGAGAAGCGCCTCCCTGGCCACCTCTCCCGGTCGGGGGTGGAAGCGCTATTCGAGATCGCCGAGGCCCGGGCGCGGGAGAACTCGCTCCAGGGCACCCGGGACCTGGTGATCCTCGAGCTCCTCTACGGAAGCGGCCTGCGGCTGGGGGAGCTCCATGGCCTCGACCTGCCGGAGCTCGACCTGGTGGGCGAGGTGGTCAAGGTCCGGGGCAAGGGCCGGAAGGAGCGGATCGTGCCGATCACCGAGGCCACGGTCCGGGCGGTTCGGCGCTACGAGCCCCGGCGGAGCGAGGTGGTGGGCAGGGCGGGATCCGCCGCGGACCGGCGCGCTCTCCTGGTGAACCGCCGGGGACGGAGGCTCTCCCGCCGCTGGATCCAGACGACGGTGAAGGACCTCCTGGAGCGGGCGTCCGAGGAGGAGGGCCTCTCGGTGCATTCGCTGCGCCACTCCTTCGCCACCCACCTCCTGGACGGCGGCGCCGACCTCATGGCCGTGAAGGAGCTCCTGGGCCACGTCTCCCTCTCCACGACCCAGATCTACACGCACACCTCCCGGGAACGGCTCAAGCGCATCTACGACGAGGCGCATCCCCGGTCGTAGGGGGTGGGGACCCCGTCGTCCTCCCTCTTCTGCCCGGGCCATCCCGAAAGTCGGCTCGCCTCCCGGCTCCTGTCCCGGGGCGGGGGTCGAGACCTTTGTGGCGTCCGGAGCCCCTGTTATCGTTACAGACTGTGCCGTCGCGCATCCTCGAAGCGCCCGAGCCCGCTCCGGAAGTTCTCCCATGGACCGACCCCCCGTCCGCGCCACCACGATCCTCGCCGTCCGCAGGGACGGAAGATTGGCCCTCGGCGGGGACGGGCAGGTGTCCATGGGAGATACGGTGGTGAAGTCCTCGGCCCGCAAGGTGCGGAAGCTCAAGGACGGCCGGATCGTGGCCGGCTTCGCGGGCGCGGTGGCCGACGCCTTCACCCTCTTCGAGAAGCTCGAGGGGAAGCTGGAGCGCTACCCGGCCAACCTGACGAAGGCCTGCGTGGAGCTGGCCAAGGAGTGGCGCACCGACCGCTACCTGCGGCGCCTGGACGCGCTCCTGGTGGTCGCGGACGAGGACCACCTCTTCCTGATCGGCGGCGACGGGAACGTGATCGAGCCCGACGACGAGGTGGCGGCGATCGGATCGGGAGGGGCCTACGCCCTTGCGGCGGCGCGGGCCCTGAAGGAGCACTCGGACCTCGCCGCCGCCGAGATCGTGGCCGAGGCCCTTCGGATCGCCGGGGAGATCTGCGTCTACACGAACACCGAGATCACGGTACTGGAGCTGGACTGAGGAGACGATGACGACGAAGCCCGTGGGGCGAGATGAGGTCGGCGCCGGCCCGGCGCCGGCCCGGGACGACGAGGACGACGGCCTCTGGCACGACGACCTCACGCCGCGTCAGATCGTGGCGGAGCTGGACGAGTACGTCATCGCTCAGGACGAGGCGAAGAAGGCCGTGGCGATCGCCCTGCGAAACCGCTGGAGGCGCCAGCGGGTCGAGGGGGAGCTCCGGGACGAGATCCTCCCCAACAACCTGATCCTCATCGGACCCACCGGCGTGGGGAAGACCGAGATCGCCCGGCGGCTGGCCCGCCTCGCCGGCGCCCCCTTCGTGAAGGTGGAGGCGTCCAAGTTCACCGAGGTGGGCTACGTGGGCCGGGACGTGGAGTCCATGATCCGGGACCTGGTGGACGTGGCGGTGAACATGGTCCGGGCCGAGCGGGAGGACGAGGTGGCGGAGCTGGCCGAGGAGCGCGTCGAGGAGCGCCTCCTCGATCTCCTCCTGCCCTTGAGGGAGGGGGAGGCGAAGCCGGGGCGCTCCGGCCCGGCGGAGGGGTCCGGGAAGAACGAGGCGAGGGACGGCCGTGGAGGCTCGGGCGGCGTATTCGTGGCGGGGCCGGGCGGGATCCAGGCCGGGGAGCCGGGGCCTCTGCCGCCCGAGGAAGACGCGGGCGGGGCCCCGGCGGAGGAGAGCCGCGTGGCCCGGACCCGGAGGAAGCTCCGCGCCCTCCTCCGGGAAGGGAAGCTCGAGGAGCGGGAGGTGGAGGTGGAGGTGGAGCAGACGCCCTCCCTGGACGGGATGATGCTGCCCATGGGTGGCACCGAGGGGATGGACTTCAACTTCACCGAGATGCTCCAGGACATGCTCCCCACCCGGACGAAGCGGCGTACGGTGACCGTCGCCGAGGCGCGGCGGGTCCTCCTGCAGGAGGAGCTGGACCGGATGGTGGACATGGACGAGGTGATCAGCGACGCCCTGGACCGGGTCGAGGAGATGGGGATCGTCTTCCTCGACGAGATCGACAAGGTCGCGGGCGAGAAGGGGTCCGGGGCCGGGCCCGACGTGAGCCGGGAGGGCGTCCAGCGGGACCTGCTGCCGATCGTGGAGGGCTCCAACGTCCAGACGAAGTACGGGATGGTCCGGACCGACCACGTCCTCTTCATCGCCGCGGGCGCCTTCCACGTGGCCAAGCCCAGCGACCTGATCCCCGAGCTCCAGGGCCGCTTCCCGATCCGGGTGGAGCTGAAGAGCCTGGGCGAGGAGGAGTTCGTGCGCATCCTGCAGGAGCCCAGGAACGCCCTCGTGACCCAGTACCGCTCCATGGTCGCCACCGAGGGATCCGAGCTGGATTTCACCCAGGAGGGGATCGAGGAGCTGGCCCGGATCGCCGCGCGGCTGAACGAGCAGATGGAGAACATCGGAGCCCGACGGCTCCAGACCGTCATGACGACGCTCCTCGAGGACATCCTCTACGAGCTCCCCGAGTCCGGGAGGGGGCGGGTCCTGGTGGACGGGAAGTTCGTCCGGGAGCGGCTCAGCCGCGTGGCCGAGGACGAGGATCTGAGAAAGTATATCCTGTGAGCCACTTCCTGGAGATTCCCGACCTCGACGCGGACGAGCTGCGGGAGCTCCTCGCGCGGGCGCTACGCCTGAAGCGGGGCGAGGAGCGGGCGGATCGGTCGCTCGAGGGGCGGGCCCTGGCGATGATCTTCCGGAAGAGCTCGACCCGGACCCGGGTCTCCTTCGAGGTGGGGATGCACGAGCTGGGGGGTCACGCGGTCTTCCTCGCGGAGCGGGACACGCAGATGGGCCGGGGGGAGAGCGTGGCCGACACGGCCCGGGTTCTGAGCGGCTACGTGGACGGGATCATGATCCGGACCTACGCTCACGCGGAGGTGACCGAGCTCGCCCGACACGCCTCGGTTCCGGTGATCAACGGCCTCACCGACCTCCTCCATCCCTGCCAGGTGCTCGCCGACGTCCTCACGGCGATGGAGGAGTTCGGTTGGGAACCTCGGGATCTCTCCGGGATCCGGGTGGCGTGGATCGGCGACGGCAACAACGTGGCCAACTCCTGGATCAACGGCGCGCTCCGTCTGGGCTTCGAGCTCCGGCTGGCGTGTCCCGAGGGCTACGAGCCCGACCCCGGGACCCTGGAGCGGGCCCGGGAGGCGGGGTCGCGGATCGAGGTCACCCGGGAGATCGCCGACGCCGCCCGGGACGCCCACGTGGTGACCACCGACGTGTGGGCCTCCATGGGCCAGGAAGACGAGGCCCGGGAGCGCGCGGAAGCGTTCCGGGGATACCAGGTGGACGGCGAGCTCATGGCGATCGCCGACGATGAGGCGATCTTCCTCCACTGCCTTCCGGCCCACCGGGGGGAAGAGGTGACCGCCGAGGTGATCGACGGGCCTCGGTCCCGGGTCTTCGTGGAGGCCGAGAACCGCCTCCACGTCCAGAAGGCGCTCCTCCTGGAGCTCATGGGCTGAGGCCGGGCCCGGGGCCAGCGCGTGCGCCCCGGGGTCCCGGATGGCGCCCACCGGCGGTGCGCGGCCGCCGCGGACCGCCCTCACCCGCCGGAGGTATGAGTACCTGTTGGCAGGTGCTCCCGGCCGTCGACATCGCGACGCTCTCTACGGAACGCCGAATGCCCGAGACCCTGAGGAAGACCGCCCTCCACGACGAGCACGTGGCTCTGGACGCGAAGCTGGTTCCCTTCGCCGGATTCGAGATGCCGGTCCAGTATCCGACGGGGATCACGGCCGAGCACAAGGCCGTCCGGGAGGCGGCCGGCCTCTTCGACGTGTCTCACATGGGGGAGGTGGAGATCCGGGGTCCCGAGGCCCTGGACCTGGTCCAGCATCTCACGGTCAACGACGCGTCCCGGCTCGAGGTCGGCCAGGCCCAGTATTCGGCGATCTGCAGGGAGGACGGGGGCGTGCTCGACGACCTCCTGGTCTACCGCCTCGCCGATCGCTTCGTGGTCGTGGTGAACGCGGCGAACCGGGAGAAGGACGGGGCGTGGCTCGAGGAGCAGGCGGGCTCCTTCGACGCCGAGGTGGTGGACCGCTCGGACGAGATCGCCCTGCTGGCACTCCAGGGGCCCCGGGCTCAGCAGATCCTGGACCCCCTCGCCGAGGTCGACCTGGACGCGATCGGCTACTACCGCTTCGCCGAGGGGCGGGTCGCGGGTGCCGAGCTTCTGGTCAGCCGAACGGGATACACCGGCGAGGACGGCTTCGAGCTCTACGTCCACCGGGACCGGGCGGCGGCCCTCTGGCGGACGATCCTCGACGCGGGAGAGGACCGGGGCCTCCTCCCGGCGGGGCTGGGCGCCCGGGACTCCCTGCGGCTCGAGATGGGCTACGCCCTCTACGGCAACGACCTGGACGAGGAGCACACGCCCCTGGAGGCGGGACTCGGGTGGATCACCAAGCTGGACAAGGGCGAGTTCGTCGGTCGGGCGGCCCTCCGAGAGCAGAAGGAGCGGGGCGTGGAGCAGCGCCTCGTCGGCCTCCGGCTCGTCGAGAAGGGGTTCCCCCGACCCGGCTATCCGATCACCGACGGGGAGGAGACGGTGGGCGAAGTGACGAGCGGGACCCTCAGCCCCACCCTGGGCTACGGGATCGCCCTGGGCTACGTCGCCACGGATCGGGCGGATCCGGAGACGGAGTTGGCGGTGCGGATCCGGGGGCGGGAGATCCCGGCGGTCGTCCGCCGGCCCCCCTTCTACACCGAGGGCTCGCTTCGACGGTGAGGCCGGTGCGGGTGGGCGTCCTCACGGTGAGCGACGGGGTGTCCCGGGCCGAGCGGGAGGACGAGAGCGGGGACCGAATCGAGGCGTGGTGCCGCGACCGGGGCTACGTGGTGGGCGCTCGAGAGGTGGTGGCCGACGAGAGCGAGGCGGTGGCGGCACGGCTGACCTCATGGGCGGACGGGGGCGGGATCGACGCGGTCCTCACCACGGGCGGCACGGGGTTCGGGCCCCGGGACGTGACGCCGGAGGCCACCCGAAGCGTCCTGGACCGGGAGGCACCCGGGGTGGCCGGGGCGATCCGGAGAGCCGGTGAGGACAAGACGCCCTTCGCCGTCCTCTCACGGGGCGTCGCGGGGAGCCGGGGAGCCACCCTCATCGTGAACCTGCCGGGCAGCCCCGGCGGGGTGGGGGACGGCCTCGAGGTCCTGGAGCCTCTCCTGGAGCACGTCGTCGCGCTCCTCCGCGGCGAGGATCCGGCCCATCCCGCCTCCGGGCCAGGAGCCGGGACCGGAGCCAAGGCCGCCGGCGACGCCCCCTCCTCGGCGGAAGCGGGGGATCCGTGAACGACGGGACGATCCTGATCTCCACCCACGATCTGGACAGCGCCGGCTCCCTTCGGGACGCCTTCGAGGACGAGGAGTACGGAGTCGAGCTGGTCACCCCGGACGAGACGATCTCCCGTTTCGCCGACGCCGTGCTCGTCGTCCTCACGGGCGACCTGGACTCGTCGGGCGCACGGACGATGGCCGAGGCGGCCCGGAACGAGCTCCACGTGCCCGTCTACGGGATCGCCGAGGAGGACGACGAGGGCTGGCGCCGGCTCGTTCGGGAGCTGGACCTGGAGGAGATCTTCTTCCGGCCCGTCGACCCCGGGGAGGTCCTCCTCCTGGGCCGCACCCTCGTGCAGCGGCGGCGCCTGCAGGAGATCACCGGGATCGTCGGCGAGACCGAGGCGATTCGGGAGGCCCTGGAGCGGGTGGTCCAGATCGCTCCCGTCAACTCCACCGTGCTCGTCACCGGCGAGTCGGGGACCGGAAAGGAGCTGGTGGCCCGGGGGATCCACGCCCTCTCCCCCCGCAAGCACAAGGCGTTCATCGCCGTGAACGTGGCCGCCCTCTCCGAGACCCTCCTCGAGAGCGAGCTCTTCGGCCACGAGAAGGGCGCCTTCACCGGCGCGATCGACACCCGCAAGGGCTTCTTCGAGCTCGCCAGCGGAGGGACGATCTTCCTGGACGAGATCGGGGAGATGCCCCTCTCGACCCAGACGAAGCTCCTCCGGGTCCTGGAGCAGCGGGAGTTCCTGCGCGTGGGCGGGGAGGAGCCGTTGAAGGTGGACGTGCGCATCATCGCGGCCACGAACCAGGATCTCCGGCAGCTCGTGGCCGTGGGGGACTTCCGTCGCGATCTCTACTACCGGCTCAACGTTCTCCACATCGAGCTTCCCCCCCTCCGGGAGCGGAAGGAGGACGTCCCCCTCCTGGTGGAGGCCTTCGTCGAGGAGATGCGGGAGAGCCACGAACGGGGCTTCGCCGGAATCTCCGTCGAGGCGATGGAGATCCTCCAGCGCTATCACTGGCCCGGCAACGTGCGGGAGCTGCGAAACCTCGTCGAGAGCATGGTGGTCCTCTCCCCGGGCCAGGAGATCCGGCCGGAGGACATCCCCGACGAGGTCCGACACCCGGAGTCCGGCGCCTCCCTGCTGCCGGCGCCCATGGGCGGGAGCGTTCCCCGTCGGCTGAGGGAGGGAGGCCGGGTAACGGAGGGAGAGGAGGAGGGAGAGTCGCGGGGAAGTACGGGCTACCGTCCCGAGCTGGAGTTCATCTTTCGCACGCTCATGGAGCTCCGGATGGACGTGGACGAGCTGCGCACCGAGTTCGAGGCGTACAAGGAGGAGGGTCCGAGGCTCCGGGAGGTGGGAGGGGGGATCCCTCTCGGCTCGGGGGAGGGCCGCTACGAGATCCACGTGGGCGACGGCGAGGACGAGGACGACACGCCCCGGGTCCGGGTGCTGCGGGAGCCGGACGGCGAAGCGGTCCCCGAGGCCGAGCTCTCGGAGGCGACGGAGGAAGAGTCCCGCCAGGGAGGGAGGGAGCCTGACGAGGAGGAGGGAGGAGAGGACGAGGAGAGCGTGGTGGTCTACCGGCCGGGGATGACGATGGAGGACCTCGAGCGAGAGGCGATCGTCGCCGCCCTGGAGGAGGTGGACGGCAACCGGCGGAAGGCCGCCGAGCGCCTGGGCATCGGCGAGCGGACCCTCTACCGGAAGATCCGCAAGTACGACCTGGAGGTGTAGCGGAGCCGCGGCTCGTCGGGCCGTGGTCCAGGGGTCCGGGATCCCCCCGTCAGCGCGCTCCCGCGTCCACCCGGGATCGGGCCAGGACCCGGGCCCGCTCAGCCTCCAGGATCGAGAGGATCTGGTCCCACCCGCCCCTGCGGGCCTCCCGGTATTCCACCGCGATCTCCTGGCTCAGATCGAGGGTCGGATCGTAGGCGTAGATCGCCATCTGGGTCTCCTCCTGATTCAGGCGCTGGATGCCCCAGCCGGGGGTCACGGGATCGATCCCCAGGGGGCGGAAGCGGAGGCCGCGGTTCAGGAGGTGAACGTCCTCGGGCTGGAACGGGATGTTGGGCTCGTAGCTGAAGAAGGAGACGAGGAGAAGGGCGGGGTCGTCCACGGGTGCCCGCCGCCGCAGGGCGTCGCTGTGGCTCCTCTTGAGCTCGGCCAGGCGGTCGTAGGTGTCGGGGGCGGTGAGGCGGATCACGCTCTCGGCCATGGGGGTGACCTTGATGAGGAGATCGGCCCTGCGGAGGCTCAGGGTCACCTGATCCTGACGCAGGGTCCCGTACCCCGGCGGGACAAGGCTCGTGTCGGGAGAGATCGTGTCCCTCCCGGCCGCTCCCTGGCCGGGCGCCCACGCGCAGGCGGCCGCCGCGACCAGGATCGCGGAGAGGAGCCCCGCTCCGGCCTCCTTCCGACGAGGCCCTCTCCGGGGCGTCACCGCTCTCCCTCCTCCAGGAGGGCGTCGACGGCGCCCAGGAGCTCCCGGCGGCCTTCGCCGGTCTCCGCAGAGAAGGCGAGGACCTGCTCGGCGTCCACGCCCAGGGCCCGGGCCGCCTTCTCCAGGGTCCCCTTCCGCCGGGAGCGGCTCAGCTTGTCCATCTTGGTGAGGACCACCAGGACCGGGATTCCCAGCCCCGCCAGATACTTCACCATCTGTCGGTCCAGCTCGGTAGGATCGTGTCGGGCGTCGACCAGATGCACGACCCCGCGGAGGCGGGCCTCCGACTCCAGGTATCGCTCGATGAGCTCCGTCCAGCCCTTCCGGACGCTCTCGGGCACGTCGGCATAGCCGTAACCGGGGAGATCCACCAGGTAGAAGCGGTCGTTGACCCGGTAGAAGTTCAGGGTCCGGGTCTTGCCGGGAGTGGAGGACACCCGGGCGATCTTCGACCGGGTGCGGCGAAGGAGCACGTTGATGAGCGAGGACTTTCCCACGTTGGAGCGTCCCGAGAAGGCCACGTGGGGAAGATCGGCCGGCGCCCGCTGATCGGGGCGGCCCAGGGAGCCGGCGAACTCCACCTTCCGGATCTTCACGGCGGCCGGGCTCACTGGGAGACCTGGACCCGCTGATCCTCCGGCTCCTCCAGGACGCCGGCGGGGCTTCGCTCCGCCGGCCCCGGGAGGCGGGTCAGGGCCGCCTCGAGGACCTGGTCCATCGTGCCTACGCAGCGGAGCTCCAGGCCGTCGCGCACCTCGTCGGGCAGGAGCTCCAGCTCCGTCTCGTTGGTGGCCGGCAGCAGCACCGTGCGAATCCCGTCCCGGAGAGCCGCCACCGCCTTCTCCTTGATCCCGCCCACGCCCAGGACCCGACCGCGGAGCGTGATCTCCCCGGTCATGGCCACGTCGGGGCGGGTGGGGATTCCCGTGAGTGCGGAGATAAGGGCCACGGCGATCGTGATTCCGGCCGACGGGCCGTCCTTGGGCGTCGCCCCCTCGGGGATGTGGATGTGGACGTCCACCTCCTGGTGGAAGTCGGGATCGAGGCCCAGGCGGCCCGAGCGGGAGCGGGCGTAGGTGAGGGCGGCGAACGCCGACTCCTTCATGACGTCGCCCAGGGTTCCCGTGAGACGGATCTGGCCGGAGCCCGGCACGACCGCCACCTCCACGTCGAGGACCTCGCCCCCGGCCGCCGTCCACGCCAGCCCATTGGCGATCCCGTCCCGATCCTCCTCCTCGCGCCCCGGCCGGGCGTGGGGAGGCGGGCCCAGGAGCTCCCTGAGCTCGTCGGGGCCGACCTCCACGGCGGCGTCCCCGTCGAGCTCGCCCCGGGTCACCCGTCGGATCAGCTTTCTCGCCACCCGGGAGACCTGACGCTCCAGCTCCCGCACTCCCGCCTCCCGGGTGTAGCGCTCGACGATCCGATCCACGGCGGGCTCGCTGAGCCGGAAGCGCTCGGAGTCGAGACCGTGGCGATCGGCCTGGCGGGGCCAGAGGAATCGGGTGGCGATCGCCCGCTTCTCCGTCTCCAGGTACCCCGGAAGGCGGATCACCTCCATCCGGTCCCGCAGGGGCTCGGGGATTCCGGCCAGGGTGTTGGCCGTGGCCAGGAAGAGCACCTCCGAGAGGTCGAACTCCAGCTCCAGGTAGTGGTCCGNNCAGCTTGTCGACCTCGTCGAGGAGGAAGACCGGATTCCGGGCTCCGGCCCTGCGCATCCCCTGGATGATGCGGCCCGGGAGGGCGCCCACGTAGGTGCGCCGGTGGCCCCGGATCTCGGCCTCGTCCCGCACGCCCCCCAGGCTGGCCCGGACGAAGTTCCGATCCAGGGCACGGGCGATGCTCCGGCCCAGCGAGGTCTTGCCCACCCCGGGCGGCCCCACGAGGCAGAGGATCGGTCCCCGAAGCCCGCCCACCACCGAGAGGACCGCGATGTGGTCCAGGATCCTCTCCTTCACCTCTTCGAGGCCGTGGTGCGCCTCGTCCAGGATCCGGGCCGCGTTCTCCACCTCGAGGCTGTCCGGGCTCCGCTCGCTCCAGGGAAGGTCCAGGATCCAGTCCAGGTACGTGCGAATGACCGCGGCCTCCGGAGCGACCGGATTGAGCCGTCGAAGCCGGTCCAGCTCCCGTTCGGCCCGGGTCCGGGCGTGCTCCGGAAGGGCGGCTTCCTCCAGCCGCCGCTCCAGCTCCGTCCACTCTCCCTCTTCGGAGTCGAGCTCCTTGTGGATCGCCTTGAGCTGCTCCTGGAGATAGTGCTTCTTGCGCCCGGTCTCGATCTGCCGGGCGATCTCCGCGTCGAGCTTCTCCTCGATCCGGAGCACTTCCAGCTCCCTACCGAGGATCGTCCGGATCCCGGTGAGCTGATCCTCCACCCCGTGGGACTGCAGGAGCCCCTGCTTCTCCTCCACCTCGGCCAGGAGGTGTCCCGACACGAGGTGTGCGAGGCGCACCGCGTCCTGGAGCTCCGCCACCGAGTCCACGAGCTCGTCGTGAATCTCGTCGTGGAGCCCCGCGAACTCCCGGTACATTCGGCGGACCTGACGGATCAGGGCCTCGGTCTCCGCGTCCCGGAATCCGGCGCTCTCGACCTCCCGCTCGCTCAGGAGCTCGACGTCGGCGAGGAGTCCGCCCCCGTCCCCCCGGGCGAGCTCCCGGACCCGCGCTCGCCCGAGGCCCTCCATGACCGTCCTGTAGGTCCCGTCGGGAAGCTCCGAGATCTGGACGAGGCGAACCACGGTGCCCACCCCGTAGAGGGCCGCGGCGTCGGGCTCCTCGACCTCGGGATCGCGCTGGGCCACGAGGAAGAGGAGCCCGTCCCCGCGCCGGGCGGCCTCGAGGGCGGCGACCGACGCGGGCCGGCCGATGAGGAGGGGGAGGACCATGTAGGGGAAGAAGACCAGGTCCCGTAGGGCGATGGTGGGAAGCCGGTCCGGGATCTCGACGCTCTCGTTCGCCCGGATCAGCGTGGCCATGGACGGTCCGTCTGGGGTGGGGTCACGCTTCCTTCTTCTGGGCCTCCGGGTGCAGGACGAGGAGGGGGGCGGTCCCCTGCTCCACGCATTCCTGGGTCACGACCACCTCCCGCACGTCGTCCCGGGAGGGGAGCTCGAACATCACGTCCCGCATGATGCTCTCGATCACCGCTCTCAGCCCTCGGGCTCCCGTGCCCCGATCCAGGGTCCGGGCCGCGATCGCGTCCAGGGCCGCTGGATCGAAGGTGAGGCCGATCCCCTCGAGCTCGAACATCTTCTTGTACTGCTTCACCAGGGCGTTCTTCGGCTCCTTGAGGATGCGGACCAGGGCCTCCTCGTCGAGCTCGTCCAGGTGGACGGTCACCGGGAGCCGGCCCACGAGCTCGGGGATGAGCCCGAAGCGGACCAGGTCCTCCGGCTCCACGTGGCGGAGGAGGTTCGGGGCTCCCGGCTCTTCGTCGTCGCGCTCGAAGCCGATGCGCTTCCTCCCGATCCGGTGCTCGACGATCTTCTCGAGCCCGTCGAAGGCGCCCCCGCAGATGAAGAGGATGTTCCGGGTGTCGATCTGGATGTACTCCTGCTGGGGGTGCTTCCGGCCCCCCTGGGGCGGCACGCTGGCCACCGTCCCCTCCAGGATCTTGAGGAGCGCCTGCTGCACGCCCTCGCCCGAGACGTCCCGGGTGATCGACGGGTTCTCGGACTTGCGGGAGATCTTGTCGATCTCGTCGATGTAGACGATCCCCCGCTCGGCCTCGGCGACGTTGAAGTCCGCCGCCTGGAGCAGGCGCACGAGGATGTTCTCCACGTCCTCGCCGACGTAGCCCGCCTCGGTGAGGGTCGTGGCGTCGGCGATGGTGAAGGGGACGTCGAGGATCCGGGCCAGGGTCTGGGCCAGGAGCGTCTTGCCGACGCCCGTGGGCCCGATGAGGAGGATGTTGGCCTTGTCGATCTCCACGTCGTCGAGGACGCCCTGGTGGTTCACCCGCTTGTAGTGGTTGTAGACGGCCACCGCCAGGGCCCGCTTCGCGTCCTCCTGCCCGATCACGTACTGGTCCAGCACATCCTTGATCTCCGCCGGGGCGGGGTTCGCCACCTGCTGTTCGGAGGCTTCCCGCTCCTCCTCCTCGGCCAGGATCTCGTTGCAGAGCGAGATGCA
>JABAHQ010010166.1_pt1 | contig 13599 bp, 12 predicted proteins | sample 7062091 | NCBI WGS metagenome assembly JABAHQ01 (sample SAMN14534359, study PRJNA622989) | marine sediment metagenome | biome: marine biome [ENVO:00000428]; feature: marine pelagic biome [ENVO:01000023]; material: deep marine sediment [ENVO:00002113] | place: India: Gulf of Kutch | collected...
TGTTAGCGTCTCCCGAACCCGATTCATTCCAGACCGTCGAGGAAAGACTCATCAACCGCTGGCTGATCCCCGTCAGAGGACGACACATAGGACGACGCTTCACCCAGCTGAACGTCGGCCTTGCCCTGTTCGGGATCGGCATCGCTTTCATGCTCGAGTCCGGTCTCGGTGTTCCGCCCTGGGATGTGCTTCATCAGGGGCTGGCCACACAGTTCGGGCTGACCGTTGGCATCTGGTCGATCATCGTCTCGTTCCTCGTCCTGGTCATGTGGCTTCCGCTCGAGGAGCGTTACGGCATCGGGACTCTCCTCAATGCGGTGGTTATCGGAGTGATGATCGACCTCACGACCCTGGTCCTACCTGCAGCAGGGAACAACTGGATAGCAGCAGGGATGGTCGCAGTTGGGATCCTGCTGATCGGGCTGGCTTCGGGCCTCTACATCGGGGCAAACCTGGGGCCGGGGCCCCGGGATGGCCTCATGACCGCGATTGCACGACGCGGCCTGTCGATCAGGATCACCCGCTGGCTGCTCGAGATCGTGGTGTTGTTGACCGGCTGGCTCCTGGGAGGCACGTTCGGCATCGGCACGGTGGCGTTTGCTCTGCTGATCGGTCCCATCGTCCAGTTCTTCCTGCCGCGCTGGACCATCCACACAGGCCACCCAGAGGACGCTTGGGACCACCCGGCGAGATGAGATTGGCGCGACAAACCCCTGGTTTATACGAACCACCGAGCGAAGTCCGTGACCCTCAGCCCCAATGAGACTTCCGGAAACTCAGCCCGCCAGCGAACCGGCGAATATCTGCCATGCGAGGACCGACTTGGCCACGAGACTCAGGACCAGATAGGCCTTCTCTCCGTACGCGTAATCGGTCCAAGGTCCGACGCCCCGGTACTGGAGCCACTGATTGACACCGAAGCTCATGAAGAAGGCGAACTGGGCGAACACGATTCCGTATACGAAGCCGGGGACGGTCTCGGAGCCCACGATGTTGATGAGGATCGCGACCCACGGGGCCAGTCCGACGAGCGTCCCGAACCAAAAGGCGAGCATCATGGTGCGTTCCCGCCCGGGTGGGTTCATCAACTCTTGAATCCAGCCGAACAAGATCATCGCCACGTTGGCACCGGCGATGGCCACCACGGCGTTGATGCCAGTGATACCGCTGTAGAAGCCGATCAGAATGATCATGAGCGTTGCGCTGAGGGAGTACTCGACCCAGCGGAAGCGGTTTATCCCCCTACGCAGATCGCCCTCGTAGACGCCGCGCCCCACAGTGGCTGTGAGGAAGTGGTCCAGCGCAGCCAGGCCCAGAAACACCGCCACCGCCCAACCGATCGGGACGTCGAAGAGCGATCCGGGAGGCGGCTGGGGTGTTCCCGGCGGGCCTTCAGGAAAACTGGATGTGACAGTGATGGCGAAGTCACCGGCCAACAGGACGATGACGATGGCCTGGGCCAGGTGCAACAGGGTCAACCCCAGGTTCCAGCGTCGGAGTCCTCGGAGCCGCTCGTGGGTCACTCCACTCGCGACTTTCTCGGTATCAGTGGTCATTGGGGTCTCCCTTCATATCACTCAGGCACCGTCTCCGGCGTTTCATCTGCCTCCAGCATTCGTGGCCAACCACCGGATCGGATTCTCTTCGCAGCCGGTAGACACTGGCCTCTTGTGGCGGAACCCGATGTAGACGCTCCGAACGCGTGATGATCACCCTTGTATCCATTTGGCCAGTTCATCCGTCTTTGTGTCATACCAACCAGGGACAGGAGCCCCCAATGAAGTACATCAACGAAGCCGGATGGGACCGGGTAGGCCGCGTCATCCTCGGAGTCCTCCTCCTTGCACTCGGCTGGGCTGAGATAGTGACAGGTTCCTTCGGCACCTTCATCAAGTTCTTCGGATTCGTGCCCCTCGTGACGGGGATCGTCGGATGGTGCCCCATCTACGGGTTGTTCGGCTTCAGCACACGCCAAAGTCGGGACAAAGAGCCCGTACGGACCTGAGGACCCGATCTCCGTGGGGAAGGCGACCCGGCTTCCCCACGAGGTCGTTTGGTGAGTCAATGGACATTCGAACAATCGACCGCCCTACATTGATCCAGGTGATGGCTCCGTGGTGCACTCACTGCCGATCGATTGACCGGGACATGAAGGATCTCGAAGATGAGTTCGCCGGACGGGTCGATCTCGTGACAGTCGAGATCTCCGACGATCCGGAAACTGCAGGCATCCTCGGAGTTAAGGCGATCCCAACTCTCATAGGCGTCGCTCACGGGGCTGAGATCTTCAGAGAAACCGGACGCCGGACCCAACACCAGTTGACGATGATGCTCGAGTCCGTCGACCGCGGGGAGAGCGCCCCGGGCCGCCCAGCCGGAGATGCAGGGTTGGCGCTCGGGGCCGTTTCGATTCTCTCGCTGACCGGAGTACTGGCGGGTCCGGCCTGGGCCCCCCTGGCCATAGGCATCGCCGTGCTTGGCTTCGGACTGACGAGAGCCCTACTCGCGGACCATGCCTGATCTGAGCCATTCCCTGGCACAAGAGCAGCAGATGCTGTATCGGTTTGCCTTGAGCGTCAGCCGGGATCCGGAGCTCGCCGGAGATCTCGCTCAGGACACGATGGTGCGCGCACTGGAGAAGGCTGATCAGTACCGTGGTGATGCGCCTCTCGGAGCCTGGCTGAGGCGAATCCTGTACAACCTCGCCGTCGATCGATCGCGCCGAGCTTCTCACGAGATCGTCGTCGACGACGTGGAGAAGCACTGGAGGGACGACGAATACACAGTGGACCCTGCCGCCGTCGCAGAGAGGGCCCAGAGTCGCGAGGAACTGGAGGACGCTCTCACCCGGCTTCCCTTCGCCTACAGGGTGGCAGTCCTTCTGCACGACGTCGAAGGGCTGACAGTGAGAGAGATCTCCGAGATCCAAGGCGTATCTCTTCCCGCTGCCAAACAACGCCTGAGACGTGGGCGCATGGCCCTGGTCACGGCTCTCGCCGAGGGATACGAACGCCGCAAGGCTTTGAAAGGAGTTCCGATGCGCTGTTGGGATGCCCGGCGCCACATTTCCGATTATCTCGACGGGAACCTCGACCAAGAGACAGCGAGAACCGTCGAGAGCCATCTCGAGACCTGCCCGACGTGCCCACCGCTGTATGCGGCACTCGTGGATGCGCACCACGGCTTGGGAACACTCCGCGACCCGGACAGTGTGATTCCTCCTGACGTGGGCAGACGGATAGACGATCTCCTCGACTCTTGAGCCGCTGATGCGGCCTGATCCAGGGTCGGGGTTGCGGAGGACAACGAAACGACCTGCCACGACCTCCGGGTCTGGCACGGGTAGGAGCCAAGATGGGCTCTCCCTCGCGAAAAGTCAGCACCCGGATAGCTAGACCACAGGCATGTGCCCGGTCTAGCCTGCTGTCACTTCCCCCGGGCCCCACCCGATTCCGGCGCCTGACTTCCCCCGTCGCGACAGGCGTTTTTCGTCTGTCGCAGTTGAGAACTCGATCGTTTTCGAAGGGTTCTTGACCAATGACATCTGTGTAATTACAGTGTTGAAGTCCATACAAGATGTAGTGGTCACTTCCCCACAGACCACAACATCTTGTGGTTGGAGTGATGGACGTGCTCCCCGAAACCCGAGGAGCCGAGGTTTCTGAGGAGGAACTCAATGAGCAAAGGCCTGCGGATCAATCGACGCTTCACCGAGGCAGGCAACGACCCGTACCAACAGTTCAATTGGTCCAAGAGGGACTCCCGCATCACAAACCCCGACGGCTCGGTCGTGTTCGAAATGACCGATGCGGAGATCCCGGCTCAATGGAGCCAGGTTGCCTCCGACATCATGGTGTCCAAGTACTTCCGCAAGGCAGGTGTCCCCCAGTACGACGATGAGGGCAACCAGCTCTTCGATGAAGAGGGCCAGCCCGTCACCGGACCGGAGCGGTCCTCGAAGCAGGTGTTCGATCGTTTGGCCGGCACGTGGAGGCACTGGGGCGAGAAGGAGGGATATTTCGAGTCCGCCGAGGACGCCGAGGCCTTCGAGGACGAGCTTCGCTACATGCTGGCCAACCAGATGGCCGCCCCCAACTCTCCGCAGTGGTTCAACACCGGCCTCAACTGGGCCTACGGGCTGACCGGGCCGGCCCAGGGTTTCTGGTATGTCGATGGGGAGACCGGCGAGCTGACCGCCTCACCCGACTCCTACAGCCGACCTGCGCCCCACGCGTGCTTCATCCTGTCAGTGAACGACGACCTGGTGAACCCGGGCGGGATAATGGATCTGTGGGTCCGGGAAGCCCGCATCTTCAAGTTCGGCTCCGGTGCAGGCTCCAACTTCTCCAAGATACGCGCCGAGAACGAACAGCTCTCCGGCGGAGGCAAGTCCTCGGGGGTCATGTCCTTCCTCAAGATCGGCGACCGGGCTGCCGGGGCGATCAAGTCGGGCGGCACGACCCGGCGGGCGGCCAAGATGGTCATCCTCGACGTGGACCATCCCGACATCGAGGCCTTCATCGACTGGAAGAAGGTAGAAGAAGAGAAGGCCAAGGTCCTCATTCAGCATGGCGGCTACCCGGCCGATTTCAACGGTGAGGCATATGCCACGGTCTCGGGACAGAACTCCAACAACTCTGTTCGCATCACCAACGACTTCGTTCGTGCCGTCGAGAACGACGACGATTGGGAATTGATCGACCGCACCACAGGAAATGTGCGCAAAACGGTCAAGGCCCGCGACGTCTGGAACCGGATAGCCGAGGCTGCATGGGCCTGCGCCGACCCGGGCCTGCAGTTCGACAGCACGATCAACGAGTGGCACACCAGCCCTGCGGGCGGACGCATCCGTGCCTCCAACCCCTGCAGCGAATACATGTTCCTCGACGACACCGCGTGCAACCTGGCTTCGATAAACCTGGTCAAGTTCTACGACGACCACACCGGTGTCTTCGACATCGACGGATACCGACACGCGATCAGGCTCTGGACCATCGTCCTCGAGATCTCGGTGGCGATGGCTCACTTCCCCTCGAGAGAAATCGCCCAGGGCTCCTATGACTACAGGACCCTTGGTCTCGGTTACGCCAACCTCGGCTCGCTGTTGATGCGGAAGGGCATCGCCTACGACTCCGATGAGGGCCGCGCGATTGCAGGCGCAATGACTTCGATTCTCACCGGTGACTCGTATGCGACCTCCGCGGAGATCGCCGAGGTGACAGGGCCCTTCCCCCGCTATGAGGAGAACCGGGAGGCCATGCTCAGGGTCATCCGCAATCACAGGGTCGCCGCCTACAACGGGGACGACTACGACAACATCACCACTGAGGTGTTGGGGATCGACGAAGACTGCTGCCCGGAGGATCTCCTCTATGCAGCCAGGGAGGCCTGGGACATCGCCCTGGAACGGGGCGAGCAACACGGCTACCGCAACGCCCAGGCAACCGTCCTGGCTCCAACCGGGACGATCGGGCTACTCATGGACTGCGACACGACTGGAGTCGAGCCGGACTTCGCACTGGTCAAGTTCAAGAAGCTGGCCGGCGGCGGCTACTTCAAGATCGTCAACCAGTCGGTGGCTCCGGCCCTGACCCGTCTCGGCTACCACCTGGACGAGATCGAAGACATCATCCGCTACATAGTCGGAACGAGCTCCCTCGAAGGCGCTCCCAACGTCAACCGGGAATCCCTCACGGAACTGGGCTTCACCAACGAGGACCTGGACAAGCTGGAGGCGACACTGCCGTCTGTCTTCGAGCTGAAGCACGCCTTCAACGTGTTCACCTTCGGAGAGGCCACCCTGCAGCGACTCGGGCTCGAAGTCGACGAGTACACGTCCTGGGACTTCGACCTGCTCAAGGCGCTCGGTTTCACCAAGGATCAGATCCGGGAGGCAAACGACGTCATTTGCGGCCGACAGACCATCGAAGGCGCACCCCACATCAAGAACGAGCACCTCGAGGTCTTCGACACGGCCAACAAGAACGGCAAGTACGGGCGCCGATTCATCCACCACAACGGCCACATCAAGATGATGGCAGCAGCCCAGCCGTTCATCTCGGGTGCGATCTCGAAGACGATCAACATGCCGAACGAGGTCACGGCAGAGGACATCGAGGGCGCATACATGCTCTCCTGGAAGCTGGGGCTCAAGGCGATGGCGCTATACCGGGATGGTTCCAAGGCCGCCCAGCCTCTCAACTCCACGGCCGACGAGGGTGAGGAGAACGAAGAGGAGGATGCCGCGATCACCGCTGCGGTCGAGTCGGAGAAGACGATCCACTGGGGCAATCTGCCTGCAGGGATCTCTCCGACCCAGGCGTACGCACGGGGCATGCAGCCGCCCAGGTTCCTGCTCCCTGCTCGACGTGCCGGCTTCAACCAGGAGGCTCGTGTCGGCGGGCACAAGGTGTTCCTACGCACGGGCGAATACGAGGACGGGACTCTCGGTGAGATCTTCATCGACCTCGCCAAGGAGGGAGCGACTCTCAAGGGCATCTTGAGTTGTTTCGCCATAGCAGTCAGCAAGGGTCTCCAGTACGGGGTGCCCATCGAAGAATTCGTCGACACCTTCACCTTCCAGACCTTCGAGCCCCGGGGAATGGTCGAAGGTCACCCGAACATCAAGATGGCCAACTCGATCATCGACTACGTGTTCCGGGCCCTGGGTGTCGAGTATCTCGAGCGCGACGAACTGGCCCAGGTGCCACCGAACCGTGAGGGCGACCTGCCGGAGCCGGCCTCGGGCCTAGCGGTCGAGGCGGGGATCCAGCTCGACCTAACCGACGCGGTCGCCGAAGGCGACGTGGACGCCCTGAAGCGGGCAATCGAGATCCTTGAATCGCCAAACGGCAACGGTTCAGTTGTCACCGGAGACGGAGGCGCAGCACCCGTGAATGCCACCGCTTCCTCCCCGAGGAACGAAGCGACGGAGGGCACGGTGGCGCAAAGTGCCGGAGTGGCTACTGCGAAGTCGACCGTTGCCGATGTGGCCCTGTCGGAGAACATGGGTGACGCCCCGGCATGCTCCAATTGCGGCCACATGACGGTCCGCAACGGGAGTTGCTACGTCTGCCTGACGTGCGGAGACACCACCGGCTGCAGCTGAGACCCAAGACCCGACGGCCATTGGATGGACCCGGACTCGGCGAGTCCGGGTCCATCCAAGTTGCGAGAATCAGTCATCAACCGGCGACGACCAGACGATCCCCCCATGAGCAGAGCCTTCGGTCGTCAGTCGAACCAGCGGCGCCACCAGGATTGCGCGTCAGGCTCTCCGATCTCCTCGATCACTTCATTACCTGCAGATTCGAGGGACTCCAGCTCCATCGATCGCGCCGAGATGTCTAGTAGGAGCCTGTCACGCTCCTCGAGTTGATCGTCCGACAGGAACCTTCCGTCGACCTTGTTCACCAAGCCTCTCGCCAGATCTATATCCAGTCGATCCAGTGCAGTCCGGGCCTCGGCGAGGTGGCGAACGCTCGTCCTCCGCTTGTAGGCCCTCCAGCGCAAGGCCTCTTCCAGGTGCATCTCGGCCGTCCTTCGATCCGAACTCGGCAGAAGAGCCAGTAGACGTCCGGAGCGTTCGTCCTCCGCGATCTCGGCCAGGTCAACCATCCGGCCTTCGTCCCTCGAAGCCGCGATCCGGTCTCGAAGTGCGGCAGCTTCGGCCTCGGCAGCAGCACGACGTTCCGCGATCTCAGCCTGGAGCGGCTCGTCAGCAGCGCTCTCCTCGGCCTCATCGAAGCGGAGAGCATCCAGCAGAGCGCGGATGGAGTCATGGTCGACCATCGACACGGAACGTACTAGCCGGCTCCGCCTATCCGTGCAATCAGAGGAACAGAGCCGAAACATCAGCAGTCGCGAAGATCGAGAAGATCCACGACGCAATTCTCGATGCTTGCAACACGACTCTGAGCTGGCTTGAGAAGGAGGCGCCTCGACACCGAGGCAGTGGCAGAGCTCTTTGCAGAGCTGTTCGTCGACGGGATACGGCCTTAGGCGACCCTTTCGAACACGACCGCCTGCCAGCCGAGGGTTTTGTCGCGATGCGTCACCTCGAGGCCTCCTTCAGTCGCTATCGACTCTATGCCTGCTGTGGGATGCACGTAGGCGCGGAAACCACAGGAGCGGAGAGACCACCACCAATTCCCGAGGGCGATCGAAGCCTTCATGAACCACCGCTCACGGGGGAAAGTCAAGGCCAGGAAACGGTCGGTCTTCTCGACGGCGGAGTCCATCATTCGCTCCATCCACGGGTAGCAGCACACAACGCGATTCAACAGCACGATGTCGGCAGGATCGATTCCATCGCTTTCCTCTACGAAGTCCCCTATCCGCCTCTCGACGCGATCCGTGAAACCAGCCTCATCGAGCAAGTTCGAGGCCGCTTGCTCGTAGGCGTCGGAGAGCTCGATGTTGACGGCGGTGCCGACCCCGCGTCGCAGCATCTCGATCTCGATCCCACCGACACCACCGCCCACTTCCAGCAGGCTCGCCCCGTCGATGTCCCTCCCGGCCAGATGCTCGACAATGCCGTTAGCCAGGCGATCGAGACCGGATTTTCGATAGCGGTGCAAACGTCGGGCCGCCTCCTTGGAGTTGAACAGACGTCGATAGGAGATTGGATCGCAGCAACCGCTCATCTGGAGCCGAATCTAGCCACCGTGACAATCTGACTGAGAGCTGGAATCAGAAGACTTCTGCGATCCCGATCGCTACAACGACGAGTGCGAGTGCGAGGAGAAGACCGTTCCGGGCGATCCTGTTGGCGATGCCCCGTTCGGCTGTCCGCGCCCGGCCTATGGAAGCGTGGAGGACACCCAGGGCAGCCAGCCCGGCAACGGGATGCACCCAGGCTTGAATGAAATCGCCGCTCCATGCGGAAGTCGCTGTCCAAACCGCAATGCCGAGAGCGACCTGTATGTCTACGACGACCGTCGTGATTCGATAAGTCGCCTCGCCGGATGTCGTCATCTCCTCACCCCGGAAGGCGTGGAAGAGAGAAACGAGGAGGGCGACGAGGGCTACGTACTGCCACCCGCTGTGCGCGTTGATCAGGAAGTCGGTCATGAAGTCACGCTATGACACTCAAAGTTCAACCCGGAATCAGTTGATCATCCCCGTAGATCGCGACGCTGAAACAGCGGTACCGACACTGAGACCAGCACCATGAAGGCGACCACGAGAATCGCAGCGTCGAACCAAGGCATCCCATTCACTAGGGGGTTGCTCCCCAGGTACAGACTAAAGGGTGACAGGTTCGCCCACGGCTCGAAGGTCTCCGACAAAGGGAAGAACGTGAACATGAAATAGGCCAGCAGCGCCACCGCCGCGGCTGCACCCGACGCAAGCCGGGACCTGCCCGTTGCAGCGCCAATCGCAAGAGCGATGCCACCGAAGACCACTCCCATCAAGGAAAGCAGCAGAGACGTAGACGCGAGGTTGGCAGGGGAGGCATCCTGGCCTGCTATCAGGGAGCCCAACCATGTGCCTGCAAAGGTCGCCGCACCGATCGCAATCGAATGAACGACCAGGGCCAAGGACTTCTCGACGATCAGATGCGCCCTCGTGATCGGATTCCCGAGGAGCAGCCCCATGGTGTGCCGCTCTTCTTCCCCGGCAAGTGCCCGGGATCCAATGAGAATCGTCACGGCGAGGATCGCGACCGGCCCGGTGATCGAGAAGATCTCAGCCTGCAGGAACCCCTCGAACGTGCCCATATCGGCCCCACCGATCATGGCGATCAGCGCATCCGGGAAAGACTCGACGAGCTCGCGGAAATCCGCCGGAATGAGGCTGTAGAGGAAGGGCATGAGCAAACCCATGTAGAACATGACCATGGCGGCGATCATCAGCAGTCCCTGGAACTCAGTAGCCGTCTTGACAGCCACCCGCGAGACTCGAACCGAGCCAGCGACTCTCTCCATGACCTTCCGGGTCGTGCGATGCTCCCGAAGTCGATCCGTAACCGTGCGGTCGGTGCTCTTTTGCTTCAGGTCTCGACGCCGGACCCCCACGAAGGCGATCCCGCAGAGGAAGGCAGACAATCCCGCCAGAACCGAGACATCACCCCAGTGGATACCGCCGACCACAGGATTGGAGCCACTGAAGTAGTACCAGGGGAAGATATGTGCCCAGTCGGCGAGATCTTCGATGAGAGGAAGCAGGGAAGACCCCAGATAACCGATCAGCATCACCGCGACTGCGACGCCCGACCCGAGACTTCGATTGCCGGTCCATGTCGCCACACTGAGGGCAAGGAACCCGTAGACGAGAGCATTGAAGAACAGGGCAACGATCAACGCATCGACCTCGATGCCTGTCATGTCAATGTTGAGCCACTCCGGTACGAGGAGGGCGAAGCCCCAGAGTATGAGAGCGCCGAGAGCCGTGACCACAACGAGCGATGCTGCCTTTGACGCAAGGACACCTGCTCTGCTCACGGGGTTGCCGAGGAGCAGGCCCAAGGTCCCGTCGCTCTCCTCGCCGGCGATCGCGTGGGCACCCATGCTTATTGCCACGCCTGCAAGGGTGAAGGCCCCCATCAGGTTGTACATGGCACCCACGGCAATCCCGGCCACATCGCCAGTCGAGGGGATGCCCATGAGGTCGAGAACGGCCGGCGGCAGATTCTCGTAGTAGAAGCTGATATCGACGTCGCGGTAGACGGCCATGCCGAACAACAGCAGCACTCCGATACTGAGGGCTCCAATGAGCATGGGAATGGTGCGATCCCGGATCGTCTTGGTGAACACGCTGGAGAGCATCAGAAGCCGGTCTCCTCCCGGTAATACTCCAGGAATATCTCCTCCAGATCGGCCTCCTGGGTATTGACGTCTACCAGGGTGTAGTGCTCGGTGACCGCTCGCAGCAGGGTGTCCATCTTCCCGTCGAAGGACATCACTGCGTGATGGCTCGCGACATCGACGTCCCGAACCCCTGGCACCGACTCGAGCCTGGACGGATCGACCGGACCATCGAATTGGAGCTCCACCCTGCGGATGGCCTTGGAACGGAGATCGTTCACGAACTCCACATCCACGAGGTGACCGGAGCGAATGATTCCCACGCGGTCTGCAACTCTCTCAACCTCGGAGAGGGCATGGCTGGACAGAAAGACTGTCCGTCCCTCCTCGGCGACCTCCCGCATCATCAGTTGGAATTCTCGCTGCATCAGTGGGTCGAGTCCCGTGCTTGGCTCGTCCATGATGAGAACCTGAGGACGGCTCATGAACGTCAGGATCAAGCCCACCTTCTGTCGGTTCCCCGACGAGAGGTCACCGATTTTCTTGGACAGGTCAGCCTGGAGACGTTCTGCGAGTTCGCCGACGTACTTCCTGTCTACGCCGCCGCGCAGATTGGCGAAGTAGGTGATCATGTCTCGTCCCGTCAGGTCGGGATACATCGCCAGATCAGCCGGCAGATAACCGATGTGTCTTCTGATCTCCACCGCGTCCTCGTGTGAATCCAGGCCCAGGATCTCGGCTCTCCCACTGGTCGGGTGGATCAGGTCGAGGATCGTCCTGATCATCGTCGTCTTTCCCGCGCCGTTGGGCCCGAGGAAACCGAACACCTCGCCCTCCTGCACCTCCAGGTCGAGATCGACGAGAGCTCTGACGTCGCCGTAGTGCTTGGTGAGTCTCTCGGCCAGAATCGCCGGGTTTTTCCTCACCTCCCGTCCTCTTTCTCCAGGTGATCCCCGAGCTCCGACATGAGGTCGGGCCAGCGGGCCAGGAAGAAGTCCGCGATCAGACCCAGCTCCTCTACCCGGTCTGGCCGAATATCGGGGGTCAGCGGCTCCGCTGCTCGGGCGAGGCCTCTCATCTCTTCGATCCGCTGCTGTTCAGACCACATCAGCTCCCGCCACACATTGGGCTTCAGCTGGTAATAGGTGGCCCGGTCTCCAGTAAATGTGATGCGCTCCAGGAGTCCCACCGTCTCCAGCAGGCGCGCCTGGGTCGATACTGAACCTGAGCTGATCTGGAGGGCCTTCGCCAGATCGGAGGACGACTGGTGCGCCGGCTCACAGATCATCAGCCATCCCAGGATCTGACCTGCGCTCCGACTCCCGGACAGCTGCTCCCACCATCTCGCGACGCGCTCTATGAAAGCGCTCTGCTCAGAATCAGGTTTCACAGATTTCAATAATATCTGAAAATTATGAACACTGCCAATAGGAGAAAAGTCGTCTATATCCGTCTGTTCTCCGACGCATCGAGCGGTCCCACATGGTTTACTTGCCTAGCGCAATCCAAAGGGAGGAGTACAGCGCATGGCCACTACTGAATCACCGCCGGTAGCAGGCGGTAGTAGCGGACTGGACCGCTACTTCCACATAACCGAGAGAGGGTCCTCGGTCGGGCAGGAGGTTCGAGCAGGCATCACCACGTTCTTGGCGATGGCCTACATAATCTTCGTGAACCCAGCGATCCTCTCGGTTGCCATCGACTTCGACGGGGCCTTCCCACAGCTCTTGACGGTGACCGCGCTCGCCGCGGCGGCTGGAACACTGATCATGGCACTCTGGGCGAATTTGCCGTTCGCCCTGGCCCCTGGAATGGGCCTGAACGCCTACTTCACGTTCACTGTGGTGTTGACCCTCGGCATCGAGTGGCAGACAGCCCTAGGAGCCGTCTTCATCTCGGGGATCCTCTTCCTCATCGTCGCCCTCACGGGCCTGAGGGAGTACATATTGAACTCGATTCCCCTCCACTTGAAGCACGCCATCACAGCAGGTATCGGGGCTTTCCTCGCCATCATCGGTTTCGTCGGTGCGGGGTTCATCCAGGACTCCCCGGCCACCTTCGTCACCGTCGGCGACTTCACCGGTCCCCTTCCTTGGATCGCCCTCGGCGGCCTGGTCGTGACCGGAGCACTGCTCGCCAAGAAGGTAAAAGGCGCGATCCTGATCGGGATCCTTCTCACCACCGTCTTCGTGATCCTGGTCGGAACTGAGGCCTACAACTACGGAGGCGAAGCACTGGAGCCCTTCGCCGGCTTCCAAGAAGGCTTGCTCGGCTTCACCGCTCCCACCGACCTCTTCCTGGCCATGGATATCGGAGCCGCCCTCGGACTTGGAGTCGTGAGTGTCGTCTTCACGTTCCTGTTCGTCGACTTCTTCGACACGGCAGGAACCATCATCGGGCTGAGCGAAAAGGCCGGCATGCTCGACGAGGAAGGCAACATAGAAGCCCCACGAGGAGCCTTCGCCGCCGACGGGGCAGCGACATCGATTGGCGCCGCACTCGGCACATCGAGCACCACCACTTACATCGAGTCGGCCGCCGGCGTCGAGGAGGGAGGCAAGACCGGGTTGACCTCGCTGGTCGTGGCCGGGCTGTTCCTCCTCGGGATGTTCGCCTCGCCTCTGGCTCAGGCAATCCCGACAGTGGCGACTTCAGCGGCACTCATCATCATCGGAGCCATGATGATGACGGGAGCCACCAAGATCGACTGGACGGACTACACCAAGTCAGTGCCCGCGTTCATCGCAATCGTTGGCATGCCGTTCACCTATTCGATCACGTTTGGCATCAGCCTCGCGCTGGTCGCACACACGATCCTCATGGCCATAAGCGGCAAGATCCGGGAGATCCA
>JABAHQ010010561.1_pt2 | contig 13597 bp, 13 predicted proteins | sample 7062091 | NCBI WGS metagenome assembly JABAHQ01 (sample SAMN14534359, study PRJNA622989) | marine sediment metagenome | biome: marine biome [ENVO:00000428]; feature: marine pelagic biome [ENVO:01000023]; material: deep marine sediment [ENVO:00002113] | place: India: Gulf of Kutch | collected...
CAGCACGACGGCACTCAGGAGTTTCAACGGGCGATAAAGCTTGCGAGCCTGCATGGCGCCTCCTCAGGACAGATATCGGTGGGACTCAATGTCCGGAATGCGGGTCGATCGGCTCCGGGCTGGAGAAGATCGACGAGTCGCCCTCGCCGGTCACGGTCAGTACGCCTGCCAGCCCCTTTTCGGCCCGAGAAAGCGCGTGATCGACTAGCGTGTACTTGCCTGGGTAATCGGCAACGAACTCGACCATTGTGGCCCCGCCTGCAGGCACCAGCGTTGTCTGCACGTCGGTCAAAGGCGCACTGGTGAGCGACCCCTGGTCGTACACCCGGTCGAAAATCTCCCCGATGACGTGGAAGCTGGAGATAAGGTTCGGCCCACCGACGCCAAAGAAGATGCGCACGCTATCGCCGGCCTTGACCGTCATCTGATGGGTTTTGGTCAGCGCGTCGAGCGCGCCATTGAACATCATGAATTGCGGCGTCTCGCGCAGCAGCATGTCCAGCGAGAACTCATGCAGCCCGCGCTCGCCCCGCGGACTTGCGGTATAGAGCTCGCCCTGCATCACATAGAACTCGTGGTCGACAGGCGCGAGCCCACCCTCGGGCTCCACCAGGATCAGCCCGTACATCCCATTGGTGATGTGCTGAGCGACCATCGGCGTTGCGCAGTGATAGACGTACAGCCCTGGTTGGAGCGCCTTGAACGTGAACGAGCGCGTCTGCCCGGGGGCCGCCTGGGTCACGGCTGCGCCGCCGCCGGGGCCGGTCACCGCATGCAGATCGATGGAATGGATGTGGTTGCTGTCGGGCTCGTTCGTCAGGTTCAGCGTGACGGTATCGCCTTCGCGGATACGCATCATCGGCCCGGGCACTGTGCCGTTGAATGTCCAGAAACGGTAACTGCTGCCGTCGCTCAGGCGACCCTCCTCCTCGGTGGTGCGCAGATCGATCGTCAGGTTCTTCGGTTCCCGCTTGCCGACCGGCTCACCCACTTTCGAGGGGTCCATGGTCAGGTCCTTGCCCTGCTGGGCGACTGGGTCGGGGCCATCACCGACGATTAACCGCCCGACCATGCCGGCAGCCTTGTGCCCCGGCAGGCTGCAGTAGTACTCGAAATTCCCGTTGCGCGTCGCCCGAAACACGACGGCCGTCGCTGCGCCTTTGCCGGAAACTTCACTGGAACTGGTATCGAACTCCGGAACGACAATATCGTGTACCGCCCCGTCGCCATTGACGAGGTTAATTTGAACTACCGCGCCCTCCGGAACTTTGATATCCGGATTGACCTGGCCACGCGTCGCGCCTGACTCGCTTACATATACAAGCTTGCCGTCGGCGATATCCGTCCTAAGCGTGATCGTCACATCCGGTCGATATGAAACATCGGAAGATGCTTTCTGCGCCCACGCTTGAGGAACGAAAAACAGCGAAACGGTTAATGAAGCAATTGCCAGCAACGAGCGCATCTGCGTGCTCCTCCTACCCTTTGAGAGGCAGTCTAGACAGAGCGCTTCGCTTTTCCAGAATCCTTCCGATAATAATACGATCAATAAAATTGAATTGAAAATTCAACTTTTCTTGATTAAACGAAGGATTAACTCTGCGGTACGCTGGAATTGACCATGATCAATAAAAAACCCGATTGATCAGCAGCCGCGCCTAATACCTGCGTCCCCAAAACTTTGCTTTTTTACAGAATTACTTCCGGCCGCTGCTTTTTTGGCAGCCTAAAAATATTTGATAAAGCGATGAACGGCAGCAAATAACCCGTTACATCTTGTCGTCACGTCGCAACGGTTCGCCGTCAGCACGTCTTTCGAAGCGCAGTGCTTTAGCCGACTGCCTCTGTCGACTTTCACCGCTGATGCGGAACGTACGACCTAGCTCGCGGGACTGTGCTCCCGCAGGTCGCTGGATAGTCAATCGAGGCACACCATACCGGGCAGGATCGTCCAGGCTTCTGTCGATTCGCCCCAAGTCCGTCGAGGTAGCCGATCGGACAACTGCCCGGCTGGCAGTGTGCGGGCGACTTGGCGACGGGCAGTGCGCGTAATCGAATCGCCGGCTTGCGCGCGGTGACCGGTTCTACCTGGCGCTTCCCTATACCTGAGCGCCGCCCAGACGTCCTCTGCGCGTAGTGAATCCTGGAGGGTTCGGGCTTTGTGGCCACAACCGTCGAACCCAACAATTTCCCCGCCGGTACCCGGCTTCCTCGCGAGGCAAATTGTTCGGTCCTTGCGGTCCTCCTCTGCGTTACGGCTGCAGGCAGTGCGGCCCGCCCTCTCCCACCGACCGGATCACAACGAGGACGCGATAGGCGCGGCCCTCAATCCGAAAGGAGAAACACCATGGCCAACATCGGCACCTTCACCACCCTCAACGACGGCTTCACCGGCACGCTGCATACCCTGACGCTCAAAGCGAAGATTGCTTTCGTGCCCAACGACAAGAGCACAGCCAATGCGCCCGATTATCGAATCCTCTCCTCGGGCGGGGTCGAGATAGGGGCCGCCTGGAAGAAGCTCAGCCAGAACGATCGCCCCTACCTGTCGGTCACGCTCGATGATCCGGCTTTTCCCGCCACCGTATACGCGCGGCTCCTGGAGGAATCCGAAGGCTCCCACGTACTGATGTGGAGCCGAAGCAAGACCGAGTGACGAGAAGGCGCCCTGGCAATACAGGGCGCCTTTTTTGTGAACCAGTTCCGCATGCGCTGAACCATATGCGCTACGGTTTGCGCGGGGTGTAACGACCCCGCACTGCTGGCTCTTTACGGCCTAGTAAAGAGCATTGGGCGCCCGAAGGGGCGCTTTTTTTTTGCCCGCGCTTTGGACGACTTCGGTCACAGCCTCTAGTAAGAACAACTTTCAGATCCGCCGAAGCGGGTTCCGCGCAAGCACCACATGTGGCGTGTGCTGCGCAGTACTAACGGCGGGTAGGCACATCGCCCATCCGGCCCATCGATCGCAATCATCAACGACTCGAGCGTCTCACGGCTGCGAGGAACGTCCACATAACAGCAGGCCTCCGATTTCTTGCACGACGACACCTGTGCATCGGGCACCGCCATCCCATTCGCTTCGATCGAAATGCGAGGTTCTTTTCCATTCCAGCAGCCAGCAGACAAGCCTGGGCCACGAACGACAATGCTCGTCTTGGCGGGATTGCCAACCGAGTCGCCTGGCAGAATCGGAACGAGGAAGAGCGAATGAGTTGACCCTTCCGCGCTCTTCTGGATTTCCACGGTCACAGTCGAACTGCAAGTTTGCTGCGCCCAAACCATATACGGCGACTCGAAAGTACTGCCGTGAAGCGTTACCGGCTTGTCCACCCTCACCCACTCCCGGTCCCCATCCGCCACCCAATGTCGTCCGGCACGGTAGTCGAGGCATCCGCCCAATGAAACGGCCATGAGCATCAACAGTAGGCCCAGCCGTATCGTCTCGCCCGTTTTCATTGCTGCGGCCTCCGTTCCGTCAGTTTCTGAGAATGCAACACCCAATACCCCAGGCGGAATAACCCCTACGCTGATAACACGCTTCCGCGCGCCAGGCTGGCTTGTTCCTCAGCTGCATCAGGTGCGGCCAATCGAGGCCGGCATTGGCCGATGTTGGGCGCAATGCCTGCGCGCTCAGCTTGCAGCGCTGCCTGTCATATCGTGCCAGAGAGTTGATGGGCGGACTTGCTGTTTCCTGCACCTTGTCACGGCGTGCTCGCCGTCAAGGGCTTTATCCGCGTCGCGTTTTCGCGGCTGGCGCCGGCTTCGCCCCCTGACTGCTTGCGCTGCGCCGTGCCGGGTCGGTTCCGGGCAATCTCGCCCGAGCTACCGGAGCACCGACATGTCGAACGTCACTTCCTTCGCTGAATCCATTCTGCTGGTTCGAGACGATGCGGGCCGTTATGTACCGGCATCCCCTGAACAGATCCTCGACGCCGCTCGGCGAGCCATCGACGTGAAGATGAAGCGAGGCGCCGCGTTCACGTCGCCAGAGACCGTCAAGACCTTCCTGCAGACCAAGCTCGCAGGTTTCGAGCATGAGATGTTCGCGGCCCTGTTCCTGGACAACCNNACAACCGGCATCGGCTGATCGAGTACGTCGAACTGTTTCGCGGCACGATCGACACGGCCTCGGTGTACCCCCGCGAAGTGGTGAAGGAGGCCCTGCGCCTCAACGCAGCGGCAATAATCTTTTCGCACAATCATCCAAGCGGACATCCCGAGCCTAGCGAAGCGGACAAGGCACTTACCAGACGCCTAAAGCAGGCGCTTGACCTCGTCGATGTGCGCACCCTCGACCATGTGATCGTGGCTGGCGATGCGTCGACGTCGCTGGCCGAGTGCGGGCTCGTCTAATCAAGAAGGGGGCGCAAGCCCCCCTCTGTCAACCGGCCGAGGCTGCGCAGTTTTGAGACGCGGACGCGCCTGCGGGACGGCGGAACTGCTTGCTGCACGCAAGCTCGTGCAGCCGGCGAGAGTCGAGGATCTGAACTTCCCGTCCGTGTGTTTCGAGCACGTCCTCGGCGCGAAGATCGGCAAGGGCTCGCGAGACCGATTCGACCGCGAGTCCAAGATGATTCGCTATCTCGACCCGGGACATGGGTAAATGGAACCGGTTGGCCGCCAGGCGACGCTCGGCCAATGCGCTTGCGTACCAAGCCACGAAGCTCGCCACCCGTGTGTCGGCCCGGGGCGTGGCGAGCTGAAGCCGGGCACAGCGAATGCTGTTCAGCTCCTTGCTAAGAGCACGGCGCAGGAAGCGGACGAGGCCGCCATTGGCTTCGCTCGATTGGAGCAGTAATTCCTTGGGGAACTCACACAAAGCGGTACGCTGCACTGCTCGAGCGCTCGTCTGGTACTCGTCCTCATGAAGTGCTGACGCCCCGACCAGATCACCGCCCAGGCTGAAGAAAAGTATCTGTTGGACCCCATAGTGGTTCGGGCTCGTCGTGCCAATCGTCCCGGACCGAACCACATAAAGGCTGGTTGCCTGTTGGCCTGCTTCGAACAGGACCTGTCCCTTCGCCAACGTCAGCGTACGCAACCGAGTTTGATCGGTAGGAAGATCGTCAACGGCAAGCACCGATGGCAGACAGATGCCGGACATGACGCACTGTTGGCACGGAGGAGCGTGACCCTCGGACACGGTGGTCACAAGCGCGTCGGCGCGTTGCGCGTTGTTTTTGTGAAGAACACCGTCCATCCTCTTGGCCAATTCGGAGCCCAAGAGCGTGCCTTACGGGAAGAATCAAAACCAATGAATAGCGTTGCGCTTTAAGTGCAATTATTTTGTTCTAAATAAGCTTCGCGTCTTGGTGTAGCAGGACGAGCGAGCGAGCAAGCCGACGAAAGACACGCGAATGAAAATACCTTTCAGGGAAGACACCGCACGAGCCTTTGAGCGCCGCAGGCGACAGTTCAGCCTCGCATCGACGCTCGTTGTGCTGACTGGCTTTGCAGTACTCGCTTACACCACTCATGAAAGCGAGGCGTTCGGCATCGTGGAGGCCGGGGTGGCGTTTGGAATCGGCTTACTGGTGTACCTGTTAAGGGTTTGGCTCTGGCGGTGCCCCACCTGCAGCGCGCCCCTGGAGATGGGTGGCCTGCACGTTTCTGACCTACGCCGATCCCATCGGATCGCATGCAAGCGATGCGGGGCAACGTATCCTTGAACATCTCGCGGGGCGACTCCAAGGCGTTGAAAAGCCAGCGAGACGCCCCCAATTTAGTCGCCGATCACCTTCCATTCTGCGAGACGTTCATGAACACACCCATAATGGTTCTTTGCGCCGTGCTAAGCGTCGGCGTGGTCGGCGCAGGCGTCGTGCTTGACCTGCGCGCCGCCGATCGAGATCGTGCAGCCAGAACAACCGACTACAACAACCCCAACACCCTGCTCACCCTTCGTCACTCGCGCCCGGACACGAAGGGTACCAAGCACAAGGCGTAATGCTTGCACTCGCTCCCGCTTCGCCCGAAGGCAGTTACGAACGGCTGGCAGGCATTGTTTGGATGCCAACGGTCGTAATGCGGCCCAGCATCTCCTCGCGTACCGTAAGCAAGGCAGAGCCGGACATGAGCTCGGCGCCCTGGGCTGCACGGCCGTCTAGGGCATGCTTCATTACGTGGTCGAGCGTTTGCTCCGACTCGGCTTCCAGTTCGATGCCATAGGAATTCCATACGTCCTCGACCTTGGTGCTGCCCTTGAGCCTAAGCTCAAGGCTCGGCAGGTCCGTTCTGGATGCCTCTACGGCCTGAGAGAATACGCAGTCAACGAATGGCTGGTTGTTCGGCTTGAGCACCACGAACAGATGATCACCCGCCTCCAGGCGCGTCGAGCCTCGTGGTGGGATCACGGCCGAGCCGCGCGTGATCATTGCGACGACCACGCCTTCGGGCAACGCCATTTGAGAGATCAGCCGGCCTGCCGCCCGTGCATCGTCGCCCAGTGTGTATTCGACAATTTCTGCATCAACATCCTGCAAGGAGGAGATCTCCAGCGTCGCGGCCGGCGAGGCCGGCGGTTTCTCGGTCAGCCCAAGCCGGCGTGCGACCAAGGGCAGCGTTGACCCCTGCACCGTGGCCGAAAGCAGAACCACGAAAAACACGACGTTGAATATCAGGGGCGCGTTTGGGAGTCCGAACAGCAGCGGGAAGATGGCGAGGATAATCGGAACCGAACCGCGTAAGCCTACCCAGGAAACCAGCGCCATCTCTCTACTGTTAAAACCGAAAATCGCAAGCAGTGGAGCGACCGCCAGTGGTCTGGCCAGCAGGACCAGCACCACCGCGATCACCAACCCTTCGAACCAGACATCGAGCAGCGATATTGGATCGACGAGCAAGCCAAGGACGACGAACATGGTGATCTGACTGAGCCATGCCAGCCCATCCATGAAGAGGTATGTGCTGCGCTGAAAAACAAACTTGTGGTTACCGATCATTACCCCAGCGACAAAGATCGCCAGAAAGCCGCTTCCCCCTAAGTTTGCCGAAACGCCATATGCGAGCAGGCCGCCGGCGGCTACGAGGACCGGATAGAGGCCGGTCGCGACCAGCTTGATCCGGCTTAGAAGCTTGAGCACCGACCATCCAACGCCAACGCCAACGATCGCGCCAACGCCCATCTGCAAGAGGAACATCTGCAGCAGGCCCCATCCTAACGGCATGCCGTTGACCAGAACCTCCAGCAGTCCAACCGTCAGGAAGATGGCCATTGGATCGTTCGACGCACTTTCGATCTCCAGTACCGACTTCAGACGACTGTTGATGTGCACGCCCGCGTTTCTTAGCAGCGAAAACACCGCTGCCGCATCCGTCGAGCCGATGATGGCGCCCAGGAGCATCCCTTCCAGCACGGGAAGGTCAAGCATCCATGCCGCGGCGAGCCCCGCAATCGCTGCTGTCGCCATCACGCCAACTGTCGCGAGCAGCGACGCTGGCTTCCAAACACTGCGGATCGAGGAAACCGGGGTCTGAAGGCCACCGTCGAAGAGGATAAGCGCCAGCGCCAAGGTCCCAAGCGCATGTGCCGCGACGGCATTATCAAAAACGATACCGCCGATACCGTTCTCTCCGGCGAGCATGCCGGTGATCAGGAACATGACGAGGACGGGTAGCCCAAGTCGGGCCGAAACCTTGCTCGACAGCACACCGAACAGGATCAGTACGGCAGCCAGCAAAAGGAGTTTGTCGATCGCAAACACTTGGGTTCCTCATGATTAGTTGCGCTCATCGCGAGCCCATGTCCGTGGGTTGGAGTGGTGCTCATGTCGCGTAATCAAAGCGGGCCGATAGGGAGTCGAGTGTGGATGCAGCGCTATCGCGCGCCGACTCGTTTCTTCGCTTATCCCCGGGCTCGGGCCTACGAAGCAGTCGCGAGGGGCAATATGCGTTCCAATATATCGGCGAGCGTTATCACCCCTTTCAGACGCCCGTCATGCATGACCACAGCAAACTGCACGCTAGATTTCCTCATGCGTGCGAGAGACTCATAGACCGGGGTTTTCGCGTCCAGGACGAAAACCCGGCGAGCGATTTCACGCGCTGGCCGCGAATCGGGCTCAAGCAGAGTGTCACGCAGGTGAACGACCAACGGCAGCTCGTCGCGGGTACCGAGGATCAGGATACGAAGGTGACCCGACCGTGCGGCGATGGCACGTACCTCCGACACGGACGCCTCAAATCTGACATGTACCGGGGCGGCGTCACGCGTCACCAACTCGTCGATTGGCAAGCTGCCGAGATCGATAAGACTGGAAATCTGCTGCTGTAGGCCTGGCTGGAGAGTTCCGACCTCGGCAGAATGCTCGACGAGTTTGCGAATGGTGGCAATGTCCTGCCCGCCCACCGCGGCGCTCTCGACAGGCTCGACGCCGGAGGCCTTGACCAGTCGGTTGGCAATTGAATTGACCCACCTCATCAGTGGTCGCAAAGGCCAGATGTAGCCACGCGATATGAGCCCCACGGCAAGCGCCGAACGTTCCGGGTGCGCAATCGCCCAGGATTTGGGTGCCATCTCGCCAACAACCAGGTGCAGGAAAGTCACGAGGAAAAGCGCAAGCGCAAAGGACGCGCCACCGACCAACCAATCAGGCAGGCCAGCAACGATTAACAGCGGGCCGAGCCAATTGTCGACGGCGGGCTTGGTCACGGCCCCGAGCGCGAAGGTGCAGAACGTGATGCCGAGCTGCGCTCCTGCGAGCATCAGGGTCAGGTCATTCATGCCTCGCAACGCAGCTCGTGCGGAGCTGCTGGTCGGCGCCAGTTCCTCGAGACGGTGACGACGCGCACCCAGCAGCGCGAACTCGATGATGACGAATATTGCGCTAAGACCGATGAGGGCAATGGTCACCAAGGTGACGATCAGTGGGTCATTCATTGCGATCGCTCCTGCCCCATCGTCTCTACAAGGGTGACTCGCACCTGAGTCGGTACATAACGTTCTACACGCAGCACCTCGATCGCCAGCTGACGCTCCACGGACAGATCGGAAACAAGCTCTNNGAGCCTTAGGCAAGCTTATCGTCACGACGTCACCTTCGGATGGCAGTGCACCCAGCTCTGCGATCAACAGGCCGGCAATGGTTTCGACCTCCTCACGATGCAGGTCATGGCCTAATGCGCGTTCGACCTCGTCCAGATGTACGTCGCCATTCATGAGCCAGACGCCGTTACCGCCCGCTATCACCGGATCAGCGCTCACTTCATCATGTTCATCGGTGATTTCGCCGACGATTTCCTCAGCCAGATCCTCAAGCGTCAGGACGCCCACGAAACTGCCGTATTCATCGATTACGCAGGCCATCTGGTTGCCGCCTTGAATCAGTTCGGCAAGGGCATCGGGTAGCGCCATGAGGGTGGGAACCACCGTGGCCGGTCTCATTACCGTTTCAACGGTGTCTTCAGTCTCGCCAGCTGACAGCCGTAACAGGACATCCGTGAGGTGAATGACACCGACCGGTGTGTCCTCGTGGATGACCGGATAACGTGTGTGACCACGCGCCATGAGTTCACGCAGCTTGTGCAACGTCGTCTCGGGCGTCAGCCAGTCGACCTGTGACCGAGGAATCATGGCGTGTTCGACGTCCCGCTGGGGAAAGTCGAGAATACGGTCCAACATAAGCGAAAGCTCAACGGGAACGTCCCCGCTGTCACGCGAGTTGGAAATGATATGCGGCAGGTCCTCAGCCGTGACGCTCACGTCCAGATCATGCACGGGCTCTATGCGCAGCATGCGCAAGAAAAGGTTGGCGGACTTGTCAAAAAAGCCGATTAGCCAGCCGAATACCGTAAGGTAGATCTGAGTCGAGCGGGCAAGACCTCTGGCCAGGGGCTCGGCATTGGCGATTGCCAGGTTCTTCGGATAAAGCTCGCCAAATATCATCTGGATAATCGTGGCGGCTACCAGGGCGAGCAGCGTACCTACGGTCACACCAACCTCGGACGGAATGCCAACCCCGCCCAGCAGGACAGCGAGCGACTGCCCAACAAGCGGTTCTGCTACGAAACCGACTAGAAGTCCCGTCACGGTGATGCCCAATTGGGCACCGGACAACATGAAGCTGGTTCGCTTGGTAACGTCGAGAGCACGCTTGGCGGAGACGTTTCCGGCGGCCGCCAGTACTGCGAGTCGCGTACGGTCGACGGCCATGAAGGCGAATTCCTGGGCGACGAAGTAGCCGTTTGCCGCAATGATCGCCAGGATAACGAGGGTGCCAACCAGAAGAGTGAGGGTCGGTTCGATCACCGGACCACCTCAACATTTGGCGTTTCAGAAGAGCATCTACAACCGCTGGGGCTCGATGTGTCCACAATGGATCCGACGTGACTAGGGGACGCCATTATATTCCTTCGCTAGCCCCGGGCCACGTTGTTCATCGAAACGGGTAATGCGAACGCAGCCCCCGAATTCCGCGGGCACCAAGCAGGTAAATGGGCTTTTCAACATTTGAATACAAATGCAATCACCGATTGGCCGGCGGTAGAGCCAAGCCAATCGGACCCTACCCGCTCAAAACGCATCGTGTCCGCTGCCGACAAAAAGGCTCCTGGCTGCGCAAAAGCTCACACCAACGTATCACCAGCAGACAATCATCTTGACCACAAGCGATTTTTGCTTGGACTACTGCGCCTGCATTGTTGTTAGCACATCACCGTCCAAGCCAANNGAATGCCCGCTACAGGAAAGACCACGGCAAGTCGGGCGTGATATGGCAGCAGCCATGCCAGCACGAGTGCCGCCAGCGAGATCGCTCCGAGCCAACCGACCGGCCCCATCGCCCAACCCCAGGCCCAGACGCAGCTGGCAAAACTGCCCACCAGCAAGGCGGCCCCTGTCATGCGCAATGCATGGCGCAGCACCGGCGAAGGCTCGCGCTTCCAGACCAGCTTGAAGTTGCGTTCCATGCCCTGACAAAGCCCGACCATGCCACCATAGGCGAGCAGCAGGCCAGCCACGAACGGCAGCATCATGGATGCATCTCCTTCGGTATCAGCGTTGCTCGTAGAGGCGCCGACTGCGCAGCATCGGCACGCAGACCNNGCAAGAGAGTTCCAGCCATAACCGCCTCGGGTCGGCCCACGGGACGCCGCCGGCGGTCACCATGTTCAGCAGCGGCAACGTCAAGCAGAGCAGCGCCAACAGCGCCAGCTGTTCGGACCAGCCGCGCAGCGTCGGTCGCCACAGCGCATGGGCCAGTGCGATCATCCAGATCAGGAAGAACACGCGCACCTCCCATTCGCCACGCTTGGCCAGTTCAACCGGCAACAGGCGATTGGCCCACAGCAGGCCGATACAGGCCAGGGAAAGGCCGGCCACCACGGCCAGGTTGAGCGACTCGACCAGGCGATGGAAACGCTGCGACGCGGCGCTCTGCTCGGCGTACTTGCGTCGGCGCTTGATGCAGAAGTGCAGCAAGCCGGTGGCGATCATGGCGCAGCTGACCATGCCGCAGAGGAAGTACAGCCAGCGCATCGGATATCCGCCGAATTGGGCGAAGTGCAGCCCAGCCATCACTCTTTGCGTGAGCAGGCTCGCTCGACTCTCGTCGGGCATGCGCAGCACGACGCCGCTGACGCCATCGAATGACATGCTGCGGCCTTTGGTCAGTTCGATTCGGTTACCGAGCACGGGGCGCACGTCGATGCGCGCATCGGGCCGCCCCGGATTCTGAATGGACAACCCGCCGACCGGGCCCATCGCGGCTTCGGCCTGTGCCAGGATCGGCCGGAGCGGCGCCAGGGGCACAGCAGCCATCGAATGTGCCGGGACGTCCGAGTGCCCTGCCCTTATCTGACCCATTCCTGCATCAGGCCGCTGACCACGCCCGCCGAGAGGCGCGCGCTCGCTCTGTTGCTCCACAGCACCGCCTCGCAGATCGCGGCTGGCCGCTTGCCGGTCGCCGTCATACAGCGTATCCACCGCGGCGGGCATATACAGCAGGTAGAAGATCACCAACCCGGTGTAGCTGATCATCAGATGAAAGGGCAGCAGCAGCACGCCACTGGCGTTGTGCGCATCCAACCAGGAACGCTGCCCCTTGCCGGGGCGAAAGGTGAAGAAATCCTTGAATATCTTCTTGTGGATCACGATGCCGCTGATCAGCGCCACCAGCATCGCCATGGCCGCCAATCCGACTACCCAGATGCCGATATTGCGCGGCATGTTCAGGGTGAAGTGAAAGCGAAAGAAGAATCCGCCGCCGGCCGTCTCTCGCGCAGAGATCGGCTCGCCAGTAACCGGGTCGAGTCGCTGCCCGCCGCCGCGACGCTGCTCGCCGGTCGATACGCTGAGGTTCGACGAACGTTCGGTCGGCAGGTTGATATTCCAGCTCGGCGCATCGGCGTGACGCGCCTGCAGGTAAGCGACGGCGCGTTGCAGCGCGTCCTCCTGGGTGCCCACATACCGCTGCACTTCCGGGCGCATCCAGCCGTCGATCTCCTTGTCGAACACAGCCAGGGTGCCGGTAAGAAAAATGGCGAACAGCAACCAGCCAAGCAGCAGACCGCACCAGGTATGCAGCCATGCCATCGACTGCGTGAAACTCTGCTTCTTCATCCGATGCGCTCCTGCAGCTGCGGCCAGAAGCCAATCACGGCCAACGGCACGGCCAGCAGTACGCCGCAGCAGACCCGCCGTAGGTCACGCGCCGCAAAAGCCCATAGGAGGGCAATGGTGTAGACAAGAAAGGCCGGCAGCGTCGCGACAACCAGTGCATCGGCTGCAGACAGCGGCAGGAGTCTCGCCAGCGCTGCAGTGAATGCATAGGTGAAGGCGTAGCCACCGAGAATGGCGAGGGCGGAACGCATGGTGATATCGCGCCATGCACTTTTCGATCGGATTACGAAACGGCTCACGTCAGGCTCCGGAGGGAAACAGCTGAACTCATACGAAAACGCCCGACACAGGCGTTCGGCCGGTCGGGCAGCGGCTTCGATGCGCTGTGGCGCCGGTGAAGCGCGCCACTTGCGTCCGGCGTCTAGAAGTCGACCGTTACGCCCACGACCAGGCGGCGTCCATCGAGGACCACCTCGTAGTCATCATTGGCCACTTCCTTGTTCGCGACGTTGTACAGCCCGGCAGTCAGGTCGACGTTTCGGCTCAGCCCATACACCGCCCCGATGTCGACGAAGCCGTATCCCGGAGTGCCTTCGCTCATGCTGGTGCGGCTCNNAGGTAATCGGAGGTCCGGCTGCGGTAGTTGTACTGCGACCAGAGGTTGAGCTTGTCCGTCATCTGCCAATCAAGGTTGGTGTTGAACATGTGCCGCGGTTGCTTGTTCAGCGGTTCACCCTTGAACTCCCCGCTCTTCTGCTCGGAATCGGTGAAGGTGTAGCTGCTCGTCCAGCTCAGATCATCGGTGATGGCGTAGTCGAGCGTGAATTCGAGCCCCTGGATGACCGCCTTATCGATGTTGCGGGTGGTGCTCAGGAAATAGAAATTATTGCCGCCGAAGTTGCAGGCATAGTTGGCTACGTCATTGTTGTTGGCGGCGTTCGGACTGGTGCAGAAGCGATCTTCGGCGATCTTATCCTTGTAGACGGTATGGAACAGCATCACGCTGGTCCCCAGGCCAATCGAGGGGTCGTCAAAAACGAA
>JABAHQ010007722.1_pt2 | contig 13593 bp, 8 predicted proteins | sample 7062091 | NCBI WGS metagenome assembly JABAHQ01 (sample SAMN14534359, study PRJNA622989) | marine sediment metagenome | biome: marine biome [ENVO:00000428]; feature: marine pelagic biome [ENVO:01000023]; material: deep marine sediment [ENVO:00002113] | place: India: Gulf of Kutch | collected...
CCAGTAGTTGGTGATCTGGCCGTTGTGGACGATGGCCACGTCGGCGAAGCCGGTGGCCCAGAAGGGATGCGAGGCCTCGGGCTTGACGTCCGATTCGGTGGCGAGGCGCACGTGGCCCAGCCCGTGCGTGCCCGCGACGTCGTGCACGTGGTAGGTGTCGTCGACGTTGTGGGCGCCGCCCACGTCCTTGACGATCTCCAGGCTCTCGCCGATGGAAATCACCTTGGCGTCCGGGGCGGCGTGCTCCATGGCGTAGGCGAACTTGCGCAGGTCGCCGCGGAAGCTCACCACGACGCGGTAGTTGTTGCCGATCCGCTCGTCCTCGATGATGCGCGCCTGGTGCGCGGCCAGCGCCTGCCGGATCAGGCGGAGCGACTGCTCGGCCTGATCCCCCTCGCCGACGAAGAAGCGCAGCTTCAGCTCGCCCTCGTGCTCCGCAGCGTAAAGCGCGAAGCCGGTCGAATCCGGCCCGCGGTGCTGGCAGCCGTCCAGCATGTCGATGAGCGCCTTGCCGGTGGACAGGCCGTCCTCGGCGCGCTTGAACATGATCCCGGCGATTCCACACATGGCCTCGACTCCCGTTCGGATGCGCTCACCTCGACCGCGGCCAGAGGGTACCTTAGACCGGCCCCTCCTGCAATGCCGGGAATAAAACTTTCTTCTCAGGAAAACCGCCGAGAGCCTCGCGGGTCCGCGCCCCGGGGCGGCCGTGCGCCGGAGCGGCGAGCCGCGCCCGGCCCTGCCGCGTCAAGGGTGGGATTTGCGGGCCGTCGCCCGTATGATCGCGCGCGGGGAAGAATCCAAGACAGGGAGGTAGCGTCATGTCCCTTGACTGCAAAACGGCCGAGGACGTGCTCAAGGCGATCACGGACCACGGGGTGCGCATGGTGGATCTGCGCTTCACCGACATTCCCGGGGTCTGGCAGCACTTCTCGGTGCCGCCGAGCGCCGTGGACGCGGACGCCTTCACCGACGGCATCGGCTTCGACGGCTCGTCGATCCGCGGCTTCCAGGAGATCCACGAAAGCGACATGCTGGTGGTGCCGGACCCGGCCAGCGCCTTTCTCGACGCCTATGCCCGCGACGCCACGCTGGTGCTGATCTGCAACGTCACCGACCCGGTGAGCGGCAGCGCCTACAGCCGCGACGCCCGCCACGTCGCGCTCAAGGCCGAGGCCTACCTGAAGAGCAGCGGCGTCGGCGACACCGCCTATTTCGGCCCCGAGGCGGAGTTCTTCGTGTTCGACGACGTGCGCTACGGCCAGGGCACCAACTACGGCTTCTACGAGGTGGATTCCGACGAGGGCAACTGGAACGCGGGCCGCGAGGAGGACCCGAACCTGGGTCACAAGCCGCGCCCCAAGGAGGGCTACTTCCCGGTCCCGCCCACGGATTCCATGCAGGATCTGCGCACCGAGATGGTCCTCAACCTGGAGGACATCGGCATCGCGGTCGAGGCGCACCACCACGAGGTCGCGACCGGCGGCCAGGGCGAGATCGACATGCGCTACACCACGCTGACGCGCATGGCCGACAACCTGATGATCTACAAGTACGTCGTGAAGAACGTCGCGCGCCGGCACGGCATGACCGCCACCTTCATGCCCAAGCCGCTGTTCGAGGACAACGGCTCGGGCATGCACACGCACCAGAGCCTGTGGAAGGAGGGCAAGCCGATCTTCGCCGGCGACGGCTATGCCGGCTCGAGCGAACTCATGCGCCACTACATCGGCGGGCTGCTCAAGCACGCGCCGGCGCTGTGCGCGCTCTCGGCGCCGACCACGAACTCCTACCACCGCCTGGTGCCGGGGTTCGAGGCGCCGGTCAACATCGCCTACTCGCAGCGCAACCGCTCGGCGGCGTGCCGGATTCCCATGTACTCGCCGAGCCCGGCGGCCAAACGGGTCGAGTTCCGCTGCCCCGATCCCTCGTGCAACGCCTATCTGGCCTTCGCGGCGATGCTCATGGCCGGGCTCGACGGGATCGAGAACCGGATCGACCCCGGCGACCCCATGGACAAGAACCTCTACGACCTGCCGCCGGAGGAGCTCGCCGCGCTCGAGTCGACGCCGGGCTCGTTCGACGCGGCGCTGGCCGCCCTGGAGGCCGATCACGCCTTCCTGCTCAAGGGCGACGTGTTCACCAAGGACGTGATCGAGATCTACCTCGACTACAAGCGCACGCGCGAGGTCGACGAGATGCGTCTGCGCCCGCACCCCTACGAGTTCTTCCTGTACTACGACACCTAAGGAGCGGGAACCCGTAGAAGGCGGACAAGGCAGCGGATCGCGCGCGACCCGGGCGGCGGCGGCCGGGCGGACGAAACCGCCTCTCCCGCGGCCTCGCCTAAGGCCGGGCGCGCGGGTGCGCGCCGCGCGCCTCGGCCTCGATGAAGATGCGGGTGATCTCGGGACACGCCGTCTTGATGCGCCGCTCCAGGTGCGCGATCTCCGCCTCCAGCTCGTCCGAGGTCAGCCCGTCCCGGAACTCCAGGCTCAGGTTCAGCAGCACGTCCTTGGGCCCCATGTGCATGGTCAGGACCTCGTTGACCCGCTCGACGCCGCGCTCGGCGCCGACGATGCGCCGGATCCTGTTCACGACCCGCGGCTCGGCCGCCTCGCCGATCAGGAGCCCCTTGGTCTCGTAGGCGAGCAGCATCGCCATCGCGGCGAGCAGCAGGCCGATGAGGATCGAGGCGACGGCGTCCAGCACGGCCAGGTGGAGGACCTCGGCAAGCGCGATCCCGGCGAGCGCGATGAGCAGGCCGATGAGCGCCGCGGTGTCCTCGAGCAGCACGGTAAACAGCGACGGGTCCTTGCTGACCCGGACGGCCGCGAGATAGCCGCGTCCGCCCTTGACCGCGCGGAACTCGCGAAAGGCGATCCACCAGGAGCCGCCCTCGAACACGATGGCGAGGCCGAGCACCATGTAGTTGACGTGCGGGTCGGTCACCGGCTCGGGCTCGCGCAGCTTGAGCACGCCCTCGTAGATCGAGACGCCGGCCCCGGTGGCGAAGATCAGGATCGCGACCACGAAGGCCCAGAAGTAGATTTCGGGGCCGTAGCCGAACGGATGCTTCGCATCGGCCGGCCGCGCCGCGCGCTTGAGGCCGTAGAACAGCAGCACCTGGTTGCCCGTATCCACGACCGAGTGGATCGCCTCGCTGAACATGGCCGAGCTGCCGGTGTAGGTCGCGGCAGCGAACTTGGTGACCGCGATCAGCGAGTTGCCGATGAAGGCGGCCAGGATGACCCGCTTCGACGCTGCGCCGGCCATGTGACGATCAAGCTCCCCTGGCAAGGCCCGCAGGAGGCACCGCGAAAGCCGTGCGCTCGCCCGCGAGCCGGGCTACCCTGGCTGCAGTGATAATACGGCGACAGGCAGTGGGCCAAGACATCGGACTCCGAGGGCGCGGATCATGACGCGAGCCTGGCTCTGGATACTGCGCGCCCTCGGGGCCGCGGTCGTGCTGCTCGGGCTCGTCGTGGGCGGCGCCGTGCTCTGGCTGCGCGGCTCGCTGCCCGAGACCGAGGGCACGCTGGAGATCGCCGGGCTCGAGGCGCCGGTCGAGGTGCTGCGCGACGCCGACGGCCTGGTCACCATCCGCGCGGCGAACGAACGCGACGCGGCGCTCGCGCTCGGCTATGTCCATGCCCAGGACCGCCTGTGGCAGATGGACTTCATGCGGCGCACCGGCGCCGGCCGCCTTTCGGAGCTGCTCGGGCCCCGGACCCTGCGCTTCGACCGCTTCATGCGCACCTTGGGGCTGGCCCGCGTCGCCGAGGCCAACGTCGCGGCGCTCGCCCCGCGGGTGCGCCGCCTGCTCGAGGCCTACGCCGCCGGCGTCAACGCCTTCCTGGCCGATCCGGGCGGGCCGCTGCCGCTCGAGTTCCACATCCTGGGCTACGAGCCCGGGCCGTGGCGGCCGGCCGACAGCCTGCTGTGGGGCCGGCTGATGGCCTTCCAACTGTCGGGCAACTGGCCCGAGGAGCTGCTGCGCGCGCGCCTCGCGCAACGCCTGCGGCCCGAGCAGGTCGACTTCCTGTGGCCCGGCTATCCGGCCGGCGCGCCGGTTTCGCTGCCCGACCTGGCGGCGCTCGACGGGGCGCGGCTGCGCCGCTTGGCCGACATCCTGCCGTGGCAGCTCAGGCCGAAGGACGCCTCCAACGCCTGGGTGCTGGCCGGCCCCCTCACCGCAAGCGGCCTGCCGCTGCTCGCCAACGACACGCACCTGGCGCTGAGCGCGCCGGGCACCTGGTACCTGGCGCGCATCGAGACGCCGGGGCTGACCCTGGCCGGCGCCACGGCCCCCGGCATTCCGTTCCACATCCTCGGCCACAACGGCCACATCGCCTGGGGCACGACCACGACCCACAGCGACACGCAGGACCTGTTCATGGAGCGCGTGGCCGAGGGCGACCCGGCGCGTTACATGACCCCCGAGGGCCCGCGGCCCTTCGAGACGCGCCAGGAGGTGATCGAGGTGCGCGATGGGGCGCCGGAGCGCATCACCGTGCGCCGCACCCGGCACGGGCCCGTCATCTCGGACGTGGTACCGCAGGCCGAGGACGCAGCCGAGACCGAGACCGTCCTGGCGCTGGCCTGGCCGGGCTTCGCGCCCGACGACCGCTCGGCCGAGGCGCTCTACGCGATCAATCGGGCGCGCGGCTGGCGCGCGTTCCGCGCCGCCCTCGAGCGGTTTCACAGCCCGCATCAGAACTTCGTCTACGCGGACACGGGCGGCACCATCGGCTTCGCCGCGCCCGCGCGGGTTCCCATCCGCAGGCGGGGCGACGGGCGCGCGCCCGTGCCGGGCTGGAGCGGCGCCTACGACTGGGTCGGCGAGATCCCGTTCGACGAGCTGCCGCTCGCCGTCGATCCGCCGGCGCAACGGGTGGTGAGCGCCAACAACAAGGTGGTCCCCGACGACTACCGCTACCTGCTCAGCGCCGACTGGCCGGACCCGTACCGGGCGCAGCGCATCGCGGAGCTGTTGGATTCGGACGGCGTGAGCGGCGGCTCGCCCGAGGGCGCGCGCGCCATGCAGCAGGACGTCGAATCGCTCGCCGTGCGCGCCCTGCTGCCCCTGCTGCTCGAGACCGAGCCGACGAGCGAGCGGGCGCGCGCCGCGCTGTCCGTGCTGCGCGCGTGGGACGGCCGGCTGACGCGCGACAGCCCGGCGCCGCTCGCCTTCTACGCCTGGGTCCGCGAGCTCACCCGCGTGCTGCTGGCCGACGAGCTGGACGCGGACTTCGCCGATTTCCGACGCGCCGACGTGCGCCTGCTGGTCCGCGTTCTGCGTGCCGGACAGGAGTGGTGCGACGATGTCGCGACCCCGGCCCGCGAGACCTGTGCGCAACAACTGGCGGTTGCGCTGGAGGACGCGCTCGACCGGATCGCGCTGCGCTTCCGCCACCCGGTCGAGCGTCTGCGCTGGGGCGAGGCGCACCTGGCGCGCTTTGCGCATCCCATGCTCAGCCGCGCGCCTCTGCTCGGCGGCATCCTGAGCTACGCGGTGGAGAGCGCCGGCGGTAACTACACGCTCAACAAGGCCGGGGTCAGGCTCAGGGGCCCGCCCGAGACCCTGTTCGAGAACGTCCACGGGCCCAGCTACCGGGCGGTCTACGACCTGGCCGATCTGGACGGCTCGCGCTTCGTGATCGCCACGGGCCAGTCGGGCAACCCCCTCTCGCCGCTCTACGGCAACCTGGCGGGGCGCTGGCGCGACGGGATCTATGTAAAACTGGACGGTGCCGAGACAGCGGCGCACACGCGCTTGCGGCTGAGTCCCGAGGGCACCGCCGGAGGCTGAACCGGCAGAGGGGGAAGGCACGCCATGACCGTGAGCGCCACGGACGTCATGGGCGCGGCGCGCGAGCTGGACGGGCAGATCATCCGCACGCCGCTCGTGGCCGCGCCGCGCCTCAGCGAGGTCCTCGGCTGCGACCTGCATCTCAAGCTGGAAAACCAGCAGTACACGGGCTCGTTCAAGGACCGCGGCGCGCTCAACAAGCTGAAGAGCCTGACGCCCGAGCAGGCGGGGTACGGCGTCATCGCCATGTCGGCCGGCAACCACGCCCAGGGCGTCGCCTACCACGCCCGCCGGCTGGGCATCCCGGCGACCATCGTCATGCCCGAGACCGCGCCCTTCACCAAGGTCGAGCGGACCCGCGAGCTCGGCGCCCGCGTGGTGCTGATCGGGGACACGCTGGACGCCTCGGCGGGGGCCGCGCGCGAGATCGCCGCGCGGGAAAACCTGACCTTCGTCCACCCCTACGACGACCCGAAGATCATCGCCGGGCAGGGCACCATCGGCTTCGAGATGCTCCAGGACAAGCCGGATCTCGACGCCATCATCGTCCCCATCGGCGGCGGCGGCGTCATCTCGGGCATCTCCATCGCCGCCAAGTCGCTCAGGCCCGAAATCGAGATGTTCGGCGTCGAGGCGGAGCTGTTTCCCTCCATGTTCCAGGCCGTGCACGGGCTCTCGCCCACCTCGGGCGGCCAGACGCTGGCCGACGGCATCGCGGTGAAGAACCCGGGCGCGCTGACCCGCCCGATCATCGAGGAGCTGGTCGAGGACATCGTGCTGGTCGACGAGCCGTCCATCGAGACCGCGGTGCACGCGCTGGTCGAGCTGCACAAGATCGTCGCCGAAGGCGCCGGCGCCGCCGGGGTCGCGGCGCTGCTCAAGGAGAAGCAGCGCTTCGCCGGGCGCAAGGTGGGCGCGGTGATCTGCGGCGGCAACATCGACGTTCGGCTTCTCTCCTGGGTGCTGACCCGCGGCCTGGTGCGCGACGGGCGCCTGGTGCGCCTGCGCGTCGGCATCGTCGACCGGCCCGGCGTGCTGGCCGAAGTGGCCCGGCTCATCGGCGAGACCGGCGGCAACATCGTCGAGGTCTACCACCAGCGCCTGTTCCACGACGTGCCGGCCAGGCAGGCCGACGTCGACGTGATCGTCGAGACGCGCAACGCCGCGCACGTGCAGGAGATCGTCGCCAACCTGCAGCAGGGCGACTTCCCGACGCGCGTGCTCTCGCCGCGCTCGGACGAGGGGCTCGTGCCGGGCGCGCCCGCGACCGACGCCTGAACGCCCGGGCCCGGGTGGGGGCTTGCGGCGGGCGGCCTGCCGCGTCAGTGTAGAGGCGTCGCTCAGAGCCGCCGAGCCACGCAGCCGGCGCGGCATAACTCGAAGGTGCGGCCATGCAAGCACCCGTCTTCCACAACGTCCTGGACAGCATCGGCAACACCCCCCTGGTCGAGGTCAGCCACGTCGAGCGAGGCCCCTGCCGCCTGTTCCTCAAGCTGGAGAACCAGAACCCCGGCGGCTCCATCAAGGACCGCATCGGCAAGTCGATGATCGAGGCCGCCGGGCGCGACGGCACGCTGAAGCCGGGCGGCACGATCATCGAGGCGACCGCCGGCAACACCGGCCTCGGCCTGGCGCTGGTCGCGGCGCAGAAGGGCTACCGGCTGGTCATCGTGGTGCCCGACAAGATGGCGCAGGAGAAGATCTTCCACCTCAAGGCGCTGGGCGCCGAGGTGCTGCTGACCCGCTCCGACGTCGGCAAGGGCCATCCCGAGTACTATCAGGACATGGCCGAACGCATCGCCGCAGAGACCGGCGCGTTCTACGTCAACCAGTTCGCCAACCCGGCCAACCCGCTGGCGCACGAGACCACGACCGGGCCGGAGATCTGGGAGCAGATGGACCACGACCTCGACGCCGTGGTCTGCGGCGTCGGCTCGGGCGGCACCATCACCGGCCTGTCGCGCTACTTCGCGGAGGTGGCGCCGGAGGTGGAGATGATCCTCGCCGACCCCGAGGGCTCGGTGCTCGCCGACTACGTGCGCACCGGCAAGATCAAGGAGGAGGTCGGCTCCTGGCTGGTCGAGGGCATCGGCGAGGACTTCCTGCCGCCGGTCTGCGACCTGTCGCGGGTCGAGACGGCCTATACCGTCTCCGACGCCGAGGCCTTCCGCGTGGCGCGCGAGATCCTGGAGAAGGAGGGCGTCCTGGCCGGCTCCTCCTCGGGCACGCTGATCGCCGCGGCGCTGCGCTACTGCCGCGAGCAGGACGAGGCCAAGCGGGTCGTCACCTTCGTCTGCGACAGCGGCAACAAGTACCTGTCCAAGATGTACAACGACTACTGGATGCTCGATCAGGGCTTCATCGAGCGCGAGCGCCACGGCGACCTGCGCGACCTGATCGCGCGGCGCCACACGGAGCATGCCACCATCACGGTCCGCCCGGACGACACGCTGCTCACCGCCTACGGCCGCATGAAGCTCTACGACATCTCGCAGCTGCCGGTCATGGGCGACGAGGAGCACGTGGTGGGGATCATCGACGAGAGCGACATCCTGCTCGAGGTGATCCGCGACGAGGAGCGCTTCAAGGAGCCGGTCGAAGACGCCATGATCTCCAAGATCGAGACCCTGCAGGTCGACGCGGCGATAGAGGACCTCTTGCCCATCTTCCGCGCCGACCACGTGCCCATCGTGCTCGACGGCGACAGGTTCCTGGGTCTCATCACCCGGATCGACCTGCTGAACTACCTCAGGCGCAAGATGAAGTGAGCGGGGTGGCGCGGGCGGCGCTGTAACCGTCCGGTATGCGACTTCTTTCGGACATTACCCGGGTGGGCTCGAAAGGTCAGAAAAGCCGGAAGGCGCCGTTGGAACACCGTTCTTTCAGCATAGATTTTCCCCCTTGATCGTCGATAGTCTCCTAGGCGAGGGAGACAAGCCTTGGCACGCCGCCTCACTACCATTGTTGCAACCGACGTCGTCGGCTATAGCCGGTTGATGGGTGAGGACGAGGCTGGCACTCTTTCAGCTCTCAAGTCGCTCCGTCGGGACCTCATCAAACCGAAAGAACTGCAGTATCACGGCCGCACCGTGAAGCTGATGGGCGACGGGGCGTTGATGGAGTTCGCGAGCGTCGTCGATGCGGTGTCTTTTGCCGCCGAAGTCCAGATGGCCATGCGCGAACGCAATGCGGAGGTTCCCGAGCATCGGCAGATCGTCTATCGCATGGGCATCAATATCGGCGACATTATCGTCGAAGGTGACGACATTTACGGCGACGGAGTGAACGTGGCGGCACGCCTGGAAAGGCTGTGCGAGCCGGGTGGCGTCTGCGTGTCGCGCAATGTCTTCAACCAGGTGAAGGGCAAGCTGGACCTCACCTTCGAGCACCTGGGCGAGAGGGGGGTCAAAAACATCGCCGAGCCGGTCACGGTTTATCGTGTGGCGCTCGACGATAAGGCCGCGGCGCTCGTGACACCCGTGGTCCATGCGGTGGCAACGGGTGGGCGTAGCCGCTGGCCCGCCATTGCAACTGGGTTCGCTGTCTGCGTTCTCGGAATCGCGGGCCTTGTCTGGTGGCAACCCTGGGTGCCGGAAGTGGAGCCCGCCTCTGTGGAGCGCATGGCCTTTCCTCTGCCGGACAAGCCCTCCATCGCGGTTCTGCCGTTCAACAATATTTCCGATGACCCGAGCCAGGAGTATTTCGCCGACGGCATGACCGAGGACCTGATCACGGACCTCTCCAAGATCTCCGGACTTTTCGTGATCGCCCGCAACTCGTCCTTCGTCTACAAGAACCAACAGGTGACAGTGCGAAAGGTGGCCGAGGACCTGGGCGTGCGTTATGTGCTCGAAGGCAGCGTTCGTCGCATCGGCGACCAGGTGCGGATCAACGCCCAGCTCATAGATGCAACAAGCGGCGGGCATGTGTGGGCGGAGCGCTATGACCGCAAACTCGACAACATCTTTGCACTTCAAGACGCGATTATAGAGAGAGTTGTTCAGGCGCTGGAACTACATCTGACGGATGCGGAACAAGAGCAGCGAGACAAGGGACCAGAGACAACCAGCCTCGAAGCCTACGACTTGGTGCTGAGAGCGCGAAAGCTTATGACCCGCTTCGACCACAAGGCGGCAAACGAGGCACGCGAGCTACTTCAGCGCGCTATCGAGATCGATCCGGCCTACACCGAAGCCTATAGCCTGCTTGGTTTTTACTATTTCGACGAATGGCGCGTCTGGGGAAGTAAGCGCGATCAGAATCTCTCTCGCGCCCTGGAGCTTGCGACAACAGCGGTCGAACTCAGCCCGTCGGACCCCGCCCCACACGTGCTGTTGGCAATGGTCTACCAGTGGCGTCGCGAGTTCAATGCGGCCAACGCAGAGGCCGATAGGGCTATTGCTCTTGAACCGAGAGATGCCATCACGCTTAGCAATCTTGGCTCCATGCTCTTTTACGCAGGCCGAGGCGAAGAGGCAGCGGCCGTGATCGAGCAGGCAATCCGTCTCGATCCTTTTCATCCTCCCAATTACCTGGAATGGCTTGGCAATGCTTACTGGTTCCTCGGGGACAGCGCTCAATGTGTCGAAGTGGCGAAGCGTGGTGTCGCCCTTGATCCAAACTATGTGTCTCTTCACGTGGTGCTGGCGGTATGTTATGCGGCCCTTGGCAGGGAAGAAGAAGCCCGAGCGGCCGCGGCCGAGATCCTACGGATCAACCCTCGCTTTACGTTGAAGGCTTACTCCTCGTACGTGCCATACACTGATGATCGCGACCTACAGCGCCGCGTTGACCTGCTTCGCAATGCAGGGGTGCCGGAGTGAGTTGAGAGTATTGGCGGATTCAGCGAAAATGCTTGGGACCTTGAGCCGATCGGAGCGTTCAAGAGCGGCACTTTCATGAGTCCGCGTCCAGCCGTCCGTTTGGCCGCTATGGGTTGGGTCAGGGGACTAAACCGCACTCGCGGTAGTTTGGGACGGCGGGTGGCGAGGGCTGCGCGGCAACGGGCTGGGTCTGTCCTTTGCTGAGATTTGGGGTGTTCAACCTTCATCTCGACAGGAACGGACCCATGAGTGATGAATCCATCAGCCCGTTGCGCCGGCGCATGATCGAGGACATGACGGTCCGCGGCTTGACGGCCCGCACGCAGCGAGGATACATCGCTGCGCTCAAGCGATTCACGGCCTTTTTGGGTCGCAGGGCCCCGTCGGACCCGTCGGGCTCTTCATCGATGTCGGCGCGGCCCTTTCGCACCTCGAGCACCGCGATGACGGTGTCTGCGGATCGGAGTTCCAGTTTGGCGCCCTCCGCCAAGTCCAGCCCCGTGCATTTGATCTGCATGCGCTGGCGGCCGTCGCCGTAGCGCTTGAATTCCGGTTTTCCCTTGAACGAAGCGCTGGGTGCGGCCTGCGCGACCGGCGCCAGGCGAGCCTCCATGTCTGTCAACACACGACGAACGGCCATGGCCGGGTCCGATCCGATGCCGGCCCCTGACGCCCTCTCCAGCGCCTGCCCCAGGTCCGCGATGATGTCGTCCACGTCCTCGATGCCCACCGAGAGGCGCACCAGGCCGTCGCTCAGCCCGCGCGCATGGCGCTCCTCACGGGGCACCCCGGCGCGGGTCACGGTCGCGCGATCGGTTCCGCCACAGCCCGTCAGTCCGGCAGGCCGGCCTCGCGCAGAGCGCCGATCGCCCGCTGCGTATCGTCCGGGTTCTTGAACAGGTACAGCATGCGAAAACCGGACACCGAGAAGTCGGGGAAGACGTTGAGCAGCGCCTGCCCCAATTCCCTCGCGTCTTCCTTATGCCCGGCTGCGCTGTAGGAGGCGACGCGAAAGGCGAACGCCGGTGGAGCAAGGGGCCCGCCCCGGTCCAGATTCCGTTTGAATGCGTCGATCGCCTCTTCGTAGCGTTCGGCGAAGAAACAAACGATCCCCAACACGTTCAGGTACGGTCCGTTCACGTACTGCGGGTCGAGGCGAAGGGCGGTGGTGATTGCTTCGTAGGCGTCCTCGGCTTGGCCGGCAAGCAGGTGGGGAAGCGCCAAGAAGAGGTGGGCGTCGGCGTCGCCCGGCTGCAGCTCGACGCCGCGTCGCGCGCAGGCGATCGCCTCGTCGTGCTGGCCCGCGACGGCGTGTGCCAGCCCCAGCGCCGAATGTGCCTGCGCGAATCCGTCGTCAAGAGCCACGGCGGCGTTGGCCAGCTCCAAGGCGAGTCGTGCGTCCTCGTCCGGTCGTTCGCTGTGCCCGAACATGGCGGCAAAGGAGTACGTTATCGATTGGCCCGCATGACCGCCCGCGAACGCCGGGTCGATTTCCGTGATGCGCCGATAGGCGCTCCGCGCCGTGAGCATGTTCTCCCTGGTCGGCGGCCACAGCGTGGCGCGGGTGCGAAGATAGATGTCGTAGGCCTCTATGTTTTCGGTGGGCGGCCGGCTGAGCCGCTCGCCTTCCTCGGGCCTCAAGGCCACCGTCAACGCCGCGGCGACATTGCGCGCGACCTCGTCCTGGAGCGCAAAGATATCTTCGAGATCGCGGTCGTAGCGCTCCGCCCACAGGTGATGATCGCTCATCGCGTCGATGAGCTGCGCCGAAATCCGCAGGCGGTTTCCCGCCTTGCGGACGCTGCCCTCCAGTACGTAACGCACGCCGAGGTCCCGTCCGACCTGCTTGAGCGTCACCGACCGGCCCTTGTAGGTGAACGCCGAGTGGCGGGCGATGACGAACAGGCCGGAGATCTTCGACAGCTCGGTGATGATGTCCTCGGTGATGCCGTCGGAGAAATACTCCTGCTCCGGATCGCCGCTCATGTTGTCGAACGGCAGGACCGCGATCGAAGGCTTGTCGGGCAACGGAAGGGCCTCGCCTTGCCCGCCCGAAGAGCTCCGGGACGCGGCGTCGAGGCGGACGTGAAAGGCGTGCACGGGGTCGCCGATGTTCTTGACGCGTTGCGGCCCGAGGTCGTCGAACGACAAGTCGAGCCTGGATCGGATGCCTTGATGGACCATGTCGGAGACACAGATGCCGCCCGCCTCCGCCAGCCCCTCCAACCGGGCCGCCACGTTCACGCCGTCGCCGAAGACGTCACCGTCCTGCACGATCACGTCGCCGAGGTTGACGCCCACACGGAACTCTATGCGACGGTCTTGCGGAACCTGCGCGTTGCGTGCTCGCATGCCGTCCTGGAACGCCACGGCGCAGCGCACGGCATCGACCACGCTGGCGAATTCGGCGAGCAGCCCGTCGCCCGTCGTCTTGACCACGCGTCCGCGGTGCTCGGCAATGCAGGGCTCGATCAACTCGGCAAAGTGGCCCGTAAGCGCCGCGAGCGTACCTTCCTCGTCGGCGCCCATGAGCCGCGAATAGCCGGCGACGTCTGCAGCCAAAATCGCCGCGAGCCTTCTCTGGACGGGTTCTTCGGCCACCTTTCCCCCGGGCATGCGTTATCGGCCCGAGTCTATGCGAGGGTCGAGGCCGAGTCTATCGAGCCCAGATCAACCAGGCACGGTGGAGGCTGCCGGCTTTTCGGCGCATCATGCGGCGTGGCTTTGGCGTCTTCGGGCTCGGGCCGATTTCCACAGCCCTTTGCTTGCGCCCGCCCGGCCGGGCGCTAGGCTCGGGCGCGAACCATGGTGCGACATGGAGGGTCCCCATGCCAACGTGCGAACGCCCCTGGGCCGGCGCCGGGACCCGCGAAATTATGGAATGGCCTGCTCCCTCCCTCTGAGTGAGTAGACTGGGTGTTGTGAGCAACCCAGGAGAGAAGGGAGCAGACCGATGAC
>JABAHQ010002651.1_pt1 | contig 13582 bp, 14 predicted proteins | sample 7062091 | NCBI WGS metagenome assembly JABAHQ01 (sample SAMN14534359, study PRJNA622989) | marine sediment metagenome | biome: marine biome [ENVO:00000428]; feature: marine pelagic biome [ENVO:01000023]; material: deep marine sediment [ENVO:00002113] | place: India: Gulf of Kutch | collected...
GCTCTGCTCCGGAATGAATAACTTTTTTAGGTTAACAAGTAGCCTTTAGCCAACTCAGTATATTCCTCGACTTGTTGCTGCTTCCATTCATCGTCTCGGCCTAGTTGCTTCGCTAAAAGATCAGCTACCGGTTCGGCCATTTCAATACTTGCCCGGGCATCGAGCAGCAAGGCACGAGTGCGCCGTGATAGCACATCTTCGACTGTGCGGGCCATCTCGTTACGGGCTGCCCAGACGACTTCGGCAGGTGTATAGGGGAGATTCGGATGAATGGGTTCATCCCAGCCTTCATGTTCTCCGGCAATCTTTTTGAGTGCCAGCGCATCGGAGCCGTAAAGTTCGTAGGGTTCGGCGGCATCGGTATTTTTGAGCCAGCCGTGCAGCCGCAGGTTTTCTGTCACGGACTCCCGTTCGTCAAGGCCGGCCACTACTGCTGCTTCGTTGACGGTATCTTCGGCCATCTTGCGATAGGTTGTCCACTTGCCCCCAGTAATTGTTACCAGTCCCGATGGGTCAATAAGTAGGGTATGGTCGCGGGATATTGAAGCCGTATCATCGTCACCTTCGGGCGAAACCAAGGGGCGAATACCCGCAAAAACGCTGAGCACATCTTCGGGTTTGGGATCCTTTGTAAGGTAGCGGGCGGCATGGGTAAGCAGAAATTCTATCTCTTCTTCTTGGGCGCGCGGTTCCAGCGAAGGTTCTTCCAGGGGAGTATCAGTGGTGCCCACAATAATACGATTATGCCACGGCACAGCAAATAGCACGCGTCCGTCATCGGTTCGTGGAACCATAATGGCACTTTCACCCGGTTGAAAGGATTTATCAAGAACGATATGTACGCCTTGACTCGGTTTCATGAGTCGCTTGGCGTTGGGGTTATCCATCCGCCGAATTTCATCGGTAAACATACCCGTGGCATTAATGATGACCCGACCCTGAATTTCCATATTATGATCGCCTTCTTGGTCTTCAACCTTTACTCCTGAAACTAATCCATTAGCTTTAAGCAGATCAGTTACCTTCATATAGTTGAGTGCCACGCCATCATGATCAAAGATTGTTTGCATCAGGTTGATAGCCAACCGGGAATCATCAAATTGTGCATCGTAGTAGATTACGCCCCCGTTCAGGTCGTCGGCTTCAAGGGTAGGTATATAGTCGAGTGTTTTTTCTTTTGATATATTTTTGGAGGGGCCGAGTCCCAGATCGCCGGCCAGCTTGTCATAAATTTTGAGTCCTATGCCGTAGAACGGACCCTCCCACCAATCGTAATTGGGAACAATAAATGACTGATTTTTAACAAGGTGAGGGGCATTTTGTCGTAGCAATCCGCGTTCGCGAAGCGCCTCGAGTACTAAAGCCACATTACCCTGTTGGAGGTATCGAACGCCCCCGTGGACCAACTTGGTACTTCGACTCGACGTTCCTTTGGCGAAGTCGTGTTGTTCCAGAAGCAGGGTTTTATATCCTCGAGAGGCTGCTTCGACCGCGGTACCTAATCCGGTAGCACCGCCACCAATGATGATGAAATCCCATATTTCGGGATCGTTTTGTAGTTGATGAATAAGTTTATTGCGATCCATAATAAGGTTGAATTAGCAACAGGTATACACAGATTATAATAGATTTAAGATAACTTTGTAGCGTTATTATAGCAGCATATCTGAATAGGAATGAGCAATGAGCTGGTCATCGGTGATTCCAAATAGCTGGAGGTATTTTTCACATTGCTCCTGTAATCTCTCCCTCCCGATGGTTCCATCTTCGTCGATTGCTTCAATCTCTACAAAATTTCCGAGTTCTTTAACTTCATCGATATGAAATTTTACATTTTCGATGAAGTATATCTCACGTTGTTTATCTACAACCACTTTAGTATCCAGTGCATGATCGAGCAGTGCATGTAACTCTTCGGGATGTTCTGTAGGGACAAGGTCAATATTTGAGGCTTTGGGCCCGGATTGATTGTCACGCTTATAAAAAATGAGGTTGTTTTCGATCGTACCCTGTCGCAATTTTAGTCTTCCTTCAGGCACTTCAAAGTAGGTATCTATTTGATGATCGGTACCTTTGAAATCAGCATTGTGATCGCGAAGTATTTTACGGATATGATTGGGTTGATCGCAGCGGGCTTTAATTTCAATATTGAGAATGCTCATTTGGCAAATAATTATTTAGGAAATCGATTTAACATCATCATGCTCGACACCCGCCCAATTCAAATATCGTTGTCGAACTTCTTTGATGTGCTCATGCAGGTTGTCAACCGTCCAGTCTGACACATCAATAGCTTCATGAATGTGGGCCGTAACATGACCGGATTTAGTGATCATGGTACCACCCTTGCTAAGTTCACGATTCCCTTCAAAATAGATGGGTACAATAGGATAATCCAGGTCCATAGCCATCCGAAAGGGCCCTTTTTTAAAGGGTCCGATAATGCCGGGATGTTTGCGGGAACCTTCGGGTGCCATCATCACGGAAAGCTGATCGCGTTTAATGCGCCGATGTGTTTTTTTAAGCGTTTGAATGGCTTTTTCAGTCTTTTCGCGCTTGATAAAAATCTGTCCGGTAAGGCGCCCCAAAATCAAAAAAATAGGATTGTATTGAAATTCCCATTTAGCGACAAAACGAACTTTGGGTAATCCCAGGGCTAATAGGGTAAGGACATCCACCGTAGAGCTATGGTTAATGATAAAGACTGCGGGACTGGTGAGTTCATCAGTATGCATTTTTACATCAAAAGAGATCCCGCTTACCCACATAACCGGACGCACCATGATGGGGGCAATTTTTTCGACAACTAAGTTGGAAGCCTTGCCAAAGGATATGAGTAAAAGAGATAGAATAATTGGAGTAAACAGCAGAAAGATCAGAAAAAATGTAGCAATCGCCAGTATGCTTCGCAGGTATTCTGTTAAACCAAAATCAGAGTAGCTCATAATGTCCCTAATCTATTCGCCAAATATTGTGAGGCCTAATATAGCAAAATGATGATTTATTGCGAGAATATGCCATTTGATTTGATGGCCGCTTTTATACAGATTGCACTGACCTTTTGAACATCAACCTGACAGAGGATGACAAATACCAACAATTCAATGCTTTCTCAGCTATCCAAAGGAAACCGGATTAATATTGTTATTGCTCTCATTGTAATCGTATTGGGAGTTATTTTTGCAGGTGAACTTCCCCAATACGGTGACCACTACGGGATTTGGTCAGTACTGCCGCCGCTTATTGCCATTGTATTAGCCTTTTGGACCCAGGAAGTGGTGAGTTCACTGTTTGTAGGTATTGTGTTAGGAGGATTTATTTCCGGCAATATCAATATTGTGGATGCCTATCTGATACCGTCAATTGGAACTGAAGATTTTGCGCTTATTCTATTGGTATATCTTTGGTCGCTTGGTGGACTGATCGGTATTTGGACACGCACCGGAGGGGCCGAACGTTTTGCAGAGTGGGCTGCAAATAAAGTTGTGCGCGGACCAAGATCCGCCAAATTCTTTACTTGGATGATGGGATTAGTTTTTCATCAGGGTGGGACTATTAGTACAGTTTTAACCGGAGCAACTGTTCGCCCCATTTCGGATGAGCAGGGCGTTTCGCACGAAGAAAGCTCCTATATGGTAGATTCTACCGCATCTCCAGCTGCTACGGTAATTCCCTTCAATGTCTGGCCGCTCTATATTGCAGGGTTGCTGGTAGGGACCATTCCACTGTTTGAGACCAATCAGGATGTTGTCAACTTCTTTATTCAGGCTATTCCATTCAACTTTTATGGCATTTTGGCTTTATTAATGACGCTACTCTTTGCCTGGGAGATGTTGCCATGGATACCAAGTAAAAAAATGCGTGAAGCCATTAAACGATCTCGGGAAACCGGTAAGCTGGATCGGGACGGTTCTGATCCGATGTCCTCGAAAGAACTGACAGAAATGGATATCCCGGAAGATTATAATTCGGGATTGATTGATTTCTTTGGTCCCATTGGTACGCTGCTTGGAGTAGCAATTATTCCTTATATAATCACCTTTTATGTTATGGGAAATACCGAGGATCCGCTGCTGATGATTGCCGAGGCTTTTGTCTTGGCCGTACTCGTGGGGATGTTTATAGCATTGGCTAAGGGAATGGAGCTCAAAACAGTGATGGACGGTTTTATTGATGGTTGCAAAGGAGTTACGATTGGGGCTATTGTATTGGCCCTGGCGGTAACATTGAAAGAGGTGGCCGAGTCGGTCGGTACGGCTGAATATGTTGTTGCCATGGTGGGTGATTCCATCACGCCCACGTTTTTGCCAGCTATATTAATGGGGTTATGTATGTTAATTGCTTTTGCCGCGGGCACGTCATTTGGAACCTATGCGGTAGTATTCCCGGTGGCGATGCCGTTGGCCTGGGCCATACTGCCTGATCCATTCTTTATTACAATCTGTTTTGGAGCTGTGGTAGGCGGCAGTGTTTTTGGGGATCAGTGTTCACCTATCTCGGATACAACCATACTTTCGTCACTGGCTACCGGTAGTGACTTAATGGATCACGTAAAAACGCAGATTCCTCTTGCTCTTACGGCTGCGGGAATAGGTGCCGTATTATATATGCTAATTGTTGTAGCGTTTGTCTAAAAGAATTGTGCTTAATTTGGATACTGTATAACCGAATAGACCTTAAACCTCGAGGGTTAAATAATGAAGGTGTTATAGACTATTCTTTTAACTCCGAAGTACAGTGTGGACAACGAGTTGCCTTTACAGAAATATCAGAAAAACAGTAGTCACACTTTTTAATTGATGGGGCCACCGGTTCGGGTGTATCTTCGGGTCGTTTTAGCTTGTTGATATAGCGGATCAAAATAAAAACGGCGAAGGATACAATCAGAAAACTGATAGCGGTATTTATGAACTGCCCATAGTTTAAAGTGACGGCACCTACTTCCTGGGCGGCAGATATGGTGGTGTATGGTGGGGGGATGCTTCCTTCTCTGAGTACAATAAAAAATTCTGAAAAGTCTACTCCTCCCATTAGCAGTCCCAATGGGGGCATTAATACATCTTTAACAAGTGACTGGACGACACCTGTGAAAGCTGCGCCAATGATGATACCGACTGCCATATCCACCACATTCCCTTTAATGGCAAACTCTTTAAATTCTTTGAGCATATTACCTCCTAATATTGGTACAACTTAAATGCCTGATAAAATAAATCTTACGAAAATGTAGACTAAAAACCTATAGAAGGGGTTCGATTATATGGTTTGGCCGAGAAAATATATGCTAATTACGATTGAGGAAGGATAGCGGAAATGTCTTCAAAGTTTAGGTATACCCCATCTATCTCGTTGCCATCATCATCTTTGACTTCTACCTGATCTAACACATCGTTTAACTCAATACTGCCAGCTGTAATCTCTACTGTTACTCCGCTCTCAAAGATGATTTTATAGTCAGTCATGATATTGGTGCTTTTAATTCAAAAGTACCAAGACAATAATATCTTGANNATCCCAAAGCTATAGAAGCCTTATTTCTATTCTTCTTCGTCAGCAGGCTCTTCGTTCTCTTTGAGTTTCGTATCATCATTACTTGACTCCTCTTGTTTTTCTCCTTCAGCCGTATTCTCTTTGTCTGTCGATCCATTAAGCCATTCCATGACCTTTTTGCCGGATACTTCTTCGTGTTCAATAAGTTCATCGGCCAGTTTGTCTAAGATATCCCGATGGTCTGTAATGGCGGTCATGGCACGATCATAGGCCTCTTTGAGTATTCTAAGGACCTCTTCATCTACTTCACGAGCAGTATTTTCACTGTATTCCTTAGAACTGCCCATCTGTTCGCCCAAGAAAACTTGTTCACGCTGGCTACCGAAAGCGATGTTATTAAATTTATCGCTCATACCCCAGTCGAGTACCATCTTTCGTGCCAGCTTCCGTATCTGCTTGAGATCATTTTCAGCTCCGCTGGTAGCCGTATCAAAAATGAGGTTTTCTGCAGCACGTCCACCCATCATTACAGCCATGCGATCGAGCATATATTTCTTTTCATACAAATATTTCTCTTTGTCTGGCATCTGCATAGTCACTCCCATGGCCTGACCCCGTGGAATTACGGTTACCTTATGAATGGGATCAGTATTTGGTAGTACTGCTGCAACAACAGCATGACCGGCTTCGTGGTAAGCTAACAGTTTCTTCTCGTGGTCAGTAAGTCTGATACCTTCGCGTTTAAGCCCCATCATTACTTTGTCACGGGCCTGGTCGATATCTTGCTGTTCAATAGCCTTTCGCTTATATCGGGCAGCAATAAGTGCAGCTTCATTGAGCAAGTTTTCGAGATCGGCACCGCTAAAGCCGGGTGTTGAGCGTGCAATTTCTTCCATATCCACATCTTCGGAAACCTTCTTGTTTTGAGAGTGGATTTTCAGAATCTCCTCGCGATGTTCCTGCGTAGGAAGGTGTACGGTAATCTGTCGATCAAAACGACCGGGGCGCAATAAGGCTTTGTCCAAGATATCGGGGCGGTTGGTTGCTGCCATGACAACGACACCCTCGTTTTTCTCAAATCCGTCGAGTTCTGAGAGCAGTTGGTTGAGCGTCTGTTCGCGCTCGTCGTGGCCGCCTCCGAGACCGGCACCGCGCTTTCGTCCGATCGAGTCAATTTCATCAATAAAAATGATTGCGGGTTCTTTTTCTTTAGCTTTGTTGAACATGTCGCGAACACGCTTGGCGCCAACACCGACAAACATCTCCATAAAATCAGAACCGGTAATAGTAAAAAATGGTACGCCCGCTTCGCCGGCAACGGCTCGAGCAAGTAATGTTTTACCGGTACCGGGAGGGCCTACCATCAACAGGCCGCGCGGAAGTTCTCCGCCCAGTGAATCAAATTGATCGGGATCTTTAAGGAAACTTACTACCTCTTGCAGTTCTGTTTTAGCTCCTTCAAGACCGGCCACATCGTCAAAAGTGGTGTTGACTTTTTCGGCATCCTGCAGCTTGGCCTTGCTTTCTCCGATCTTGAACATATTCTGTCCCTGCATGCGCATCTGTCGGAAAAATTGGAATCCGATCATGATGAGAAATATAAGCGGAAGTCCCCAGAGCAGTACCGTCCACCAGTTGAAGTCACTTTTGGGTCGTGTTTCTACCTGCACCTCGTTTTCCTCGAGCATGCTCATCAATTTATCATCCCCAAAAGAAGGAAGATAGGTGTTAAAGCTTTTATAGTGAGTCGTATCGTTCTCGGCTGCCTTCAGTCGTGTTGATTCTTTGAGGTCACCGGTAACCTGGTCACCTTGAATAACAACCTTTTCGACATTTCCGGAAGTGATTTGATTACGGAACTCGCTGTAATCAATAGTAGGTGGGCCGCCAAAAAGTCCACCGCTTTGCGAACTAAATAGCCAAAAGCCAAACAGCGCTGCTAAGACAATCCAGTAAAATGTATACTGATGCTTACCACCGGGGCCTTTAAGTCCTTTATTCTTTTTTTGATCGTTTTTGTTCGGATTTTGCTTCTTCTTATTCTCGGGCATAGAAACGAATTAAATGAAATCAACTAAAGTTGGGATAAATATGTATCACATTCAACGAAAGTTAACGGTATTTAAATTCCAAGATTCTTCAACCGTTTTACTTTTTTACTCTGAATTATACAAAAAAAGCCTCTGAGGCTATCAACCAGCAGAGGCTTAGAGAGAGTTTCATTGCATATTGTGAGTCGGGAGGGGATCGAACCCACGACCCACGCCTTAAAAGGGCGTTGCTCTACCAACTGAGCTACCGACTCTTGGGTCAAAAACAGATTCCAAATATACGGATTTCGAGTAACTAATTTCAAGGAAAAAACGAGTAAAATTTTATTTCTTTGAAATTAGGAATAAAGGTAGAGTAAATTGGTTCATTTCGGTAAAAAAATGGTACCTTCAACGTATTTTGAAATTTAAAGCTACAAGTGTGTTACGCCCCGATATCTTAAGAGAATATTCTGTCTTTCCTATTAAAATTCCCACTCCGTTTGCCGTGGGTGATGTTTTTAGTTATCTGATAAAGGACGAAAAAAATGTATTGGTTGATACCGGTCAATATACTGATGAGGCCTTTGATTGTGTCTCCCATCATTTGAATAAACAGGGGCTAACGATTGAGGACATCGATGAGATTTGGCTAACGCACGGACACCCCGATCATTACGGACAGGCTGCCCGGCTTGCTGATCGTGCGGGAGCAACGGTGTTCGGACATCCTCTGGAGCGATCGAATTTTGGAGGAAATGATGATGCTGAATTATTTGAAGCCTTTTTCCAAAAACATAGTATCCCTGAAGATCATATTCAGAACATGGTGAATCAGCTGGATTGGCTGCAGCAATTTCAGTTGGCGATTGAGCCTGAATGGATTCAAGATGAAGATCTGCTTAATAGCGGAGATCTTTCGTTCGAAGTTGTGCATACGCCGGGCCATGCTCCCGGTCATGTATCATATATTAGTGACAATGGAGTAATTTTTGGTGGTGATCTATTGCTGGGGCATATCAGCACCAATGCCTTAATTAATTTTGATGCAGAAACAGATCAACGAAACAGAAGCTTATTGCAGTATCGGGAATCGCTGAAGTGGATCCGCGAGCAGGGTGGATTAGTGCTGCCCGGTCATGGAGAAATAATAGAACAAGCTGCGTCTGTTGCTGATCATCACCTTGGCGAACACCAAAAGCGATATCAGAAAATTAAACAGTTGTTGCGTAAAGAACCGAAGACGTTATTGGATTTGTCGTATCATATTTTTGCTGATGCTATAAAAAAGGGTGCCCTGTTTCTTGTTTTGTCAGAAGTGCTGGGTTATTTGGATTGGGGAATTGATGAAGGAGTTATCGAAGTTGATGAGTCTAAAATGGAATATCGGCTGATCAAATAAATTTGTAACAGAATGCATTATGAATTAGGAGTTAAAAATGAAAAATTACACTTGTTACATTGTTCTGATAACTTGAGTCCAATATCCCAAAAATTGAAAATCAATAATTACTATGTCTACAATATTCACAAAAATTATTGAAGGTGAAATTCCGTGTCACAAAGTAGCCGAAACTGACGATCATATCGCTTTTTTGGATATTAATCCCATCGCTGAAGGGCACACACTGGTGGTACCTAAAAAGGAAGTTGACTACTTTTTTGATCTATCGGATGAGCTGATGCAGGACACCATGGCAGTATCCAGGCATATTGCCAAAGCAATCGATGAGGCGCTGAGTCCACTGCGAACCGGAGTTATTGTTCAGGGGCTGGAAGTGCCGCATGCCCACGTGCATTTGATTCCTCTTTACAAAACAAATCAGGTGATGGCCCTGGGACATAATGTATCGGTCAGTGAGGAACGAATGGTTGAGTTGAAAGAAAAGATCGCAGCTGAGGTATCCTTATGAAAATATCAGTTTTAAATGGGCCCAATCTAAATATGTTGGGTAAGCGCGATCCCAAGCAGTATGGCTCTGCTACGCTTGAGGATATCGAAAAGTTGCTTATCGATTCGTTTCCCGATCATGAAATGACGTTTTTTCAAAGTAATTTAGAGGGAGAACTGGTTGAAGCTATTCAATCGCTTTTGGCAAGTGACTTTGATGGGGTTATTGTTAATTTTGGAGGGTTTTCGCATACCTCAGTAGCAATTCGTGACGCACTTGAGCTCATTGATATTCCTATCGTGGAAGTACATCTTTCCAATATTCATGCACGCGAAGAATTTCGGGAGCGTACGCTAACGGGAGCAGTAGCAAATGGAATTATTACCGGTTTTGGGAAACAAAGCTATCTGCTTGGGGTACATGCTCTTGAAAAGTTAATAGCAAGCAAATAACCTTTGACTTGTCATTTCGATCGTAGGAAGAGATCTTTGTTTAGCTATACAGTACAATCTAATTTTTACATTTGAAAAAGCTACGCGAACTACTTTCTGATACACTTATTTATGGTATCAGCAGTGTGTTAGCTCGTTTTATTGGCTACCTGCTGGTGCCGCTACATACCGATGTGTTTCCCACATCAGAGTATGGGGTAGTGAGTTTGGTTTATGCCGGACTCGCTTTTCTAAATGTTATTTTCACCTTTGGGATGGAATCAGCCTACCTTCGCTATGCCAAAGATCGGGATCAGGCTAAAAATGTGTTTAAAACCCTGCAAGTGGGATTGGGAGCTCTTTCTACAGTCTTGGTAGTAGCTCTTGTTTTTCTTGCTCCTGTATTAATGCCGGCTATGAGTTTGGAATCCACGGGAAGCCAAAATCTGTATTGGATGATGCTTGGCATTCTGTGGTTTGATACCATGGTGCTGGTCCCCTTTGCTGAACTTCGTTTAGTCCGCCGGCAATGGCTGTTTGCTATTTTTAAAACAGGGAATATTTTGGTGAATGTCGGACTGCAGTTTTATCTGATTCTCGGACTCGGTTGGGGTATCGAGGCGGTATTTTTTGCAAGTCTCATTGCTTCAGGATTAACAGCAATTGCTCTTTGGATTGCTACTGCTCCTATGCTTTCGGGGAATTGGGATACGCCCTTATTTCGTAAAGCATTGAGGTTTGGATTACCTTTTGTGCCGGCAGGACTTGGCTATGCCATTAACGAAACGCTGGACCGTTTTTTCTTGGGTAACTATCTGTCGCAATCTACTGTGGCAGAGTTATATAGTCCGGAGATGACCCCTGATGACGTCGTGGGTATCTATAGTGCTTGTTATAAGCTCTCGGTATTTATGTTACTGCTGGTGCAGATGTTTCGAATGGCATGGCAGCCCTTCTTTTTGCGTGAGTCTGACGATCCAGATGCCCCGGAGCTTTATCGGGATGTGTTTCGGTATTTTAATGTAGTTGCCGGAATATGCTTTCTGATTGTTGCCTTATTTGCCCAGCATATCGTCCAGATAAAAGTGCCGGTGCTCGATGTCTATTTAGTTGGCGAACAATATTGGTCGGGTTTAAGTATTGTGCCTGTTTTGTTGGGAGCTTATTGGTTTCAGGGTTGGTATATGAACTTCTCGGCGGGGATATTTATCGAAGAGGAAACCAAAGTGTTGCCCGTTATTACGTTAATAGGGGCGGGCATAACTGTCGTTGCCAACCTTTTGTTGATCCCCCATTTCGGAATGATGGGATCAGCTTATGCTACCTTTTTAAGTTATGCCTCTATGGCGATAATGCTCTATTACAAAAGTGTTAGCGTGTATCCCGTTAATTACCAACTTGCACGCACATTTCTGATGATGTTGATTGCTGCCGGTTCATTGTATGCCTTGCCTTGGGTAATAGAGTGGATGGGGTCGGAATGGACAAGTCGCTTTACAGTGTTATTAATAGGCGGAGCAGGCATGGTCTTGCTGGCGATTCCAAATTATTTACTAAAGAGATAAGGCCATTTTTCCGGTGTTGGTCAATCTATTTTAGGGAATGCCTGCCCCTCTAAGAAACTATTACTTCAAATATTTAAAAACTATTTGGTGATATTATTATGAAGGGCAAAGTTGGTATTTATGTTGACGCGGTAAATGTAACTATGAACGGCGGTTTTGGTCTTCGTTACGATGTGCTTCGCAAGTTTGCCTGTCGCGATGGTATGGTTCCCTCCCGTATGAATGTATACCTGGCATTTGATGAGCGAAGAGCAGAAGAGGATCAGGACTATAAGGAAAAGACGACACGCTTTAGCGAAGTACTGCGCGATTTCGAATACAAGGTGATAAAAGAACCTGTACAATATTACAGGGATGAAGAAACGGAGGAGGTTATTACAAAGTCTACGGTTGACATGGATATGGCCGTAGATATGGTTACGCAGGCCGACGACCTGGATAAAGTTGTACTTTTGACTAATAATGGAAGTTACGTAAGCGTGGTGGATGCCGTTCAGCGAAAGGGCACGCGCGTTGAGCTTGTTGGTTTCGATGATATGTCTGAAAACCTGAAGAAAGAATCGGATGTTTATATTTCAGGCTATTTGATTCCGGGACTGTTGCCAATCGAATCACCTTATGGATGGGGTAAGCCGGGTTCTCGTGTACGCGGTGTCTGTTATGACTTTTCTCATAATGATGGGTACGGATTCCTGCGCTTTTTAACCGATATAGGTGAAAACTTATGGATTACTGATTCCCGTTTTGAGGAATCTCCCTACAGTACGGTTTTTGCTCATATTTCTCAATTTGAAAGTAACTTTGATACCGATTTTCTGCCCAGTCGCGATCTCATTTTTGAATTTGATCTCATTGAAAATGAGAAGGGATTGGTTGCCGAAGATATTGTATTGGTATCGGCTCCGTAATGTAGTCAGTGATCGAAGAATAATCTTGGGGATGTCCAGCTATTGGAAGGTATAAATAGAACAGGTGTATTCTGCTCCTAACATACCTTTCAAAGCCAATTAAATATTGCGCTTTATTCCATTTCTTCTTAGCCTCATTTCTAAAAGAAATAAAAGACTCTTTTGTCTAATATTGGGTTTTCAATACTGTCGGATGTTAGCTGGATTTATACTGGGAGTCTGAATTAAATAAATATCACTATGGAAGAAAGTATTAAAATTGCGCAGGATGCCCCTCTCAATCACATGCGTCAGTTTATGGCTGATCTTGAGCTGGATGAAGAAAATTTTGAGTTTTACGGCAAGTATACCGGGAAAATTCGACTGAATGTTTTAGAAAAATTTAAAGATCGTCCCGATGGCAAGCTGATTCTTGTCACTGCAATGACTCCAACCCCTGCCGGCGAAGGCAAGACGTTGACATCAATTGGATTAAGTCAGGGATTGCAAAAGATAGGTAAAAAGCCGCTTGTGGCCCTCCGGGAACCGTCTCTTGGCCCTGTCTTTGGTATCAAGGGGGGAGCAGCCGGCGGTGGTTATTCGCAGGTAATACCGATGGAGCGAATAAATCTCCATTTTAACGGGGATATCCATGCTCTTTCAACAGCGCATAATCTGCTGGCGGCTATGTTGGATAATCATATCTATAAAGGCAATGAGCTGGATATTGATGTGACCAATACATTGTGGAACCGTGCAATGGATATGAACGACCGAGCCCTCCGCAATACCGTAGTAGGATTGGGGGGAAAGGTAAACGGTGTACCTCGAGAATCCAGCTTTTTAATAACAGCAGCTTCAGAGATCATGGCCATATTGGCGTTGGCAACTTCGCGGGAAGATTTAAAAGAGCGTCTCGGAAAAATTGTTGTTGGATATAAGCGATCCGGTGAAGCCGTTCGCGCTCGTGATTTGGATGCCCACAAAGCAATGGCCGTGGTTTTGAATGAGGCAATTATGCCGAACCTGGTACAAACACTTGAACATGTGCCTGNNTAGGTAATAAAATTGGACTTAAGCTTGCAGATTACGTGATAACGGAGGCTGGGTTTGGAGCTGATTTGGGTGCAGAAAAGTTTTTTGATATTGTTTGCCGCACATCCGATATCTGGCCATCGGCAGTAGTACTTGTAGCAACCTGCCGTGCTATCAAGTACCATGGCGGGCTGTCTGTCGAACAGGCACAGAATGGATATAAGGATCCGGAGGTTTTTGAAAAAGGTCTCA
>JABAHQ010005793.1_pt4 | contig 13580 bp, 12 predicted proteins | sample 7062091 | NCBI WGS metagenome assembly JABAHQ01 (sample SAMN14534359, study PRJNA622989) | marine sediment metagenome | biome: marine biome [ENVO:00000428]; feature: marine pelagic biome [ENVO:01000023]; material: deep marine sediment [ENVO:00002113] | place: India: Gulf of Kutch | collected...
AGGGAAGTTATTTTATCTCACCCCCTAAATATATAACAAAAATTTAAATTTGAAAATGATGGAATTACTCCGGTTTGCGGTTTTCGAGAAGCATTTATTTCTTCTTCCAACGCTCTAACATCAAAGACAACTCTTTTTCTGTAAGATGAGGATTGGGATAAAGCCCTTTAAGCATTCGCTGACGACAGGCTTCGTAAAGAATCACTGCGGTGGCCACGGAAACGTTCAAACTTTCAATCATCCCGAACATGGGAATATAGACCGAGGCGTCGGCAATTTGGAGCACTTCATCGGATACGCCCAAGTGCTCGTTGCCCATGATGACAGCTGAGGGCTTCGTCCAATCCACTTCATAAATGGAAACAGCTTTTTCATTCAGTCCGGTTGCATATATGCTCATTCCCTGATTTTTCAATGATTCCCGTAATTTGTTTTCCTCCTGATGCCGTTCGATGTCGATCCATTTTTTCGCTGAAGCAGAGGATTTCTTGCCCAGTTTGGGAAATTCCTGATTGGTATAAAATAGATGAACGATCTCAATACCGACGGCATCACAGGAGCGTAAAATGGCGCTGACGTTGTGCGGATCATGGATATTTTCGCAGACAACCGTCAGATCCGGCTGGCGATGCTTGATGACCTGCGACATTCTCTCGATTCTTCTGGCGGTGGGCATGAGCGCTCTTAAATCCCCAAAATTTATAATTGATCGTTTTGACGATTACAATACTAATTTATATTTAAGAGATTTATTTTAAAATTAAAAAATGAGGAAGACAAATGAGATCGCTTCGTTTGGCGCTGGCTCAGATTAATCCCACCGTGGGCGACCTTGAGGGTAATTTTCAAAAAATTGTGAAGCATGTGGAAAAAGCTCGGCAAAAGGAGGCCGATATCGTCGCTTTTCCCGAACTTACCCTGACCGGCTACCCCGCCGAGGATTTATTGTTGCGGCCTGAATTCATCGAGGAAAATCTGCAATATTTGCACAAACTGCTTCCCCATAGCAAAAACATCACCATCATTGTGGGATTTGTGGATCGTCAGGATGATATTTTCAATTCAGCAGCTATCTTACACCACCAAACCCTCGCCGGTGTGTATCATAAACAGTTTTTACCCAATTACGGTGTGTTCGATGAAAACCGGTACTTTCAGGCCGGGCGCGGGATATCCATCTATCGCTTTAACGATATCAACATTGGGATGAATATTTGTGAGGATATCTGGTATCCCGGTGGGCCGCCCCGCGAACAGGCGTTGTATGGCAATGCCGAGATTATCATCAACATTTCCGCCTCGCCCTTTGCTATGGAAAAAGTGCAGGATCGCGAGCAAATGTTGAGAGTACGGGCACGCGATAATGAAGTGATCGTCGCTTATGTGAATCTGGTCGGTGGGCAGGACGAGCTGATTTTTGACGGATGCAGTGTGATGATTTCCGAGGAGGGAGATGTTATTGCCAGGGGGCCCGCTTTTGAAGAAACGATGCTGATCGCTGATTTACATCCCGACAATGTTTTTAGCAGCAGGTTGCACGATCCGCGACGCAGGAAAGAAAAACTGTTTGTGCCGGCCGGGAAAGTGATTGAACAGATCGAATTGAGCGGTCAGGAAAAGAAACAGAAGAAAGCAATCACTGATCCGGAAATTGTGCCTCATCCGGAGACAACGGAAGAAGTATACCAGGCACTAAAATTGGGTTTAGCAGACTACGTTGCAAAGAACGGGTTTTCGAAAGTGGCGCTTGGTCTATCCGGTGGTGTTGATTCGGCATTGGTTTGTATGATCGCTGCGGATGCGCTGGGAGCAGAGAACGTAACCGCGATTATTTTGCCGAGTCAATACACCCGGCAAAGTAGTCTGGATGATGCGCGTCTACTGGCCCAAAATGTCGGGGTTGAATCCCGCGAAATTTCCATAGCCCAAATATACGATCGCTATCTGGAAGAATTGAAGCCGCTGTTTGCTGACAGGGAGTCTGATATTACCGAAGAAAATCTACAGGCCCGGATTCGCGGCAACCTGCTGATGGCCTTTTCCAATAAATTCGGCGCCATGGTGTTAGCCACTGGTAATAAGAGTGAAATCAGCACCGGATATTGCACCCTGTATGGTGATATGGTAGGAGGATTTGCGGTGTTGAAAGATGTCCCCAAAATGCTGGTGTATAAACTGTGTCGCTACCGAAATCAGTTAGCCGGATATGACTTAATTCCCGAATCCATTTTAACCAAAGCGCCGTCCGCCGAACTGAAACCGGATCAAAAAGATACCGATGCCTTACCGGCATATGAAATCCTGGACCCAATCATCGAAAAGTATGTGGAACTGGATTTGGGATTTGAGGAAATCGTCAGCCAGGGTTATGACGCCGAGGTGGTTAAAAAGGTGATCCGATTGATCAATGACAATGAATACAAACGACGCCAGGCGGCACCGGGCATCAAGATCACCCAACGTGCCTTCGGCAAAGACCGGCGCTTCCCGATTACCAATGGCTATGCGGTGAAAGGGTAAGGCATTCACATAATGGGTTATAAAGACAGTAGTTTACAACTCAAATAAATTTCTCAAACTCGTGTCCAAGTCCTTTTGCAGTTTGGGACGGTAACTTACCCAATTCCCTTTTTATAAGTGAAGTTGTGACAGTCATTAATCTATGCAAACGGATTGTTGATGACACACGTAAACCAGTTTGGTGAAAACCCTTATCAGAAGAATTTATAACAATGTCAGAATCAAGCTTTTCATCAGGTATCCGGCTTGTAATGAAAGCCAAAACCACATGTCTATGCGGACCTGCAGCATTGGTTAAACAGACAGCAGGCCGCATTTTGGCAGAAGAGAGATCATCGAACGGGAATGGCACTAAAACTATTTTACCCTTAATCGTTGAATGGTTGTCCATCTGCATCGGTATAGATATCCTCTTCAGGGTCATTTAAGGAATCAAATGCAGGATTGACTAAAGCTGCATTCAGCCATTCGCGTTCATCTATGTCATCTTCTTCAGGTAAGAAAATTATTAGTCGAACCTTGCCGCTCCCATGGTGAGGTATGGGGCTATCCAGTAGAAGTTGTTTGTCATCTTTAACTGTGGCTGTAGTTTCAATTGCTTTCATGGTCATATATTACTCCGTGTTAATATTTCCATTTATATTACTTGTATATAAACGAAATTAACAACCTTCGCTATGCTTTTCAAACAAAAAGTAAAAAGTCCTCATCTTTAAACACATGATCATACTAAAGTTTCTGGCAGACGCATTTTATGGTCAAGAAGTTTTTAAACTGACTTTTATCTGAATATCGTAAGCTGCTTGAATTTCCTCAGTGCAAATAACAAAGTGAATAATAAAATGCCGCCGATGAAAACAGCGTTCCAATCAAATATATTGCCGCCAACCGGATTAGAATTGCCCTCCACTTCGATATTCAACCACTCTTCTAAAGCAGTGAAGATTTCTTGTTGTCGAGCGGAACTGAGATCACGGATTTTCAGATTGTGCGCCGCATCAGGTTGAACAATTTTGATGGCATTGGTTTCCGGCGAAGGTTCGACCGCTGCTCCGGTCCAGGGATCCAATCCCCCATAAAGGTAGATGATATTATTGCCGCTGTGCTGCAGCCAGTGTAAAACATCCTGCATCACTTTAGGATTGAATTCTATCTGCGCATCCTCCGGCGCGAAAAACAGATTACTCGGATTATCAATGGCGGTTAAAAGGTCGTTCAAATATTCGGTTCGATAGCCGTAATATCCCAGTTCTGTGGCGGTCTGATAAAAATAAGGCGCGTATTTTTGTCTTCCCCTATCGGTGTATAAATCCAACAATAAAACTCTCTGAAAATGTTCGAACATCTCCTCCGCAGAGGCTTTCCCCGATGGAATGTCCGAGCACTCGACCACACCGCGCTGCCAGAAGGAGAACGGATATTCCAGCACCGCAAATTCGAATGCTTTTTCCAATCCCATGGAAAATTTTTCACCGCGATCCCGTCCCCAATTCCGAAGCCGGGGCAATAATTCTGTCTTGTGTTTCAGCAATTGTCGTTGAAATAGTTTGATTTTCTCCCGGCAGGATGAATCACCGATGCGGTATAGATATTCGTCAAGGCGTTCATCTTCAAAGGCCAGGGTGATGGGCGAAACGTAGGCGACAGTGGCAGCCACGTCGTTGGGATAAACACGGCGATGAAAGAGCGCGGTTTGCCCCCCTTTGCTGATCCCGGTGCTCACCCACGTACCTTTGTAAATCCGCTTGAATAAGTCCACGATCCCATGATGATCGGCGGCGGCTTGCTTCACGGTCAGGTATTGCCAGTCCAGAGAATCTGGCCGGGATTGCCCGAAATAGCGATGCTCCACCAATATTTGATTGGCGTTCAGAATGGGCGTCAACTCGCGGATAAAATTTTGCTCCATTGCATACCCGGCTGTGACCAGCACCATTGGGCGTGATTCATCAATATGCGATAAAAATATTTTTTGGGAAAACCTTTTTCCTTGTAGATGCCGATGGTCTAAAGGCTGGGACAGGCGTATTTTAAAAGCACGTTTAAAAGAAGAATTAGCTTGAATTTCTTCAACCTGAATGCCGGGCAGGGATTCCAGTTTGTCGCGCAATTCGTCTTTGGCAAGCAGTGATGAGGCAATACACAGATACAATATAATTGTCACCAGGAATGGGTGCCTTCTGAAAAACTTCATATCCGGTAGAATCGATGGTTGTTTCTGCGTCATCTTAAAACGTATTGCTTGTTCCTCTTATTGACCAATGGCAAGATAATTACGGACAATATAATTTAAAACAAATAAACACAAATAAACTAAGTTGATCATTTTCACAAGAATCGTCTAACTTTTAAGAAAACAACTTGCGTAAAATGTCATAAAAAATGACATTATTGTGCTTTTTAATAAATATATATTTATTTTTGTCAGAAAACATGTTAAATTGAGAGCACAATTTAATTGAGAGATAACACTATGACTCAAAAGTCAAGAGAACTTGATCCCAAACTGATCGGTCAGCGGTTACAAATGGTGCGAAAGTCGCGGGGATTAACCCAGCAAGAAGTTGCCGACAGGTTAGATATGGCCCGAACTACCTTGACCGCCATTGAAAAAGGAGAACGAGCTATCAGGGCAGATGAACTGATGATGTTGGCTGAACTATACAACGAATCGGTAAACAGATTATTAAGACGTCCCGAGGCTGCAGAAGCCGAACCATTCCTGGTTCAATTTCGCAAAGCATTATCCCGAACCAAAGAACCGGAAATGGAGCATTCGATTAATGAGTTTCAAAAGCTTTGTGAGGATTATGTTTATTTGGAAGAGATCACCGATATGCCGCTTCGCAAAAAATATCCACCTCCGGAAGTAGTTGGTCCCCTTGATCCTATTAAACGCGCTGAGGATATCGCTATTGCCGAGAGAAATCGCCTCGGCTTAGGGGATGGTCCCATCACTGATATTAAAAAAATTTTGGAGACTGAAGTAGGCATAAGGATATTCGGCATGCCGCTTCCTTCCAAAGTTGGCGGACTTTTCGCATACACGGATCGTCTGGGCGCCTGCATTGCCACCAACACCAAACATCCGCAGGATCGGCAATTAATGAGTTTGTTACATGAGTACGCTCATTTCCTCACCAATCGTACTAAGGCAGATATTGTAGTACTTCAGGTTTATAATCGGGTGCCTGCTTCCGAGCGCTTTGCAGATGCCTTTGCCCGTATTTTTCTAATGCCTTATAGCGGTATCCAACGTCGGTTTCACGAAATAAAAAAGTTGAAAAAAGATCATATCACGCTGGCAGATTTGTTGGAATTGGCAGATCTGTATTCTGTATCTTGGCAGACGTTATTATCGCGCCTTGAAGAAATGCACTTAATTCCATCTAATATCTGGGAAAAACTTGTCAACAGACAAGATTTTCGAGTTATGGAGGCTCGGGATCAATACGATATTGAATCCCAATCAACCAGAAGAACCAGTGACCTGGTCGAATTACCAAATCGTTATCGAGCCCTCGCCGCAATCGCCTGGAAGGAAGAGAAATTGAGTGAAGGTCAGTTAACCCTGTTGTTAAGAATCGACCGCCTTAGCGTCCGCGAATTCATTGAACACTTTTTCGATAGGAGTGAGATAAATAGTCGGGGAATCGAGTCTTATATAACTTTTGAAAATTTATCCCAACCCATAGACTAAATCACTAAATGAATCACCTGGAGAAACATTGCCAGAGCCTGTGGAAATACTTGATGCCTGTTCACTGCTAAGCTTATATGCATCTCAACACCTTGAACCAGTTCTGAGAAGTAGAAAACCCCAGTGCTGTATTGTTGACCGCGTTTATAAGGAAAGTTTGTATATCAGAAAGCATATTGAAGAAACTTCAGAGCTTGATTATGAACCGGTTTCCCTTAATCCATTTCTTGAAAGTGGTCTCATAAAGCTATTGTTTCTTGAAACAGAGGAAGAAAAGAACCTGTTCATTGAGCTTGCAGCTAATTTGGATGATGGTGAATCAGCGACTATAGCGTTAGCTATTGAGAGGCAGATGAATATTGTAACTGAGGATCGCAAGGCCATACGGATTTTCAACGAACGCAAATCCGCTAACGTGTGTACTACGACTTTAGACCTCATAAAGGAGTGGCAGAAAAAGGAGGGCATTGATAGAAAAACTATCCAAACCGTTTTGAAAAATATTGTAGAATTTGGAAGTTATAAGCCGGGCAGGAATCATCATCTGTTTGATTGGTGGAATGAAATGATACGTATTAAATAACGTGCATGGTTTTTCTCCAAGCAGGCTAAAGCCCAATGTTACTAATTTTTGTAGTAAACAATTTTATCAACTCTACCTACTCTACGCTGGAATAATTGCCCTTAGGGTCCGCCTCTTAGAGCCGGCAAAAACGATTGTTTAAAATTTTATGAATCGGCAGTGAGAATTTTGTGAGAATTGAGAAATCTTTATAGAGTATATTTAGCATTCAATAGGGATAGCGGGAAGCACTACTTTTTCGCACAGCCTAATCTCTATCGTCCAGAAGGAAAAACCAATGCGATCCAATAAATCAAATTGAATATATGGAGGATTATTATGAAAGTTTTCTTAAGGATATTATCATTAATAATTCTTTTTTTTGCATTTGGCCTTCCCCTCTACGGACAAGTGACTCCTCCCGATACATTATACAATCAGATGCTAAATCCTTCAGGCGGTTTGCAGACTTCCTCGCATTTTTTTCAGAATGGATTTCCAACCACATATAGCTGTAACGGTGCTGATGACTTTGTTTGTACGCAACAATGGAAAATTACCGAGGTAGTCGCCCTTGGCGGATTTTATAATGGATCGCAATTTCCCCAGACTTTCCATATATCTATTTATGCAGATGATAACCCAAATGGTGATCTTCCCGGAACAGAGATTTATAGCTATTCTAACATAGTTCAGGTAAATGGAAACAAATTCACAATTCCGATTACTGAAGATATAACATTGCAGCCGGGTCATTACTGGATTTCCGCCTATGCCTCGGTAGCATCTGGCTACGCGACATGGGGATGGAAACCAGCCACAGGACCTCATGATTATGAAGCCGTTTGGGAGAACCCCGGCAATGGTTTTGGAACCGGCTACACCAGCTGGACACCGATTACAACGGTTTTTAGTGGAACCTCGGAAACGGATTATTCTTTTGCACTGCTTGGAATAAAAGGAGAGCCGGCTTTGAATCCGGATCCCCCAAACAATGCGCTGGCGATCGATTTGAACAAAAATATTTCCTGGAATAACCCTGCGAGCAGCGATTCCATCGAGGTTTTCTTTGGAACAGACACGGCGAATCTTACCTCAGTTTATTCAGGACCACCAATAACTTCCTATGAACAGGGGATGATGGATTATTACACGCAATATTTCTGGAAAGTGGTTGAAATAAATGAGAATGGAAGAAGCACCGGTTTACTTTGGGATTTTACAACAATCTTAGACCCTGCTGCCCCGGTTTATGCTGATTTTGAAGATAATGTATTTCCGCCTCCCGGCTGGTCGTACCAAACAGAAGATGAAAACTGGTGGTACATATCAATCTACAGTGGTTATGGAATCGGAAACTATTGTGCACTACAAAGCTTTTATAGTGCCCCTATAGGAAATGTCAGCTCATTAGTCACGCAAACATTTTTGCCGACGGAAATGGGAGATAGCTTAATATTCGACCATGCTTATGCCAGCGATCTTGGCGGATTTGTTGATCAGCTTGAAATACTATATTCAGAAGATGCCGGATCTACCTGGACTTCCTTAGTTGTATTAGATGGCGGAATGAATGGCGAGCTTGTAACAGCACCACCCACTGAGGATTTTTTCGTGCCAAACGCAGATCAATGGGGCACTTTGAAGTATGAATTACCTTCAGATATAAATAGGTTGAAGTTTACGGGAATAAGTGCTCGCGGCAATAACCTGTTTCTGGATAACATTGAGTTGATCCGTAATTCAATTGTTAATATCGAAGCAGATGAAAATGTGCCAACAGAATTTTCACTTTCACAAAACTATCCCAACCCGTTTAATCCAGCTACAACAATTGAGTATTCTATTCCTGAAGATGGTAATGTAAGCCTAACAGTATACAATGCGTTAGGAGAAAAAGTTGAGACTTTAGTAAATGATTATACGAAAGCGGGAACACATAAAATTAATTTTAACGCAACCGATTTTAGCAGCGGAATTTATTATTACCGGTTAAGTTCAGGCAAATTTTCAAGTGTGATGAAAATGATAGTTCTAAAGTAATTAAAAATACTTTGGACAAGTGTTTTTTATTAATGATCAAATAAAATATTAAAGACAACTATGATCACAGGGAGTCGAGTTTATGAAAAATTTAACTTTGATGTTATATGTAATTGCATTCACCACAATATCAGTTGCTCAATGGGAACGCACTAACGGTCCGGAAGGGATGTCAATATATTCTCTTGCAAATATTGATGGAATTACATACGCCGGTAGCGCAACTGATGGAGTATACGCATCAACGGATGACGGAAATACCTGGTATTCGCTGAATAGTGGAATAGAGACAGAGAGAATCAATGCTATCACTTCTATTAATGATATCCTGTTAGCAGGAACCAGTGAAAATGGAGTTTACCATTCCACAGATGGAGGACAAACCTGGCTTCCCGCGTCAAATTATAATGTTGGTGTTAATATAACTTGTATGATTGTAAAGGATCAATATGTGTTTGCAGGGATATCCGACGGCTTATTAAGATCTTCTGACAATGGTATAACCTGGGAAGAATTGAATTTTTTCAACTTTACTACTCCCAGGGCAATGTGCGTTGCGGGAGATAAATTAATTGCAGGCAGCTCTAATAATTCTTATGCATCTACAGATAATGGGGAAACATGGTCCCCTATACAGTCGCTAACTGGAGCACATGTATTCTCATTATATTCAGAAGCTGACACTGTGATAGCAGGTGCAAGAAATGAAATATACCGCTCGATCGATCAGGGGAATACATTTTTTCCGATCGAGGTCCCGTTCGATATCGATATTGTTAACATGTATTCGATTACTTCAATCGATCAAACTCTTTTTATGGCTACATCATACGATGGAGTATATAAATCAACAGATAACGGTCTAAACTGGTCTTCTACAAACGATGGTATGGGGCCGAAAGATGTTCGCGCTTTGGCCGTAACACAGTCATCAAATTTGATCGCCGGTTCGCATTATTCGGGTGTTTACCGTTCGGTTGATAATGGTGAAAACTGGAACAAGTCAATGACAGGATTTCCAGCAGGCTCTTCGATTTTAACATTGATAAACTCAGATGCCGGTGTCTTTGCAGGTACAAGAGATGGTGTATATAAAACTACGGATAATGGAACAACCTGGGAGAAATTAACAGCAGAAAATGATACGGTAAATTATGGAGAGGTTAGAGGACTCTGTATCAGTAACGACGAAATTTACCTTGCTTTAACATATCAGTTTAGCGGTATCATATATAAATCACCAGACCTTGGGAAAACCTGGATAAGGTGTGAGAATGGATTTCCTCCTGATATTACTTTTATGTATAGTGTGGTAATCAGTGGTAATAATGTTCTTGCGGGTGCCAGTGGTGGTGTTTTTTATTCCACTGATAACGGCGACAGCTGGCAGCCGTCCAACTTAACGAGTGGTTCGGTTATTGAAATGGCTGTAACTACGGATTATGTGTATGCGGTACTTCAATCGGATGGAGTTTATCGTTCATCGGATGATGGTGTTACATGGACTTTTTCTTTTACTCCCCCGAGTATCTTCTTTACGGGACTTACCGCCCTCGACAATTCAGCTTATACCTGCGCATTCGATCTCGGTATATACTTTACAACCGATCAAGGCAATATCTGGCTCCCGGCGGGTTTTCCATCAGGTGCATCAGGATATACTGTTGAATTTATTCCGGCTGAACCCGGAATGGTTCTGGCAGGAACCAATTTGGAGCCTAATTATATCTATGCCTCATTCAACTACAGTCATAATTTTGTGCCTTACAGTGAAGAACTGGGTGTTCATGCAATTGCTGAAGCTTTAACATCAAACGACTCATATTCTTTTGCAGGAACGGCCTATAATGGGGTATGGAGGAGAACTCTGCCAGGACTTACTGGAGTAGATAATCATGATGGACCTAAGAAACCGGATAATTTCAGTCTGAAACAAAATTATCCCAATCCTTTTAATCCGGAAACAACCATCGAATATTCCGTTCCCGAAGGCGAAATGGTAACATTAAAAATTTATAATCTTCTGGGACAGGAAATGAAAACATTAGTCAATGGTTATACCAGTCCCGGAACCTATAAAATTAAGTTCGATGCTTCGGATTTAAGCAGTGGAATTTATTACTATCGCATGGAAGCAGGGGATTTTATGCAGGCTCATAGAATGATACTAATGCGCTGAGGATCATCAAGCAGGTAAGATCAGGTTATCAGATTAAATCCCAAACCGGGCTCGTTTGTGGGATACAATACGCCCTCGCGCAAGATCACCGCGCCGTCACTGGGATCATTGAGCAAGTGGAAGTGTCCATCCAGGTCGGCGTAAACCACATTGGGACGGGCAAGCGCAAAATGCAGACCGGCGGCTATGCTCAACGCCGCTTCGTCCATGCAGCCGACCATCACCTCCAATCCGGCAGCGCGGGAAACGGCATTAATTTGCAATGCTTCCGAAATCCCACCGACTTTCATCAGCTTCACGTTTACCATATCGACCAGGTCGTGCCTGGCCAGGCGAAAGGCATCGCGTAAATTCATCAGGCTTTCATCAGCCATTACCGGGATGGGCACTTTGCTGGTCACTCCGGCCAATAAGTCCGGCTGTCCCTTCGGCGTTGGTTGTTCGATCAATTCCAGTTTTGCTTTTCGAACGGATTCTACAAAGCGGAGCGATTGTTCTACGGTATAGCCCTGGTTGGCGTCAAACCGTAATTCGACCGATTCGCCCACTGCTTCCCGCACTTTCATCACCCGCTCGATATCGCCCTCCACATCACTACCGCCCTTGATCTTCAGGCACTTGAATCCTTTAGTCACCCATTCTTGCGCTCTATGCAGCGTCTCATCTACCGGTAAAATCCCGATGGTAATGCTGGTTTTGATACGGTTTCGGAATCCTCCTAAAATTTTCCACAGCGGCAAACCGGCCGCTTTTCCCAGCAAATCATATAGAGCCATATCCACTGCAGCCAGCGCTGATGGCTGAGATTTTACTGCCTGTTTTAACCGTTCCATCAGCATGATAGGGCGCAAGGGATCGAAATTTGTCAAAGCAGGCCGTACGATATTTTCAATGGTTTCCAGCACGCTTTGCGGGGTCTCTCCGGTGATTTGCAGGTCCGGTGCCGCACAGCCATAGCCAATCAATCCCCGGTTGGTTTCTACACGCAGGAAAACATTGGTGGTCGATTCAATCGTTTCGTAGGCAATGGTATACGGCTCTGCCAGTCGCATCTCCACCGGCCAGGCTTCTATACGGTTAATTTTCATAGTTTTAACTCAAAACTTTCGCCGTGCTCTGGAATGGTAACCTCCCAGCCAAAATGCTCTTCGATCTTTTCTTTCAGGGCAGCGCTCGATTCCGCTTCGCCGTGCACCAGAAACGTTTTTTCAGGCGGACGATTGAATGCCATCAACCAGGCCAAAATCTCCTGGTAATCGGCATGGCCGGAAAATCCGGAAATGTTTTCCACCTGCGCTTTGACCGGGAAATGCTGCCCGTGAATCTTGACAGTTTCCTTACCGTCTAAGATAGTCCGCCCCCGGGTTCCCTCTGCCTGATAACCCACAAACAAAATGGTATTCTCAGGATGAGGCAAGCGATGCACAAAATGGTGCAGTATCCGGCCACCGGTTGCCATCCCACTGGCAGAGATGATAATCGCCGGACCTTTCTCTTTGTTAATCGCTTTCGATTCAGCGCGACCCTTACAAATTTTTAGCCGCTTCGGATGAAATATCTTTTTCCCCTCCAGCTTTAAAATGCGCGTTTTCAGGTTCAAATCCGCAATGCGACGTTTAAAAATTGAGGTGGCGTCGATGGCCATGGGAGAATCGACAAAAATGGGAAGAGAGGGAATTTTGCCTTCTTCTTCCAGTTCCCGAATAATATGCAACAATGTCTGGGTACGCCCCACGGCAAAGGAGGGTATCACCAGGACACCGCCTCGCTCGACGCTCTCATTCACCACTCGCGCCAGTTCTTCATGGGGCCGGGCGTCTTCATGTAAACGGTCTCCGTAAGTGGATTCCAACACCAGGTAATCGATGTTGAAGACCTGCACCGGGTCTCTCAGGATCAGTTCATCGGATCTGCCGACATCCCCGCTGAACAGAATTTTTTTGCTTGACTGACCATTGTTCACTTTCACGTCGANNCAGGATGTGCCCGGCGTCTTTAAATTTAACCCGCAGCTGGTCGTCCAAAAACAGATCGTCACCATAATGGGCGGGGGCAAATTGGGTTAATGCTTTCTCGGCATCATCGGAATTATAAAGTGGAAGAGCGGGTTTGTGTTTGGAATATCCTTTTTTGTTGGCCCAATAGGCATCTTCTTCCTGCAGATGGGCGCTGTCAGGCAAAAGAATTTCGCATAAATCCTGGGTGGAATAAGTGCAGTGGATTTTACCGGAAAAGCCATCCTTACAAAAACGCGGCAGGTATCCGGTATGGTCGATGTGAGCGTGAGTTAAAAAAACATGGTTAATCTCTGCGGGAGGCATTGGAAAAGCCTCCCAATTTTTCAGGCGATTTTCTTTCTTCCCCTGAAACAGCCCGCAATCGATGAGCAACTTTTTTCCGCTTATGTCCAGGAGATGCCTCGAACCGGTGACCGTTCCAACTGCTCCGTAAAATGTTAGCCTGGCCATAAAAAACTCCTTTCAGATCTCGTATATTATTCATGTTTATGTTGAGGACTATGTAAGTTACTGTCAACTAAAATAGTCATTCTGAGGGAGTGCCTGCCTGTCGCCGTC
>JABAHQ010008918.1_pt2 | contig 13572 bp, 11 predicted proteins | sample 7062091 | NCBI WGS metagenome assembly JABAHQ01 (sample SAMN14534359, study PRJNA622989) | marine sediment metagenome | biome: marine biome [ENVO:00000428]; feature: marine pelagic biome [ENVO:01000023]; material: deep marine sediment [ENVO:00002113] | place: India: Gulf of Kutch | collected...
ATCCGGGCGCACATGGCCGGCGCCGCGGAGCTCGCCGTCCCCTTGGTCGTCGAGGTGGGAGCGGGCGCGAGCTGGGAGGAGGCGCACTGAAGTCCATGACTTAAGCTGTTGTTTTTCAATTGCTGTTAAACAACGTTAAATCCGGGGGGCCGGCTTGAGAAGGTTTCCGGCAGGTTTAGACTGAGCGATATGAACCTTTCGGGGCCTGCGCGGTCTTAAGGTTCAGATGCCCTAGCGGGCATCCTGCCCACTCCTCCTCCCTGAGTGGGTCAGCCCGGCTACCCCCACGCCGGGAATCTTTGCCCCGGTATTCCCTCCCCCTTTGAACACCGGGGTTTTTTTGTGCCTGTTGCATAACCCCAGGCCGCTACAGGTCTTGCGTGGGCCCGCCCCCCTCTGCCGCGCCGCCTCGCAGCCAGCGCTTCAGCGCCGCGCGGGCCTCCTCCAGGCCGGTCCCCTTGGGGGCCGAGAACAGCTGCACCTGCACGCCGGGAAACTCCCGGGCCAGGGTGCGGCGCACCGCAAGCAGGGTGGATTTGGCCCTCCCGTACCCCAGCTTGTCCGCCTTGGTGAGCAGGGCGTGCACCGGCAGCCCCGCGTGGGCGCACCAGTCGAGCAGCTGGCGGTCGTAGTCGGTGAGGGGGTGGCGGATATCCATGACGAGGATCAGCCCGCGCAGGGACCGGCGCCTGCTCAGATAGGTCTCCATGGCGTGGCGCCAGCGCCGCTGTACCGGCGCCGGTACCCGGGCGAAGCCGTAGCCGGGCAGGTCCACCAGCCGGCGCTCGTCGCGCAGGGCGAAGAACACCAGGTGCTGGGTGCGCCCGGGCGTCTTGCTGGCGCGCGCCAGGGACCTGCTGCCGGTGACCGCGTTGAGCGCGCTGGACTTGCCGACATTGGAACGCCCGGCGAAGGCCACCTCCACGCCGATGTCGGGGGGCGCCCGCGTGGCGTCGGGCACGCTCTTGACGAAGCGGGCCTGGCGAAGCTCGGAATCGAAGCTGGGATGGTTCATGGCATGGGGCGTGCAGTTGACCCTGCGCGCAGCGCCTCGCTACACTTCGTCCTTATTTTTCAGGCATGAGGCGAAAACGTCGCCCTGCGACATCCCCTAGGGCCCTGCTCGAGCAGGCGCCTTGGCACCAGGAGTGTACCCGAAATGAACAGCGCGTTCGCAGTACTGGCGCTCGTCGCCGCGCTCGGGGTGTGCGCCTCGGCGCAGGCTGCGGGTGATCCGGCGGCCGGCAAGGAGAAGGCGGCTCCGTGCGCCGGTTGTCACGGCCCGGACGGTAACAGTGGGGTGCCCAACTTTCCAAAGCTGGCGGGCCAGCACGAGAGTTACCTGCTCAAGCAGCTCAAGGAGTTCAAGTCCGGCGTGCGCAAGAACCAGATCATGTCCGGCCAGGTGGCCGGGCTGAGCGAGCAGGACATGGCGGACCTGGCCGCCTTTTATGCCGAGCAATCGGTCCAGCACGGTAAGGCCGACCCGGACCTGGTGGACGAGGGCCAGAAACTCTATCGCGGCGGCAATCCCGCCAGCAATGTCTCCGCCTGCTCGGCCTGCCACGGTCCGACGGGCGCGGGCAATCCGGCGGCCAAGTTCCCGGTATTGGCCGGCCAGCATGCCGAGTACACCGTGGCGCAGCTCAAGGCGTTTCGTGAGGCCGGTCACGTCGACAAGGCGACGTTCGAGCCTGAGACGGCCCCCGGCCGGGGCAACGACCCGGGCCGCATGATGCAGAACATCGCCGTCACCATGAGCGACGACGAGATCGAGGCGGTCGCCTCCTACGTGCAGGGCCTGCGCTGAGCCCGTGGCGGGCTAGCTGCGATCTTTCCTCGCGCGAAAGGGCGACCTCGGCCGCCCTTTCCCCCTTCGATGCCATGAGCCCGCCCGCCCCCTGACCGATGTCCCACGAGCACACCGCTGCACATCCGCCGCGGCAACGGCGGCGCAGCCTCGGCAGGGTGCTGCTGGAGCTGCTGGGCTCCATGAACCTGGCGATCGCGCTGCTGGTGACCGTGGCGGTCGCCTCGGTGGTCGGCACGGTGCTGCTGCAAAACCAGCCCTACAACCAGTATTACGATCGCTTCGGGGAATTTTGGTTCCACGCTTTTCGGACGCTGGGGCTGTACGACGTCTACAGCAGCGCCTGGTTCCTGGGCATCCTCGGGTTTCTGGTGGTCTCCACCAGCGTGTGCATCTACCGCCATGCCCCGGCCATGCTGCGCGACATGGGCCATTTCCGCCTCAACGTGCAGCGCAAGTCCCTGCATGCCTTCCACCACAGGCAAGAATGGCGCGTGCCGGCCCCGGCCGAGGGGCTGGCCCGCCTCGGTGCCCGCTACCTGCACGCCCAAGGCTATCGGGTGCGCGTGCGCGATCACGGCGAGCACCTGGTGGTAGCCGCAATGAAGGGCGCACTCAATCGCCTGGGCTACCTGTTCACCCACTCGGCGATCGTGATCGTCTGCCTGGGCGGTCTGGTGGACGGCAACTTGGGTCTCAAGCTCAAGGAGCTGGCCGGCGAGATCGAGGTCCAGCGCGAGGACATGTTGATCGCCGACATCCCCCCGCGCAGCCGCCTGGCCCCCGGCGACAGCCTGTCGTTTCGGGGCAATCGCACCGTGCCCGAGGGCAGCACCGTGAATGGTGCGGTCCTGAACGTACGCGACGGCTATGTGCTCCAGGAGCTGCCCTTCGCCATCGAGGTCAAGGAATTTCGGGTCGAGCACTACGAGTCGGGGCAGCCCAAATCGTTCGAGAGCGACCTGGTGATCCACGACGATCGCCTGGAGGCCCCGCTGGAGCAGACCATCGCGGTGAACCACCCCTTGACCTATCGCGGTTACGCCATCTATCAGTCAAGCTTCTCGGACGGCGGTTCGCGCCTGCAGCTCGAGGCCTGGCCGCTGAGCGCGGCGGCGGGGGGGGCGGTCGAGGTGTCCGGGCGCGTGTTCGGCGAGATCCCACTGCAGGGTCCGGACGGCGGGCTCACGGTGGAGATCACGGACTTTCGCCCGCACAACATCAACCCGGTGGAGCAGGAGGCATCCGGACGCAAGTTCCGCAATTGGGGCCCCAGTTTCACGTACACGCTGCGCGATCCATCCGGCGAGGCGCGCGAGTTTCACAACTATATGCAGCCGGTGGAGCGCGAGGGCCGGCTGTTTTATATGAGCGGCGTGCGCGCCGGCCCCGCCGAGCCGTTTCGCTATCTGCACATACCGGCCGACCCCGACGGCGGCCTGGACCGCTACATGCATTTTCGCCGTCTGCTTCACGACGAGGCGCGCGTGCGCGAGATCGTCGCGGAATACGTGCGCCAGGGCCTTGCAGACCGTCCGGGGGGCGATGCGGCCATGCGCCAGCGCCTGTCGGGCTCGGTGATCCGAATGGTGCAGCAATTCGCCGCAGGCGAGCTCGACCGGACGCTCGAGGCGATGGCCCGCGATCTGCCGCCCGAGCGCCTGGAGCGGATGCGCGACGCGTACCTGGAGCTGCTGGTCAATGCGCTGGGCGCCCTGTACCGGGAGGTGCTGCAGGAGGAGGGCGTGGACGTCTCGCAGGGCGTCACCGATACGGCGGATCGGCGCTTTTTCGAGGACGCCTTCGAGACCCTGGGGGCGGTGTCCCAGTATGGCTCGCCGTTCTACCTGCAGCTGAAGTCCTTCGAGCACGTGGAGGCCACGGGGCTGCAGATCACGCGCGCCCCCGGCAAGAACCTGGTCTACGCGGGCTGCATGCTGCTGATCGCCGGCATCTTCATCATGTTCTATCTCCCCCAGCGCCGCGCCTGGCTGCACCTGCAGCGGCGCGACGGCGCCACCGATGTGAGCTTCGCGGCGGCCAGCAACCGCCGCCAGCTGGACCTCGATCACGCCTTCGAGCGCATGGGCGAGGAGCTGGGCCGNNTTTGCGCCGCCTACGCTCGCTGCGCACAAGCTCCAATTTTGCGCTCCCTGTGCGGTTCGCGCTCGCACGCCGCCCCTAAAGTCCCTGGTGCTCGATCTCGCCGCCGGTGCGGTCCAGCGGCCGGCGAGCTGTAAAGCGCAAACGCCGCAGTTGAAAGTTTTTGCCTGCGCTCAACGCGGTTGCCAGTGCAGCCGCCGGGCCAAACGCGCGGGGATGCTGGGTTTTCCCGGCCGCTGCTGGTACTATGAGGGCTTGTGCTTCCACGAAATAATTGTAGAGATTTCAACGCGGTTGGGGCCTGCGGTCCGGCCCCGTAGACGATCGAGCAGAATCCGAGCATGTCGGTGACACGGGATCAATTGGCCGGTGAGTGGGTGCGCCGCCCCTGGTGGCGGTCGCTGGGGGCGTTGGACTGGGCATGGGCGGTGCTCGTCGTGGCGGGGGCGGCCTATGCCCACCAGCGCTACAGCGCCTATATGGATACCTACGAGGCCGGAATCCTCTACGGCTCGGCCCTGACCCTGATCGGGCTGGGCTGGCACTGGAAGGCGTTTCGCGTGTTCACACTGGCCGTGGCCGCCGCAACCCTGTTTGCGGTGTGGCGCTACGGTACTGACCTGTCCGCCGGCGAGTCGGACTTCTACTTGAAGTTCCTGGTATCCGGCCAGTCCGCCACCATGTGGATGAGCGCCCTGTTCGTGGGCGCGACGTTCACCTATTTCCTGGCCATGGCGGCGCGCTCACCTTTCGCTGGCAAGGTGGCCAGCGCGATCACGTGGTCGGCGGCCGCCATGGGGCTCATCGGCCTGCTGGTGCGCTGGCGTGAGACCTATCTGATCAGCCCGGAGGTGGGTCACATCCCTGTGAGCACCCTCTATGAGGTGTTCATCCTGTTCGCGGTGATGACCGCGCTGTTGTACCTGTACTACGAGGGCCGCTACCGTACCCGGGCAATGGGGGGCTTCGTTTTGCTGGTGATCAGCGCCTCGGTGGCCTTCCTGCTGTGGTACAGCTTTGCCCGCGGCGCCCATGAGATCACGCCGCTGATCCCTGCCCTGCAAAGCTATTGGATGAAGATCCACGTGCCGGCCAATTTCATCGGCTACGGGGCCTTCGCCCTGGCCGCCATGGTGGGCACCGCCTATCTCTTTCGCGCCCGTGCCGAGCGGCGCGGCGTGGAGTCGCGGCTGCCGGCCCTGGCGATCCTGGACGACGTCATGTACAAGGCCATCGCCCTCGGCTTTGCCTTCTTCACCATCGCCACCGTGCTCGGGGCCATGTGGGCGGCGGAGGCCTGGGGCGGCTACTGGTCGTGGGACCCCAAGGAGACCTGGGCGCTGATCGTGTGGCTGAACTACGCTGCCTGGCTGCACACGCGCCTGATCAAGGGCTGGCGCGGGGCCCCCATGGCCTGGTGGGCCATCGTGGGATTGTTTGTCACATTGTTTGCGTTCCTGGGTGTGAACATGTTCTTGTCCGGGCTCCACTCCTATGGGGAGTTGTAGGGCCGCAGGGCAGCGAGGAGGCGCTATGCAGAGTATCGTGCGCGTGTTGGTGGGATTCGTGTTGTCGGGCCTGGCCGTGCTGCCGGCACTTGCGGGGCCGGACCCCGGGTCGTATGCCGAGGGGATCGAGTACAAGCGCATCCGCCCCCCGCAGCCCACGCAGGCCCCGGAGGGCAATGTGGAGGTGGTGGAGCTGTTCTGGTACGGCTGCCCGCACTGTTACCGTTTCGAGCCGCACCTGAGCAAATGGCTGGAGAGGAAGTCCGAACACGTGACGTTCGTGCGTATTCCCGCCCAGCTCAATCCCGGTTGGGAAGTTCACGCGGCGGCGTTCTACACCGCCGAGGTGCTGGGGGTCGCCGAAAAGATCCACCGTCCCCTGTTCGATGCCATCCATGCGGCGCGCCGGCGTTTGAACACACCGGAGGCCCTGGCTGACTTCGCCGCCGAGCAGGGCGTGGACCGCGAGAGCTTCCTTCGCACCTTCGACTCCTTTGCCGTGCGCGCCAAGCTCGCCCACGCCCGCGATCTGGTCAAGGCTTACGGCGCGCGCAGTGTCCCCACCATGGTGGTCGACGGCAAGTACCTTACCAATGCCGAGATGGCGGGTGGCTCCTACCAGAGCCTCCTTGACGTGGTCGATTACCTTGTGCAGAAGGAGGCCGAGGCCGGCCGCTGAGCTTCCCGAGGGCAGCCCGACGGCGCGCCGGCGAGACCTGATGTGAAGGCCGCGCAGCTGTTCATCCAGTGTCTGGAAAATGAGGGCGTGGACTACGTCTTTGGTGTCCCGGGGGAAGAGAATCTGGACATCATGGACGCGCTGGTGGACTCCGCAGTCCGCTTTGTTCCCACCCGACACGAGCAAGGCGCGGCGTTCATGGCCGATGTTTACGGGCGGCTTACGGGCAGGGCGGCGGTGTGTCTGTCCACCCTCGGCCCGGGCGCCACCAACCTCCTGACCGGCGTGGCCGACGCCAACATGGACCACGCCCCGCTGGTGGCCATCGCCGGTCAGGCGGGCACCAATCGCCTGCACAAGGAGTCCCACCAGGTGCTCGATCTGGAGGAGATGTTTCGACTGGTCACCAAGTACTCGTCGCGCATCATGATGCCTACCATCATCCCCGAGGTGGTGCGCAAGGCCTTCAAGCTCGCCCAGTTTGACAAAAGCGGTGCCTGTTTCATTGAGTTCCCGGAGAACATCGCGAAGATGGAAGTGGACGATCACCCGCTGCCGGTGAACCACCCGCACCCTCCGGAGCCGCCTGCCGACCGCGTGGTGCACGCCGTCCGGCTGATCTCCGAGGCACGCTATCCGATCATTCTGGCGGGCAACGGGGTCGTGCGCGGCGGCGCATGCCGCGAGCTCGCCGGGTTCGCCGAGCGGCTCAACATTCCCGTAGCCAATACGTTCATGGCCAAGGGGGCGATCCCCTTCAAGCATCCCATGGCCTTGGGCAGCGCGGGGCTTCAGGCCCACGACTATGTAAACTGCGGTTTCGACCACGCCGACCTGATCGTCTGTGTCGGTTACGATCTGGTGGAATACCATCCGTATCTGTGGCACCCGACCCGCGATCGCAAGATCATCCACATCGACATGTCACCCGCGGAGGTGGATGAGTGCTACGCCGTGGAGTGCGGCGTGGTGGGTGACATCAGGCACAGCCTCGTGCGCATCGGCGAGCTCGCCACACCCCATGAGGGCCACTTCATGCGGCCGCTGCGCGAAGCGCTGAAAGAAGAGATGGCCGCCCACGCCGAGGACCTGTCGTTTCCCGTCAGGCCGCAGAAGCTGATCTGGGACTTGCGCACCGCCATGGGCCTGGAGGACGTCGCCATCTGCGACGTAGGCGCACACAAGATGTGGATGGCGAGGATGTTTCGCTGCGAGCACCCCAACACCTGCATCATCTCCAACGGCTTCGCCAGCATGGGCATTGCGCTGCCCGGCGCGATCGGCGCCAAGCTGGTCCACGCCGACCGGGCGGTGGTAGCGGTTACCGGCGACGGCGGATTCATGATGAACGCCCAGGAGCTGGAGACGGCGGTGCGCATGAACACGCCCCTCGTCATCTTGATCTGGAACGACGGCGGCTACGGTCTGATCGAGTGGAAGCAGATGAACGACTTCGGCCGCAAGGCATACGTTGATTTCGCCAACCCCGACTTCGTCAAGTTTGCCGAGTCGTTCGGCGCGCGGGGTTATCGAATCGACCGTACCGACGCCCTGTTGCCCACCCTGCGCGAGGCGCTTGCGAGCGAGGCGGTCTGTGTCATCGACTGTCCGGTAGACTATGGTGAGAACCTCAAGCTCACCGAGAAGCTGGGTGAGATGGTATGCCCGATCTAGAGTGGGATCCGAGCGCCACGGAGCCGCGGGGCCTTCGTCGCGCCGCGCCGGATGCGGCGGCGCCGGAGCTGGGGGCCGGGCGCGGCCAGCGCCTGCGCCTGGTCAGCTACAACATCCAGACCGGTACCACCACCAGCCGCTACCGGCACTACCTGACCCAGGGTTGGAAGCAAATGCTGCCCCACGCCCAGCGCATGGAAAACCTCGCGCACATCGGCGAGATGCTGGCCAACTATGACCTGGTCGGATTGCAGGAGGTGGATGCCGGGAGCCTGCGCAGCGGCTTCATCAATCAGACCGAGTATATCGCCCACCGGGCAAGCTTCCCGTTCTGGTATCACCAGACGACGCGGCGCATGGGTGTCTTCGCCCAACACAGCAATGGCTTCCTCAGCCGATACCGGCCCGCCGAGGTGGACGACCACAAGCTCCCCGGCGCCATTCCCGGGCGCGGTGCGCTGTTCGTGCGCTTCGGCGGTGCAGAGGAGTCCCTGGTGATCGTCATCCTGCATCTGGCCCTGGGGCGCCGCTCGCGCGGGCGCCAGCTCGACTACATCAGCGAGGTCGCCAGCGCCTACCCCCACGTGATCATCATGGGCGACATGAACTGCCGTTCCGACAGCCCGGAGATGCGCCGTCTGCTGGCGAGCGGCAATCTGTGCGAGCCCGCCCACAACCTCTATACGTTCCCCAGCTGGCGCCCCGAGCGGAACATCGACCACATTCTGGTCTCCCCCAGCCTCATCGTGGAGCGGGTCCGGGTGCTGCATCACACCTATTCCGATCATCTGCCCATCGCCATGGACGTCATCCTGCCCGAGGCGGTTCGACTGGTCACCTAGTCGGGACCCCCGGCGGGTGCAGTTCACAAATTCCCTGCCGCTAACCGGGGTATGTTCCCCAGGCGCGCCCGCCGGGCGCGACAGCGGCATCGCCATGGCGGATGACCACGACAACGCGGCCCAAGACGCCGCGGTCTGGAAGCGAAAATACCTCGCGAGCCTGCAAGAGCTGGAAGCTCGTGAGGGGCGGTGGCGCAGGCTCGAGGGGCTGCTGCGCAGCACCGCGGTGCGCCTCTCGCTGTTAGCCCAGGGTCGTGCCCCTGACCTGGATAAACACCTCGAGCGCCTGCGCCAACAGCTGCGCCGCGGCCGCGACGAGGACCTCGCCAAGCTGGAGGACGGCGTCGACGAGCTCGAGCGCCTGGTCCGTCGCCTGGGTCTGCTGCTCAGCGATTCGCAGCGCCGCGGCGACGGCGGGAAGCTCAAAGGCGGTGACGCGCCGAGCGTCAACGAGGCACTGCTGCAGCTCTTGGAGCACCTGGAGCTTCCCGCCGGGCTGGGCCAGCGGGTGGAGGAGCTGCGCGAGCGACTGGAGCGCCCGGTGGCGGAGGGCGAGTGGCCCGATCTCCTGAAGGCGATCGCCGAGCTGATCGCTTGCGTGCGCGCGCGCGCGCAGGAAGAGAAAAAGGAGCTGGAGGAGTTTCTGTCCGAGCTCACCGCGCGCCTGGTGGAGCTGGACGCGTACGTGCAGAACATGGAGTCGGACCGGCGAGACGCCCTGGACAGCGGGCGCACCCTCGACCAGGCAGTTCAGGAGCAGGTGCGCGGCATCCACAGCTCGGTGCACGAGGCCGTTGACCTGGGCCGGCTCAGATTGTCCATTGAGCAGCGCCTGCAGGCCATCGGCAATCACATGGAAGAATTTCGCCGTCACGAGGAAGAGCGCAGCGTCGAGGCCGAGAAGCACATCGAGCAGCTCAACGAGCGCCTGCACCTCATGGAGCGGGAGGCCAGCGAGCTGCGTGCCCGCGTGCACGAGGAGCGCCAGCTCGCCCTCGTCGATACGCTGACCGAAGTCCACAATCGTATGGCATACGACGAGCGGATCGAGCAGGAGTACGTAAGATGGAAGCGGTTCGGAGAGCCGCTGTCACTGGTGATGGCGGACATCGACAACTTCAAGGACATCAATGATACGTACGGGCACGTGACCGGGGACAAGGTGCTGCGCACCATCGCCAAGCTCCTCAAAAGCCAGATCCGCGAGAGCGATTTTCTGGCGCGCTATGGCGGCGAGGAGTTCGTTGTCTTGATGCCCGGCGCGGGCGCACCGGATGCTCGTGCCGTGGCGGAAAAGCTGCGCAGAGAGGTGGAGCACTGCGACTTCAACCATTGCGGCACCGGTGTGTCGATTACCATCTCTTGCGGGATCGCCCAGTTCCATGACGGCGACGACCCCGTCCGTGTTTTCGAGCGTGCCGACAACGCGCTGTATCGCGCCAAGGAGCTGGGGCGCAATCGCAGCGAGCTTGCCGACGCCTAGCCAGCGCAGGTCGCCGGGACCGGGGGAGAAGGCGCCGGATGAGCGGCAGGAGATCTGTCCGCACTTCCGGTCTCTTTGGTCCCGCAAGCGCGCTATGCCCCACAAGAGAGAGAAACTCGGTAATCGATTTCGAACCCGCCTCGCGATGCGCAGACTGCCGGGATAGGCCCCCGAGGGTGCGAGGCGAATCCCCTGCCTGGACGTAACCCACAATAAATGTATGCGAAAAGCGGCGCATCGCGGTCGCGCGTCACGTCTGGGGCAGGGCAGTGCGGTCCCGCGGGCGGCGAAGCGGGCCGCCGCCTGCGCCAGCAGTTGTCCTCCGGCGCCCATCGGCTATAAAGTAAAGACGGTCCGATCAAATGCTGTGCAGCGGCGCCGTCGCCGTTCGGGCTATCGCCCCCGCCGCCGAAAAGGAGAGAGGTCCGACGAGACGGCGTGTATGCTGACCTGTGATCCCGTGACCAGTAGTGAGCAGGCCGCGCCCGGTTTCGGGGAGGCAGATAGCGTTTGAGCTTTTTTGGTCGGCCTAATGAGGAGGCCCCTGATGGATAGACTGCGTGCCGCCGTGATCGGCGTAGGCTCTCACGGCTCCCACCATGCAGAAAAGTACGCGGCATTAGCCGGGGTTGACCTGATCGGCGTAGTTGACAGCGATGCGGAGCGGGCGCGCGAGGTGGCGCGGCGCACCGGCGCCGAGGCCTACGGCAATTATCGAGAGGTGCTCGGCTCGGTCGACCTCGTCTCCGTGACGACACCCGCTCCAAGCCACTTCCCCATCGCCCGGGACTGCCTGCGGGCTGGGGTCCACACACTGGTGGAAAAGCCCATGGCGCAGACGGTTGCCGAGGCCGAGGCGCTGATCGCGATCGCCCACGAGCACCATGCGGTCCTGCAGCCAGGGCACGTGGAGCGTTTCAATCCCGCCGTCCAGGGGATGCGTCCAAAGCTCAACGAGCCGCACTTCATCGAGGCCCACCGGTTGGCCCCGTTCAACGTGCGCGGCACCGATGTGGACGTCTTGCTCGATCTCATGATCCACGACATCGAGCTCGTCTCCAGCCTGATCGCGCGGCCCGTGACGAAGATCGAGGCCGTGGGTGTTCCGGTGCTCACGCACAATACCGACATCGCCAACGCGCGCCTGGAATTCGATAATGGTTGCGTGGCCAACCTGACGGCAAGCCGCGTGAGCGACAGGCGGTTTCGAAAGATCCGGCTCTTCCAACAGGATGCCTACCTGTCCGTGGACCTCGTGGAGCACGAGGTAGCCGTCCACCGCAAAAGGGCCCGTGCCGTCGGTATGGCGCACACGGATGCGCTGCAGGTGGAGCGCCTGTCCTGCGGGCACAACGATCCCTTGCAGGAGGAGATCCGCGCGTTCGTGAACGCTGTGCGTACGGGAACGCCGCCGGTGGTTTCCGGCGAGGACGGCAAGCGCGCCCTTGAGCTGGTGCTTGCCGTCAAAGACGTAATCGCCCGGTCCCCCCATCTCGGCCTCGTGCAAGGCGACGAGGCGGTGGGCACCGTATCGGCGCGCGGGTAACTTCGGGGGATCGATGCCGGTTCCGATGGTGGATGTCGCACGCCAGTACCAGGATCTCAAGGCGGAGATCGACGCGGCGGTTGGCGCAGTGCTCGAGTCGGGACGGTTTATCCTTGGGCCGAACATGGAGGCCCTGGAGGAGGAGGTGGCGCGCTACCTGGGCGTTGGCCACGCGGTTGCCGTGGGTTCCGGCACCGACGCGCTTCATCTGGGGCTGCGCGCGGCCGGCATCGGACCAGGCGATGAGGTGATCACCACCGCATTCACGTTCGCGGGCACCGCCGAGGCGGTCGCGTACACGGGCGCCCGGCCGGTGTTCGTGGACATCGATCCCGACACCTTCAATATCGATCCCGCACACATCGAGGCGGCGATCGGACCGGCTACGCGGGCGGTGATTGCGGTACACCTGTTCGGCCAGCCCGCCGAGGCCGAGCGCATCCGCGCACTGTGCGATCGCCACGGCCTGCTTCTTCTCGAAGACTGCGCCCAGTCCTTCGGCGCCTCGCTCGGGTCGCGCAAGACCGGCGCGCACGGGCACTTGGGGTGCTTTTCCTTTTACCCGGGCAAGAACCTGGGCGGGGCGGGCGACAGTGGCCTGGTCGCCACCGGCGACGGGGCCCTCGCCGAAAAGATCCGAAGCCTGCGCCACCACGGCGCCGAGGGGACCTGCCGCCACGGCACGATCGGCTACAACAGCCGCATGGACGAGATGCAGGCGGCAATCCTGCGCGTCAAGCTCCCCCACATCGATCGCTTCAACGCGGCCCGGCGCCGCAACGCCGAGGGCTACCATCGCCGGCTCAGCGCCGGCGGCGTGACCTTGCCCATCGAGCGCATCCAGGGGACGCATGTCTATCACCAGTACACCATCCGTTGTCCCGGGCGCGATCGGGTGCGCGAGCGGCTGAGCGTCGAGGGCATCGCGACCGGCGTGTACTATCCGCTCCCGCTGCACCGCCAGCCCGCCTTTCGCGAGGCCTGTGCCGCGCTGCAGCTCCCGGCGACCGAGTCGGCGGCGCGAACCGTGCTGTCCCTGCCTATGTACCCGGAGCTCACCGAAGAACAGCTCGACGGCGTCTGCCGGCAGTTGCGCGAGGCGCTGTGAGCGGGGCTGCGGCACGCATCCACCCCACCGCAGCGATCGATCCGGACGCGAGTCTGGGTACCGGCGTGGACATCGGCCCCTATGCGGTGATCGAGGCCGATGTCGTCATCGGCGACAGATGCCGCATCGGCGCCCACACCGTGATCAAGCGCCACACCCGCCTCGGCGCCGAAAATGCCGTTCATGAGCACGTTGTCCTCGGCGGCGCGCCTCAGCACCTTAGTTTCACGCCCTGCACCAGCTACGTGAAGATCGGCGCCGGCAACGTGATTCGCGAGGGAGTTACCGTCCATCGGGCGCTGCACCAAGGCGCCGCTACTCGCATCGGCGATGACAACTATCTGATGGCCTATGCCCACGTCGCCCATGATTGCCACGTCGGCCACTCGGTGCTGATCGCAAACAATGCCATGCTGGGCGGCCACGTCGAGGTCGGCGAGCGGGCCTTTGTGTCCGGCGGCGCCGGCATCCATCAGTTCTGCCGCGTGGGAAGGCTCGCCATGGTGGGGTTCAACTCCAAGGTTACCCAGGACTGCCTTCCCTTCGTGACCACCGACGGCGTGCCCGCCCGTGCCCGTGGGCTGAATACCGTCGGCCTCAAGCGCGCCGGGATCCCCCCCGAGGAGCGTCAGGCGCTGCGCCGCGCCTATCGCCTGCTCCTGCGCTCCGGGTTGGGGCTGGAAAATGCGCTGCAGCGGCTTCGCGAATCGGAGTCCGCGCTGGTGGCCGAGCTCGCCGCATTCGTGGAGAGTTCCACGCGCGGCATCTGCCGGAAGCCGGGGTTAGAACACAGATCTCACAAATGAAATAGTAAAATAG
>JABAHQ010016123.1_pt3 | contig 13546 bp, 15 predicted proteins | sample 7062091 | NCBI WGS metagenome assembly JABAHQ01 (sample SAMN14534359, study PRJNA622989) | marine sediment metagenome | biome: marine biome [ENVO:00000428]; feature: marine pelagic biome [ENVO:01000023]; material: deep marine sediment [ENVO:00002113] | place: India: Gulf of Kutch | collected...
TCTTTCGGAATATCGATGACAACCGGCCCTGGACGCCCGGACTCTGCGAGGTAGAACGCCTTCTTCATCACTTCGGGGATTTCCGAAGGATGCTTGATCATGAAGCTGTGCTTCACGATCGGCCGGGACACGCCGATCATGTCGGTTTCCTGGAAGGCGTCGTCGCCGATCAGGTGCTCATCACCTGGCCGGAAATGACCACCATCGGGATCGAGTCCATGAAGGCAGTGGCGATACCGGTGATGGCGTTGGTCGCGCCCGGGCCGGAGGTCACCAGCACCACGCCGGCCTTGCCAGTCGCGCGCGCATAGCCATCGGCCATGTGGGTGGCAGCCTGCTCATGACGAACCAGGATATGTTCGATGGCCTTTTCCTTGAAAAGCGCATCGTAGATATGCAGAACGGCACCGCCCGGGTACCCGTAGATGTACTTAACGCCTTCGTCACGCAGGGAGCGGACGACCATTTCAGCGCCGGATAAGAGTTCCACGTTGTTCACCTCTGAAACGCCAGATAGCGGTCCAAGCCGGAGCCGCCAGAAATAGGTTTACTGCCAACAGGGCATGAGCGACGGTGGTCGCCGACTACGTCAGCCACTGATTGAGCCAGTATTGGAAGAGTCCCTGGTGTCGCGGGCTCTCCACCCAGCGCGAGGTAACGCGTTGCGGGTGATGCAGGTCGGCGCGGGTAGCACCTCATGTCTGTCTAGACTGAGCCGGTATCGCTTGCGGCGAGGCGACTCAGGACAGCAAGCCTCGGATTGTTCGGATTCAGCACCCGCAAGTCAAGCCTGCCGTTGCGTTTGGCCAACCTCGAGCTGTGACGGGGCGCAGAAGCGCGGCTCTGTCTTTTGGGTATAGTGGAGGCCGTTTTCCGACCCGATGAAGGTAACAGCATGCGATTGATGTTTCTTGCGAGTGGCCTGATGCTGGCCCTTTGTGGCAACGCCATGGCGGCCCAGGTGTACAAATGGGTAGACGCNNTCACGCATTTTGGCGCTCAGCCGCCGCAGGGGCAGCAGGTGGAAACCGTGAACACGGTCGTCGCGCCAGGCAAACCGGCAACGCCGCCGGCACCGGCGGTACAGGAAAACGACGCCGAACCCGACCAGCGCACCATTGACCGCAAGGTCAAGCAGCAAGTGGCCGCGCAGGAGGCCGAGCGCAAGCGTTATTGCGAAACCCTGCGTACCAACCTGGCCCAGTTACAGAACAATCCGCGCGTGCGGGTCGAAGAGAACGGTGAAACGCGGCGGGTCACCGAGGAAGAGCGGCAGGCGCGGATTTCGGAAACCCGCGACAAGATTGCGGAAAACTGCAACTGAGCGCCATCTGAGCGACTGGCGCCGCCAAACGCGGCGCTAGCGTGAAGAGCTGTCGATTAGCGCATCGAAGCCGCGCAGGGCCTCAAGCAGCGTCACCACCTGGGACTCCCGATAGACCACTTCGGCCATGGCGCAGATGCCGGAGGCGGCAGGCAAAGGCTGATCTGCCTCGACGATGGCCTTCATCCGCGGCAGGAAAATCCACTGCAACCACTGCTCGAAGCGCAGCGTGTCGACGCAGAACGGCTCCACGCTGGCCAGAGCCTCTGGCGCCGGCGAATCCACACTCCACAGCCCCAGCACCCGCAGCTCGCGCTCGATCAGCAGCAGCTGCTGCGCAATCTCCGGCAGCCGGCGATCCATCACAGACTGACCTTGGCCCGCTCACGGGCCTGGGCCGCACCCGCACTGTCGCCCTGCCGCTCACGCGCCTGGGCGATCAGCTCCCAGAGACTGGCCTGCAAGGCTGGCCGACCACTGGCGTAACTCAACGCTCGACGCGACAACTGTTCGGCCTGGGTCGCGTCGCCCTGAGCCAGACGGACCTGGGCGAGACGGTAAAGCACCTGCGGCTCGCGTGGCGCAATGCGCTGAGCGCGCTCGAGGCTCGAGGCGGCACCGTTCAGGTCGCCGCCACCCTGCTGCTGCTGCGCGGTGGTGAGCAACGCCAGGACCGGGCCATCAAGCTGCTCGTCAGCCGCCAGACCACTACCTGAGGAAGGAATGCCGCTGGGCATGCTTGGCTGTGGCGTGCTGGGCGGTGCGGAGATCGATGGTGCGGGCTGCCAGGCTGGCTGCGAACTGCTGGCGGCGCCACTGGAAGAAGAAAAAGGCACGTCCGGCGCTGCGAAGGTTTCAAGGGGCGCCGATGACCCCTGCGGCACCATCACCACTACACCGGAATCTTCCTGCTGCTGCCGTGGCACCTGGGCCGGGGCCGTGGCAGCGGGCGCGCGATAGGCCTGCCGCGCGGCCATTTCCTCAGAAACAGGCGCGCCGGCGTCGACGACGGGTATCGAGCGACGGTCCACCGTCGCGCAACCCTGGATCAGAACCACTGCTGCTACAACAGCTATCCACTGCTTATTCACTTTCTGACCTCTTCACAAAAAAGCACGGAATACACGTCGGCTGCACCATCACTGCAACCAGCCACGCACCCAATCCATGACCGACTCTGCAGGGGCCTGTATGCCGCAGCCCGGCCCCGGCGCCGGTTCGCTGCCGCGAATATAGGGCATCTGCACAGCATCCGGGCAGCGTTCGTCGGTACCCAGTCCGCTACGGGCATCGACCCAGGCGTAGGTGACATTGTCCGGAACCGGCATCTGCAACGGCAGCGGGTCGGCCCGTCGCATGAAGTCGGTCCATACCTGCAGCGCCCCGGTGGCCCCGGTCAGAGACGTCTTGCCGTTGTCGTCGCGCCCCAGCCAGACCACCGCCAGAAGATCGTCGCTGAAGCCGGCGAACCAGCTGTCACGGGAATCGTCGGTGGTGCCGGTCTTGCCGGCCAGATTGAGCGACTGCGGCAGTCGGTTGTATGCCGAGCGCCCGGTACCCTCGCGCATGGCGCGCTGCATGGCGTACTGGGTGAGGTAGATGGCACCCGGATCGAAGCGCTGCTGAATCTGGAACGGATAACGCTTGAGCGGCTCGCCGTCGGCGGTCAACACGCTGCGAATGCCCCGCAGCGGGGTGTTGAAGCCACCGTTGGCAAGCGTCTGATACATATCGGCCACTTCGATCGGACGCAGGCCGCCGGCCCCCAGCAGCATCGACGGGTAAGCCGGCCATTTGGGTGATGCACCCAGGCGCTCGAGCGTCTTCAGCACGTTCGGCACGCCCAGATCGAGCCCGAGCCGCGCGGTCGACAGGTTGTAGGAATTGGCGAGCGCCTGATACAGATACACCGTTCCATAGGCCTGACGCCCATAATTCTGCGGCTTCCAGACCTGCCCATCGGCACCTTTCACGGAGAAGGGCTCATCCTCGAGCAGACTGGTCAGCGTGTACTGGCTGGGCTTCTCCAGTGCGGCCAGGTAGATGGCAGGCTTGATCAGCGAACCGATCGGTCGTGAGGCATCCAGTGCCCGGTTGAAGCCGGCAAAGCCTGGCTGGCGGCTGCCCAGCATAGCCTGGATCTCACCGGTTTCCGGATTGGTGACGATCATTGCGCCCTCGACGCCCTCGGTGGCCTTGCCGAGTCGCTTGAGGGTTTCGCTCATGGCCTGCTCGGCCTTCAGCTGAAGCACCGGATCGAAGCTGGTGAAGACGCGCAGCCCTTCTTCGGTAAGGTCCTCGTCCCGATAGTCCTCTCGCAGCTGGCGCTTGACCAGGTCGAGGAAGGCCGGATAGGAGCTGTCCGCCATGCTGCCGCGCTGAGTTACCCCCAGTGGCGCCTGCTTGGCCTTGGCCGCCTCATCGGCGCTGATGACCTGCTGCTCGGCCAAAAGATCGAGCACCAGATTGCGCCTTTCCAAGGCACGCTCGGGATTGCGCCGCGGGTTGTAGTAGGTTGGCCCCTTGACCATGCCGACCAGCAACGCCACCTGCGGCAGCTTCAGCTCGGCCAGCGGCTGACCGAAGAAGTACTGACTGGCCAGGCCGAACCCGTGCACCGCGCGACGACCATCCTGACCGAGAAACACCTCGTTCAGATAAGCCTCGAGAATTTCCTGCTTGTCGTAATGCAGCTCAAGCAGCACCGCCATCATCGCTTCGGTGATCTTGCGGGTCATGCTGCGCTCGTTGGTCAGGTAGAAGTTCTTGACCAACTGCTGGGTCAGGGTACTGCCACCCTGGCGAACCTGGCCGGCAGTCAGGTTGACCCAGACCGCGCGGGCGATGGATTTGGGCGACACACCGAAGTGATTGAAGAATTCCCGATCCTCGACCGCGACCAGCGTTTCCACCAGATACGGCGGCACCTGATCCAGCTTGATCAGGATGCGATCCTCGTTGTGCGCCGGATACAACCCGCCAATCAGCACGGGCTCCAGACGCGCCACAGGCAGAGCGCTCCCGTTGGCGCTGCTGAGGCCAGCAACGAAATCGCCGGAGAAGCGGACCCGCAACCGTTGCGACTGCTCGGCGCCTTCGTAGAACTGGAAGCCGCGGGTGTGCAGTTCGATGTCGTTGCCGGCAACCGAAGCGCCGCCCGGGCCGCTGACCGAGCGCTCGCGCCGATAGCCAAGAGCGTCCAGCTCGGCAAGGAAGTCGTTCTTGTCCAGCTTCTGACCGACGAACAGTTCCAGCGGCCGCGCATAGACCTTTGCCGGAATCGTCCAGCGCTTGCCGGAAAATTTCTCCTGCACGACAGCATCGAGATAGATGGCGAAACCGGCCAGGATCACCAGGCCGACAATGGAGAGCTTGACCGCCCAGCCCAACCAGGGGCGAGCACCACTGGAGCGGCGCTTGGAGCGATTTCGGGGGGAGCGAGGTTTAGTCATGGCGGCGCATTATACGCACTTTGCCGCAGCGGATTGACGGCCTCTCAGCGGTTTGCAGCGCAACGCTCAGCGGCCATAATGCCGGCGACTTTACGACTGTGTGGACTGCTTCGCANNACTTCGACAAGGAATGACCGTGAGCCAAGCACTGATCGCCGCCCTGCAGGATCCTGCCCTGTATCCGCACCCCACCGAAGGCTTTCGGGTCATCGAAACCCATATTTCCTGGGTGATCCTCACCGGCCAGTACGCCTATAAGATCAAGAAGCCGGTGGACTTCGGCTTCCTCAACTTCACCGATCTGGCCTCGCGCAAGCATTTCTGCGAAGAGGAGCTGCGCCTCAACCAGCGCATGGCACCTGACCTCTACCTGGAAGTGTTGCCTGTCACCGGCTCGCCTGATGCTCCGGTGATCGGCGGCGACGGCAATCCCTTCGAGTACGTGCTGAAGATGCGCGAGTTCCCGCAGTCCCAACTGCTGGCCGAGGTCCAGGCCCACGGCGAGCTGACCGATGCGCATATCGACGCTCTGGCCGAGCAGATCGCAAGCTTCCACCTCAGCACCCCGCAGGTACAGCCGGACCACGCGCTGAACAGCGCCGATGCGATCGTCGCACCGATGCGGCAGAACTTCGAACAGATACGCCCGCTGCTCAGCGAGCCGGAAGACCTGCGCCAGCTGGACGCTCTCGAAGACTGGACCGAAACCAGCATCACGCGCCTGCGCCCACTGCTCGAACAGCGCTGCCAGCAAGGCTTCGTTCGCGAATGCCATGGCGACCTTCACCTGGGCAATGCCACGCTGATCGATGGCAAGGTCGTGCTGTTCGACTGCATCGAATTCAACGAGCCGTTCCGCCTGATCGATGTCGCCTCGGATGCCGCCTTCCTGGCCATGGACCTTGAGGATCGCGGACTGAAATGCCAGGCCCGGCGCTTCATCAATGGCTGGCTGGAGCACACCGGCGACTATGCCGCGCTGGCGCTGCTCAACCTCTATAAGGCCTATCGTGCGTTGGTTCGCGGCAAGGTCAGCCTGTTCCGCCTGTATCAGGAGCAGGACGCCGTGCAGCGCAAGGTTATCCTGCGCCAGTACCGCAGTTACGCCAATCTCGCCGAAAGCTACAGCGCGATTCCGTCCCGCTTCCTCGCCATCACTCACGGTGTATCGGCCGTCGGCAAGAGTCACGTCGCGCTACGCCTGGTCGAAGCGCTGGGCGCGGTGCGTCTGCGCTCGGATGTCGAGCGCAAGCGTCTGCACGGCGAGCAGGCCGAGGCGCAGGCGGGCCAGCTCGATAGCGGCATCTACAGCCAGCAAGCCAGCGAAGCGACCTATCGCCACCTGCACCAGCTGGCGACTGCCGCACTGCAGGCCGGGTTCGCCGTGGTCATCGACGCAGCCTACCTGAAGCAGTCGCAACGCCAGACGGCATGGCAGGCGGCCGAAGCGACCGGCGTACCGTTCCTCATCCTCGATTGCGAGGCTCCGGAAGCGGTGATCGCCCAGTGGCTCGCTCAGCGTCAGGCCGAAGGCACCGATCCGTCCGACGCGACAATGGAGGTGGTCCGCGCGCAGCAGGCCAGCCGCGAGCCGCTGAGCGACAGCGAGCGCCTGCACAGCTGCCGGGTCCAGACACAGGATGCCGGCAGCCTCGACGAGCTGGTCGCCAACATCCGCCAGCGCCTGCCGGGGCTTTGACCGTTAGGCACCGTCGCGGGCAGGCCGCGGCGGTGCCTCTATACTCCCGGTATAACAACCGTGGGAATGCCTATGCCTGCCAGCGAACCCCGCCTCTCCCGAGCCGGAGACAGCGTTCAGCTGTTTTCCAGCCGCTCCGATGACTACGCCCGTTACCGCCCGACCTACCCGGAGGCGCTTTTTGCCTGGCTCGCCAGTCAATGCGAGGCGACCGACAATGCGCTGGATCTGGCCGCCGGGAACGGTCAGGCCAGCCTTCCGCTGAGGAGTCACTTCCGCCAGGTGCTGGCCTGCGATGCCAGCGTCGAGCAACTTGCCGCGGGCGACGGTTGGGCGGACGTACAGCGTTTCGTCGCCCAGGCGGAGCGCCTGCCCCTTCGCAGCGGCCAGCTCGACCTGCTGGTCGTCGCGCAGGCACTGCACTGGTTTGCCACGCCGGCGTTTTTCGATCAGGTGCGACAAGCGCTGAAACCGGGTGGGCTGTTCTGCGCCTGGTGCTACAGCCTGCTGGAGGTATCGCCGACGCTGGACCCGCTCATTCGACGGCTTTACGGGACGACACTCGACGGTTACTGGCCCGCCGGTCGCGCCAGCGTCGATGCCGGCTACAGCGACATCCCACTCCCGTTCGCCCGCACTGATACGCCGGACTTCGACATCGAAGCGCACTGGAACCTTGCCGAGCTGCTTGGCTACCTGCGCACCTGGTCAGCGGTCAAACAATGGCAACGCCAACATGGCCGCGACCCCATCGCGCTGCTGGAGCCGGAACTGGCGACCGCCTGGGGGCCACCCCAGCAGCGGCGACCCATCCGCTGGCCGCTGCACCTGCTTGCAGGCTTCCCCAACCGCTAGCACCGCAAGGATGCCGCCATGCACGACGAACTGCTTTCGCTCCGCAATCTCGGCAAGACCTCGGTGCAGTGGCTGCACGCATCGGGCATCCACACTGCTGCGGATCTGCGCCGACTGGGGGCGGTGAGCTCCTATCGCGCGGTGAAGGCACGTGGGTTTGGCGCGTCGAAGGTGCTGCTGTATGCCATCGAAGGCGCCCTGCGCGACGTGCCCTGGCAGCAACTGCCGGCCCCGCTGAAGGAAGAACTGAATCGGAACCTGGGCAGCGAACTCGACAACTAGAGCTAGCTCACAACCTCTGCGCGGCGTGATTTACTCGCTCGCCCGACCAGGCCTATTGTGCGCCGACGTGACCCTGCCAATCGTCTGCCCGTTTCGTTCAAGGATTACCGACATGTATTTACTCGGGGAGCAACCGGCGTACGCCGATCGCCTGATCACTCGCCTGCAAACCATTCCCACCCAGCTGCTGGAAGGTCTGCAGCCATCGGGCCCCAACCTTGAACTCAAACACACCGACGACCTGTGCGCGGAGCTGCCTGCACAGCAGCTGTTCATTATCGAGACCGGGCTGCTGCATGCGCTGATCGATGGCAAACCACTGTTCTACCTCCAGGAAGGCGATCTGGTCGGCCTGCGCCAGTCGAGCGATCTGCCCGAATGTCGCTATTGCAGCGACGAGCCCATCAGCCTGGTGCCCTACTCGCGCAACGCCGTGTTCCAGCACATCCATGCCGACGAGCACCGCCAGGAGTTGTTCACTCAGTACCTGATCGGTCACACCGCGTTGCTGGGCGACGCCCTGGCGCGCCTCAAGCAGCCGGAAATCCGCCCCGCTACCGGCTTCAAGCATTTCGCCGTAGGCGAGGAGCTCATTCGCCAGGGCGACGAAGCGGACAATGTATTCATCATCATCGAAGGCCACGCCGAAGCCATCGTCGACGGACAGAAGGTTGGCGACGTACAGAAGGACGAGATCTTCGGGGCCATGGCGGTGTTCACCCGCGAGCGGCGCAGCGCAACCGTGGTCGCCAGCGAGCCATGCACTGTCATGGTCATTCCCAAGGAACAGTTCCTCGGCCTGACGCAAAGCAATCCGCGCATCGCCCACAGCCTGATCGAGAGCATGGCCCGACGCATCGACCTGCTGAACAAGGAAGTCACTCACCTGCGGGTCAACGTCGCCGTCTAGCGATCCGCTCGTCGCGGCCGCACATATATTTTTACGAATGCCTGTTGACGCAGAAATGAGAATTGTTATTATTATCGCAACTGATCGCGAGGTCAGCCGATAGCTGAAGGCTCAGGCAGTCGATCCTTCAGGTTATCTCCTCATCAGGCTAATCACGGTTTTGACCCGGCTCTGCCGGGTCTTTTTTTGCCTGTCTTCTGCTGGCGGCAGATAAGGCAGCGCTATTTGCCGCGCTGCCGCAGTTGCTCGCAATGATCCTGCTCTGGTTGTGCCGGTGTATACCAGACGAAGTCTGCCTGCTCGGCGGATACCCTCTCGCCGACCTCGGCAAGCATCAGCACCGTGACAGGCATGTCTGCCAGGTCCTCGATATGCAGCGGCACCCCAAGGTCACGCCGCACATGGAACGCCCCCGCCAGCAGCATCGCGGGCTTTGGCGCCGCGAGCAGACGTTCGGCCATGCGTCGATCACGCTGCTGTTGCACCGCCAGCATCGCCGGCAGCTGGCTTGCCGGCAGCATGCCGCAATGCGAGGTTTCGATCTGCGCGAGCAGGGCATCCCTCACAGTGGTCGTTGCCGAAGCGCGCCCCTGCAACCGTGGAGCGGCCCGGTAGATGGACATGATCTCGTCGCGTCCGAGATTTGCCTGCAACAGCGGATAGGACTGCATCAGCGCATGGCTGACCAAAGGCCCGTAGAGGTTCCAGTCCCAGCCCTTCTGCCAGTCCAGCGCCTGGGCAAGATCGCCCGGTGCATGGCCCGCGCGAAGGTCTCGACGCACACTGTCGACACGCGCCTGCTGGCCGGGCTCGAGCATTTCCAGCAGCAGGCTGCCCTGCAGGCGTTGCTGCTCCAGCGCCTGCAGCAGCCAGAGCTGCAGCGCATGGTGATCGGGATTGTCGTGGCGCTCGCCGACCAGCAGGGCCTCGCTGTCCTGCAACCTGGCGACGAGCTGTGCCGGGGTCAGCACAGCGTCATTGCGCAGATCGACGATAAGGCCGAGATCGGCGTGGTCCCGCCCTTCCGGACCCTGCCATTCGGGTAGCGGTGGCAGCGCGCTACAAGCGCTCAGCAAGACCACTGTCATTAAAACGATGATGCGCACCACAGACCTCCTCAACGGGCGATGATCAAGGGGTGACCTCGTTCCGGATGCCGCTGGACCAGCACATCCAGGCCGAACACGTCTCGCAGCGGCGCCTCGCGCAACACCTCGTCCGGCGCGCCGGCGATCTGAGCGCGACCGTTCTTGAGCAGCAACAGGCGATCACAGTAACGGGCAGCCAGATTCAGGTCATGCAGGATCACCAGCGCGGCGCCGCCCTGCTCGGCGAAACGCCGAACCGCCTGGAGGATGCTGTGCTGATGTGCCGGGTCGAGCATCGAGGTGGGCTCGTCGAGCAACAGCACGCTGCCCTCGTCCCCCGGCCAGAGCTGCGCCAGCACTCGGGCCAGATGCACCCGCTGGCGCTCGCCACCGGACAGCCGCAGATAGCTGCGCCCGGCCAGATGCTGCGCATCCGCGGCCTGGAGTGCAGCGGCCACAATGCGAGCATCAGCCTCACGGCCGCTGCAATGCGGCAGGCGCCCCATCGCGACCACATCCTCGACCTGGAAGGCAAAGCTCAGCGTCGAACTCTGCGGCAATACCGCCAGGCAACGCGCCCGCTCGCGATCCGACCAGCCTTCAAGCGCTCGCCCATGCAGCATGACCTGCCCTCTGGCGGTTTTCAGCTCGCCGGACAGAGCCTCCAGCAAGGTGCTCTTGCCCGCTCCGTTCGGGCCGAGCACACCCGACACCTGTCCCGCCTGCAAGCGCAGAGAAACCCCATCCAGCGCCGTGATGCCGCCACGCCTTACCGTCAGATCGCTGCCAACCAGCATCAAACACGCTCCCGGAGCAGCAGGAACAGAAAGAACGGCGCGCCGAGCAGCGCCGTGACGATGCCGATCGGCAACTCGGCAGGTGCGATCACCAGCCGCGCGGCGACATCCGCCAGCAACAGCAGGGTGGCGCCGGCGAGCGCCGAGGCCGGCAAGAGCAGCCGATGATCCGGCCCCACCAGCAGACGCATCAGATGCGGGACGACCAGGCCGACGAAGCCGATCAGGCCCGCGGCAGCAACGGCCGCGCCGACACCCAGCGCGGTACAAACCACCAGCTCGCGCTTGATGCGCTCGACGTCGAAACCCAAATGGCGCGCCTCGGATTCGCCTAGCAAGAGTGCATTCAATGCCGTTGCGCGGCGTGGCAGCCAACCGCCGACGGCAAGTGTGATCAGCAACAGCGGCCATAGCCCCGCGTAGCTGGCGCCGTTCAGGCTGCCGAGATTCCAGAAGGTCAGTGAGCGCAACGTGGTGTCGTCGGCAAGATAGGTGAACAGGCCGACAATGGCACCGGCCAGTGCGGTCAGGGCGATACCCGCCAGCAGCAAGGTGGCGACGCGGGTCTGCCCGTCGCGCCGCCCCAGCCGATACACCAGCAAGGTCACCGCGAGGCCGCCGAGGAAGGCGAACATGGACAGCACATAGGGCTGCCAGACCTGCGGCAGCGCGGGCACGAAGGTGCTGCCGACGATCGCGGCAGCCGCACCGAGCGCGGCGCCGCTGGACACTCCGACGAGCCCAGGATCGGCCAAGGGGTTGCGAAAGAGTCCCTGCATCGCCACGCCGCACAGGGCCAGCACGGCACCCGCGGCGCAGCCGAGCAGCGTACGCGGCAGCCGGATCTGGCCCAGGATCAACTCTGGCTGCTGCAGATCATCATGTCCGATCGACAGTCCCAGCAGGCGCAGCGCCGCCAGCGCGGTGTCGTCCAGCGCCAGGCTCAACGGACCCAGCGCCAACGACAGCCAGACGGCTGCCAGCAACAGCACGCTGAGTACGACAAACAGAATACGTACGGGAACCCGAGTGCCCATCAGGGATGCTTCGCCAGGCGGATGAGGGGCGAAGGATAAGAGCGTGTCGGCGGCGCCGCCACCCCGCGGTTAGCATCGGGCTGCGCACGAGCAGTGGTTGCGGGATAATCGCCGTTCCTGCGAGAGGTCAAGATGATTCGATTGTGCGCAACATCCGAACTGCCGGAAGGGCAGAGCCGCGGTTTCACCGCAGGCGAACTGCAGATCATCGCGATTCGCCGGGATGGCCGGGCCTACCTGTACGAGAACCGCTGCCCGCACCGGGGCGTGCCGCTGGAATGGCTGCCCGACCGGTTCCTCGACGACAGCGGCAGCCTGCTCCAATGCGCGACCCATGGCGCACTGTTCCTCATCGAATCGGGCGAATGCGTGGCGGGCCCCTGCGCCGGGCAATCGCTACGGCCGCTGGATGTGATCGAGCGGGACGACAGCATCTGGTTGCAAACTGCCAGGCAGAGCGACAGTTGAGCACGGGCGCCGAGCTCCGGGCTTGGGTATCATGCCGCCACAGCTTTACCGTGAGATCGCCATGCTTCGTCTGTTGAGTCTGCTGCTTCTGCTCTTCGTGTTACCCGCCAACGCCGGCCTGTTCGACAACAAGCCCAGCGCGAGCTTCGGCGGGCTGAACAACAGCAGCGACTTTCTGCCAGTACGCGAGGCGTTCAAGCTGAGCCTGGTCGAGGCGTCCACCGAGCGGATCACCCTGCGCTTCGTCGCCGCCGAAGGCTACTACCTCTACCGCCACCGCTTCGCATTCCAGAGCAGCGACGCGGACGTCACCCTCGGCGAACCGCGCATGCCCGATGGCGTCGCCAAGGTGGATGACTATTTCGGCGAGATCGAAGCCTATTACGGCATTCTCGATATCGAGCTGCCGGTAACCAACACCGAAAACCGCCCCTTTACCCTGCAGGTCACCTATCAGGGCTGCGCCGACAAGGGGCTGTGCTACCCACCGGAAACCGAATCGATCACGATCGGCGATGGCGCGGCACCAGGCTCCGCGGCCGCGGCCGCGGGCAGCGAGGCCAACCAGCGCGATGTGTCCTGGCGCTCGATCGCGCTGTTCTTCCTCGCCGGGCTAGGCCTGACCTTCACCCCATGCGTGCTGCCGATGCTGCCGATCCTCACCGGGGTGGTCTTGCGCGGCCAGCCCGGCGGCATGCGCAGCTTCCTGCTGTCGGTGACCTATGTACTGCCGATGGCCGGCGGTTTCGCCGTACTCGGCGCACTGATGGGCGTGTTCGGTGCCGAGCTGAATCTGCAGGCACGCCTGCAGTCGGCGTGGATTCTCGTGCCCTTCGCACTGTTCTTCGTGGTCTTCGCGCTGGCCATGTTCGGCATGTTCGAGCTGCGCCTGCCGCAGGCCTTGAGCGGCCGCCTCGACCGTCTGGCCGGCAGCGCCCGCGGCGGTTCGTTCACCGGCGCCGCGATGCTGGGCGCGGTGTCCAGCCTGCTGGTATCGCCGTGCGTCTCCGCTCCGCTGGCCGGTGCACTGCTCTATATCAGCGCCAGCGGCGACGCAGTGGGCGGCGGGCTGAAGCTGTTCGCCCTGGGCCTAGGCATGGGCGCGCCGCTGGTATTGTTCGCCACCGGTGGTGGAGCCCTTTTGCCCAAGAGTGGGCCCTGGATGGTTGGCGTGCGCAACCTCTTCGGCGTGCTGCTGCTGGCCGTCGCGATCTGGATGCTCGAGCGCGTCCTGCCAGGCCCCATCGCCTTGGCACTCTGGGGGTTGTTGGCGGCGGGCAGCGCGCTGTTCCTCGGCACCCTGGAGCTCACCAGCAAGACACCTCGTCAGAAGCTCGCCCAGCTGCTCGGCCTGGCCCTGCTGGTCTACGCTCTTGCCGCCTGGGTCGGCGCTTTGCAAGGCGGCTCCGATCCGCNNGCCAGCGGCAGCGCGCCGGGCAGCCAGGCCGGCGAAGGTTGGCATACCGTTTCCACGCCTGCGGAACTGGACGCGCAACTGGCCGCTGCCCGTGCCGCCGGCCAGCCGCTGATGCTGGACTGGTATGCCGATTGGTGCATCAGCTGCAAGGTCATCGAACGCGAGGTCTTCGCCAATCCGCAGGTGGCTCCGCGCCTGACCGACTATCGTCTAATCC
>JABAHQ010002442.1_pt3 | contig 13542 bp, 12 predicted proteins | sample 7062091 | NCBI WGS metagenome assembly JABAHQ01 (sample SAMN14534359, study PRJNA622989) | marine sediment metagenome | biome: marine biome [ENVO:00000428]; feature: marine pelagic biome [ENVO:01000023]; material: deep marine sediment [ENVO:00002113] | place: India: Gulf of Kutch | collected...
GGGGCTACCTCTCTGGCCGACTCCTGCAGGGCAGCCAAAATCTCTCTCTCGGCGACTGTCAAGTCGATGAGGGCCACCAGGTCATCTAAAATAGCTTCGTCTTTGATCTCCCAACTTTTGCGATCGGTCATTTTATCACTTATCTCTGGTAACTATAGCCCGGCTATTGGGTCAACAGGCGACGGGCCAGGCGCTCATTGCCCACCATTTCGGCCAGGTGCTGAAGCTGGGTATTTTCGTAAGCCTGGTTGAAGATGGCAATATCCAGGGCAGCCAGTTTGCGAAAGGCAGTTGTGGCCAGGTCTGGTTGAGGACTGTGGACGGCCACTTTTTCGCCGTATTCGATCAAAACATCCATCATCGCCAGGGGGTAACGTACCGGCAGGCCGATCCGGACGTGGGTTTTGCCAATCGCCAGCCGGCTTTGTACATACTCTGGGCCATACTCCCCCGAAAAAAGTTGCACAAACCAGTCCTGGAGTGTGTTTCTCAGGTGGTCAACCATACCTGCCACATATTCGGCCGTGTTGGGGTGGGCTAATATGCGTTTGTAAAAAGCGTCAACCAACTCAGGGGCTAATGCCTGGGCTTGCTCTTTGACCGTGGCCAGCGCATTTTTTTCCTCTGCCGTTACATCCATCAAATTGACCAGATCATCCAGAATTGCTTCATCTTTTATGTTCCAACTTTTACGATCTTCCATGGGTTTACAATCTCCTATTTGGGATGATTTAAATTACAGGATATCAGCCAGCCTGGTGACCATGGTGCGCATTTCGGCAAAAGCCATGCCCAGGTTAACGTTGTTCGGGGTTAAGCCCACCAGCAGCGTTTCATCATTCAACTGAGCGACGATGATGTTCCCGTCGTCTCCCTGGATAAGGGTCTGCTTAAAGTTACCCCGTTTAAGCTGGTTGGTACTGCGCATGCTCAAACCCAGAATCGCCGCAGACGTGGCGCCGACCATATTCTCGTCCAGCGCGCGTTGCGGGACGTTAGCCGAGTAGACTAGACCATCTACACCTACCACGGCTACGCCGTCAATATCCGATGATTCCTCTAATAATTCGGCCAGGGCGTCGGCCAATTGTTCGCCTTTTTTCTTTGTCACGAGTTTTTCCTCCTGATTTAAGGGTCTTGGATTAGTTCTAGATAAATTGGTTGCTTCGTCCAGGCGTCGAGCGCCTTCTAAGAGCAGGCTAGACCAACTCCGGCTGATGGTCACGGCCGGGGGGTCTGGGCCCATTTCCAGGGTGAATTGTCCTTCTTGCCAATTGAGTGTCCGGTAAATAACCTCCTCTCCTTGCGTTTTGCCCAGGGTGGCGTGTTGAACAGCCCCTTCTTTGAAGTAGAGGACCGCCTGTTGGTTATCGTATTCAATCGTTAACCGGGCTGTTTTTCGGTCCTGGCAATTGTGCTGGATTAAATCAGCCACGGCCATGTCTTGTAAGTTGCCCTGCATTGCCATAATAATTACGTCCCCGCTTTACAATTTCCATTGTCTTTTAATATCACTGACAGCCTTATTGGTTAAGCGGCGATAGCTTTGCTTTTTGCTGGGTATGAGTACCGCCAGGATCATATCGTGGCCATTAGCGCTAAAGGGACGGCAGACCAGATGGCGACCTTCGGTGTCATACAAGGAAATTTCATCAGTCTGCGCCATGCCCAGTTGGTGGCGTACCTGGCTGGCCGTTTTTTGGATGAGAGCCACGACTGCTGACTGTATTTCGGGGTCCTGACCGGGAGCGGCGGAAGCGGCGATGGGAAAGCCGTGCCGGTCGGTGAGGATAGTAATGGGAAATCTTCCTTTTTTATTCATTTCGGCCAATAGCTTGGCCAACTCCGTCGAACCGGAGTGAGGAATATGGTTCACAATAGTACCTCGGAAGAAGAGATTTAGGCGAGTTCTGACCGCACGCGCTTGATAACGCCGTTTGTGATCGCTTTGAGGGTGTCAAATACACCTTGCCCTTGTACGGCGACTGCTTCGATGACGGGGTAGCCGTTGACCTGCATCAGCCTCTTTAAGGTGACCGGCGGTGTAGCATTAGGTAGATCTCGTTTGTTAAATTGAAGGACGATGGGGAAACCGGCTAGCGGAATTTTCAGGGCGGCCAGATGCGTTTTCATTCCCCGCCACAGCGCCAGGTTATCATATAAGCGGTCTGTCGCCGAGTCGGCCACAAACACAATCCCATCGGCACCCCGTAAGACTAATTTGCGACTGGCTTCGTAATATGTCTGGCCGGGCACAGTATATAACTGAATTTTGGGGGTCAGTCCGCTGATCTTGCCCAATTCTAGTTGCAGAAAGTCAAAAAATAAGGTTCGGTCTTCGGTGGTTTTGAGGGAGATTAACTCACTGCGGTTTTTGGGGTTTACCTTGGCATAGATCTGCTCTAGATTGGTGGTTTTACCACTGAGAGCTGGGCCATAATAGACAATCTTCAGGCTCAATTCACGCGCTCGCCAGTTAATGAACATAGTGCGTTACTCCATCAATAAGTCGTCCAAAGCCTCGCTAAACAAGTCGCTTAGATCTTCTTGCCCCAGGGACGACTCAGATGAAGCGATATTCCTTTGCTCACCCTCTACGGGCGCCTTGGTAGCAATATCGGTTAACCGGCGAGCAGCCTGGCGAATCACCACTCGCGCCCAGCCGAGGGGGGTTTCGTTCGCTACTTGCACCAATAACGCCAGATGGTGTCCTGCCTCACAAATAAAGGTGTGGGTTGTTTGTCCCTCGCGTAAAACCATCTGGTAGTCCTGATATTGGCCGGTTAAGCGCGCGATCTCGTGGCTGGCGGCCAGGTCACCCGCTACCAAAGAACCTAAGGCGACCAAATTTGCTGACTCCTGTTCCCCGCGTGTAGAGACAACCTGCCCCGTTACGTCAGCCACTAAGACAAAGTGGGCCGGGGTCTGCTGGATCAGGTCGGTTAATACCTTTTCGATAGCCTGTTGTTGGTCAGGATAGAGTATCAATCCACTACGTAAGTTATAACGACCTTCATTTGATGATAGGTTATTCATAGCCTTTTCCTGATTTGGTTCTGATTTGACAGTCGGAATTCATAAGGAGCAGCCCTNNCAGCCCTTGGTTAATCTTGTTCTCGCTGCACAATCTGAGGTGGAACCAGGCCAGCGTTGATGGCCTGTTCAAATGTCATTGGTTTGGAATCTGTCTGATCAGCTTTCAGTTTTGATACATTGTTTCCGGTCTTAGCCTTGGGTGGGTCAGGTTTTTGATCATTAGCTTGCTCACCATTCGAAGCGATGTTCCGTTTAGCTTCCGGGGGCGCGCTCGCCTCTTGATCACCAGACGAGCTTAATCCATGGTGACTATCTTCCTCTTCCTGTACATCTTCAAATAACTTATCAAACTCGACATCTAAAGCTGTCCTGAAGTTATCATCGTCAAATGTTATCTGAGACCACGACTGGTTTATCGCCAATGAGGCCAACTTAGTGGCCGTTTGTTTGGTGTAAAACCAAACGACGCCTGGTTTACTCCCCGAGCCAAAAATCACGGCCAGCAGCAAATCTCCATTGATATCGTAGGAGTAGATGTTGTAATCATTGCCTTCATGATAGCTGGATTTAAAAACAGAGTTATGGCTGCCTAATAGATTGGCCAGTTCCACTGAGGCCAGAAAATTTGCGGCTACGAGCGCACCGATCGCGGTAATATCCAGACCTTCGGTCGGTCCAATTACATTAATAGGATAACCACTTGAGTTGATCAATAACACACAGTGAGCCCCGGTGTGTACCCGTAATGAGGTCAGGCTTTCGTGGATCTTTTTATCCACTTTGTGTTTGCCAGAATGGGGGGAAAATTCTTTGGTCGGCTTTTTACCGGTACGCGCCACCACCCCCTTAACAATTTCGTGGATTTCATCCATGGTAAAAGGTTTGTCTATGTAGCCATCGAAATCCATATCCTTGATGGTGTTACGCAACATATCGGTATCATAAGCTGTCATTAACACCACCTGGGTATTCGGCGAGATTTGACGTACTGCCTGTGTCAGTTCCAAACCACTCATACCCGGCAACTGATAATCGGTGATCAAGAGTTCGTAAGGGGCCTGTTGTATCTTAGCCAGAGCTTCGGGGCCGTTATGGGCGACCTCACAGGTATATCCGATTCCTCTTTCTTTGAGGCTAAGTGACAATACCTGGGCTATCTTGGGGTCATCATCTACAATTAGAATACGTCCTGAATAAGGATCGTGGCTCATAGTTGCTCATGGGGAAAAACTATCGGGGGCTTGATATGCTTATTTCTGCTCATTAACCCACTACTTACCTGTTTAGGGTTAAAGCTGTTAAAGTACTTCGCGAACTCGACTGATTTTCAAATACACATATCTTAGCATAACACAACATGTGATTTATGCGGTGAATGTTGAGTGAAGGTTTTGTGAAAGTTTTGTTAATCAGCAAAAACAGCGGTAGGTTAAATTTGGGGGGATCTATTTTCGGATGTTTCTTGGCTGACGGACGGCTTGCCTATAGTATATCCAACACCTCGTACGGTACGGATAATGTTGGTATGCCCGGTAGCTTTTTTGATCTTCTGGCGAATATGGTAAATGTGAGCCCGCGCGATTTCACTGGCCTCCCAGGGCTTACTTTCATAACCTTGCACCGCCCCGACCAATTCCTGGGCAGAAATAACCCGAGGCGCTTCATTGACTAGATAGGCCATCAGATTAAATTCGGTGGGGCTAAGCTCTAACAGGTTTCCATCCAGGGTGATAACGTGCCGCAAGAAATCTACAATTAGCCCATCTTGTTGTAGAAAACGTTCTGATTGCTTATTGGGTGGAGCCGAAAGGGCTATGTCGAGCGCTTCAGGGCCGGGAGCAGGGGCCGGCGAGGTGGTTTGCTCCGCTAAAACCGTCTGGATATCCTCCAGGTTGTTGGTCAGGCATTGCCTCAGGTGACGTAATATGTCACGTTGCTGCACCGCCTGCTGACGCTTCAGTAAGCCTCGCTGGATACTCTCGCGTAACGCCATCGTTGAGCACGGTTTAAAGAGATAGTCATGCGCCCCCTGCCGCAACGCTTCTACGGCTGTCTCCAAAGAAGCATATGCGGTCAGCATAATAGCCACCGTATCGGGCGACTGCTGGCGCAGCGCCGCCAGCACCTCCGTGCCGGTCATATCGCCCAGACTCAAATCAAGCAAGGCCAGATCAAATATTTGCTTGTTAATCAATGCCAATGCAGCTTCCCCGCTTTCCGCGGTTGTCACCTGGTGTCCGTCATGGGTAAGCATATCTTCCAGGGTGAGGAGGATGGCTGTTTCATCATCTACAACAAGGATTTTAGCGGTTGGACTTGTTTTCATAGCTTTTCACATACCGTCAAATGATTGATATTAATCGGCTAAACAAATTCTCCTTTACACGTTTCACGTTTCACGCCTCACGTTTCACTCACGTTTCACGCTTCACGTAGGTTGCTGGCACATATAGCAAATTGTAAACCTCTTTCCTTCACGAATGGGCCATGCCTCTAACATTGTTTTAATGGCAAGAGGATAGTGAAAGTTGTGCCCAGACCAACTTGACTGGTTACATTGATCTGTCCCTGGTGAGCTTCGATGATTTTATAGGTCGTAAATAAACCAAATCCTGATCCATGCGCTTTAGTCGTGAATAGGGGTTCAAAAATACGCGACAATACTTCTGGTGACATGCCTGCGCCCGTATCCTTAAACTCGATACGGACTACGGGTTGTGGCTGATCCCCCTTTAGGATAGCTTGGTCTAGCACCGTGCATATAGAGAGGCTGCCACCCTGGTTATCCATAGCATCAATGGCATTGAGGATTAAGTTCAGGAAGACTTGTTTTAGCTGGTTGGCGCTGGCTTCGATGACCGGCAAGTTGTCAGCCTGATTAAGTTTAACCATGATCTGATTATGTTGCAGTTGTTTATTGGTCAGTTGCAGTAACTCTTCCAGAATATTGTGTACCTCGACCGGTTGCAATTCTTGGGGGGATAAGCGATAGAAATCGTCTATAGCAGCCGGGTCTAAAGAATCGCTCTGTCCGGTAGGGGGGTAGAAGTTGCGCATCCGGCTGATGATGGTTGAGACACGGTCGAGTTCATTCTTGGCCAGATCCATATAAAAGTTGAGTTTCTCCGGGTTTATCTTCTCATCCAGCCTCTCTTGGGTTAGGGCCAGACAATTTTGAACGGCCTGGATCGGGTTGTTTATCTCATGGGCGATAGAGGCCACCAGCCGGCCCAGGGCGGCCATTTTTTCAACGCGAATCAGTTGGGCCTGTGATTGCTGTAAACGGCGATATTGCTCCCGTTCGGCTTCATAAAGGCGGGCGTTCTCGAGAGCCACCGCCGTTTGGGTGGCCAGGGTTTGTAGCAGTTGCTGGTCGGCCGGGCTAAAGTGATCTAACTCAGTGCTTTCGGCGGTGAGTACACCAATGACTCGCGGGCCAATCTTCATGGGGACGCATAACTGCGAACGAACGGCAACATCTTTTGAAAAAGCGACATAGCATGGATCTTGAGTGAGATCAGGTACATTGAGGGCCTGTCCGCGGCGAATTACGGTCACGCCCGTGCTTGATAAGTTGTTGTCGTTCAAAGGTAAATCCACCTGTGTGAGTACTAACTCACCATTAATGAGATGATAACAATATATCAAGTGGTTTGTTACTTCATCCACCAGACCACAGCCCACCAGTTTGAACTGAAGCACTTTAGTCGCCGTCTCCAGAGTTCTTTGAATAATTGCCTTCTCATCATAAAGGAGAGTCAACTCCTGGCCTAATTTATAGATGGCTGTCAGGCGCTCTTCTAATTCTTTACGTTCGGTAATATCTTTGCCGGTAGAGACAAAGTGGGTAATATTTCCTTGCCGGTCTTTAAGAGGCGTAATCGTCTTTTCCTCATAATATAATTCGCCATTCTTTTTCTGGTTAATAATTGTCCCCCGAAAAACCTGGCCGGAGCGGACAATTTGCCAAAGCGCCTGAAAAAAGCTGGGGGGATGCCGGCCTGAGTTGAGGAGGCGGGGTGTTTGGCCGGTCACTTCTTCCTGGCTGTAGCCGGTCATGCGCTCAAAGGCGGGATTGACATACTCAATAATGCCATTATGATCGGTGATAAGTACTTGATCTGCCGTTTGTTCAACCACACTGGAGAGTTTCTTCAGTGTTTCCTCAGTTTGTTTGCGTTCGGTTATATCATCCGTATGGATCATCACTAAATCGGGCGGCACGAACACATAATGCACCGTCAGATACTTGACCTCCTGAATCACCTTAAAGTGGTATCTCATTTCTTGCCTGATAGAAGTTCTTTCGTTAAAGCATTGCCAAAAGTTGGCGATTACCTCTGGCAAATCCTTATACATTTCGCTGAGTGTTATGCCCATAACTTTTTCCACCCCGCCTCGGGTGATCGCTGCAGCCGCATGATTGTAATCAATCAGTACAAAATCGCCCCCTGCCCGCTGCCAGGTGTAAGTGGGCATAGGGATCCCATCATATTGCGCCCGCAACCGCTCTTCGCTTTGCTTTAGGCTTTTTTCGGCTTGCTTTTGCTCCGTAATATCGCGGATGATATTATGAAAAACAACTCGGCCAGCAAGGTCGGTTTTCCGAATATTGACCAGCACATCTCTGATGGCGCCGGTTTTGGTGCGCAGTTTCGTTTCAAAAGAATCGTAGCCCTGGCGCAAAATTTTCTGGGCGTGAGCTTCGATTTCCTCAGGACTTTCGAGCACTTCGTACTCGGAAACAGGTAGCCTGGCGAACGCTTCCCGTGAATACCCCAACGCGCGGGGGAGTACGTCATTAAACTCAATGGGGAGCGTCGTCTCCGGATCAATGAGCAGAATAGCGTCGGGAGATTGCTCAAACAAGGTGCGGTAGCGTTTTTCCGCTTCCCGTAATTTTTTTTCTATCTGCTTGCGCTCTGCCACCTCGTTTTCCAAAAACTTATTAGCTTTCCGAATCTCGGCAGTTCGTGCTGCTACCCGCTGTTCTAATTTTTCGTGGACCTGCTGCAACTGGTTTTCTATCAACTTGCGTTCGGTGATATCCGAAACGGTTTCCACAATTGTGTCAAACAACGCCTCACCTTGTTGCAGGGGGTCTTTCGCTCGTTGGCTTTCCAGGCTTGAGGCTTCTAACTCGGCTACCTGTCGCCGTAAAGCAGCGATCTCCTGTATGAGTTGGGTTTTAGTTTTGTTTTCGTCCTTCATGGTTGGTGGGCTGATTTTCCAGTAAAATGGCCTATCGTTCCATTCTGCGAAGGCAAAATAGCGGAGGGTGCTATCGTTAAAGAATGGCCGGAAACAGTCCAATCAATGGGCGAGATAGGACTATGTTAGCAATTGACTGATGAGGGTTGGCCATTTTTAGGCTTGATGTAACCCGGGAGGTGTAACAACTTTTTGTGGGGGTAGAGGGGCGTGGGCGGCGAAGCGGGCCTTAACCAGCATCGTCTAAACGAAACAAATGAGGTGGCTGTTGGTCGAGTCAGTAGACAAGATTCAGCTTGTTAAACACCATCATTCATACTTGAAGGGATTTGTAGATACAAATCATTACTTTTGTCAGACCGAAACTCCGTTTTTGCTCAGTCTTAACAACAAATTCCATTATACACGTCTTACACGTTGTATTACGATGAGAAATTTATACTAATCAGTAACTTGACCAGATAACATTTCATTTGTCATCCTGAACAAGCAGGGCAGGGTAAAGAATCCCCGTCAGCGGGACGGAGATTCTTCACTTCGTTCAGCATGACAAAGCCAAAAATGACTTCTTTATAAGCATCCCCCCGTCTACCGTCTACTGTCTACCGTCTACAAGGCTATATCAATGATACGCCGGCAACCACTCCCCGTGTGCTTCAATCAAATCATCCACCAACTGCCAAATCTGAGCCAGGTCCAACTCGGCGGCGGTGTGGGGGTCGAGCATAGCGGCGTGATAGATATGCTCCCGTTTCTGGGTCAACGCGGCCTCGACGGTCAAGGCTTGCACATTGATGTTGGTCTGCATCAGCGCGGCCAGATGGGGCGGAAGAGAGCCGATGCGGGTGGGTTGAAGCCCATTCCGGTCCACCAGACAGGGGACCTCTACACAGCAGTCTTGCGGAAGATTGTCAATCAGGCCCTGATTGGGTACATTGCCGTAAACGACCCGAGGGGTATCCGTCTCGAGACTGTGGATAATGTAAGAGCCGTATTCGTGGCTGCGGCGCACGGGCAAGGTGGTGTCAGGGTCCTCCAACTCTCGCCGTAGTCCCTCCCAAGCGGCGATCTGGGCCTCGCAACGGCGGATATATTCATCCAGAGGGACGTTGAATTTCTCGATCAGGTCGGGCCGGTCGCGCTTGATAAACCAGGGGACATATTCGCTGAAATGTTCGCTCGACTCGGTGACAAAGTAGCCCAGGCGCTTAAACACCTCATAACGCACCCGGTTCCAGGTGGGTACGCGATCTTCCTCGATAACCCGGCGAATGCGCGGGTAGAGGTCTTCCACGCCCGATTCGGTTTTGCGCTCAAAATGCAGATAGAAGGCCATGTGGTTGATCCCGGCGCAGACATAGTTGATTTCTTCCAAAGACAGACCAATATCGCGGGCCAACTGCCAGGCTGTCCCTTGGACGCTGTGGCACAGTCCGACCGTTTCAATCTTGCTGGCCCGGTTGATGGCCCAGCAGTTCATGGCCATGGGGTTGACGTAGTTCAAAAAAGTCACGTTGGGACAAAGTTCCTCCATGTCGGCGCACATGTCCAGCAAAACAGGGATCGTGCGCAGCGCCCGCATGATGCCGCCAATGCCTAGGGTGTCGGCGATGGTTTGGCGCAGGCCATACTTCTTGGGGATCTCGAAGTCAATCACCGTGCCGGGCTTATAACCGGCGACTTGAATCATGCAGATGGCGTAATCGGCCCCAGCCAAAGCAGCCCGGCGGTCGGTGGTCGCCTCGATGGTCGGCTGAGCCTCTAAGGTACTGGCCACTTTTTGGGCCACAATTTCTGAGGTGCGCAGGCGTTCCGGGTCAATATCGAACAGGCTGATGGTTGATTCGGCCAGTTCGGGAAAGCTGAGGATGTCCCCCAACAAGTTTTTGGCAAAGACGGTGCTTCCAGCACCGATGAAGGTAATCTTAGGCATGAGGTTACTGTCCTTTCAAAGTTTAAACAGCAAAATGCTCAAACTGCGGCAGATATTCCCGATTTTGCTCAAACATTTCATTGACCATCTCCTCGATCTCGGCCAGCGAGAGGACGGCGGCGGATAGTGGATCATGGGCAATAGCATGGAAAACCAGGCGGGGATCGCCGGTTAAAGCGGCTTCGACGGCCATCTCCTCAATTGTGGCGCTGAGATTGGTCAACATGGCACATTGTGGGGGTAAAGCACCGACATGGACCGGGCTGAGACCTTTGCGGCTGGCCCAAACGGGCACCTCAACGCAGGCGTTTGCGGGCAGATTGGTTACCAGGCCGGTGTTGGCCACATTGCCGTTAAACTCAAACGGCTCGCCACCCTTCAGGGCGTTGATGATATAGGCCGCGTATTCGTGGCCGCGCTCCAGGGAGATGGGGGTGTCGGAGGCGAACCACTTTTTGGCCTCTTCCCGCCAGGTGTCTTCACGTTTCCGATATGTTTTGAGAATATAGGCGTACTCGCCGGGGTTCCAGCCGGTGCCATGGGTGCAATATTTCTCAATCAGATCGGGCCGTTTGCGGAACCACCAGTTGTACTCAGAGTTGTGCCCGCTCGACTCGGTTACGTAGCGGTCGAGATGGAGGAACATCTCGTTGCGGACAATCTCCTCGTTATAAATTTCCGGGTTTTCGGTGATTGCCTGGCGGATCAACGGATAGGCGTCTCGCCCGTTCCACTCGTACTTCAAATACCAGGCCATATGGTTGATCCCGGCGCAGGTGTAGGTGATTTCATCCGGCGGTGCGCCAATCCAGCGGGCCAACATCCTGGCTGTCCCCTGAACACTGTGACATAGCCCGGTCAGTTGAATATCGGTCTCCCGCTGCAAGGCCCGGCACAACATGGCCATGGGATTGGTGTAGTTGAGCATGACCGCGTCAGGACAATAGCGCTCCATATCGCGGGCGATGTCCAGCATAACCGGGATAGTCCGCAAGGCTCGAAAGATGCCCGAAGGCCCCCGCGTGTCGCCGATATTGGTATCGACCCCATATTTCTTGGGGATTTCGATATCATAACGCCACACATCGGTGCCGCCGGCCAAAATAGTGACCAGCACAAAGTCCGCCCCTTTCAGGGCCTCCGCCCGGTCCATCGTGGCTTCAACCTTGGCCGGGTAGTTGCCCAGGTCTACAATGCGTTGGATCGACTTTTGGGCAAAGTCAAGGCGTTCGGCGTCAATATCCATCAAGCTCAAGGTGGCATCTTCCAGTAAGGGAAAGGTTAAGAGATCTCTGACCAGCTTGCGGGTAAACCCCAAACTGCCAGCGCCAATAAAGGTAACTTTTGTCATAGTAGTGATAACCTCGTGTGTGAAAATGATAACGATTTATTTTATCCGGCTATCGTCGCCGGTTTATGAGTTGCTACCTCATCATCATAGAGGATGGTGTAGCGGTAGCCTTGTTCGGTCAGGAAGAGCTGGCGGTTAGCGCCAAACTCTTGATCCCGGGTGTCTTTGGTGACCAGGGTATAAAAATGGGCCAACTGCCCATCCTCCTTAGGGCGTAAAATGCGGCCCAGCCGCTGGGCCTCCTCCTGGCGACTGCCGAAGGTGCCGCTGATTTGGATCATAACATTGGCATCCGGCAGATCAATGGCGAAGTTGCCCACTTTGGAAATGATTAAATGTTGGATCTCCCCCGTCTTAAACTGTTGGTAGAGCTTGCGCCGCTTTTTGACCGAGGTTTGGCCGGTGATAAGCGGGTAACCATATTGTTCCTGGACCTCTTTGAGCTGATCCAGATACATGCCAATGATAAGCACGTGCTCGTCGGGGTGTTTGGCTAAAAGTTGATCCAGGATTTCACGCTTGACCGGATTCTCGGCCGCGAGGCGATATTTTTGCCGCGTCTCGGCCACGGCGTAATCCATACGCAGCTTATCGGGCATGCCCACCCGAATTTCGGTCACCTCAGCCGTGGCGATCCACCCTTGCTTTTCCAGGTCTTTCCAGGGGACATCGTATTTTTTGGGGCCAATCAGAGAGAAGACGTCCTCCTCCCGGCCATCTTCGCGCACCAGGGTGGCCGTCAGCCCCAGCCGGCGGCGGGCCTGAAGTTCGGCGGTGATGCGAAAGACGGGCGCCGGCAGCAGATGAACTTCATCATAAATGATTAGCCCCCAGTTGCGCTTGTCAAAGAGTTCAAAATGGGGGAAAGCCTCATTGAGTGACGCCCCCTCCTTTTTGGTCCCCCGCTTGCGATAGGTCATAGTTTGGTAAGTGGAAATGGTAACCGGCTTGATTTCTTTACGCTGGCCAGAATACTCGCCGATTTGCTCCTGGGTCAACGTGGTTTTGTCCAACAATTCGTCAATCCATTGGCGCACGGCGACGGTGTTAGGGGTGAGGATCAACGTGCTGCACTGCATCTGGTTCATGGCCCCCATGCCGACCATGGTTTTGCCTGCCCCACAGGGGAGGACGATGACGCCCGAGCCCCCGTGCGCGGCCCCACCCGCGTAGAAGAGGTCGGCGGCTTCTTGTTGGTATTGGCGCAGAGCGAAGGGTTTGCCACTAGCGCTTAATAAGCGCAATTGAAAAGCCAGGGCTTCGCCGTCCACATAGCCGGCCAGGTCTTCGGCGGGATAGCCAATGTTGACCAGCGCTTGCTTGATGTGCCCGCGCCGGGCCGGGTCCATCTGCAAGGTATAAGCGTCAATTTGGGCGATAATATAGGGCGCAAGCAGCTTATGTCGGACCAACTCGGCGATGAGAGGCGCATCACCGGAGATCAGCAGCAAATGGTTATCGCGCAAAGTCAGCTTCACCCGGCCATAGCGCGAAATATAATCCTCAATATCGACCCGCACGTTGCCGGGGATGGGATACTTGCTGTAGCGTTCCAGCCCCTCTAAGATCGCCTCTGAGCGCAGTCCGGTTGAAGCGGCATTCCACAGGGACAACGGGGTGATCCGGTAAGTGTGGATGTACTCCGGGCTTTTTTCCAACTCGGCAAACCGGGCCAGGATATCTCGCGCCTCTTGATAGCGCGGGTTATCCACTTCAAGCAGAATACTTTTATCGCCCTGGACGATAATCGGATTCTGCGGATGGTAGGTCATAGTTAGCCTCGTGTTAAATAATCAATGAAGGATTCTAATGCAAAACTGGTTTGACCGCAAACGTAAAGTGGATAAGCCAGTCTATAGACACGAGAAGTGGTTTTGCAATTTGCCCTCTTTCGCTAACTACCCGACGTGAAGCGTGAAACGTGAAACGTACTGCGTAATTACGTAATGCGTAAATATTTTTGCCTCGGCCTGTGTCCCGCTCAGGCGGGCACAGACCATTACGCAGTACG
>JABAHQ010009347.1_pt3 | contig 13541 bp, 12 predicted proteins | sample 7062091 | NCBI WGS metagenome assembly JABAHQ01 (sample SAMN14534359, study PRJNA622989) | marine sediment metagenome | biome: marine biome [ENVO:00000428]; feature: marine pelagic biome [ENVO:01000023]; material: deep marine sediment [ENVO:00002113] | place: India: Gulf of Kutch | collected...
ACGTCTACGCGGAGGGCTACCCCGACGAGAGCACCCGCCCGATGAGCGAGGCGGAGATCCTCGATCACGAATCTCGGCTGGCCCACTACCGACGCTATTCCGACCCCCGCTACTACAAGGGGGTCGAGTACGTTAATGCGGTGGAAGCGTTGGCGCGGCGCCGCTGCAAAGAGGCCTTTGCCGCCAATGGTCTGGGGCCGGAGGATCTCTACGCCAACGTCCAACCGCTNNTCTATCACGCGCTGGTGGATCCCGGGGGAACCGTCTTGGGGATGGACTTGAATCACGGCGGCCATCTATCTCACGGTTCCCCAGTCAACCGGTCGGGCAAGTTCTATGACGCGATCCACTACCAGGTGGATTCTGAAACAGGTCGGATCGACTACGATCAAGTTGGGGCGCTGGCGGCCGAGCACCGACCGCAGCTCATCATCGCCGGCTATTCTTCGTATCCTTGGAAAGTGGATTGGTCCAAGTTTCGTGAGATCGCGGATTCGGTGGGTGCTTACCTGCTGGCCGACATCGCGCATGTGGCAGGCATGGTCGTGGCGGGCCTTTACCCCTCGCCGGTGGGCCATGCCCACGTCATCAGCTTCACAACGCACAAGTCCCTCTGCGGACCCCGAGGAGCGGCGCTCCTGACCCATGATCGACGAATGGCCCGCCTGCTCGACCGGGCGGTCTTCCCCGGGGAACAAGGAGGGCCCCATATCAACACGGTTGCCGCGCAGGCCTTGACTTTCAAGCTGGCCCAGGCGGACGAGTTCAAGGCACTCCAGCAGGGGATTCTGAACAACTGTGTTGCCTTGACGGAGGCCATTGAGGAAGAGGGGATCCGGATCGCGTTTGGCGGGACCGAGACGCATCTGACCAACGTCGACACCACCTCGATCCGGGGGGAAGATGGGGCGGAGCTCTCCGGCGACATCGCCGCGCGGGTATTGGATTTGGTGGGCATCGTGTGCAACCGGAACACCATTCCCGGCGATCAATCGGCCTTACGCCCATCCGGCATCCGGCTGGGAACTCCATGGATCACCCAACGCGGTATCACGGAAGAGGGTAGCCGGCGGATTGGCAAACTGATCGCCAGCACCCTCAAGGCCTGCCGGCCCTACCGCTATCCGAGACGTGGCCACGACTGGCTGAGGGCAAAGATCGACTTTGACGTCTTCCATGACGTGGCCGCCGAGGTGCGCGAGCTGGCGGCCGCGGCGGGAATTGACTTCGAGCCGTCGGAACACGGCTACCCACACTTCTACTATTTGGACGATCCGTTGCCGGCGGGGGAGATTGTCAGCCTCGAGATCGCGGGCGAGGCGGCGGAGGACGCGCTTCGCTGGGCGACCTCGGCCCGGCCCGTCGAAATGGAGGTGGGCGACGCCGTCGAGGTCAGCCTGCAAGGTCCGCGGGGGTCGACCTCTGTCGTCCTCACCAGAGAATCCGAAGGGTCTGATTGGTCGATGGCCGTGGAACGGAAGGAGGCCGGTTGGGTCAGAGCCTGGTTGAGAAACCTGTCGGACGGGTTCGTCACTGTCGACGGAACGGACCTGCAACGCAAGATCCCGGGGCCGTTCATTGTTCGGACGGGCGAGGGGATGGAGAAGGCGCCCGAAGGTGATCGAGTGGTTGATGGCGCGGACAAACCATGGTTCATTGGCATCACCAGCGTTGGGGAAGCCGAACCACTGCCTGCATTCGAGTGGGTTGAATCAGAGACGGATGGGTTGAAGCGAACGGCGCTCGTCGGCCGGCATCAGGAGCTCGGAGCCAAGATGGTTCCGTTCGCCGGATGGGAGATGCCGGTCTGGTATGGCTCGGTCCTGGAGGAACATCATGCGGTCCGGGAGGCTGCCGGGCTGTTCGATGTCACCCACATGGGTGTCTACAGCGTGGACGGACCAGGGGCTGCCCCATTTCTGCACTCGGTGGTCGGTAACGATATCAGCGGGCTCGAGGTCGGTCATTCGGTCTACACCCACTTCCTAACCCCGGATGGCCATGTGATCGATGACCTTATGGTGTACCGCTTGCCGGCGAGCTACCTGATGGTCGTGAACGCCGCCAACGACGATAAGGATTGGGCTTGGCTCAACGCAGTGAAGGAGGGAATGGCCCGCATCGACGAGTCACGGCCGTGGTCCAAGGCATTTGGACGCGAGTGCAGGTTGCGCAATTTGCGGGATCCTTCCTCAGGATCGGATATGCGCGTTGATCTGGCGTTGCAGGGCCCACGGAGCCGGGAAATCCTGCTGGCCATGGATCCCGATGAGACGACGGCCGCGCAGCTTCGGGAATTGCCTTGGGCCGGCATCATGACGGGGACCTTCGGCCAGTTCGACCTTATCGTGAGCCGGACGGGCTACACGGGAGAACGGATTGGCTACGAGCTCTTCGTGCATCCGGAGAGCTGCGCAGCGCTGTGGGACCAGTTGCTGGGGGTAGGAGAAGTCCATGGCCTCGTCCCCACCGGCCTGGGGGCCCGAGACTCCTTGCGGACGGAGGCTGGACTACCCCTCTATGGCCATGAAATGGGCGGAGAAATGGACCTGGGCGTGGGGGACGCGGGTTTCATCGACTACGTCAAGACTCATAAGCCATGGTTCATTGGACGGGCGGCAATACTCCGTCAAGAGGCGGAACGTACTGGTGAAATCGTGCGATTCCGCTTCGACGACAAGGGCGTGCGGATGGCGCATTATGGGGACCCCGTGGTGGATGATCGGGGCAAGATCGTGGGCCGGGTGACCTCCTGTGCGGTGGACAAGGAAGGCTACTTGCAGGGTCAAGCGTATCTCGATCGACGTCAGGGTGAGCCCGGGACGAAAGTCGGCATCTTCCAAGGAGGCTATCGGGCCGCCCAAGACCCCACGGTGGGAGACCGAGTCGCCATACCGACGCCAGCGACCGTCCTTCCCCGATTTCCGAAGTAGAACAGCTCGATTGCATTGCCCCGATCGCGACAACGGCGACGGGGTTGGCGGAAAAAGAAAGGGCCCGCGGAGCGGGCCCCATTCTTTTCCGTCGGAGGCTTTCGCCCCCGTGCCAGGTAGGTTAGATGTTGTTGACGATGTTGCTGAAGACGTTTCCGATCGCAGGTCCTAGCAGGGCCAAAATGACGATCACAACGACAGCAACAAGAACGAGGATCAACGCATATTCAACCAGACCCTGACCTTTTTCCTTGGGCGCGTATAGCACGGCGGTCACCTCCTTTGATGTGGATTTCAATGCCCGGACGGTCTGCCCAGAGAGCTGTGTCCGAGTGATGCAACGAAAGGGTAACACACCTTTCTGGACGGTGAGCTTACATCCGACTTGCAGCGTCAACTGGACTGAGCCCCGGTGGGCATTGTACGTGAGACAACGCAGCTGGCGCACGGCGCGTTACGCCCGCGGGCATAGGAATTTAGTCCTCCCCCGCCCTCACCTGGATGACTCGATTGCCTGAAGAAGGACAATGGAGTATGCTCGCGCAGACCATGGCCATCTTAGAAAGGAAGGAGCGTCTCTTATGCTGCTTTATCCTGTCTGGTTGATCTTCGCCGCTCTCTTCTTCACCTTCGCGTTCCAGCACTGGCGCTTATCGAAGCGGCCGGTGCGACCGTTCCGGTTGCGCGAGGGGGAATTTGAAGGACAGGCCGGCGAGGTGATCAAGTCCTTCGTTGAGGACTGGAATCGTTATCTGGAGGCCGTCAACAGCAACGATCTGGACAAGCAGCGCGTGGCCATGGTCGGTTATGTTTTGGCCGGTGCACTGGCCATCTTTTCGATGATCTTGATGCTCTTCCAGTGAGCGTTTTTCACGATCCGGGGCCGGCACCCGAGGCGGCCCTTCGGCGCCGCGTTTGCCTGTCACCTCGGCTCGGGGGTGTGGCGCTGATACGTTAGAAAGCTGAGACCAAGCTGAGCAAGAAGGATGCGATGACCAAGACGGCGATCCCGATGAACACCATCTGGGAAAAGGTCAGCCGCCGCTTCTTGTTGTTCTTACGGCTCATAAGGACACCTCCTCGCCAATAATGGTAACATCGCCGCCGGGAGGCTTGCACCCCTCGGCAGCTTGTCCATATTCGATGCCACAGCTTGTGGGGGGAATAGATGAGGAGAGAAGGATGGATCCGATAATTCTGGACGTGATGGAGCTTTTGGGCTACTTGCTGCGCGTGCTGGGCGCGTTGGTCTTCGGGCTGGCGACAGGCTGGCTGACCATGCGCTCACTCAAGTGGCAGCGGGAAAGCTGGCAGGTCGCCATCGCCGTCTACCTGGGATTGCTGGCGGCCTTTGTGTTGCTCGGCCGTTGGGTTCCGGGAGGTGGCACCCTGGGGGCATTTGGCCTGGGGGCGGGCGCCGGCCTGCTCATTTGGGGCCTAGGCGCAGAGCGGTCGGAAGAGTAATCACATCTGTCATTCGACCCAGCCTCTCAGCTCGCATCGCGAGCTGGGAGGCTTTTCTTTGTTCTTCGATGCATATCGGTGGGCCAAGTGAACGCGGCCAAGGCCAGCGCGCTCTACCTTCCCATTTTGCGGGCGCTTTCTCCTGACAAGGACATGGTCCGAGAGTAGTGGGCGACGCGTTCCACCTGATGAGAACCGCAATCGGTAGAGAACTCGCGTGCCCCGTCTCTGTCAACACCACTAACAAGATATGTACGACCCGAAAGATGTGCGGGCTGGAGGCTGCCGGCACAACAGAGGACACCCTGGCTGACTCAATCTTCTTGATCTGGAGTTCGACCTCGGGCTGTGCTGGCCACAAGACCCGATTGTCAAATGTGGGACATGCCTGATTGCCAATCAATCTCTCGCTTGTCAAGGAGCCATCGAGCCTCTATACTCGCGTGACCTGCCCGGATCGGCTGGAGGATCTGGGCGCCAACACGATCGCAACACTTCCAATTCGATCCAGTCAAAGGTATTCGAGGACCCCGCCAGAGTGCGGAGTTGTCTACGTTGCATGCTAGACGGGGTCCAAAGGGAGAAGGGCCCATGCGCAAAACAGTAAGCTTTCTTCTGACCGCCGCCGTGCTCATGGCTACTCTTGCACTCGGCGCCACCGCTGGGGTCGCGCAGGAGGAGCCGTTGTCCGGCTTCCGGGCCCTTCGCGGCGAGGCCGCGGCAGATTTCGACTTGCCAGGGGATGTCGAGCTGGTCACCCGCTTTGAGCTCTCGGCCTACGGCCTGACCTACGAACGTTATCAGCAAATCTTCGGCGAGGCCGAAGCGGACGTCTTGGGTGGTCAACTGACGCTGCTCCTGCGCGCTGGCGTCGCCCAAAACGCTATCGGGGCGCACTATCCGGCGATTGACCCCACGAACTCGGTCAACCTGACGGCCGCGGATGCACGGCAGAAGGCAGCCGGCGATGTTGGACGGGGTGGCGAACGCATCGTAACCCTGATGATTCAGCCCGAAGCGGGCCGCTACTTCTACCGCGTTGAGACGCGGCGGGCCGACGAGCGCTGGATTCACTGGATCGACGCCGGCGACGGCGCCATCTTCAACCGCTTCAACGCCATCATGCACTCCTGTGACGGCGCGGCCGCGCCCTGCGGCTTCGGTGTCCAGTACACGGAAGATTCCGGGGACGTCAAGGACCTGAGCGGGTTGACCACGCCTAACGGGTCCGAGTATCTGCTGTTGGCCTCGGATGGCCGCCAGGAGACCCACGATCAGGGCTCGACCAACCGCCCCTTCCTGGGTCCGGTGGCCAGCGACGCTGATGATTCTTGGGTGCTTCTCGGTGACGAGTCACCGGCCCAGCAGGCCCTCGTGGACGCCCAGTACTACGCCAACGTGACCGATGACTACTTCCTGGCCGTCCATGGCTACGATTGGGTGGCGGAAGCGACCGCCGCGGGCGCCAACGATCGAATGGAGATCCACGCCCACTACACGAAGGACTACAACAACGCCTTCTGGAACGGCGAGTACATCGCGCTGGGTGACGGCGATCAGTCCACCTTTGAGGAGCTGACCGCCATGGATGTGGTCGGTCATGAGCTGACCCACGGCGTGACGGACTTCACCTCGGATCTGATCTACGAGGACGAATCCGGCGCGCTCAATGAATCTTTCTCGGACATCCTGGGCAGCTCGATGGAGTACTGGGCGGAAAGCGGTGGCTTGGAACCGGCGACGACGCTCGAGCCCGATTGGCTCATCGGCGAGGACTTCGACCTGCGCGGGGACACGGTGCCCGGCTTCCGCAACATGGCGGACCCCACCGAGGACGACGACCCCTCCCACTACGATGACCGCTACACGGGCGGTGACGACAACGGCGGCGTCCACACCAACAGCGGCATCTCGAACCACTGGTTCTACCTGCTGGTCAACGGCGGCCAAAACGCCGATCCCAACCGCGCCTCTGGTACGGATGTAGCCGGCATCGGCCTCGAGGCGGCGGAGGACATCGCCTTCCTGGGATTCACGGCGCTGCCGGCCGACGCCACCTTCTGTGAGGCGCGGGCGAGCACCATTGCAGTGGTCGGATCGTACGACGCGAATGTGACCGACGCCTGGGACGAAGTCGGCGTTGAGAATGCGCTTTGCGGCGGGGCAACGGAGCCGACAGCCACCCCGACGGCCACGGAGACGCCCACACCTACGCCGACACCGAATGGGGAGGCGACCCCCACGCCGACGCCAACGAACACACCGGAGCCAACGGCAACACCCACCCCTTCCTCCGCAGGTATGCACGTCGGCGACCTGGACGGACAGTCCACGAAGCTGGCTCGGGGCGCCTGGAGCGCGAGCGTGACGGTGACCGTCCACGATGGTAGTCACGGTTCTGTCGAGAATGCCACCGTAGCCGGCACCTTCTACCAGGGTGGGTCGGCGGTCGTGTCGGCCGAGTGCACGACTGATGCTTCCGGAACCTGCTCAGTGGACTCCGGAGAGTTCCCAAGCAATCAGGGCAGGGCCTCCTTCGAGGTGGACTCGGTGAGCCATGAGAGCCTGAGCTACTCCCCCGCCGACAACCACGACCCGGATGGGGACTCGGATGGGACCATCATCGAGCTGACCAAGTAGCTCAAAGAGCACCAACCCCTAAGGGCGCAGCCACTCGGCTGCGCCCTTAGTATTTCACGCCGACTGGTGGGTAGAGGGTGCGGAGGCCGGCGTAGCTCGCGCGGAGCCCGGCCTGTAGAGACGCAGCATGCGACGTGTCTACAAGAAGATGCTAACGGAATGGCAGACAAGGCAATAGAGCGACATCGCTGGCATCGCCTCCCCTCGGCCCGACTTTTCGGGACAGGGTACGGTTATCTTGGCGCCAACGTGGGCGTACGTCGAGGCAATGCGGCCCTGCGCCCTCAAAATCCTAGTAGTAGTCGTCGGGGTTCTGAATTTCGCGCTGGCTCCCGCTGGTGGCCGGCCGACCGCCCTGGCAGAGCACGAACTCGCCCGCTTCGTCCGTGTGGTACTCGTAGACCTCATCGTGCACCTGCAGTAGCACACGGAACCCCGGGGTCACCACCTGCGCGTAGGCTTGGTCCGGGGCCGGACAGCCCAGGCTAGCGTCGGACCATTCGACTCGCTCGATGTTCGCGACTTTGATCGCCTCACCATTGATCGTTTGCCGCGCGGCCAGATCCGCCTTGACCGCGGCCACCGCCCCTTCGCTCCCGGCGGGCAGCGCGGTCGAAGCCGTCGGCGCCTCGGTGGCCCCGACCGGTGGCGGGCTGGACGGCGCAGTTTGGTCGGTTCCAGGTGCGCAAGTGGTAAGTGTGAACAACAAGAGCGGGACGATACGTTTCATAAATGGATCCCTCCTCCCCATGTTGCTTCGGATCTAGCCCCCAGAACGCCGGGCGACTCCGGCCCCGCCAACGGGGCGACATACTCGATAGGAGCCTCTGCCTCGTAATGATAAGGCGCACCCGTCAGTGCCCGAACCGCTATCATGAAAGGCAGCAGTGCGCTCGATCGAAGGAGGCTGACAGGCGATGGGGGCCGACCAGCGCGCGGACAGGGAAACCCGGCTGCTCCTTGGGGGCGACGCCATGCTGGCCCGCGGGGTGAGCGAATGGCTTGACCCGCGGGAGGCCGGGGCGCCGCTGGCGCCGTTGCACTCGCTGACCCAGTCCGCGGATCTCTTCGCCGTCAACCTCGAGTGCGCCATCAGCGCCCACCAGGAAAAGTTTGAAGGTGCCCCAAAAGTCTTCTACTTCCGGGCGATTCCCAAGGCCGTGCAAACGCTGCGGGCAGCCGGGGTTGATCTCGTATCCCTGGCCAACAACCACGCGTTGGACGCAGGGGTCAAAGGTCTGCAAGACACACTCCAGCATCTGGAGGAAGCGGGGATCGGGGTTGTCGGCGCCGGTGATTCTCTGTCGTCCGCGATGCGACCATTGCTCGTTGAGTGCCAAGATTTGAGGCTCGGCTTCCTGTCCTGCTGTGACCACCAGTCGGATTTTGCCGCTGCGCCGGATCGCCCAGGCATCTGGTACCTGGACTTGTGGTCCGCGGAGGCCGAAGGAGAGCTGTTGGAGCAAGTCGAGAGCCTGGCACGGGCGACCGATCTGACCGTCGTTTCCCTCCACTGGCAGCCGAATTGGGCGCCGCTGGTGCGGGCACCGGTCCGGCGCCTCGCACGGCAGCTCGTCGAGGCCGGTGCCGACCTGATCTGGGGCCATAGCCCCCATCACTTTCAAGGGGTCGAATGGTTGGGGGAGGCAGTCTCGCTCTATGCGACCGGGGACCTCGTCGATGATTACGCGGTCGATCCCCATTTCCGCAACGACCGGCAACTTCTCTTCCAGATCTCGGTTAGAAAGGGGGAGGTCCAAGCGGTGCGCGCCCGACCGTTGAAGCTGGGATTCGCGAGGACGGGCCCGGCCGCGGGCGACGATTGGCGCTGGATCAAAAATCGGTTCGCTGAGATATGCGGCCGGTTGGGGAGCCACGTGGGCGTCGCTGAGGAAGGTTGGCTGGAAGTCCTCCCGAACTGAGGGGCTTGGAGGGCAGCAAACAACCACTCTGGACTTTGGACGTGCGCGAGCTACAAGCTCGCGGGAGCAGAGGCCGGAATGGACGTTGCCTTGATGATCGAAGGGCAGGATGGCCTGACCTGGGAGCGATGAGAGCAGCTGGCGCGCGTCGCGCAGGAGAGCGGCTTTGCGGGGCTCTTCCGCTCTGGCCATATCGTCAATGGGAGGGGGCCGGCGAAAGCCTGGTCGGAGTTGTGGACTTCGCTGACCTGGCTGGCGGATCACGGCGGAGGGCTGGAATTCGACCCGCTGGTGACACGGACCTCCTTCCGACATCCGGTGTTCACAGGCCCCATGGGCGAGAATGTGGACACTTACTGCGGGACGCCGTCCTGCTCTCCTGACCGATGGCCACTGGTCAGCCGCCGATCCTGATCGGTTGCAATGGTCTATATGGCACCCTTCCGGTGGCCGCGTGCTTCCCCGTGGAATGGAATTGGGTCATGATCACCCCCGACAGATTTGGGAGGTGAGCCGACATGTGGGCACGTGACCAGAGAAGGGAAGGCCCCGAAGTCGGCCCCCCGCTCCGTGATGACCAATGTGCTCCTTGGGAAGGAGGAGCGCACGCTCGTGTGAAAGATTGAGTCCTGGGGACGTTCGCCACAGGAGCTGCAGGACGGAATCAAGATCCTGGGCGGGCCCGAGGAGGGGATCGCAGTGATCCGGGCCTTCTAGCGAACAGGTGCGAAGTGGATCGTGTTGCAGTGGCTCAAGATGCACGACCCGACAGGCCTGGAGATCATGGCTGAAGCTGTGCTCGCCGGTAGCTGTGGATTGGAGAATCCGTCGGGTTTCAAAGTGGGTACTCTTGGCGGATTGGCCGTGCAATGCGCGGCCGGGGTTGAAGGGGGCGATTGGGGTTGGGGGACGTCTGCAGTCACTCGGTGCGTCTCTCCGAATCAAACCAAGTTTGCTTTCATCAGGGAGCATCAGTATATTCGCCCCGGGAGGGACCACAGATGTGATCTAACGCAATTGCAGTGGGCCGATCCGGAGAAAGGGAAGTGGGATGATGTCGAAAAGAGTAAAGTTGGCTGGAGCATTGCTGACCTTAGCCGCCCTGGCCTGTGCTTGCCTCGGGCTGCCCGGCAGTGTGAACTTCCTGTCGGGCGACAATGGGGTAGCTCTCGAGGAACAGGACGCCAGCGCGGCTCCTCCGGCAACCAACACATCAGTCCCGACGGAAGCCCCTACGGATACCCCTGCCCCAACGGTCACGCCGCAACCGACGCTCGGACCAGTGCAGATCACCGATGATTTCTCACTGGACTACGGACTTTGGGATTGCGACATGTGTGTCATCAGCGATGGTGAGATGACGATGGGTCCCTTCCCCGTCAGCGGTGCCAACCGACAGCACATCGCCTATTGCGTCCTATGTGGGATGCTCACCACCTATCATATGAGTGTTGATGTTACCTTTGCAGGCGGTCAGAGTGATCGCGGGTTTGGCTTCATGGCCAAGCAGACGGATGATTACATGTTTATCTACGAGATCACTCCGTGGCAAACGATTGCGTTCTGGAAGCTGGATTTCCAGAAACAGGAGTGGGAGTTGATCAACAGTGATATCTCTGGTGCCGTCCACACGGGCCANNCCACATTGAGATCGATGTGGCGGCCAACCCTTCCGGAAACGTGGATATCTCGCTGATCGTCAACGGATCCACGCCGTTGGTGATATTCAACCGTCCTGCCGATGCTGGCTACGTCGGCCTCACGATCTTTGGGCATGGGATGGAGGTCATCTTCGACAATTTTGAGATTGAATCGGAGGAATCGCCGACGTTTTCGAAACCTTTCGGTCCAGAGTCGGGCCCCGATCTGGCATTGGAGACCTTCGGCGATTTGGCTTCCGAAAACTAGTCGTCGGTGGGTCGCGAGTCCGTTGCCTATCCCTCAGCGCGCGGGCGTAGGACGGATCGTGTTCCAGGCACTGAAGATGTAGGTTCTGCCAGGTTTGGAATTGATGGACGAGGCTGGCCTTCCCGTGTTTGACGATGGCTGAACTCGATCGGTTCTTCCGGTTGCTGATCTCCTCCCCTCACGAGGGGCCTGTCTTCAACCCCTGGTACGAACAGGATCCGGAGCACGGCTTGGGTGAAGAGGGGCCGGCCGTCCGGCGAACCCACCTCCGCAACTACTTGGCACACCGCAAAGGCATGGCCCGTTGGCTTCTCATTGGAGAAGCGGTCGGATACCAAGGTGGCCATTTCAGCGGTCTTGCGATGACCTCGGAAAGGATCTTATTGGGGCACAAGGAGAAGGAGGGGATTCCACCAAGTGAGGTCCTCCCCGATCTGACTGCGCGCCGCACAAGTCAGCCGCGGTTGAAGGCGAGGGGGTTCAGCGAACCGACCGCTACTGTCGTATGGGGGTGTCTCCTGTCCCATGGCTTGGCTGGGCGGGACTTCGTCCTGTGGAATGCCTTCCCATGGCATCCCTACAATCCGGAGGCGGGATTGCTGAGCAACCGACGGCCGACCGCGTTGGAACGCGCCATCGCGGTGCCCCAGCTGGAGGCCTTCCTCGAACTATTCGCGCGAGCTCAGGTCATCGCCGTGGGACGCGTAGCGGAGGGTCAGTTGAAGGAGATGGGCGTGCAAGCCCATCGGGTGCGACACCCCGCCCACGGCGGTGCAGGCAAATTCAGGGAGCAAATGGGGTCAATCCTGCGGAAATCGTGACGTCACGAATTGCGGCGAGCAAGTCGAGCAGGGTCATGTCTCGCCGCCATTGGCCCCAGTCGACCGCCATCGGAGAATTGCCTCAACTGAGCAGTCACCCCACGACATCCTGCGCCCCCCGGCGCATCCCCTGGGGAGAATGAGGAATCGGGAGATGGCCGTCGACCCGCTTGCAGCCCGGTCGGGCGCAATGGACGGAGGCCTAGCCTCCGCTGGGATCGTCGGGCTGCAAGCCTGCTCGCCTTCCCCAGCCCTCGGTTCCCCCTCATCAGGCACGTGCGCAGCCGGATCTCAAGACGAGCCATTGCCTTCGAACCTTGAGCTGATTTGTCATGCACGATGGATATCCGCAGGCCGTAAGTGGACTGTAAGCCGGCTCGGGCGCCTTGGCCAGGATAATGAGGGCAGTTATAGGTGCCATTCGGGACGATGCCTCGGCGTGGGGAGCCGCGCGGGGGTTTATCTGGCTGGAGAGAGGACAGTATGTGCAAGCGGGCTCTCATACTGACGCGCGATCGCTGGCTCGATCAATCGCTTCAGCGCTACGCGAGAAGCCGCCGCTGGGAGACCGCGACGGAAGGCGCGCCCTCCCGCGCCCATGCGCAGCTCAAGGAAAATGCCTTCGACATCGCCTTCCTGGATGCACGGATGGGTCTGGGCGGTGTATCGAATGGCATCCACTCCCTGATCTTGGAAAATCCCCAGTGTCGTTTCGTTGTCCTGACGGGCTCGCAGGGGAGACAAGCGGCGCAATTTGAGGGCGAACCCCCGGACAATTTGACGTACATACCAATCCCCTTCCGCCGGCAGGATTTGGACCGCGCCCTGCCGCCAAAGGCGGGAAACACACGCCCAGGGGTGCGCTCCGCATCCCGCCCTCGCCGCCGTCGGTCGGTGGCCCCCCGTTTGCCCATCCGATTAAAGATCACCCTGCCGTATGTGTTGCTGGCGTTCGCGCTTGCATTGGCCTTCGGCTATGTCGCCAGCCGGTTGATCTTCGACACCGTCGAGGAAAGGTACACGAATCAACTCATCGAAGCAGGCCGGCTGGCCAACGAGTGGATGGTGTTGGAGGAGGATCGGTTGCTGGGGACCGCCCGTGCCCTGGTCCGCACCCAGGGGATGGCCTCGGCTGTCAGATCAGGAAACCGAGAGCGCGTCCGCAGAATGGCGTTGCCGATCGCCGTCAACGCCGGTGAAGAGGCCGTGGAATTCGTGAGCGCCGAGGGCGAAAACCTGGTTTCCCTGCGGCGAAATCCCGAATCATCCCGGGAGGAGTATGAGTTCACGGCGGGCGCCGATCTGTCCTCATTGGAGTTTATCGACCCCGTGCTCAAGGGCGTCCAGGATGAGAGGGGGGACAAGCGGGCTGGCCTAGCAGACGCCCCCTGGGGCCCGTACTTCTATGTAGCGGCCCCGATCTATGGATCGGACGGAAAGGTTGTCGGGGGTGTGCTGGTCGGCAAGTCGGTGGCGTCGCTCGCCCGCGGCATGCGCCAGGCGACGCTCGCCCAAATCTCCGCCTACACGCCAAATGGCGAACCCATCGCCACCACCTTCCTGCAAGCCCAGCCTCTGGAAGAGGAGATCCAGGAGTCGAGCAAATCGCTTGGCCCAAAGAGTTACACGCGAAGACTCCAGGTGGCAAACATCGACTATCGGGAGATCTTGGGCCGCTGGGAGGTGCGGGGTGATCAGGAGATTGGCTTACTAGGAATTTCCCTGCCAGAAAGCTTCTTGGTTCAGGCAAGTCGCTGGACCCGCCTTCAGATCGGTGGGTTTGTGGCCGTAGGATTCGTCATGGTCATTGCCGTCGGGTACTTGGTTGCCAATCACATTACCGAGCCGCTGCT
>JABAHQ010000159.1_pt2 | contig 13531 bp, 9 predicted proteins | sample 7062091 | NCBI WGS metagenome assembly JABAHQ01 (sample SAMN14534359, study PRJNA622989) | marine sediment metagenome | biome: marine biome [ENVO:00000428]; feature: marine pelagic biome [ENVO:01000023]; material: deep marine sediment [ENVO:00002113] | place: India: Gulf of Kutch | collected...
GTCGTCTCCGGCAGGGCGCGCAACGTGTCCGCCTCCTCGGCACCGAGGCCGCTGCGGTCATCGACGACGAGAAGAATCGCGTCCGCCGCACGAATGGCGGCCCACGCCCGCTCGACCCCCTGGCGCTCCACGGCATCCGCGCCGGCGCGCAGGCCCGCGGTGTCGAGCACGTGGAGCGGCAGCCCGTCGACCTGGATGTGCTCGCGGACCACGTCCCGGGTCGTGCCCGGGATCTCGGTGACGATGGCGGCATCGCGCCCGGCGAAGCGATTGAGCAGGCTGGATTTGCCTACGTTCGGGCGCCCGGCGATGACCACGGTCGCCCCCTCCTTGAGCAGAACGCCCTGCCGGGCCGCCGTGTGCGTGTCCGTCACCGCCGCCAGCAGCTCCTTCAGACGCTCGTCGACATGCGCCTCGGACAGGTGGTCCACCTCCTCCTCGGGAAAATCGATGGCCGCCTCCACGTAGGTGCGCAGCGCCACGAGAGCCTCGACCAGCGCCGCCACTTTCTCCGAGAAGCACCCCTGCATCGAGCGCTGGGCGCTGCGCGCAGCGGCGGCGGTGGCGCTGTCGATGAGGTCCGCGATGGCTTCCGCCTGCGCCAGGTCCACCTTGTCGTTGAGAAAAGCGCGCTGCAAGAACTCCCCGGGGCGCGCGGGGCGCGCGCCCAGCGCCAGGAGCCGCCCGAGCACCAGATCGAGCACGACCGGTCCCCCGTGTCCGTGCAGCTCGAGCACGTCCTCGCCGGTCAGAGAGCGGGGACCCGGGAAGAACAGCGCGATGCCCCGGTCCAGGGGCTCGCCCGTGGCGTCGCGAAAGGGGCCGTAGTGGGCCATGCGGGGCTCGGGGACGCGCCCCAGCACGGCACCGGCCATACGGCGCACGGCGGGACCCGAGGCGCGAACGACGCCGACCCCGCCGCGTCCCGGCGGAGTGGCGACGGCGGCGATGGTGTCCTGCGCCCGGTCCGCGGCGCGGGCGCAGCCTACATCGTCTGGGGCGCGATGCGCCGGGTGATGACCCATTGCTGGACAATGGACAGAACGTTGTTCACCAGCCAGTAGAGCACCAGCCCCGCCGGGAAGAACAGGAAGAAGAAGGTGAACACCAGCGGCAGGGCCATCATGATCTTGGCCTGAATGGGGTCGGGCGGTGCCGGGTTGAGCTTCTGCTGCAGAAACATGGTGACGCCCATGAGGATGGGCAGCACGAAGTAGGGATCGTTGGTGGAGAGGTCCTCGATCCACAGAGCGAATGGCGCCTGGCGCAGCTCCACGCTCTCGATGAGCACCCAGTACAGGGCGATGAACACCGGGATCTGGACCAGAATCGGCAGACACCCCCCCAGCGGGTTGATCTTCTCCTCCTTGTAGATCTGCATCATGGCCTGGTTCATCTTCTGCTTGTCGTCGCCGTAGCGCTCGCGGATGGCCTGCACGCGGGGCTGGAGCTTGCGCATGCGGGCCATCGACTTGTAGCTGGTCGCCGACAGGTGGAAGAAAGCCAGCTTGATGAGGAAGGTGAGCACCACGATGGACCAGCCCCAGTTGCCGATGAACGAGTGGATCTTCTCGAGCAGCCAGAACAAGGGCTCGGAGATGAACCACAGCCAGCCGTAGTCCACCGTACGCTCCAGGTGTGGGGCCACCGCATCCAGTCGATCTTGGATCTTGGGCCCGATGTAGAGCGTCATGTTCAGGCGGTCGCTGGCCCCGGCCGCCACCGTCTGCGCCGGCGACATGACGCCCAGCACGTAACGCCCGTCGGGCAGCGCCTTGGTGTAGTAGCGATTGGCGCTCTCCCGAGCGGGGATCCAGGCGCCGGCGAAGTAATGCTGGATCATCGCCGTCCAGCCGCCGTCGCTGTCGCGATCCAGGTTGCGCTCCGCCATGTCGTCGAAATCGATCTTCTCGTAGGGCTTCTCCTGGGTGGAGATCACGCCGCCGGTGTAGGTGTAGATCCGGAACAACCCGCGCGGCTGGGGCGGCTGCGTGCGCTGGAACTGAGCGTACATGCGCCCGCTCCATGGCACGTCGCCGGCGTTCTCCACGCGATGCGAGACCTCGACCACGTAGCTGTTGCGCCGGAAGGTATACGTCTTGGTGACCCGCAAGCCCTTGGGGCCCTCCCACCCCAGCGCCACCTCGAGCTCCTCCTCGCCCGAACGCAGGCGGTAATTGTCCTCCTCGGCACGGAACACGGTGTGATGATTGGGCGCCGCCGCCGGGCCGATCAGCCCCGATTGCGCGAGGAACAGGTCCGGACGCGTGTCGTTCAGCAAGCGCACGGGCGTGTCGGGCCGGTCCGCGCTGACCGGATAGTCGAGCAGGTCCGCGCGGCGCAGCGTACCGCCCCGCAGCTCGATCTCGACCTCCAGCACGTCGGTGCGGACCCGGATGGCCGGCCGCTGAGGGGCCGCTCCCGCCCGGGCCTCGGCACCCGGCGCCCGGCCCGGCCCCGTGGGCACCTCGGGCACATCCGCGCGGGTCTCAGGTGTCTCGGGGGAAGCCGTCGGACCTTCGGCCGCGCTCGCCGGGGGCGCCTCGGCTTGCGGCTGCGGGCCGTAGTCCCGCTGCCAGGCCTGCCACATGAAGAACAGGACCACCGCCAGCGCGATCAGGAGAAACGACCGTATCTGCTCGATGGGCACGGCGACGCTCGCGGGAACCGTGAGGACTCAACTTCGTTCGGGGTGCGTGGGCGCCTCCGAAGCGCGCGCCGGGGGCACGGGGTCATAGCCACCCGCCGCCCACGGATGGCACCGAAGCAGTCGCCAGAGAGCGAGCAGCGTCCCGCGCAAGGCACCGTGCCGCTCCACCGCCTCCAGCGCGTACGAGGAGCACGAAGGATGGAACCGACAGCGGCAACCCAGCGCAGGGCCGATGCAGTAGCGGTAAGCACGGATCAACCAGGTGAGGAGCCTTTGCATCGCCCGCTCAGATCTATCCAATGTTGCTCCAAGGAAGCGACCAGCGCCTGCGCATCCGCCGATTCCAGGTCCCGGCGACCCACCACCACCACGTCCAGGCCGCGTAGCAGGTGTTGGTGGGTACGGAAGCTCTCGCGGACGACCCGCTTCAGCCAGTTGCGCTGCACGGCCCCGCGCACGTGCTTGCGGCCAATCGCCAGGCCCAGACGCGACACGTCACCGCCGTTACGGCGCGCAAGCACGGTGAACAGCGCACTCCGGGATCGGCAGGGACCCTCGAAAACCCGTTGATAGTCGCGCGCCCGGCACAGCCGCCTGCGGCGATCGAAGCGCTGCGAGCGCTTGGGCACCGGTACCGGGCAAGGCTCAGGCGCTCAGACGCTTCCTGCCCTTGGCGCGCCGGGCCTGGATGATCAGGCGACCGGCTTTCGTGCGCATCCGCCGGCGAAATCCGTGCCGGCGCTTGCGTTTGAGATTGCTTGGCTGATACGTCCTCTTCATCTACTCGGTCTCGCGACACGCGCCGCCGATGACGGCGCGTTAGGGGCCGGAAGGAACATCGAATGGTAGCGTTGCCGTCGCTTTGCTGTCAAAGGTTTCGCGGCCACCAACCCGTATGGATAACGCTCCGCAAGAGGTATACACTGCGAATCTCGTCCGTCGTATCCGATGCACCTTCAACAACTTCCTCGCACAACGGGCTCACGGGAGGTATTCGGGGTGGGGCTTACGCTCTGGCAACGCTGTCTTGATCGCCTGGAACATGAACTCTCGAGTCAACAATTCAACACCTGGATCCGCCCCCTTCATGCCATCGAGGACGGCGACTCGCTGCGCCTGCTAGCACCCAACCACTTCGTCAAGGACTGGGTCAACGACAACCTGGCACCTCACATCGCGGAGGTGGCCAATCGGCTGCGCAACGGATGCGCCACGCGCGTCATCGTGCAGGTGGGCAGCCGCGAGAGCGGCCCGAGCAACGACGATAAGGCACCGGAGCCGCCGAACTCGACTGGTAAGACCCAGTTGTGGCGCTCATTCGTCGGGCGCCGCCACACCACGGGGGTACGCTCGGACTTCACCTTCGACACCTTCGTCGAAGGAAAATCCAACCAGCTCGCACGCGCCGCCTCCATCCAGGTCGCCGAGAACCCGGGAGGCGCGTACAACCCCCTGTTCATTTACGGAGGGGTCGGGCTGGGGAAGACCCATCTCATGCACGCCATGGGCAACGTCATCGCAGCCAAGGCCTCCGATCCGAACGTGGTATACCTGCATTCGGAGCGCTTCGTTGCCGACATGGTGAAGGCCCTGCAGCATAACGCCATCAACGATTTCAAGCGCTTCTACCGCTCGGTGCGCGCGCTGCTGATCGACGATATCCAGTTCTTCGCCGGCAAGGAACGCTCCCAGGAGGAGTTCTTCCACACCTTCAACACGCTGCTCGAGGACCAGCACCAGGTGGTGCTCACCTGTGATCGCTACCCGAAGGAGGTGGACGGCCTCGAGGAGCGGCTCAAGTCACGCTTCGGTTGGGGCTTGACCGTGGCCATCGAGCCCCCGGAGCTGGAGACCCGAGTGGCGATTTTGAAGAACAAGGCGAGTCTCGCGCGGGTCAATCTACCCAACGAGGTGGCATTCTTCATCGCCCAACGGGTGCGATCCAATGTGCGTGAGCTCGAAGGGGCGCTGCGGCGGGTCATCGCGAGCTCCCACTTCACGGGGCGGCCGATCAGCCTGGAGCTGGTGAAAGACGCGCTAAAGGACCTCCTCGCGCTACAGGACAAGCTGATAAGCATCGAGAACATCCAGAAGACGGTGGCACAGTACTACAAGCTGCGGGTCGGGGACTTGGTCTCGAACCGCAGAACCCGCTCGATCGCGCGTCCGCGGCAGGTCGCCATGGCGCTGGCCAAGGAGCTCACGAATCACAGCCTGCCGGAGATCGGCGACGCCTTCGGCGGTCGCGACCACACCACAGTGCTCCATGCCTGCCGCAAGGTGGCCGAGCTCAAAGAAAAGGACCCCTCCATCGGGGAGGAATACGCGGTCCTGTTGAGAACGCTGAGCAGCTGATGTGGAAAGCCTGTGAGGAACGCAGCGATACGGGCCCGATGGAAATTCCATCAACACTGTGCTCACAGCCGACAGCCCCGCTGTCCAGAGGTATTCAACACCTCGGCGAATAACGTAACCCTTTGAAATAAATATCTATTATCGAGATATCCACAGATGGGACGGCGACTAGTTATTACTACCATAGGGTTTTCAGGTAATAGACAGTAATGAAGTTCTCATTGGGGCGAGAAGCGTTACTCAGACCTTTGCAGACTGTGCAGGGGGTGGTCGAGCGCCGGCAGACGCTGCCCATTCTGTCCAACGTGTTGGTGGTGATTCGCGACGGGGACCTCTCGGTGACCGCCACCGACATGGAAGTGGAGCTGGTCGCGCACCAAAGTCTCGAGGGCGGCGAGGCAGGCGAGATTACGGTGCCAGCGCGGAAGCTCATCGATATCTGCAGGGCCCTGCCCAGCGACGCCGGCGTGGATTTCACGTTGCAGGACGGGCGGGTGACCCTGCGCTCGGGGCGCAGCCGTTTTACCTTGAGCACCCTGCCGGCGAGCGAATATCCGAGCACCGAGATCCTGAAGGAGGGGACGCGGCTTCGGGTAGAGCGCGCGGCGCTCAAGCGCGTGCTCGAGCTCACTCATTTCTCCATGGCCCATCAGGACGTGCGCTATTACCTGAACGGTCTGTTGCTGGAACTTTCGCCGGAGCGGCTGCGTACCGTGGCGACGGACGGACATCGGCTCGCCCTCGCGGAGCTGGAAATGGCTACCGGGGTGGAGGGCGAGACCCGCCAATTCATCGTACCGCGGAAGGGTATCGCCGAGCTGCTGCGGCTCCTCGGGGGCGGGGAAGAGACGGTGGAGGTGGCCATCGGCGAGAATGCCATTCAGGCCAACCTGGATGACGTGCGCCTCACCAGCAAGCTCATCGATGGACGGTTTCCGGACTACACTCGAGTGATCCCCAGCGCGGCCCAGTGCGACAAGCATGTGGGGGTGGATCGCGAGCTTCTACGCCAGAGTCTGGCCCGCGCGTCCATCCTCTCCAACGAGAAGTATCGCGCCGTGCGCTTGAGCTTGGAGGCGGGCCGTCTGCGCATCGTGGCGAACAATCCGGAGCAGGAGGAGGCGGAGGACGAGGTCGAGGTAGACTACGACGGGGAGGCATTGGAGATCGGCTTCAACGTCTCTTACATGCTGGACGCCTTGGCGGCGTTGCCGTCCGAGCGGGCCGAGCTGTATCTGTCGGATCCAAGCAGTAGCTGTCTCATCCAGCCCGAGGGCCGTGCGGACTGTCGATACGTGATCATGCCGATGCGACTCTGAGGGGTCTTTCCGCAGATAGCCGGGAAGAACGACCCATCGGTCGGTTTCGAATCGACAGGGATAGGGACCGTGCAGTCCCCGCTTGATGGCGCCTGCGAGGCGCCTCGTCCGTGGTCGTGTTCAAGGTCCCCGCCGCAGCCGCTCGCGGGGTGTCGTCGCCATGCTCGATATTCGGGCACACGCTGATCCAAGGTGCCGCCTTCCCTGGGGCTTGTCACCGGTTGGGAGGGTCCCCGGAATACGGGTCTGATATGCCGCGGCAGGCCGCAGTCGGAGGGGATCTCAAGAGTATGTTATTGCTTTTACGATTAATTTCGGTGCCCGAGCATGGTTAGCGCGCGCCTCTCACCGGTCTTCGGGTGCGTATCGGCCCGCATCTGCGGCGTTGCGCTCGCGCACTGGATCCGTAGGGCCGTCTCCGCGCCCACGCTTCAGGCATCGGCGAGCAATGCGGGCTAGAGCGCTCGCAGCCTACCCCCGAAGGTTTTACTGACTGGATGTACCTGCGCCGAGTGGAAATCCGGGACGTGCGGATTCTGCGGCGGGTGACGCTGGAGCCGTCGGAGCGGTTCAACGTCCTCGTGGGGGTCAACGGCAGCGGGAAGACGAGTGTGCTGGAGGCCATATACCTGCTGGGATCGGGGCGTTCGTTCCGCACGCGCCCCGCCCGAGAGGTGATCGCACGAGGACAGGCGCAGCTGTGTGTGTTCGGTCAGGTGCGCTCGGAGGACGAGCGCCTGGAGACGCTCGGTGTCGAGAAGGGCCCGGTCGAGACGCGCATCCGGGTTTCGGGGGAGACCGTGCGGGCCGCCTCGAGTCTGGCCCGTTCATTGCCTCTGGTGCTGCTGACGCCCGAAACGCAGCGCCTGCTGAGCGACGGGGCCGACCTGCGGCGACGGCTGGTGGACTGGGCACTGTTTCACGTGGAACCGGATTACCACGAGTTGCTTCAGCAGTATCGACGGGCGCTGCGGCAGCGGAACCACGCATTGCGCTCGGCGCGACCCCTCCGCCATCTGGCACCGTGGACGCGAGAGGTGGGTGAGCTGGGGATCCGGTTGCACGAGCGTCGGAGCCGCTATCTGGAGGACGTTCTTCAGGACGTGGGGGAAACGGTCGAGTCAGTCCTGGGGGCACGAGTGGCGATCAGCTACGAGCCGGGCTGGGACGCTGAAGAACCGCTGGCAGAGGCGTTGGCGAGGTGGTTGGCCGAAGACCGGGCGCGGGGTTTCACGGGGGCGGGTCCGCACCGCGCGGACCTGCGGTTCACCGTAGAAGGGAGTCCGGCGCAGCACGTGCTGTCGCGCGGCGAGGGCAAGCTGTTCGTGGCTTCGGTGATTCTGGGGCAGGTGCGGTACCTGACGGGGCGCTGCGGCAAGCTGCCCATCGCACTGGTGGATGATCTCGCCTCGGAGCTGGACGTGGAAAGCCGTCGTCGCTTCTTGCAGGCCGTGGAGACGACCGGTGCGCAGGCGTTCGTCACCACTCTTACCGAGGACGCAGTGACGTTGCCCGCCAGCGCGGAGAACGCCCTGTTCCACGTGGAACGAGGTGCGGTGACGAAAATGGTATAATTTATTTCTTGGATCCGAAGAGAGCTTTCCAGTGACAGCGGAGTCTTATACCTCGACAGCCATCAAGGTTCTCAAGGGGCTGGACGCCGTTCGCAAGCGCCCCGGGATGTATATCGGCGACACCGACGACGGAACGGGGCTCCACCACATGGTCTTCGAGACGGTGGACAACTCCGTCGATGAGGCCCTTGCCGGCTACTGCAGCGAGATCGAGGTCATCGTCCACGCGGACGAATCCGTCACCATCGCCGATAACGGCCGTGGCATCCCCGTGGACATGCACCAGGAGGAAGGGCGTCCCGCTGCCGAGGTCATCATGACCACCCTGCACGCCGGCGGGAAGTTCGACAACAACTCGTACAAGGTGGCGGGGGGGCTGCACGGTGTCGGCGTGTCGGTCGTCAACGCGCTCTCGGATCGCCTGTGCATGACCATCCACCGCGACGGCAAGACATACCGTCAGGAATACCGCGACGGCGAGCCCCAGACGTCCCTGGACGTGATAGGAGACACCGACCGCACGGGCACCATCATCCTCTTCAAGCCGAGCCCCAGGACCTTCTCCAATATCGAGTTTCACTACGACATCCTGGCCAAGCGCCTGCGCGAGCTGTCGTTCCTCAACTCGGGCGTGCGCATCAAGCTCCTTGACGAGCGCACCGGCAAGCAGGACATCTTCGAGTACCAGGGGGGCATCAAGGCCTTCGTCCATCACCTGAACAAGAACAAGACCCCGCTGCACCCCAATGTCCTCTATTTCTCCACGATGAAGGAACAGACCGTGGTGGAAGTGGCGATGCAGTGGAACGACTCCTACCAGGAGAACATCTTCTGCTTCACCAACAATATCCCGCAGCGCGACGGCGGCACGCATCTCGCGGGTTTTCGCGCAGCGCTGACGCGGACCCTCAACCAGTACATGGACACCAACGGCATTTTGCAGAAGGCACGGGTGGAGCCGACCGGTGATGACGTCCGTGAGGGATTGACCGCCGTGCTCTCGGTGAAGGTCCCGGACCCGAAGTTCTCTTCCCAGACCAAGGACAAGCTGGTGTCCTCGGATGTCAAAGCGGCGGTGGAGTCCACCGTCAGCGAGAAGCTGGCGGATTTTCTGCTCGAGAATCCCGCCGACGCCCGCTCGATCACGGCCAAGATCGTGGAGGCGGCGCGCGCTCGCGAAGCGGCGCGTCGGGCCCGGGAAATGACGCGTCGCAAAACGGTGCTGGACGTGGCCGGCTTACCGGGCAAGCTGGCGGACTGCCAGGAGCGCGACCCGGGTCAATCGGAGCTGTTCGTGGTGGAGGGCGACTCCGCCGGAGGTTCCGCAAAGCAGGGCCGGGACCGCCGTTTCCAGGCCATCCTGCCCCTCAAGGGCAAGATCCTGAACGTGGAGAAGGCCCGCTTCGACAAGATGCTCTCCTCTGTCGAGGTGGGGGCGCTCATCACCGCGCTCGGATGCGGCATCGGACCCGAGGAGTACGATCCGGCGAAGCTCCGTTACCATCGCGTGATCATCATGACCGATGCGGACGTGGATGGCGCCCACATCCGGACTCTGCTGCTCACCTTTTTGTACCGCCAGATGCCCGACATCATCGAGCGCGGTCACGTGTACATCGCCCAGCCGCCGCTCTACAAGGTCAAGCGGGGCAAGCAAGAGCGCTACGTCAAGGACGACCCCGAGCTGGATGCCTTTCTGATGGAGATCGCGCTGGACGGCGCCAAGCTCTATCTGGCTGAGGACGGCGAGGCGGTGCCGGACGAGCGCGTGCGCGCGATGGCGCGGGACTATCTCAAGGTCCTCGGCATCATCAAGCGGCTGTCCAGGCGGATCCTGCCCGAGGTGCTCGAGGGTATGGTGGCCATGCCCATCCTCGACGCCGACGCGCTGGACGCGGCCGGGTCCGTCGCCGGCTGGTTCCAGGAGCTGGAAGCGCGCTTGAACCGCACCGCCGGTACCCAGGAATCGTTCCGGCTCGTGGTGGAGGATCGCGAGGACGACGGCTTCCGGGTGCGGATTCGCGCCGAGGCACACGGTGTCGAGTCGGAGCGCGTGATCGGCAGCGAGTTCTTCCGCTCCGCGGAGTACCGCGACCTGGTTCGCCTGAGCCGTGAGATCAACCAGGTTCCCGGTCAGGGCGCCCGTGTCGGGCGCGGCGACAAGACCCAGCCCGTGGACAGCTTCCGCAGCGCCCTGGCGTGGCTTCTCGGCGAGGTCAAGCGCGGGTTGCAGATACAGCGCTACAAGGGATTGGGCGAGATGAACCCGGATCAGCTATGGGAGACCACGATGAATCCGGAGGTGAGGCGCCTCCTCCAGGTCCGCATCGAGGACGCCGTGGCCGCGGATGACCTGTTCACCACGCTCATGGGCGACCAGGTCGAGCAGCGGCGAGACTTCATCGAGGAGAACGCCCTGGCCGTGGCCAACCTCGACCTCTGACAAGGTTCTTCGCGCGTTTTCCTGCGTGGCTCGGACCCGTGGCGCTCGGGCGGACTCTCGGCCTTGCGCTGCGGGGCTTGCGACTGCGCGGCACATACCCCGAGACCCATCCCGCAGAGCGCGCCTCGACACGGTTTGCCGGAAATCGCGAAGAACCTTCTCCCTCAGCCCGCGCGGGCTACGGCCCACACCTCTACCCGCGCCACGCCGGCCCGTTTGAGAACCCGCGCCAGCTCGGACACCGTGGCGCCGGTGGTCAGAACGTCGTCCAGGATGGCCACATGGCGCAAGCCGCGTACCTCCGGCGAGGCGACGAAAGCGCCTCGCACATTGAGACGACGCTCCGAGCGGGAGGCGAGACCCGTTTGTGGCGGCGTGGCGCGCACGCGCCATGCCGCGCCGGGTACCAGCGCAAGTTTAAGGTCGCGGCCCACGCGACGACCGATCTCCACCGCCTGGTTGAAGCCGCGTACACGCAGTCGGTGTGGATGCAGCGGCACCGGGACAATGATCTGGGGACGCTGCGCCCCGCCCGCTGCGAGGTGCATGGCCAGCAGCCGACCCAGGGGCTCGGCCGCTGGAAGGTGACCGCGGAACTTCAAGTTCTGTACGAGCTCGCTCACCGGGGGGGCGTAGCGGAAGGGGCTGCGCACACAGGCGTACGGCGGCGCGCGATGCCGGCAGCGCGGGCACAGCGAGGAACATGGCAGCGGCGCTGCGCAGCCCAGGCACCGGGGGCCGAGCCGTGGCAGATCGGCGGCGCATGCCGTGCACAGATTCGGGAGCGTAGTGGGGCCACCGCCACAGAGCAGGCAATCGGTGGGCAGCAGAAGGCGCTGTATGCGATCCAGCCAGTTGTTCATCAACCGCGTCCTTGCGCGTTGACAGAGGGGAACGCCCCGATCATCATCCTTGCCGCAGCCGGCCGTGACAAGCCCGGCAGTTCGAGCGACGCGAGCGCGCCTGGCCGGCCAGGCATTCGAGAGAGAGCCTCCGACATGCATCCGCACACTGATGCCGAGCCACGGCCCATGGTGGAACGTCCCGCGGCGCCCTGGACCCGTGCTGCGGCCAGGGGGGTTTACGATCTCCCCATGAGCGACCTGCTCTACCGGGCACAGCGTGTGCACCGGCAGCACTTCGACCCCAACGTTCTCCAGCTGAGCACGCTGTTGAGCATTAAGACCGGGGCATGTCCGGAGGACTGCGCGTACTGCCCGCAGAGCGCCCGCTACGCGCCGGGGCAAGCCGGCGAGCGTCTCATGAATCCGGATGACGTCGTCGCGGCGGCCCGTGAGGCCAAGGCCCAGGGCGCCACTCGCTTCTGTATGGGCGCGGCCTGGCGAAGCCCGCGACAGCGGGACCTGGAGCCGGTTCTCCGCATGGTCTCCGGCGTGAAGGCTGTGGGTCTGGAGACCTGCGCCACGCTCGGAATGCTGAGCGCTGAGCAGGCGGGACGGCTCAAGGGGGCGGGCCTCGACTTCTACAATCACAATCTCGACACTTCGCCCGAGTACTACGGGCGGATCATCACGACGCGAACGTACCGCGATCGGCTGGAGACGCTGGGACACGTGCGCAACGCCGGAATCCGCGTTTGCTGTGGCGGGATCGTCGGCATGGGCGAGGACGTGGCGGACCGCGTCGAGTTGCTGCTCCAGCTGGCCAACATGCCGGAACCGCCGGAGAGTGTGCCCATCAATCTTCTGGTCCAGGTCGAAGGCACGCCGCTCTACGGTACGCCAGCGATGGACCCGCTCGCCTTCGTACGCGTGGTGGCGCTGGCTCGCATCCTGATGCCGCGGTCGTGGATCCGGCTCTCCGCGGGCCGCGAACAGCTCTCCGACGAGATGCACGCGCTGTGCTTCCTCGCGGGTGCCAACTCGGTGTTCTACGGCGAGAAGCTTCTCACCACGGACAATTCGAGCACCCGCCGCGACCGTGAGCTGTTCGCCCGGCTGGGCCTCAGGCTGCAGGGGGAGGCTTTCCGGGAGCCCCCTGGCGAGCAGTGACCCGCAAGGCGAAGACCCGGTCCGCCCGGGGTCCGGATCTCCCGCCGCCCTTGGAAGATGCGCTACGCGCAGAGCTCGAACGCCGGCGGCGTTCACACCTGCTGCGGCGGCGCGAGATCCTCGAGGGTGCCCAGGGCGTCGAGCCGCTCATCGACGGGCGACGCTATCTGGCATTCTGCAGCAACGACTACCTCGGTCTCGCCAACGACCCGCGAATCATCGAGGCCATGCAACGCGGCGCCGCGCGTTACGGTGCCGGCAGTGGTGCCTCGCATCTGGTTACCGGGCACTCACGAGCCCACCACGCCCTGGAAGAGGAGCTGGCCGCGTTCGTGGGGCGCGAGCGGGCGCTGCTCTTCTCCACCGGTTATATGGCGAACCTCGGCGTCGCCAGTGCCTTGGTGGGGCGTGGCGATGGTGTGTTCCAGGACCGTCTCAATCACGCCTCACTCATCGATGCGGCGCTTCTGGCGCACGCGCACCTGCGGCGGTACGCCCACGGCGACGTCGCACAGCTCGAACGCGCATTGGAGCGTTCCACCGCCAAGCGTAAGTTGGTCCTCACAGACGGAGTGTTTAGCATGGACGGGGACATGGCGCCGCTGCCAGCGCTGGCCGTGGCGGCGCGCCGTGCAGGCGCGGTGCTGGCCGTGGACGATGCCCACGGGGTTGGGGTGGTGGGGGCGCGAGGCCGGGGCACCCTGGAGCACTACGGCTTGGGTCCGGCCGAGGTACCCGTGCTCGTGGGCACGCTGGGCAAGGCCTTCGGCACCTTCGGTGCCTTCGTGGCCGGCGGCCACACTCTGGTGGAAACGGTACTTCAGGCGGCGCGTACCTACGTCTACACCACGGCGCTGCCACCGTCCGTGGCGGAGGCAACCCGAACGGCGCTGCGCATCGTGTGCCAGGAGGGATGGCGCCGGGAGCACCTGCGGACCCTCGTGCGGCGCTTCCGCGACGGTGCGGCCCACCTAGGTTTGCCGCTGATGCCCTCCGAGAGCCCCATTCAGCCGCTGCTTTTGGGAGAGACCACCGCCGCCTTGCAGGCTGCGGATGCCCTACGCGTGCGGGGCATCTACATCACGGCCATGCGTCCCCCCACGGTGCCCCGCGGAACCGCGCGCCTGCGGATTGCCTTCTCCGCCGCGCACCAAAGCGTGCACGTGGACCGGTTGCTG
>JABAHQ010000910.1_pt3 | contig 13528 bp, 11 predicted proteins | sample 7062091 | NCBI WGS metagenome assembly JABAHQ01 (sample SAMN14534359, study PRJNA622989) | marine sediment metagenome | biome: marine biome [ENVO:00000428]; feature: marine pelagic biome [ENVO:01000023]; material: deep marine sediment [ENVO:00002113] | place: India: Gulf of Kutch | collected...
TAGTTAACGGATCCGTCAGGGGCACGAGCGAAATTTTATTTCCTTCTACTTTAACTTCGAAAAGTTCTGCTTGAAATCGTTCTCGTATCTCTTTCGGGATCACGACCCGTCCTCGCTCATCCATCTTCGTTTTTACTGTGTGCTTTGGCATGTTGATCCCATTAATATTATCATGGGATGGACTTTAAAATTTTTCCCATCCTCCTAGTAGGCTTCGAATGTGATAGGATCCATCCGCGGTTAGGCCCTCAATTGTTCCTTTATTTTTGCCAACCGCTCGGTGGGGGTGTCACAGTTTTCTAATAGTTTCTTCCATTTTTGGGCGTATTGGCTGTGGCTGTCCTCTCTCCTTCCCCACGGTGAGGACGGGTACTGTGTCATGTAGGTAACGAGCCCCTCATCCTATCTCCAACTCTTCCCATGCTTCTGAAAAGAGATGCTCATTCATTACCTGAGTGAATTGCCGTTTGCTCAAGCCTGTGTACGGTTCTTCTTTTTGAGGAGGATCGTTACTCTCTGCAATCCAGAACGGTCCTCATTTTGCCTTAACTGTCTTTTTACTTTGGGTTTGGATGGATATGCGTGTAAGTTCGGCGAGAAAGTCACTGGCATCGAGAATTTCAATGAGCACGGGCTTATGGTAGTTCGTGAAATGAATGATCATATTTTCAGCTTCTTCAGCATAGTCTATCGTTCCTTCAGCAAGGTGAACGGCCAAAATGTCTACTTCACGATCGTAGCTAATTTTCATATCGTTCCCCCCGAACTGGGTAAAACGTTATTACTAGTCGCTTTTTCTCTTTTTCTCTATAAATGACTCGTAATAAATGTTCTCCATCGAGGCGTTTTTGCGCTATAGATCGTCCTTTTCTTCACTTGGACACCGAATCAGGATTTCTTACAGTTTCCACCACGAACTCTTTTGTTACTGGAAACCCATGCTCTTTCAAGACGCTAAATTTATTCTTCGCATGTGCCGTAAATACAATTTTCATGCTTTTTTCACCACTGCATGGACGCTCTCTATTATTAGATGCTCTTTCCGCATCTTTAAAGGATCTACTCCCACTCGAAAAGCCTTTTTATGGCTTCTCTTTCCTCTATCATAAACGTAAGTGCGGCTGAAACATGTTTGAATAGGATTCCTCATTGAATGTAGACATGGGTTCCGAAAAGTCCAGGGTGCTCTATTCGAGGTCTTCAAGGAAGATGAAGGGGATGGAAAGAGGTTGTTCTTCCATTTCTTGTTTGATTTCCCGCTCTTTTTTCTTAAAGACAGCCGCCCCTTCTTTTAAACGTGTGAGAGCTATTACTCCTGCGTCTGCAAGGGAAATAGTCCGATGGCACTTTATTTTGCCCATTTCAACCGCCAGAGAGATGGATGTGCCGATGTGTCCCTTACTCTTTACCACTTTTCCGAGGGTCTTCGCAGCAAATGTCCTACCCCTCAATCTACAAAGGATGTAGTACACCTCGGTAAGAGTGGGAAACGGTATGTAGATTTCGTTCTTCGAGAGGAGGTCGCGAAGTTTTTCACCTAGGTCTGTTCCAAGGAAAAACTCCACCCACGCGCTTGTGTCAATCACTAACCGATCGTTCAAGCGATGTCACCCGCTCATACCCCTCTTTCCGAAGTTGTCGAACGAGTTTTCGAGTGTCTTCTACATCTTCCTCTGCCAAAATTCCGAATAAATCTTCGATCTCTTCTCGTTCTCCTTTCTTGTATTGCTTGATGAGGTATTTAATCGTTTCATTGAATGTCACGTTCTCTCCTTTCTTGACTTGCAGCTTCGCACTTATCTTCAGCAAGTCTTTTTTCGTCTCACGATCTACCCTTACTGTTGTCATCTTCTTATTTATACACTATAACTTTTTATAAATATTATACGATTTAGCCGTGTCTATCCCAAAGCCCCTAGAGCCCTCTAGTTTATTCCCAATGCTGAACCCAGAATCATAGAATCTTTGGGAAGGGAATGTGCGCGCCTCCCAGCAGCATACTTGATCTCCTTTAAGAGCCTGTGATCGGAATATAACCTTCGTCTAAACCTATAAAAGTAGTTTAAGAGGATTTAATGAACGAAATGGAAAACCACGATACTCAGAAAGTCGACTATATCATTCGGGAATTTCGTGACACGAAAGACGATGCCGAGCTACTTGCTGAATGCTACAATAGTTGGGACAATCCCGAGTCTTGGCCGGGAGGGTTTTACCATGGAGAAGAAGTCACTGCGGAGCGGATACTGGAACACATGGAAACGGATAACCCGCTCTCTAAACTGGTGGTAGAGGTTACTGAGGGAATCGTTGGCTACTGTGATGTGAAACCCCACTTTTATGAGGAGGATACGGTGTACGTTCAGTTGATAGGGGTCTCCCCTGAGTATCAAGGTTTGGGGATCGGGAAAAACTTATTGCTCCACGCCCTCGAGAAAGCAAGAAGATTCGACAAGAAGCGTATTACCCTGCATACCTGGGGTGGGAACCTGAAAGCTGTCCCACTGTACAAAAAAACGGGCTACTTTTGGGCCCCAGAATCCTCTGTGTACATGGAGAATTTCTTACCAGGCATTTTACGAGAGCCCCTATTTAGGAACTTCTTTAATGCGTTTGGTTGGTATGCTACCCTTGAGAGATCGCTTGATTTACGTCCTGATGGAGAACAATTGGAGGGTATGACGATTTATCGGTATTTTTTCAAGGGTAATGAGCGTAACTCGCTTAAGGTACTGATCGATCAAAAAGCAAAGGAAGTATGTGGGTTTGAACTTCATGAGGGTGGGCAGCGTCTTGGAGCAACGTGTAGGGTAAAACAGCATCGAGCGTATGTAGGTTACAGTCGAACGCCCGTTATTTGGACATTCAAAAATAAAACTAAACGGCCAGTACGTTTTACGCTCACCGTTGAGACGACAGACCATGTTGCATTAGAGAACTCCCCGAGAGCACTCTATACCCTCGATCCAGGAGAAGAACGAGTTGTTAAGGGACGCGCTAAGCTAAAAGAACATGTTCAATCGACGCCAAAACCCGAATCCCCACATGAACGGACAAAACCACTAATTACCTCGCATGTAAGCATCAATGGTGAAGAAATTGACCTCACGGTTGGGCTTGTGCCTATTGATCCGTTAGAAGTGCAGGTAGTCCCGATGGAGCGGTCGATTATTCCAGGAGAGCGCACGACCATCCCGATTCGCGTCTGGAATAAAACAGGGGAACATCTTACGGGCCTGCTTCGAATTTCTGACATTTCACATGTCAATTTTGAGTCTAAGTCTTTTCCAATAGATCTACAACCGAATGAACGACGAACGCTTGCGGTACATCTACAACTTGAGCATCGTGTACGGAGGAAGCAGAACCTTCAGCTCCACCTTCATTTTTACAAAATAGAAAACGGTACGTCTGTGAACGTATGCAAGCAAACGATTTTTATCCCCATTATTGACACTCCCGTAGGTAAAGGAAATGCGTGTAACGGGTACATTGTAGAAGGAAAGAAAGCGATTCTTGAGAATAGACCGAATAGGCTAGAATTTACCCTTGAACCACCGTACTTTTTACATGAGCTAATTGACAAACGTTCGAATGAACGTTTCCAGGTTGACAGTCTCGCTCCTGATCTTGGGTTGCCGTTTGAAGGGGAAACAGGAGAGCTCGCTCGAAAAAAGCAGCACCTCCGCCTCTTCCATAAAAAAGAATGTACTTCCCTTGTTTTTTCTTCTACTTCCCAAAAGAAGAAAGGTTTAGAGGTGAAGAGGGAGTTTACCCTCTGCCCTGACTCCAACTTCATTAAAGTAAACGTTAGCCTTATCAACCATTCGAATCAATCCCATGACTCCGTGGGATGGCGGTACTTCGGGGAGCCGTGGAGCCGATTCGCAGCAGAAGGGGTGCAGTATCTCCCCCTTACATGGGGAATCCTGCGGGTACAAAACGGTTTAGACTTTAGTCAGGAGGTGCATTTTCCTAGAAACGCGGAAAAATGGCGGGAATCTTGGACATGCTTTGAATTTTCTGACAACAAATTATTTGGCCTGCTTTGGGATCCTAAACATGTAGAAAAAGTTCGTGTGCGGACTTTAGACGTACCATCCCTTCAGTATGCATTCGAAACGATTGCACCTGGTGAAAAAGAAGAGGTAACGTTTTACCTCTTTCTTGGCAGGGGGACGTGGAGAGATTTCCGTACCTACTGGAAGCAAATCGTGCTCCACGATAGTTCTGTGCAAGTACCACCTGAACACCCAGAAGTCATTAATGAACTCTCACTTACAACAGAATCGTCCACCTTCGGCACCGAGCAGGCGTTCAATATCCAACCTATCGCTACCAGTGATACGCTCACGGTCGTGATTAGAAATAATACCCTCCGGGTGCTGAAGGGAGAATTAAGCGTCCAACTTCCAGAGGAGCTGTCCTTTCTTGACGGTCAGAGACGTTCGAAAGAACCGTTTGAGGAGCTTTCCCATGGATCCCCGCTTGAGCGATCCTTTCAGGTGCAAGCGAGTAAACACTCCACAGGGACTATAAAAAAAGGAAGGGTCACTTTACGCACTGAAAGCTCAACGTTCGATTTCTCAGTTCTCCTGGAAATCTTAGATGAAGAGGCCCCCATCCAAATCGGAAAAGAGTCTCTGCCATCGGGAAAAGAACACGTACAGATCAACAATGGTACGCTTTCCTTTACTGCCTCTAAAGATCATCAAGGGTCTCTCACGTCCTTAAAGGTACCCGCCCTCTCAAAGAAAAACTTCTTTCAAAGTTCTTGGCCGAATGTGAGGCCGCTCTCATGGTATAGTCATTGGTACGGTGGGGTGTCACCGATCATTGTTAATCCCCTAGGTTGGGGGAGAATCACTCGGCATGAAACGTTCGAAAGAGAGCTTGTAAAGCGAAGGAGGAAGCAAGGTGTAAAATACGTGTGTAACTTAGCATCGAGAGAGCAGTATGATGGCCTCCAACTCGCGATTGAATACGTAACCTTACCCCGGAGTAACATTTTAGAGGTTACTACCAGATTGGTGAATCCCACAAAAGGACACATTACGTTTCGAGGCGGGATAGAAGCCTTCCCCACCGTAGCAGAAAGCGTGAAAAATGATATGTACTTCAAGTACAACGAGAAACTCACTAAAAAAAGGTATTATTCCAATTTTCAAGTGAAAAAAGAGACAAGTAAGTGGGTTGTGTTCGCGGATGAACGATCACAATTGGGCATGCTAGTGATTGGTCCCAACAACAAAGAAATCCCTTTACACATTACCGATCAAGGTGCCTTAGCAAATAGTATCGAGACGGTATCCGAGATCATTATACCTCCACAAAACAAGAAAGAATACAGCCTTTTCTTCGTACTCTCGCCCAATTACGAACAATTGATCAAGTATTCTACTCTTCTCTAATCTTGTAATTAACTTAGAAGTAGGGCAGTTAGAATCTAACTGCGCTTTGGTAGAACCACGGTAAAGGTGCTCCCTTCTCCAAGGTTCGAATCGACGTGAATCTCTCCACCATGTGCCTGAACGATCTGCTTGCAGATGTTCAAACCGAGGCCTGTGCCACCGAACCGTCGGGTGTCTCGACTCCGTGCCTCGTCATGCACCCGGTAAAACGGCAGAAAGATCTTGGCTTGTTCTTCTTCTGGGATCCCAGGGCCGTCATCGCGCACGGAAACCTGAATGCGTTCCTCGTGGGCTGTTCCATGAATCCAAATGGTATCTTCCGTGTAATCGATAGCGTTTTCAACGAGGTTTCGAAGCACTTGCACGATACGATCCTCATCATAGACCGCTGTGAGCGGCTGTTCAATATGCTTAATGACCATGAGATCTTCTTCCTTGGTTGCGTTTGAAAACTTGACCAATGCCTTTTCGATGGTGTGAGCAAGCTGATGTTCCTGCATGTCTACAGTAATTTGTTTTGTTCGAAGTTTTGATATCTGTTGAAAGTCGTTTACCAAGCGGTTTAAACGATTCACGCTTTCAAGTGTCTGCTCGATTTTCCTCTCTTGTTCTTTAGACAACTCGCCGAAGTAAGCTCGTTGCAACATTTCAAGATTCGTCTTGATGGGGGTGAGCGGGGTGTTGATTTCGTGACCGGCCATCGCCAAGAATTGGTTGCGGAGTTCATCCAACCGTTGCAGCGATACCCGTTGCTTTTTCTCTTGAAGTTCCCTGAGGGCTACTCCCACATGCGCTGCAAGCGTTTCTAAGAGACGCACGTCTTCCTGATCAAACGCGTCTACCTCCTCCCTTTCAGCATTTAACACGCCAATGACCTCTCCACCTACCGTTATCGGGACTGCCAACTCTGCCTTGTTCTCAGGAGTAGCAGGAAAGTATGCAGTATGCTTAGTCACGTCTTTGGTAAGGATCGGTTTACCAGTGTTTGCAACCTTTTAGGTGATGCCTGGACCATCTAACGGTAGTTTTAGTATCTGTTCGGGAAGAGATGCATATCCTCTATGCGCTTTTACGTTGAGAGTGGTTTCTTGTTTCAGTTGTATAGCTGCACGTGTAAATCCAAGCGTTTTTCCCATGGCATCTAGCGTATACTCGAAGATCTTTTCCATGGTCGTTGCCCTGTTTAGTTTTTGCGCCCACGTATGGAGGGTTACAAGTTTTTCTTCGAGTTGTTTCCGCTCGGTGATGTCTCGAGCGACTCCGATGATTCCAATAAATCTACCATCCACTTCTAGGGGCTTAGTATTCACTTCTACGTAGCGAATTTCGCCGTTCTTTCGTTGGATCTCGATAGTATAAGGAGAAAGATCCGCTCCCTGTAGTCTCCTCTGAAACTGTTCCACCAATATCTCTTGGGTATGCTTGGGAAAAGGCGGTGCATCTCGAATGGAGGGCCCAATGAGTTCCTCCCTGTTGTACCCCGAAAGCTCGCAAGCTGCCTCATTTACTTCTCTAAAAACTTCCTTCCTGTCCACTAAGAAGGCCGCATCAGGGTTCGCGTCGAAGAGCTTTTTGAAGCGTTCCTCAGTCTTTTTAAGCTTCTCCTCCGCTCTCTTTCGCTCGGTAATGTTCAATGCAATTTCTACCGCTCCTTTTACTGTTTCCTCCTCATTTTTGATGGGATCGGCCCGTATTAACCATACTTTCCCCTCTGGTGTAGTCATTTCTCCCTTTTGGGGAGTTCCCGATGCTATTGCTTTCTCTACTGGACACTCGTCACAAGGCTCATCTCTATCAGCCCAGATCTCATAGCAAGCTTTTCCCACGAGCTCTCCAGGTTTTTTTCCAACTACTGCTCCTGCGGCTCTGTTCACTTTCAAAATTTTATGTTTCGTGTCCTGTATTGCAATTATTTCGGTAATATTTTCCATAAGTATTTCACTTAAACGTTCTGATTCTTTTAACGACTTCTTCACATTTTTTACCCTCTTCCTATAGACATATACAAAGATGAAAATTTAAAAGTAAGGGGGAGGTCATCGAGTTACGCCTTTCCTTTCCGAGGGGTTTCAAATCTTTAATGGTTATCCTCTTTCCACGCTTTTGACTGATTTCGTGTTCATAGCAGCCCCTTTAATCCGAGGGGATATCTTTTTGAATTACGGTTGTAGGTTAAGTTCAAGGTGGAAACGATTGGTCATTCTGGGAAGGTAACCATACGAAAAGCAAAAAAAGCTGACGTTGCCCAGTTAGTGGGTCTGGATCAAAAGAAGCAAGTCAAGGGATAGCCTCTGTGGTAGTAACGGTTCCGTGGCAGAGCCAGTAGTCAACTTCTTCGCCGTGAGAAGCGGGATAAGAGCCGGTGGCTCCGAAGAGGGGAGGTTCCATACCGTGGAACAGTTGCAAACCCTAAGAGACCAATAGGGAAGCCCCTTCCTTTAGGAAGGGGAGGATGTCACGAGTTTTTTTACGTTTCTAACTACTTGGGTTGCCGTTTGCAGTATTTCTCGTGTTTCTTCTTTCGTGAATAATTTGTCTGCAGCGAGACCTCTCGTTTCTACCCCATACATCGCTGGCTCTCTTTTTCGGGCGAGCTCTCTAGAGGTGTTTGCGAACTGTTCTATCTTCTGGCGAAACCAGGAGGGAAACGCGTCTTTCTTCTCTTTGAGGATGGGACTAACATCATGGAAGCGGGGGTGTTCAATATGCACCCAGTTGAGGGCTGCTTTTAATGCTAATTCGACGCTTTCTTGAGCTTGTCGCACTGCATACGCCATTTCTTCCTTATTGAATGCGTTTTCAGCGGTTTCTACTCGTAACTCTGCTTGCCGGATGAATCCTTGAGCAATCTCTTTAAACTTCAAGGTCGATCTCCGCAATTTCAAAATTTGGACCAAGTTCCCAAAACCATTGTTCGCCTATCTCTTTCCTCTCTACTCCATACGATTGCATTAGGTATTTCACGGTCACCATGAGCTGATGGAAAAAATCTTGGGGATCATAGAGGAGGATCCCTTCATGGCTAATGTCAAGGTAAAGTGGCAAGAGCCTTGCCGCCTCTTTTTTCGTTAGGGGATAAAAGCTCACATCCGTGAGGATGTCATGATGCCTCAAAAAGTCCCGCTCAGACTCAATCTCACGTACTGCGCCGTATAACGCATCAAGGCGTCGTCCCACACTTTTTTCCTTTCCCTCTCGCATCACAAGAAGGATATCAACGTCAGACGTGGTAGAGGCATCTCCTCGAGCGACAGAACCATAGAGGACGAAGGAAAGGAAGTCCTCTTTATACTCCCACCACAAATTCCTACAGGTCTTTATGAGGAGCGGGATGTACCTTTGCTGTTCAATCTGCTTCAGGTGTTGCATCTTCTCCAATGCAAAGAACGCATCATTTGGACGTACCAAACGATACAGTCGTTTCCGCCCGCGTCTCCCAAACACGGTCAGCCAGCCAGCCCGTTTTAAATGGCTTAGGATCGAGTAAACCCTCTTTTTCGGAGTAGAGAGGCATGCCTGTGCATCCTCGAACAAGAAAATGTTCTCTCCAAGCGCGGTGTATAGGGAAGTGTAGGCTTTTTGCAACCACTTCGCAAGGTACTTCATGTGTNNGGAGAATCATTGGCCTCTTAACGCTCCAACTCGACTCCTTGTAACAGCTTCTGAGCGTGTAACCATTGGACCCTGTTCGTGTACTGTTTTCTTGTATCCCTAAACTTACGTTGGATAGAAGCTCCTGTCCAATGAAGATTTTTCTTCTCGACGATGTTCCATAATTTTTTTCCGTTCCGGACAGTAGAAAAGCGTGACTCTTTTCATCTCTCCATTTAATACATGTACAGCATTAAATAGTTTCTTACCATCCTTATCGATGCCTTCGTTTGTAGATTCCTTTGATGTCTTCATAGTCAACACCATACGTACAATCTAGTACTTTCTTATATAAACTTTTATTGAAAAAGTATACATGATTTAAAACCCATGCTTTTTATCACTCCCCAAGTCGTGTTTCGGACGGTGAATTGTTCTCAATCAGGGAGAAAGTATCTACATCTCTCCTCCACCCTTAGAAGAATAGAAGTAGTCCCCTTGCACGTGAACAGAAGGAAAACATTACGAGTGCTCCTCCAAAGGTTGCACAAGAGGAGGAAGCACGGATAGAGGTGACGGTGAAGGATCAAGTCTCAGGTATCTTGTTTTCAAACATAGTTCTAGTGTCCTCAGGTTGCCCACAGGGGGATATGGACAAACGTTCAATACTTCTAAGGCAATAATTTCCTCCTATTTTGGAAACGTATGCGAAAATCACCGCTAAGTTGGCTTTCCCGTTTTATCTATCCCCCCTTCAGAATGAAACGTAAGAACGCGGGAACTCATCAACATTCACACATCTTGGTTCTCTCGCTCCTTCCTGATGGTAAACCACGCTAGGAGGGTAAAGCCTACCACACTGGTAAGTATGAGGCTGAACCCCCCGATCACTTTCCACCCAGTACACGTAAGCACGATGGAGGTTATGGGCTCCTCTGGTTGCTTAATCGCAAGTATTTCGATCATTTCCCCCCACATACAAAAACTATACCCAGGATACTGACGAGCGAGGAAGCTTACCGGTGTTCCTCGTTCTTGAAAGGCAGAAGGGAGGTTTACCACTTCATAGGCATTATATTGTTTCCCATTATCGCTAAAAATCGCCATACACCCTCCCCCAGTGGGTGTTCTTCCCACTGTTCCTGTGTCTTTTATAAGGTGCCACGTTCTTGGTTCCCAAAGGTGGGAGAGAACGACGCCAGAGAAAGTCAAGAAGAGCAAGAACAACCTGATAGCGCCTAACTTCGTATCTTGCATAGATTTCAAAGTCCTCCACTCTATTAAGTATCCCATGTAAAGAGAAAGGAAGAAAGAATAAAAAGATCCCCCTCCAATTCCCTAGATAAACTAGTCCTCTGAACTGTTAAGAGTTCCACACTACTAGAACATTCGAATCCTCCAAGGTAGTACTAGTCCTTTCGTGTGTAACCAACTTGTTCCAAGGCATCTCTACGTTTTATTTCCTTTTTGATTTAAATAACCCTCTACTACTGGTCTTCTCTGGGGGTTGATGCTGTGATGAAAGTATGGTGAAACATACCTGAACACGAAGACGGTAGGTTAACTCGTATAGATCATATGAGGATGGCTGTTTGGAGAGAACTTCACTTAGACTAGATGCTGGTGAATCGATAACATACGATTCTCAATGGGATGGCACCAGCCAACTTGGAAGCCTCCTCGCGGCGAGATAGCAGAAACACGAAAACGGAGACGATCACCAATTAGTGCGAAGGGTACGAATGATTTCCGTTTTCTTTGACCTTTTGTTTTTTATAGGAACTTTTTGTGGTAAATGAGACCGTAAAAGATAAAAAGCAGGAAAGGGGGTTACATAAGGCAAAGCGGTATGATCATGCGACGATGGAAGCGAATCAGACAAGATAGTTCACGTGGTTGGTTCGCGTTCCTCTGCCTTCTCGCTCTCATTTCCATCTATGTTCAACCCCCCGTGTTTCCTGCGATACGACAACAACGTGAAACCGGGAATGTGACTGTACCATCGGTTTCCCTCTACCACCGTACAGAGAGCTGGGATAAACCCAACCACGAGACCCTTCGTCACAGAAACAACACGCACTATAACATTCAACCCAAACTACAGGCACACCACATCGCATCCGCCTATAATAACTTGCCCCTTCCCCATCGATCCCAAACTACTCCGCCTAACGATCTCGTCATAACAAAACCCTCCCCCCTCTCTAACGAGGTCTCCATATCCGCTCCCACGGAGGTTCTCTGGGTAGAGGCAGGGGCAAATGGTAATGGTTCCCGGAGTAATCCCGCTGGGGACATCACTTACCTCCTGACCAATAAGGTCTCCGCCAACGACGTCATCCATGTCAAACCAGGCACCTACAACACCACGATAGGCGAGACCTTCCCCCTCAACCTCACTCATCATTCGAACATCACCCTTACGTCCACTGAAGGTGCTTCGGTTACCATCATCAACGACACGGGAACAACCACGGGTATCCAGGTGACCGCCAGCAACATTACGATCAACGGCTTCACCATTAAAAACTGTGGAGACAAGTGGGATGAGGCGGCGGTATATCTTCACGGTGCAAACGATACCACGATCAAGAACAATACCATTACCGATAATGAGGAGGGCATTTACCTGGAGGATTCGAGCGGAAACACTATCGTTGACAACACCCTCACCAACAACACAGGAAAGGGCATTTACCTGGAGGATTCGAGCGGGAGCATCATCACGAATAATATCCTCACCAACAACGAGGTTGGAATTGGACTGGTTGCTTCGAGCGGGTGGGTGATCACGAATAATCGCATCAGCCACAACACGGAGGATGGCATTTCCTTGCGGGAGTCGAATGAGAACACGGTCACGAATAATCGCATCACCTACGATGACTGGGCGGGTATAGAGATAAAGGTTTCACGCGGGAACACGATCTATGGGAATGTGATGGTGCATTGTGGCATCATGCTTATTGGGAGGGGTAGAACCACGTTTACCACGCAGTTGATCGCCGAGAATAACACGGTGAATGGGAAGCCAGTCTATTACTATACGAACCAAGACATGGAGGGAATATCGGTTCCGTCGGACGCGGGGCAGGTCATCCTCGGCAATGTGACAGGCCTAACCATTGAAGGCGTCAACGTAAGTGGGGGATCCGTCGGCATTTTCCTCGGCTACTCGTCCCACATCACTATCGCGAATAGCATCATCACTGACAACACCAAGGAGGGCATTTACCTGACTTTTTCAAGTGGAAACACGATCGTGAATAACCACATCTCCGATAACATGGATGGCATTCGACTGCGGTATTCGAGTAATACCACGATCACTGACAACCTCATCACCAATAACGACGAGGATGGCATTTCCTTGCAGGAATCGAGCAGCAATACCACCATCGTGGATAATACCATTACCAACAACGGCAAGGATGGTATCCGTGTTAATTTCTTTTCCCCCCTCTTATCCCTAGCACCGCACAATACGACTCTCAATCTCTGTCCTAGAGTGTATATCCCCCCTTCGAAAAACAACACGATCGCGAATAATACCCTAACTGACAACTCCTATGCTGGCATTGACCTGTATCATTCGAGCGGGAACACGATCCAGAGTAACCGGATCACTAACTGTACCTCTGGTATGTACCTGAAGGGGGCGAGTGAGACCCTAATCGGGGACAACACCATCACGCACAATACTGATGCTGGCATTTTTCTATATATTTCAAGCAACATGACCATCACGGGCAACACCATCGCTAACAATAGGAAAGGCATACTCCTTAAAAGCCATAGTACGAGCAACCTTGTGTATCGCAATAATTTCATCGAAAACGTCGTGCATGCAAATGATACACACGGGGGGAACGCGTTCAACAAGTCGACCATCGGTAATTACTGGGAGGACTACAATGGTACCGATGCCAATGGTGACGGGATCGGCGACACGCCCTACGAGATTCCTGGTGGCGCGGGAAGCAAAGATTACCATCCTGCGATGACGCCGTTTGCTCTCTCTCCTTCCCCAACATCGTGGTGGCAGTACGTGCTACGTTTTTTCATCCCTATCGTGATGCTTGCGGTTGGTTCTGTCTTTGGGCTTCTCCTTGTACGTTACTTGGGTGATCCATTTCGCCCCCACTCTTTCATGCGCTACACACGGTTGAAGACTGTGATTATGACTGTAACAGCCTTCCTTCAGCGTGTTCTAAAGAATCAAGACCAGAAGATACCAAGTATACAGAGCGCGGTAGAGACGACCGTTGACGAGCTGGGTACACGCCTTGAAGGTACGTTGCGAGAAGAGGACAAACCTGATCTCATCAACCTTGTGCGAGAAGCTTTCTACCTCCTTGGGAACCGGTTTGGCCTCACGTGGAAGGATGCGTGGACGGTTGGCGAGTACATGTCCGCCCTGATCGAACGGGCCGGCCCCGCTTACACGAGCCTCCTGGGAGAGGGATACAATCACTATGAGAAGATCCTCTATGCCGAACGGGCGGAGTGGCGGGAGGCGCTCCAGG
>JABAHQ010001965.1_pt2 | contig 13522 bp, 9 predicted proteins | sample 7062091 | NCBI WGS metagenome assembly JABAHQ01 (sample SAMN14534359, study PRJNA622989) | marine sediment metagenome | biome: marine biome [ENVO:00000428]; feature: marine pelagic biome [ENVO:01000023]; material: deep marine sediment [ENVO:00002113] | place: India: Gulf of Kutch | collected...
AGGCCGAGCGGATCTCGCCGTTCAGCAGCGGCTCGAGCCAGCGCTGGCGCTGCTCGGGCGTGGCGAACAGGTGCAGCAGCTCCATGTTGCCGGTGTCCGGCGCGTTGCAGTTGAAGACTTCGGACGCCCAGAGCACGCGGCCCATGATCTCCGCCAGCGGCGCGTATTCCAGGTTGCTCAGCCCGGTGCCCGGCTCGTCTTCGCCAAGCGCTGGCAGGAACAGGTTCCACAGTCCCTCCTCCCGCGCCAGCGCCTTCAGGTCCTCCATGAACGACACGGGGTACTGGCCGGCAGCGACTTCCGCGTGCCAGGCGCCGATGCGCGGCACGATGTGGTCGTCCATGAAGGCCTGCAGCTGCTGCCGCAGGGCCTCCACACGCGGGCTGTAGGCGAAGTTCATGGCAGACCTCTGCTGACTGGAATGGATGCAGCCACCTTAGTCGCCGATACGGCGAACGCAACGAGACTGCAGCCACTGAATCGGCCCCGATAAGCACCACGAAAAGCGCCGGCAAACTTGACCGGAATCATCACCCCGCGCGGCGGACCTGCTAAGGCGCCGGACGGATGAAGGCGGCGTCGACTACCAGTGCAGGTAGAACATGCCCTTGGCCAGCAGCACGATGCCGATCATCTGCAGGAAGATGGCCCAGTGCAGCGTCCGGTAGCGCGCCGGCGTCATCCGCCCCTTGCGCAGCAGCACGGCCACCAGGCCGAAGGTGAGGAACACGCCGACCGCCAGCACGATCTTCAGCGTCAGTTGTGTGGCGAAGCTGCTGGCGAACGGATTGGCCAGTGCCTGACGGTGATACCAGGCCAGGCCGATACCGGCGCCGTAGACGAACAGGACCACCCAGTGCAGCACCACCCGCGAGCGCGCACCTACGGCGCGCTCCACCAGCGGCATGGTCTGCTCGCCGATCTGCTGACGGATACGGCCGAGGATCATCACCTCGAAGAACAGCGTGCCGATGAAAAAGATCGCGGCCAGCAGATGCACCACATGCAGAACGGAATAACTCATCAGTGCCTCCTCGATGACGGTCAGCCGCGATCATCCCCCATCCGACGGCCGGCGGACCAGCCGCCGTGCATCAGCGGGTCGACGCGGTGACCCGCGCGCCATCGCGCTCGATGTGCTGGCCCTGCAGAAAGCGGTCATCCGAAGTGCGGATGCGGGCGATGCTGCCATCCTCGCGCTTGACCACATACAGCGTCTGCTCCAGCCCGGCGGCCTGCTGCGTGCCCTGCCCCATCAGATAACCGACCCCGCCACCGATCAGCGCCCCGATCGGGCCGCCCGCTGCGGCCCCGATCATGAAGCCGCTGAGCCCACCGAAGCCGCCACCGACGGCGCGGTCCTTGTGCACTTCCAGAATCTCGTCCGCACTGGCCAGTCCGCTTGCCAGGATTGCCGCTGCCGCCACCAGAACCTTTGCGCTTTTCATGTAATGCTCCTGTCGTAATTGATTTGCCGCCAAGGCTTCACTTCAGGAAGCGTGCCGCTTTTTAGTCCTTTGAAATCATAAAGATACGTATTAAATGGTTATAGAAACCCAATCGCATAGGGTTTGATTGACCCTTTCACCAGTAAAATAAACCACACATCAGCGAACGAGCGGTCTAGGCTGGATTACCGATAACGAGGAGGTCTGGTGATGATTCAGTGCAAACGCGCCTATGCACCCGCCAAGGCCACGGACGGCCGCCGGATACTGGTCGACCGGCTATGGCCGCGGGGCTGCGATCGTCAAGGATTGGCGCTGGAAGCCTGGCTGGCGGATCTGGCGCCATCGACCGAGCTGCGCAGGGCGTTCAAGAACGGCACGCTGAACTTCGCCGAGTTCCGCCGGCGCTACCGCAGCGAGCTGGCGGCGCATCCGGAGCACTGGTGGCCACTGCTGGAGATGGCCGAAGGGGGCACCCTGACGCTGGTCTACGCGGCTCGGGATGAGCACGAGAACAACGCACGGGTACTGGCCGAATGGCTGGAGCAGGAGGGTGAGCGGCTGAACCGCCCGAGCTCGCCGGCCTGCATGGCCGGCGAGTTCGATCGCGGCCTCAGCGGCGACGATTGACCGTCATCGCGGCGCGAATCAGGTCCGCACCGATTTCGGCCTCGTAGGTTTTCCATACCGGCAGCATCTGCTCGCGCCAGGCCTGGCGTTCTTCCGGCGTGAGGGTGATCAGCTGGCTGCTGCCGCTGGCCAGGATGCGATCGCGGTCGCGCCGATTGACTGCCGCGGCCTCGCGATTCACCGCCTGGGTGACCTCGAGAATGATGCCCTCCAGCTCCGAACGCACGGCGAACGGCATGCTCAGCCAGAATTCGTTGTTGGTGATCAGCATGTAGTCGAGCACACCGTGGTTGGTTTCGGTGATGTACGGCTGAACGCTGTGCATGTTCTGGCTGAGGATGTTCGACCAGGGGTTCTCGGCCCCCTGCACCACGCCGCCCTTGAGCGACTCGTAGACCTTGGCGAACGGCAGCACCACCGACTTGGCACCGACCGCCGCGAACTGCGCCTCGAGCACCGGCGAGGGCTGGATACGGAAGGCCAGACCCGCCGCATCGCTCGGCTTGCGCAGCGGCGCCGTGGCCGAGAGCTGCTTCAGGCCGTTGTTCCAGTAGGCCAGGCCGTAGACGCCGTGATCGGCCATGGAGCGCAGCAGCTGGCGCGCGGCCTCGCGCTTCTGGAAACGCTGCAGCGCCTCGGCGTCATCGAACAGGAACGGCAGATCGAACACTTGCAGTTTCTTGGTGTAGGGCGCGAACTTCGACATCGACGGCGCCAGCAGCTGCACCTTGTTGTCGAACAGCGCCTGCATCTCGTCGGCGTCGCCCACCAGCGTCGAGTTCGGATAGACCTCGACCTTCACCTTGCCGGCCATACGCTCCTCGACCAGCTGCTTGAGCAACAGCGCCCCCTTGCCCTTGGGGGTGTCGTCCGCCACCACGTGGGCGAACTTGATGACGATCGGCCCGCCTTCGGCAGCCATCACGGGAGCACTCAACCAATACAGGGCTGCGACCAGCGCAGCGACACAAGACTTGTACATCCAACCCCCAATGGGAAAAGCCCGAAGGCGCCTCGTGAGCACCGTCCGAGTGGTTAGTCGATATGGATTGAAAAGGCCCGCTGACGCGCAACGCCAAGGGTCTTTTGCTGAGGTGGCCCGATCGACACGCGTGCCGCGGTCGTCGCTGGCCTTTCTTGGAATGCCGCTGCGGTGAATGCGGCGCGAGAGCCATCCGCAGCTATACGAAAGTCTTAGGGAACGCCGCAGATGGCACAAGGCCAGAAAGTGCGACCAGCTCTCAAAATGGCGTTTTGCTGGCGCATGAAAGCCCGGCGACGAGCCTGATCAGGCTCATCGCAGCGCTCTGGGCTGGGCGGCTCCGGCCGGTGAACCGGAGCCGTGGAGCTCAGCGGCGGTTGACGGTCAGCGCGGCGCGCATGATGTCCGCGCCGATCTGGCTTTCGAACGACTTCCACACCGGCTGCATCTTCGTGCGCCAGGCCTGGCGCTGTTCCGGCGTCAGGGTGACCAGCGTGGCACTGCCGCTGGCGATCAGCTGTTCGCGTTCGCGCTGGTTGATCGCCGCCGCCTCGGCGTTCACCGTCTGGGTGACTTCAAGAACGATGTTCTCCAGCTCCGAGCGCAGCGCGAAGGGAATGCTGGTCCAGAACTCGGAGTTGGCCACCAGCATGTAGTTGAGCACCCCGTGATTGGTCTCGGTAACGTAGCTCGGCTTGCCGGCGGCGCTCTGCCCGCGCAGGTTCGACCAGGGCCCTTCGGTTCCCTGCACCGTGCCGCTCTGCATGGCCTTGGACACCTCGGAGAACGGCAGGCGCACGGCCTTGGCGTCGACCGCGGCGAACTGCGCCTCGAGCACTGGCGAGGGCTGGATACGGAAGGCCAGACCCGCNNGGCCGTTGTTCCAGTAGGCCAGGCCGTAGATGCCGCGCCCGGCCATCGAACGCAGCAGCTCACGGCTGGCCTCGCGCTTCTGGAAGCGCGCAACCGCGGCGTCGTCATCGAACAGGAAGGGCAGGTCGAATACCTCCAGCTTCGGCGAATACTCGATGAGCTTTGAGAGCGATGGCGCCAGCATCTGCACCTTGTTGTCCAGCAGCGCCTGCATTTCGTCGGCATCGCCGACCAGCGTCGAGTTCGGGTACACCTCGACATCCACCTGACCGGCCAGGCGCTGGCGCACCAGCTTCTGGAAAAGCAGTGCGCCCTTGCCCTTGGGCGTGTCGTCCGCCACCACATGGGCAAACTTGATGACGATGGGCTCGGCGGCTTTCGCGGCCATTGGCGAAAGCATGAGCAACAGCGCCGCACAGGGCGCAACAACTAGAGACTTGAACACGATCTACCCCCACGGGAAATAAGCCCGACGCGGCGCCTCGTGAGCACCGTTCGAGTGGTGTTTGCANNGGCGCCGGGTGTGGCGAGGCTGGGGTACAGCGAGGGGACCAGTGCACCGCGAGCGGAGCCGCAGGCTGGTCTTTATTGGAATGGCGGTGACCGATCGGTACGGGTTGGACCCGACGGTCACCGAGCCGCGCAGTTTTGGCCATCGACGGCTCTGGCACAAGGGTTGAAGCTCCAACCAGCTCTCAAAACCACACATTGCATCCATCGGCCGGACCGAACTTTCTCGTCACGCCCCCTTCTACTGGCAACCACCCGCCACCGGCCAACGCCATGCCCCCCGAGCAAGCGAACCCGCAAACCGCCGTGACCGACTGCCTGATCGTCGGCGGCGGTCCCGCCGGCCTCACCGCCGCGCTGTACCTGGCGCGCTTCCGACGCAGCTGTCTGGTGGTCGATGCCGGCAGCAGCCGCGCCGCGTGGATACCGCGGTCGCGCAACTACCCGGGCTTTCCTCCGGGCATCAGCGGCAACGACCTGCTGGCCAGGCTGCGCGAACAGGCCGCAGGCTACGGCGCACACCTGGAGCACGGCCAGGTCGAGCACATCGAGCCGCATGTCGAGGGCTTCAGCGTGCGCTACGGCGAGCGCAGCTGCATCACCCGGCGGATCATCCTCGCCACCGGTATCGAGGACCGGCTGCCGGACATGCCCGACATCGAGCCGGCCATTCACGCCGGCAAGGTGCGGCTGTGCGCGATCTGCGATGGCTATGAGGTCGACGGCGACAACGTTGCGGTCTACGGCGAAGCGGAAAGCGCTATCACCCACGCGGTGTTCCTGCGCACCTTCACCGACCGGGTCACCGTCGTGGTGCACGGCGACCAGGCGGCATGCGAACAGGCCATCGCCCTGGCCGAGCACTACGCCATCCGCGTGATCGGCGACCGGGTCGAATCCATGCAGCCCTGCGAGAACGGCATCGACCTGCTGACCTGCCGTGGCGACCGGCACAATTTCGACATCATCTACCCCAGCCTGGGCGCACGCTTTCGCTCGGAGCTGGCGCTGCAGCTGGGTCTGGACTGCGACGAATGCGGCGGTGTGAAGGTGGACCAGCACCTGCAGACCTCGCTGCGCGGCCTCTATGCCATCGGTGACGTGACCCTGGGCCTGAAGCAGATCAGCGTCGCCATCGGCCAGGCCGCGCAGGCCGCGACCGCGGTGCACAACAGCCTGGAGGCCAACCCCTGGGGCGGCTCGCGCCAGGCCGCGGACCAGCCCGGCGCCGCGACCGCCCGGAACGACAACGAAAGCCTTCCCGATCAACCTTGACGGGCGGCCGAGGGTCTAGGCTTATACAAGCCTCGCCTGGAGCCTCCCAATGTCCCTCAGTGTCTTCGACCTGTTCAAGATCGGTATCGGCCCGTCCAGCTCGCACACGGTGGGCCCGATGCGCGCCGCCCTGCGCTTTGCCGAAGGCCTGCGCCGTGACGAGCAGCTGGCAGCGACCCGCGCCATCAAGGTCGAGCTGTACGGCTCGCTCGGCGCTACCGGCAAGGGCCACGGCAGCGACAAGGCCGTGCTGCTCGGGCTGGAGGGCGAACATCCCGAATCGGTGGATACCGACAGCATCCCGGCGCGCCTGGCGACGATCCGCGAGCGTGGCGAACTGCGCCTGCTCGGCGAGCACCCGATCCCGTTCGACAGCCGGGCGCAGCTGGCCTTCATCCGCCGGCCGCTGCCCTTCCACCCCAACGGCCTGATCTTCCGCGCCTTCGACGCCGCCGGCCTGCAGCTCTGTAGCCGCGAGTACTACTCGGTGGGAGGCGGATTCGTGGTCGACGAGCAGGCCGCCGGCAGCGATCGCATCGTCGAGGACGCCACCGCACTGGCCTACCCCTTTCGCAGCGCTGCCGAGCTGCTCGATCACTGCGCTGCCCATGGGCTGTCCATCAGCCAGCTGATGCTCGCCAACGAGGCCGCCTGGCGGCCGGAAGCAGAGACCCGCAGTGGCCTGCTGCGCATCTGGCAGGTCATGCAGGACTGCGTCGAGGCCGGCTGCCGTACCGAAGGCGTGATGCCCGGCGGCCTCAAGGTGCGTCGCCGCGCGGCGGGCCTGTATCGCCAGCTCAGCGAACACCCCGAGGCCAACCTGCGCGATGCGCTCAACGTGCTCGACTGGGTCGATCTCTATGCGCTGGCGGTCAACGAGGAGAACGCCGCCGGCGGGCGCGTGGTCACCGCGCCCACCAATGGCGCGGCGGGCATCATCCCGGCGGTGCTGCACTACTACATGCGCTTCGTCCCGGGTGCGGACGAGGACGGCGTGGTGCGCTTCCTGCTCACCGCCGCCGCCATCGGCATCCTCTACAAGGAGAACGCCTCGATCTCCGGCGCCGAGGTGGGCTGCCAGGGCGAGGTCGGCGTGGCCTGCTCGATGGCGGCCGGCGCGCTGTGCGAAGTGCTCGGCGGCACGCCGCAACAGGTCGAGAACGCCGCCGAGATCGGCATGGAGCACAACCTCGGCCTGACCTGCGACCCGGTCGGCGGGCTGGTGCAGGTGCCCTGCATCGAGCGCAACGCCATGGGCGCGGTGAAGGCGATCAACGCCGCGCGCATGGCCCTGCGCGGCGACGGCCAGCACTTCGTCTCGCTGGACAAGGTGATCCGCACCATGCGCGAGACCGGCGCCGACATGAAGACCAAGTACAAGGAAACCGCCCGCGGCGGTCTGGCGGTGAACATCATCGAGTGCTGAGGACATGGGCCGCGCCACGCGAGCCGGCCGCACAGTAATCGCGTGCGCAAAGCCGTATCATCCGTTCGGCAGCACTGCTCGGCAGCGATGGACTCCCTGCTTCGTTCTGCTGTCTGCCCTTTAATGCCCGGAAGTCCCAATGCACCCGAGGATTCGATGAGTACCAGCCCTGAGCCGTCCGTGCCGAAGAACAGCAACCTGACCCGCAGCACGCTGCAGTTTCCCGTGGTCGGTATCGGCGCCTCGGCGGGCGGCCTCAAGGCGCTTATCACGCTGTTCGAAAGCATGCCGGCCGATTGCGGCATGGCCTTCGTGGTGATCATGCACCTCTCGCCCAAACACGAGAGCAAGGCCGACCAGATCCTGCAGAAGGCGACCCGCATGCCGGTGCTGCAGGTCACCCAGCCGACACCCATCGAGCGTAACCACATCTACGTGATTCCCCCGGCGCTGGACCTGTCGATGAACGACGGCTACCTGCGCCTGACCGAGCCGCAGCGCGAGCGCGGCGTGCAGGTGGCCATCGACCTGTTCTTCCGCACGCTGGCCGACACCCACCACACCCACGCCATCGGCATCGTGCTTTCCGGCAGCGGTGCCGACGGTTCGGTGGGGCTGTCGCGCATCAAGGAACAGGGCGGCATCACCCTGGCGCAGGAACCCGGCGATGCGGAGTTCGAGTCGATGCCGCGCAGCGCCATCGAAACCGGCATGGTCGACATCGTTCTGCCGGTGGCCGACATCGCGCAGAAGCTGGTCGAACTGCGCCGCAACATGCAGACGCTGCTCGAGCAGTTCCGCCCGGTGCCGGCGCCCGAGGACGGCGAGCACCCCGCGGTCGAGCCGGGCGAGATGGACTACATCCAGGCGCAACCCCAGACCAAGCCCAACGAGCTGGCGCTGCGCGAGATCCTCGCCGCGCTGCGCACCCGCACCGGCCACGATTTCCGCCATTACAAGCTGGCCACGGTGCTGCGCCGCATCGAACGGCGCATGCAGGTCAATGCCCTGCCCGACATGCCCAGCTATGCCCGGTACCTGCAGGGCAACCCGGAGGAAACCCCGGCACTGCTGGCCGACATGCTGATCGGCGTGACCAACTTCTTCCGCGACCGCGAGGCTTTCGAGGCGCTGGAACGCGACATCATCCCCGTGCTGTTCGAGCAGAAGCTCGCCACCGATGACCGCGCTCTGCGGGTCTGGGCCGCGGCCTGCTCCACCGGCGAGGAGGCCTATTCGCTGGCCATGCTGCTCACCGACCAGGCCGCCCACAGCGGGGTCGACATCCAGACCCAGCTGTTCGCCACCGACATCGACGATCGCGCCCTGGAAACCGCGCGCGCCGGCGTCTACCCCGAGGCCATCGTCACCGACGTCACCCCGGCCCGACTGCGCCAGTACTTCGTCAAGGATCAGAACCAGCTGCGCCTGCAGAAGGAGCTGCGCGAGCGAATCCTCTTCGCCCGTCACAACATCCTGCGCGACCCGCCATTCTCGCGGCTCGACCTGATCTCCTGCCGCAACCTGATGATCTACCTGGACCGCGACATCCAGATCGAAGTGCTGCGCATGTTCCACTTCGCCCTCAACCCCGGTGGCTACCTGTTTCTCGGCAGCTCCGAAACCGCCGACGTCTGCAGCCAGCTGTTCACCGCGGTGGACAAGAAGAACCGCATCTACCGCGCCAAGGAAGTGGGCTCCTCGCTGCGCCGCGCGCCCCTCGGCCCGGTGCACGGCTTCACCCTCAGCACGCCGCCGCGCCCGCCGTTCAGCGAGCCGCACCGGCGCCACCGCAAGTTCTCCTTCGCCGACGTGCACCAGCGCGCGCTCGAGCAGTACGCGCCGCCCAGCGTCATCGTCAACCAGGAGGAGGAGATCGTGCACATGTCCGACCGCGCCGGGAACTTCCTGCGCTATGTCGGTGGCGAGCCCTCATTGAACCTGACCACCCTGGTGCATCCCCAGTTGCGCCTCGAACTGCGCACCGCGCTGTACCAGGCCGCCCACACCGGCAAGAGCGTGGAGGCACGGCGCGTGCGTCTGGAACGCGACGGCCGCAGCTACTACGTGAACATGGTGGTGCGCCCGTTCCGCGACAACGAGGCAGGCAGCGACTACATGCTGGTGCTGTTCGACGAAGTGGAAGCCTGCATGGACAGCAGCACGCTGGAGGATCCGGACACCAAGGACAGCGTGCTGACCCAGCTCGAGGCGGAACTGCAGCACACCAAGGAGCGCCTGCAGATCACTATGGAGCACTCGGAAACCTCCACCGAGGAACTGCGCGCCTCCAACGAGGAGCTGCAGGCGATCAACGAGGAATTGCGCTCGGCCACCGAGGAGCTGGAAACCAGCAAGGAAGAGCTGCAGTCGATCAACGAAGAGCTCACCACCGTCAACTACGAGCTCAAGAGCAAGGTCGACGAGACCAGCAAGATCAACGACGACCTGCAGAACCTGATCTCCTCCACCGACATCGCCACGGTCTTCGTCGACCGCAAGATGCGCATCAAGTGGTTCACCCCGCGTGCCAGGGACATCTTCAACGTGATCGGCAACGATGCCGGCCGCTCGCTGTTCGACATCACCCATCGGCTGGACTACCCGCTGCTGGCCAAGGACGCCGCCGAAGCCTTCGAAGAGCTGCACCTGGTCGAGCGCGAGGTGCGCGACCGCGAGGGCCAGCACTGGTACCTGGCGCGCTTCCTGCCCTATCGCACGCTGGACGACCGCATCGAAGGCGCCGTGCTGACCTTCATCGACATCACCGACCGCCGCCGGGCCGAGGAAGAGCTACGCGCCGGCGAAGCCCACCTCAAGCTGCTGGCGCAGAGCACCAAGGGCTACGCCATCATCACCCTGGACTGTGACGGCCTGATCACCACCTGGAACTGCGGTGCCGAGCTGATCCTGGGTTACCGCGAAACCGAAGTGCTCGGCCAGACGGTGGACATCATCTACACCGAGCAGGATCGCCAGGCCGGTGTTCCGGAAGCCGAACGCCAGCGCGCACTGCAACATGGGCAGGCCACGGACGAGCGCTGGCACGCCCGCCGCGATGGCAGTCGGTGCTTCCTCAGCGGCCTGCTCAATCCACTGGTGGATGGTACGGGCAAGGTCATCGGCTTCGCCAAGATCGCCCGCGACCTCACCGAGGAACGCCAGCGCAGCTCCGAACAGCAGAACGAACTGGAGAGTGTGCAGGCGGCCAACCTGCAGAAGGACCAGTTCTTCGCCGTACTCTCCCACGAGCTGAAGCACCCGTTGAACCTCATCCAGCTCAACACCGACCTGGTCGCCCGCTCTCAGGCGGTGAAGAACAACCCGAGCCTGCACAAGGCGACGCAGTCGATCCAGAACGCGGTGCGCAGCCAGTCGCGGATCATCGACGACCTGATGGATGTCTCGCGTATCCGCACCGGCAAGCTCAAGCTGCACTTCGCCACGCTGCGCTATCAGGACGTGCTGCGCGGCATCGAAGCGGTGTTCGCGCCGCTGGCACAGAGCGAGAACATCAGCTTCGAGAGCTTCAAGCCGGACGCCCCCATCTACATCCAGGCCGACCCGACGCGCCTCGACCAGATCATCTGGAACCTACTGAACAACGCCTGGAAGTTCTCCAAGGGTGGCGAACGCATCTGCATGCAACTCGAGCGCGAGGGCGACCAGGCCCGGCTCGACGTCATCGACACCGGCGAAGGCATCAGCGCCGACTTTCTGCCCAAGGTCTTCGATATGTTCGGCCAAGCCGAGATGCAGCATGCGCAGCGTGCCAAGCACGGGCTGGGCATCGGCCTGGCGCTGGTCAAGCAGCTGGTCGAGGCGCACAACGGGCGCATCGAGGCCTATTCGGAAGGCATCGGCCGCGGCGCGCGCTTCAGCGTCTGGCTGCCGGTGCATCTGCAGACCGAACTCGAACTCAGCGACCTGGCCAATGCCGATGACGCCGGTGGGCTCAGGGGCATCCGCATCCTGCTGGTGGACGACTCGCCGGACATCCTCGAAACCATGTGCGAGCTGCTGCAAAGCGAGGGCGCCGAGGTCACCACTGCCGACGGCGGTGCGCGGGCCATCGAGCTGGCCGAGCAGACGCCGTTCGATGTGATCGTCTCCGACATCGGCATGCCGGAGATCGACGGCCACAAGATGATGGCCATCATCCGCCAGCAGGGCGCCAATCGGGACACCCCGAGCATCGCCCTGACCGGCTACGGCACCTTGCGCGACGTGGAAAAGGCCATGGCCGCGGGCTTCACCCTGCACCTGCGCAAACCCATCGACCTGCAGGCGCTGATCGACGCGGTGAGCCAGGCGGTGCACTGACTGCCACGCTCGGTAGCAGGTTGATGGCTCGCGGACGTTCATGCTCCCGCCGAGCATGAAGCGCTCTGCGCGGCCGCCAGCAGGCCTCAGCCGTCGGCCCTGCCCACGCCATGCTCGCGCAGCTTGTTGGCGATGGTGGTATGCGACACGCCAAGGCGCTTGCCCAGCTGACGGCTGCTCGGAAACTGCTTGTACAGCCCCTCCAGCACGGCCTTCTCGAAGCGCCCGACGATGCTGGCCAGGTCGCCCTCCAGCGAAAAATCACCCAGTGGCTGCGCCGCGCCGTAGCCCGGCAGCCGGATGTGCTCGGGCTTGATGATGCCGCCCTCGCACAGCGAAACCGCCTGGAACAGGGTGTTCTCCAGCTGCCGCACGTTGCCCGGCCAGTGATAGCCGGCCAGGCGCTCCAGCGCCTGCGGCGAGAGCGTCGGCAGCGCACAGCCGATCTGCCGGCTGGCCTGATCGATGAAGTGCAGCGCCAGCGGCTGCAGTCCGTCCAGACAATCGCGCAGCGGCGGAATGTGCAGCGACAACACGTTGAGCCGGTGATACAGGTCCTGGCGAAATTCACCCTTGGCGCAGAGCTCGGACAGGTCCACCTGGGTCGCGCAGATCACCCGCACATCCAGATAGACCTCTTCGTCGCTGCCGACCCGGCGGAAGCCACCGTCCTGCAGGAAGCGCAGCAGCTTGGCCTGCAGCCGCGGGCTCATCTCGCCGACGCCATCGAGAAACAGCGTACCGCCTGCGGTCAGCTCCAGCAGGCCGAGCTTGCCTTCCGGCCGCGCGCCTTCGAAGGCGCCGGGGCCGTAACCGAACAGCTCGGTCTCGGCCATCGACTCCGGCAGGCCGGCGCAGTTGAGCGCCATGAAGGGTGACTGCCCACGCGGGCTCGACAGGTGACAGGCGCGCGCCAGCAGTTCCTTGCCGGTGCCGGTCTCGCCCTCGATCAGCAACGGCGCATCCAGCGGTGCCATGCGCCGCGCCTCGCGCACCACCGCGGCCATCACTTTCGAACTCTGGAAGATGCTGTCAAAGCCGCGCAGCTCCTGCTTGCGCACCTGGTAGATGCGTTCACCGACCCGGTCGGCGCGATGCAGGGTCAGCACCGCGCCGGCCAGCGCCTCGCTGTCGTCGTGTTCGGATTGCAGCGGGGCGATGTCGGCGAGGAACACATCGCCCTTGATTTTCACCCGCAGCCCGTTGATCCGCGCCTTGTTGGCGCGCACCAGTTCGGGCAGGTCGAAGTCCTCGGCGTAGCGCGACAGGCTCATGCCCGGGACCTCGTCGACGCGCACGCCGAGCAGCTGCGCAGCGGCACGGTTGGCGGCAACGATGGCACCGCTCATGTCGATGGAGAGGACGGGGAATTCCAGCGCGCCGAGTAGTGCGTTGAGCTCCAGGGAATGCCGCTCGCTGGGCATCAGGCTGACCTTGCGCAGCTCGAACACGCCGGGCAGCGCCTCGATCTTCGGCCGTAGCGCCTGCAACTGCAGGTTCATCAGGTTGGGGCAGTGCAGGTAGACGGCATTGCCCTGCTCGCCGCCCACCTCGCCGCGGGCCACGTTGATGCCGTAGTCCACCAGCAGGTTGAGCATGTCGCGCAGAATGCCGACGCGGTTCTGGCAGAGAATCTTGATACGCATGGCGGAGCCCTGTTGTCTTGTTGTGGGGCCGGCGCTGCAGTGCAGCGCAAATTATCGTCAAGATTATTTGACAGTTTGCTCGATTGGCAACGCCGCCGATCCGGCTGCCGACCTCTCTGTCATGTATTTCTTACAGCGCAATACCGCGCACATGCGACATTGCGCCACAGCGCCTCTCCCCTGCGGCACGCCTTCGCGTTCGAATGAGGGCAACAACAAGATGCCCAAGCGGCCCAGGAGAAGCGATGAAGACCACCCACTACGTAGCCCGCGAACCGGACGCGCAGGGGCATATTCATTACCCCGACGCCGAGCACGCGGTGTGGCAGACGCTGGTCGAGCGTCAGCTGAAACTGCTCGACGGGCGCGCCTGCCAGGAATACCTCGACGGCCTCGACCAGCTCGCCCT
>JABAHQ010006633.1_pt1 | contig 13508 bp, 15 predicted proteins | sample 7062091 | NCBI WGS metagenome assembly JABAHQ01 (sample SAMN14534359, study PRJNA622989) | marine sediment metagenome | biome: marine biome [ENVO:00000428]; feature: marine pelagic biome [ENVO:01000023]; material: deep marine sediment [ENVO:00002113] | place: India: Gulf of Kutch | collected...
GAGTTCATCATCAACCGCATGATCGGCGTGCACCCCAAGGCGCTGCTCGAGTACGACACCCTGCCCGAGGACCTGCAGCAGACCATCGACCTGCGCACCGCCGGCTACCCGACCCGGTGGAGTTCTACGTCGACAAGCTGGTGGAGGGCATCTCCACCCTGGCCGCGGCCTTCTACCCCGAGCGGGTGATCGTGCGCCTCTCGGACTTCAAGTCCAACGAGTACGAGAACCTGATCGGCGGCAAGCTCTACGAGCCCGGCGAGGAGAACCCCATGCTCGGCTTCCGCGGCGCCTCGCGCTACATCTCCGAGGCCTTCCGCGCCTGCTTCGAGCTGGAGTGCCGGGCGCTCAAGCGGGTGCGCGAGGAGATGGGCCTCGACAACGTCGAGATCATGGTGCCCTTCGTGCGCACCCCCGACGAGGCCCGCGAGGTGGTCGACCTGCTGGCCGACAACGGCCTGGACCGCGGCGAGAACGGCCTCAAGGTCATCATGATGTGCGAGCTGCCGGCCAACGCCCTGCTGGCCGACGAGTTCCTGGAGCACTTCGACGGCTTCTCCATCGGCTCCAACGACCTGACCCAGCTGACCCTGGGCCTGGACCGGGACTCGGCCCTGGTGGCCCCCCTGTTCGACGAGCGCGACGAGGCGGTCAAGCGCTTCATCGCCGAGGCCATTCGCCAGGTGAAGACCAAGGGGCGCAAGATCGGCATCTGCGGCCAGGCCCCGAGCGACTACCCCGAGTTCGCCCAGTTCCTGGTCGAGCAGGGCATCGACTCCATCTCGGTCAATCCCGACGCCATGGCCACCACCGCCCGGCACCTGACCGAGCAGGCCGGGAAGGGATGAGAACCCGCTTTCTGTAGGAGCCCAATTTATTGGGCGATGCCGTTTGGGCCAACGGCAATCGCGCGGCACAGCCGCGCTCCTACACAGGGCATGGGCCCGAGGAGGATGGGCATGGCCAGCGGGAACGGTGCCGGCCTGGGCCTGCGCCGGTGCGGCATCGTTGCCGGCACCGCCGCCTGACCCAGCCGGGTCAGGCCAGTACCCGTCCCAGCCAGGCCCGCAGGTCGGCGACCTCGGCGTCGGAGACGCCGTGGTCCAGGGGGTAGGGGTGCCATTCCGGCACAGCGGCCCCCAGCGCCGGCAGCCTGTCCCGGGCGGCCTCGCCCAGACCGAAAGGGATGAGGGAGTCCCAGCGGCCGTGGGCCAGGAAGAGCGGGGTTTCCCGCTGGGCGGCCGCCACCGGCGGGTCGGCGGGCAGGTAGGCGGAGAGGGCGGCGATCCCGGCCAGGGCCCGGGGATAGCCCAGCCCGGCCCAGAGGGCCAGCACCCCGCCCTGGGAGAATCCGCCCAGGACAATGCGCTCCGGGAGGATGCCGGCGGCCTCCATGTCCCCCAGCAGGGCGGCGATCCGCTCCGCCGAGGCGCGGATACCGGGGAGATCCGGGTCGGCTGCGAGGTCGGAGCTTGCGATGTCGTACCACGCGCGCATGGTGAGTCCCCCGTTGATGGTCACGGGCCGGGCCGGGGCGTGGGGCAGCAGTACGCGGGTAGCCTCCGGCAGCCCGGAGCCGGGCCGGAACAGCATCTCGAAATCATGGCCGTCGGCCCCCAGGCCGTGGAGCCAGACAATGGCCCTGCGGGCCGGGGCTGTCGGGACGTGGTCCAGATAGTCCAGCCGCGTGCCGTCATTTTCCCTTGCCATGATAGGCTTTCCCGTGTGTCCGGCCCGGGCGGGCCGGAGTGAGTCCCGTTTCCGAGCCAGCGGAGGCCCTATGTTCCTGAGCCCGGCCCCCGGCGGTTTCCAGTGGCGGATGGCCCTGTCCGCCCACCTGTTGCTCCTGGTGGCGGTCAGCGCCACCGCCCGCGCCGAGGTTTCCTGGAAAGGCGTGCCCTACGCCCGTACCGATATTCCCATGGATCTGCAGCAGGCCGCGGAGGGCGTCCACTTCGCCATCGGCCGCAGCGGCATCCCGGACGCCGAGAACCAGGGCTTCATGTCCAATGCCGGCTTCGTGGTCACCGATGAGGGGGTGGTGGTCTACGACGCCCTTGGCACCCCGTCCCTGGGCTGGAAGCTGCTGCAGAAAATCCGCGCCCGCACCGATCAGCCGGTGACCCACGTGGTGGTGGGCCACTACCACGCCGACCACATCTACGGTCTGCAGGCCTTCAAGGATCACACCGACGCGACCATCTGGGCCCAGGAGCGTAGCCGGGACTACATCGGCAGCCGCGGCGCCGCGCGCCGGCTCCAGCAGCGGCGGCAGGCCCTGTTCCCCTGGGTGGACGAGAGCACCCGCATCGTAGCCCCGGACCGGACCTTCGGCGACCGCCAAGTCTTCGACATGGGCGATGTGCGGGTGGAGCTGGTCCATGTGGGCCCGGCCCACGCCCCGGACGATACCATGATGATCGTCCACGGCCCCGATGTGGTCTTCTCGGGGGATATCCTGTTCGACGGTCGCATCCCGTTCCTCGGGGACAACGTGGACACCCGGAATTGGCTGAACGGGATCGAGCGCCTGGGGGCGATGGATCCCCCGCCGACCATGATCGTCCCCGGCCACGGCCCGGCCACGGAGGACGCCTCCGGGGCCATCGCCTTCATGCGGGGCTACATCACCAAGCTGCGGGACTCCATGGGGGCCGCGGTGCGCAACCTGGCTCCCTTCGAGCAGGCTTACGCCGACACCGACTGGTCCGAGTACCGGGACCTGCCCGCCTTCGATGCCACCCACCGCCGCAACGCCTACAACGTCTATCTGGAGATGCAGGGTGAGCTGGGCGGGGGGATGGGGGGGTAGCTCGGCCGGTTAGGGAAGGGCAGGGCGCTGTCCGCTATCCTGGAAGCGGCGGAAGTCGGCCAGTATGGTGCCGTGGTCGAAGGCGGTAGCGGGGAGGTCGGCCAAGGCGAACCAGTCGAGGGCGCTGGCGTCGCTGGCGGCCACGGCGGTGCCCACCGGCCGGGCCACATAGACGGTGGAGATGGTGGGGCCCCGGGGGTCGCGCCCGGGGGTCGAGTAGGTGGCGAACTGGAACAGGTCGGCCAGATCCAGGCCGGTCTCCTCCGCCGCCTCGCGCCGGATGGCGGTGGTCAGGTCTTCCCCCGGATTCACAAAGCCGCCGGGTAGGGCCCAGCCCAAGGGCGGGTTCTTGCGCTCGATGAGCAGGACCCGGTCCTGTTCGTCGTGAATGATGACGTCCACCGTGCAGCGCGGTCCTTCCAAAGTGTCCTCCTCGCCCGGCCTCCGCCGAAGGGAGCCAGAACGGAGCCTGCCCCCCGGGCTGTCGTCCCGCCCGGAAGCACCCAACAGGGTCTTATTCCCTCAACAGCCGCGCCAACCGCTTGCGGTAGGACGAGTCCGGCAGGATCCGCTGGATCAGGTAGAGCATTTCGCGCGCCTGCCCGGTATTGCCGGCCTTCTTGTAAAGATTGCCGGCGCGGTAAAGCTCGCGGCAGGCCTTGCCGTCCCGGCCCTGGGACCAGTAGGCGGTGGCCAGATTGTAATGGGCGGAGATGTGGCCGGGGTTGAGGCGGATGGCCTCATGGTAGGCGGCGATCTCCTTCTCCATTTCCCCGGTACGGGCGTAGGCCACCCCAAGGTTGTAGAAGGTGCGGGCGGAGCGGGGATTGAGCTGGCCGGCCCGGCGCAGCGAGGCTACGGCATCTCGTGGCTGATTCTCCTGGTGATAGGCCACGCCGAGCAGGAAGTGGGCATCCGCCAGGGCCGGGTTGATGTCCAGGGCGTTCTTGTACAGGGCGATCGCCGCCTCCCACTGCCCGTTGCGGGCGTAGTCCTGGCCATAGTGGAGGAAGCTCCGGGCCTGGGGATCGGCGTCCAGGCCGGCGGGGCCGGAGGCCGCAGGGGCGGCCTGGGCGGCGAGGGTCAGGGCCAAGCCAGCCGCCAGGGTCTGCCAGCGAGTGGGTCGCGCCCTTCGGGGAGTACGGGTCTGGGCGGGATTCGTCTCCATAAGGGTCTCCTTCCCCGTTGTGGGAGCGCGCTCGACCGGTCCTCCCGCTCCGGGAACGGATCGGCCTGTCACGTCACGGACGATTCCCCCCATAACGAACCTCTCCGGTCGGAAAAGCGCTGTCAAGTGCCCGCTTCCCATTGGATCCCAGACCGGCAAGCGGATTCCGCCGGCTACAGTGACGCTACGCGGCGGATTGGGTATAGTCCCCGGCCATCCGCAAAGGCCGGTTCGATTCCGAGGATCTCAGGAGAGCAGGTGTATGGCCCCCTCTGACCCCATCCGTGTGCTGGTGGTGGATGACTCTGCGGTGGCCCGATCGGTCCTCAAGGAGGGTCTGGGCCAAGTCTCCGGCCTGGAGGTGGTGGATGTAGCCCACAACGGCCGCCAAGGCCTGGAGATGGTGGCTTCGGCCAGCCCGGATGCCGTGGTTCTGGATGTTCAGATGCCGGAAATGAACGGTATCGAGTTTCTGGAGCAGCTGCGGCCCGGGGAGCGCGATGACCTGGTGGTGGTGGTTTTTTCCTCTGCCTCCAAGGATAACGCCGAGGTGACCATGAAATGCCTATCGCTCGGAGCGGAGGATTTCATAAGCAAGCCCGACCCCGGTCGCACCGGCATGCGGGAGCCCTTGGAAAGCACGGTGGACGATCTCGCGGACACCATCAGGGGCCTGGTTGAGGCGCGGGACCACCGATCGGAAGGGGAGGATCTCCAGGCCAGGCCCGGCGGGAACGACGCGGGGGTCCCCGAAGGATTTCGGCCCGATGCGGTGGTCATCGGCAGCTCCACCGGAGGTCCCCAGACCCTCAACGCCATCCTGAGCGCAATGCCCGCCGATGGTGGCGGGATCCAGACCCCCACTCTTCTGGTCCAGCACATGGCGCGCGGGTTTACAGGGCCCTTCGCCGAGAGCCTGGGGGAGCACGGTCCCTTTTCCTGGCGGGAGGCCGTGCACGGCGAGAAGGTGCCCTTGGGCACCGGGCTTGTGGCCCCGGGCGACTTTCACATGGGTCTTTCCCGCCAAGCCGGCCGGCTTACCGTCCAGCTCGATCAGGGGCCCCGGATCAATTCCTGCCGGCCGGCGGTGGACCGGCTGTTCCTGTCCGCGGCGGAGCTCCCGGGAGCCAAAGTGCTGGGCGTCGTCCTCACCGGTATGGGCCAGGACGGCCTGGAGGGAGCGCGCGCGATCCGTGACAACGGGGGGGTGGTCGTGGTGCAGGACGCGGCAAGCAGCGCGGTCTGGGGCATGCCGGGCACCATCGCCCACGCGGGCCTGCACGACGCGATCCTCACTCCGGCGGAAATCGCAGCCCTGCTCGCGTCGGTCCTCTATGCCAGGACCGCGGGGTGAAGGCAGGGGCGGCATCCCCCGGACAGCTCGGGGGACAACGCCCGGGCCCTCCTTGCTCGGTCCCGGAGCGCCTCCCGATAGAGCAGCGGTCTTCATGAGCGGCAACGACCTCAGTCCTTACTATTTCGATCTGCTCGCGCAGTTCCTCAGGAGCGAGTCGGGCATTATCCTCAAGCCCGAGAAGAGCTATTCGCTGCGCTCCAAGCTGCAGCCGCTGGCGCGCGACTGGGGATACGAGGGCCTCAACGATCTTGTGAGCCATGTTTACCGGGAGCGCCACAATCTCGAGGTCGTGGACGCTATCCTCAATGCCCTGACCATCAAGGAAACCAGCTTTTTCCGGGACAGCAGGCCGTTCGATGTGCTGCGCTCACGGATCCTTCCGGATCTTGCGGAAAAACGCGGATCGCGGGAGCTCAAGGTCTGGAGCGCGGCCTGCTCGACGGGACAGGAAGCGGTGAGCCTAGCCATCCTTCTGCATCAAGTGCTCTCCCGGGAGCGTGCCAATCGGAGCCTGGTAATCGGAACGGATGTGAGCCACGAGGCCATTGCCCGTGCCAGGAAGGGGATCTATTCGGAGCTGGAGATAGAACGGGGAGTCCCTCCGGAAGTGCTGGAGCGCTTCTTCGGCCCGGTGGAGGGTGGCTACCGGCCCACCCCCGAGCTTTTGAGCATGATCCGGTACTGGGGCGTGAACCTGCTGGGGGCGGATTTTCCCCTTTCGCGCTTTGACGTGGTGATGTGTCGCAACGTGCTGATCTACTTTGATGACGAGGGCAAGCGTCGAGCCTTGGACAATATCCACAGCCGCTTGGCCGAAGATGGCTATCTGTTCACCGGGGCCGGCGAGGACGCCCAGCGGGTGGATGCGCGCTTCCAAAAGGTCCAGGTGGAGGGAATGCAATGTTTCCGCAAGTGCCCGGGTCTTTGACGGCTCCAGCTTGCCCGGGCCTCAGCCCTTGGCCGGGCTGGCAGGGATCGCCGTGACGTTACTAATGGTTTCACAAGTAATGTCACCAAGCCGCACGGGGGCTGGGGGCAAGGAGCGACTGGGGGNNAGGGCTCCCCGGAGCGGATTGCCCTCAGCCCCCGGGCGGCGCCTAACAGAACATCCGCATGGATTAGTAGTCACTCGGGTCGGGGGCTGAAGGGTCCACCCCCTCGGACAGGCGCAGATGAACCGCTTCATGGTCGGCACGGACCGGATCCTCGCTGTTGAGCGTTGTTAGCTGGCGGAGGTGGGCGGCGCTATCCACGTCCATGGCCTCGAAGCGGATGGCCAGCCCCTTTTCTTCCCGCCGGACCACGTGGCCGCTGGCAAGGATGGCCTGCTCCGGATCCCCGCCCAAGGGAATACGCACATTGCAGGGAGCATGCGGCTCCAGATCCCGTTCGGTTTCAACCAGCACTCCGTTCAGGCTGATGTTGAGAACCGGGCCCCGGATCTCCGTGGAGCGAGCGGTCACGATGGCCCGAGAGCGCCATTTTACCCGGGAATAGTGACGATTCCTGTCCGTGCCGCCCATGCCTCCCTCCGCAGCCGACAACCAGGCCTCTGGGTAACTATACCCGGATCCGGGCACAGGTTCCCGCCGGAGGTCCGGATCCGGTCCGGGGGTCGGAGGGAATGGGCAGGCCCGCAGGAACGAGGTTAGAATTGGCTGAAGGCCGGACCACTCGCGCCCCTCTCCCCGGCAAGTGCCGGAGCGGGCCCCGTTTCCCCGGGCCGGGGCGGACCATTTTCGGAGGCTGAGGCTATGCCCTTGCTGCGCCTGAGCACCAACCAGGAAATGCCCACCAGCGAGGCCCGCGCGGACCTCCTGCGCCAGGCCTCCCAACAGACCGCCGAGCTGCTGGGCAAGCCAGAGCGCTACTGCATGGTCACCCTGGAAACCGGGATCAGCCTGCTTTTCGCCGGGTCGGACGAGCCCGCCGCCTTCGCCGAGCTGTCCAGCCTCGGCTTGGCCGCGGCCGAAGCCCCCCGCCTGTCCGCAGGGATCTGCGATTTCCTGCAGGAGTACCTGGGGGTGTCGCCGGAGCGAGTGTATGTTCACTTTCGGGACATGGACCGGGCCATGTGGGGCCACAACCGTACCACCTTCGGCTAGCCCCGAAAGAGTCGCCGGCCTCAGGAATCCCGGCGGGCCCTTTGCTCCTCGAATAGCCCGCCGATCTCCTCGGCGTAGCGCTCGGCCACCACCTTGCGCTTGACTTTGAGGGTAGGGGTGAGCTCTCCCGCCTCCTGGGTCAAGGGGTGGGACAGGAGCAGGAAGCGGCGGATCTGCTCCCATGCGGGAAGGTCCGCCAGGGCGTGCTGCAGGGTGATCCGCACCAGCCGCTGAACCGCAGGGTCCTCCGGATCCGGGGCCTGGTCCGGGGAATGGCCCAGCTCCCTGCGAACAACGGCCCAGTCCGGGACGATCAAGGCGCCGAGATACGGCTGGCGGTCACCGAGCACCACGGCCTGATCGATCACCGGCTGAGCGGTCAGGCGAAGCTCGATGGGCTGCGGGGGGATATTCTTGCCCCCGGTCGTGACCAGCATCTCCTTCTTGCGGTCGGTGATCCGCAGGTACCCTTCCGCATCCACCTCTCCCACGTCCCCCGTTTTCAGCCAGTCCCCTTCGAAGGTCTGGGCGGTTTCCTCGGCCCTGTTCCAGTACCCCCGCATGATGTTGGGCCCCCGCACCAGAACCTCCCCCTCCTCTCCGATCCGGATCTCCACGTTGGGGAGGGGTCGCCCCACTGTCCCGATGTGGATGTCCTCGGGAGGGTTGACGCTGACCACCGGAGCGGTCTCGGTCTGGCCGTAGCCTTCCAGGATGGGCAGTCCCACGTCGGCGAAGAACCGGGCAACCTCCGGGGACAGGGCGGCGCCGCCGCTCACCAGCAGCCGTATGCGGCCGCCCATGCGGGCCCGGAAGCGCCGCCGCAGCAGGCCCCGCGCCAGGTGCCGCAGGGCCCGGGGGATCGGGGGACCCTTGTCCCCGGTGGCCAGGCCGATCAGGTGGTCGGTAAGGCGGCTCTGGGCCCGCTGGCCCTGGGCCCGGTCGTGGAAGAGCTGGAACATGCGGGGGACCGAGAGCATGACCGTGGGCCGGGCCAGGACCAGATCGGAGGTCACGGTCTGGATGCTGCGGGCGTAGGCGATCTCCGCCCCGCAGAGGTAGGGCAGGAAGTGTCCCGCGGTGCGCTCGAAGATGTGGGCGAGTGGCAGGAACGACAGGAACCGGTCGCCAGGGTGGAGGTCAAGGGTCTGGAGGATACCTTCAAGGTTGGCCAGCAGGTTTCCGTGAGTCAGCTCCACCCCCTTGGGCCAGCCGGTGGTCCCGGAGGTATAGACCAGGGTGGCCAGGTCATCGCGCCTCAAGGTGTCGCAATGGGTCGTCACGGCCTCGGAGCCCACGGCCTCCCCCAGGGCGAGGAAGTCCTCCCACGTCCGGAAAGGGGGCTCCAGGGCTCGATCGCCGGGCTCCGCCACGGCCACCTCCGGAATGTAGCCGTTGCTCCGGAAGAGGTCGGACAGCTCGGTCACCGCCTCCTCGCCCTGGAGGCAGACCAGGCTGGGCCCGGAGTCGTTCAGGATGTAGCCCAGCTCCTTGGGGTTCTGTCCTTGGTAGAGGGGCACCACCACCAGTCCCAGGTGCTGAGCCGCCAGGTCCACCGTGGCCCAGAACCGGCCGTTGGGACCCATCAGGGCGATCCGGTCTCCGCGGTCGAGGCCGAACCCCAGAAAGGCCCGTGCCGCCGCCTGCACCTCCTCCGCCAACTCCCTGGCCGCCACCGGCCGAAACCTCCCCCCGATGGGCTCTAGGCAGACAGTGCAGTCGGGGAGGGCCGCCACCCGGGCACGGAAGGCCGCGCCAAGGCTGGGTGCCGAGCGGATGGCCTCAAGGGGCGAGAAGCCGGCGGTCGGACCCGCAAAGGGCCGCTGGAGTGGGGTCACGGCAAGCCCCAACTCAGCCACCCGCCCGCAGGAGGCTGCCCAGCCCCGCTTCCAGGAGGGCCCTCTCCAGCCGGGAGCGGGTGGTGCGGGCGCACTCGTCGATGTCGGCCATTTCCGCGAACTCTCGGGCCTGGACGGTGGTGAAGCTGGAAAGCACCCATTTGATGCGAAGCAGGGCCCCCGCGCTCATGGAGAGCTCGTCCACCCCCATCCCCACCAAAAGGAGGGCACCCAAGGGGTCGGCGGCCATCTCGCCGCAAACCGACACCTTGCGGCCCTCGCCGTGGGCCTCGTTGACGGTGGTGACGATGGCGTGCAGCACTGCGGGGTGCAGGGAGTCGAACATCTTGGCCACCCGGGCATTGTTCCGGTCCACCGCCAGCAGGTACTGGGTCAGGTCGTTGGTGCCGATGGAAAGGAAATCCACCCGGCGGGCGATGGCCGCGGCCTGGAACACGGCCGAGGGGACCTCGATCATGGCCCCGATGGGCAGCTCAGGGGGGTCGTCGCCGTCGTTGACCAGCTCGGTGCGCGCCCGCTCGATGAGGGCCAGGGCCTGCTCCAGCTCCTCCACATTGGTGACCATGGGCAGGAGCAGGCGCACGTTGCCGTGCCTGGCGGCCTGGAAGATGGCACGCAGCTGGGTGAGGAAGATCTCGGGGTGGTCCAGGGACAGGCGCAGCCCCCGCCAGCCCAGGAAGGGGTTGTCCTCCCGGATGGGCAGGTAGGGGAGGAGCTTGTCGCCGCCGATGTCCAGGGTTCGGATGGTGACCGGGTGCGGCGCGAAGGCCTCGAACACCTGGCGGTAGATCCGGACCTGCTCTTCCTCGCCGGGGAATCGGTCCCGGGTGAGGAAGGGGAACTCGGTCCGGTACAGGCCGATCCCCTCCGCCCCGCTGCGCAGGGCCGGCTCCAGATCCGCTAGCAGACCGGTGTTGGCGTGGAGGATCAGGGAGTGCCCGTCCCGGGTCGCGGCGGGCCGGTCGCGGTACTCCATAAGCCGCCGGGTCAAGGCGGCCTCTTCCGCCTCCAGCCGCTGATATTCCAGCAGTATGCGTGGGGAGGGGTCGATATAGACCCGGCCGCTGTAGCCGTCCACCACCACCGGCTTGCCGTCGATGAGGGGGACGGGCAGGTCCTCCACGCCCATTACCGCGGGGACCCCGAAGGCGTGAGCCAGGATCGCCACGTGGCTGCCCGCGGAGCCCGTGGCGCTGACCACGCCCTTGAGGTGGCCCTCCGGCACTGCCGCCATGTTCATGGGCGAGATCTCCTCCCCCACCAGCACCGCATCCACCGGGAACCCGTCGTTGTCCGGGGAATGGGCCTGCTGCAGGTGGGCGATCAGGCGGCGCCCCAGGTCGCGCATGTCCGCCGCCCGCTCGCGCAGGTACGGGTCGTCCATGTTCTCGAAGGCGGCGATGTATTCGCGCACCACGTCCCGGACGGCGGTCTGGGCCCAGATCCCCTGGTCGATACGGGCCTCCACCCGGCGCCGGAAGCCCTTGTCCCGGAGGATGTGCAGATAAGCATGGAAGAGGTCGGCGTCTTCCTCCTCGATACGGTCGGTGATGCTGCTGCCGAGCTCGGCCAGCTCATGGTCCGCCGCGGCGAGGGCCTGGCGGAGCTCGGCCTTGTCCTCCTCCGGTGTAGCCGTGGTCCGGTCGGCAACAGCGTTCAGGTCGGCCGGGGGGTAGACCGCCCAGGCGGTGCCGATGGTTATCCCCTGGGCACCGCCCATACCCGCCAAGAAGGCGTCGCCCTGGTCGGTGACCGGCTCCTCGGAGTCCCCGGCCTCCCCGTGGCGGGCATGGCTGAGGCGCTCCAGGACCTGGGCGTGCGCGATCACCCCGCCGAGCTGGGCGGCGGCGGTGAACAGCAGGGTGGCATGCTCCTCGTCGAAGCGCTCGAAGCGGGTGCCCTGAACGCAGATCACGCCGAAGACCTGGCCCCGATGCAGGATGGGCACGCCCAGAAAGGCCGGGAAGCGCTCCTCCCCCGTTTCGGGGAAGTATCGGAAAAGGGGGTGCTCAGCGGCGTTGTCCAGGTTGACAGGCTCTTCCTCCCGGGCCACCAGCCCCACCAGCCCTTCCCCGGGACCGAGGCGGACGTTGTCGACCGATTCCGGGCTGAGCCCGTCGGTGGCGCGCAGGACCCATCCCCCCTCCACTTCCGGAGCGGGGAGGTAGATGGTGCAGACCTCGGTGTCCATGGCCCGCCGCAGGCCGGTGACCAGGGTGGCCAGGGCCTGCTGGAGGTCGGGAGACCGGCCCACTTGCTGGGTCAGCCTGTGCAGGGTCTTGAGGACGTTCGTCGACTTCACGGCATGCCTCGGTCAGGCCTCGTCCGGGGGGGCGTCCGCCCCCCAGCGGGGCACAAGGGCGTGAGGGATCTCCAGGTGGTCGAGCACCCGGGCCACCACGAAATCCACCAGCTCGTCCACGCTGTCGGGCCGGTGGTAGAAGCCCGGGCTGGCGGGGAGGATCGTCACTCCCAGGCGCGCCAGCCGGGTCAGGTTCTCCAGATGAATCACCGACAGCGGGGTCTCCCGTGGCACCAGGATCAGCCGCCGGCCCTCCTTGAGAGCCACGTCCGCCGCCCGGTCGATGAGGTTGTCGCTGGTCCCACCGGCGATGGCGGCCACGGTGCCGGAGGTGCACGGGCACACCACCATGGCCCGGGGTGCGCAGGAGCCGGAGGCCAGCGGCGCGGTCCACTGCTCCCGCCCGTAGACCCGCAGAGTCCCGGGGGCCTCCCCGGTCCGCTCCAGCAGCGCCCGGCGCATGGCCTCGGGCTGGCCGGGCAGGTCCAGGTCCGTCTCCTCGGCGAGCACCACCTGGGCGGCCTTGGAGACGATCAGCTCCACGCTCTTTCCCGCGGCCAGGAGCTGCTCCAGCAGGCGCAGGCCGTAGGGCATCCCGGAGGCCCCCGTCCAGGCCAGGGCGATCCGGCCGTCAGCGGGGGGAGGAGGCGCCATGCCTAGGCCTCACACACTGAAGTACTTGGCCTCGGGGTGGTGGGCCACCAGGGCCGAGGTGGATTCCTCCGGGTGCATCTGCTGCTCGTCGCTCATGACGATCCCCAGGCGGTCGGCCCCCAGGAGCTCCAGCAGCGGGCGCTGGTCCTCCAGGTTGGGGCAGGCGGGGTAGCCGAAGGAGTAGCGCGAGCCGCGGTAGCCCTGCTTGATGAGCTCGTGGGGGTCGCGGGCGTCCTCGGCGGCGAAGCCAAGGTCCGCCCGGATCTGCTTGTGGACGTACTCCGCCAGCGCCTCGGTGGTCTCCACGTTGAGACCGTGCAGGTAGAGGTAATCGGTGTAGCGGTCCTCGCTGAACCACTGACGGGCCACGTCCGAGGCGTGCTGGCCGACGGTTACCACCTGCGCGCCGAGAACGTCCATCTCCCCGGACTCCACCGGCCGGAAGAAATCGGCGATACACAGGCGGAGCTTGCCCTCCTGGCGGGGCAGGGTGAAACGGTGCCGCTCGCGGAAGCCGTCCGGGTCGTCATAGATGATGAGGTCGTTGGCCTCGCTCTGGCAGGGGAAGAAGCCGTAGACGGCCTGGGGCTGGAGGATCTGCTCCCCTTCCACGCGGGCGACCAGCTGGTTGAAGATGGGGTCCACCTCCTGCTTGGCCCAGGCCCAGTACTCGTCCTTCCTGCGGCCGGCCTTTTTGAAGCCCCATTGGAACTGGTAGAGCATGGTCCGGTTGATGTAGGGGACCAGTGCCCGCACGGGGATCTGCTCCAGAACCCGGGTGCCCCAGAACGGCGGTGCGGGCACCGGGTTGTCGGTTGCGACGTCGGAACGGATTATATCGGTATTCATGGGATCGCTTGCCTTGATCGCGGGTGACTGAGAGGCGCCAGGACCGGGGGTACGGCTTCGACCGGGCGGGCGGTTCGTTGCCGGCAGCCGGTCAGGGTAAAACAATTATCAGGTCCCCTGGTTCCTGACAAAAGGGGCGCGGAACCGAAAAAAAGGGGCCGCCCCAGGCGGCCCCCGAAAGGTGCGAAAGCCGCGGGGCCCTTAGCCGGCCTCCTCCGCCCGGGCGTTGCCGGTTAGCTTGTCCATGAGCTGCAGTCCAGCAAAGGCGTCCTTGGCGTACTGAACCACGCCCCCCCCGTAGGCGTCGGAGCAGTCCTTCTCAACGAAGCTGCGGGTGAGAGCGGCCCCGCCCAGCAGGACCGGCGTGGTGATGGCGCGGTTGCGCATCTCCTCCAGGTTTTA
>JABAHQ010007338.1_pt1 | contig 13505 bp, 17 predicted proteins | sample 7062091 | NCBI WGS metagenome assembly JABAHQ01 (sample SAMN14534359, study PRJNA622989) | marine sediment metagenome | biome: marine biome [ENVO:00000428]; feature: marine pelagic biome [ENVO:01000023]; material: deep marine sediment [ENVO:00002113] | place: India: Gulf of Kutch | collected...
GGATAGAGTCGCTTGCCGAGGAGCTTAAGACGATAAGGAGGTACGAGAAGGTACTCAGGGGGTTCGTGCCGATGGTCTCGAGGCTCGGCGGGCTGAAGAGCTTTGAGGTAATGGGGCTCACCATAGAGCGTGAGAGAGAGAAGGTGGCTTCGCTTCTCGAAGGAGAGGTAAAGAGGATTACCGACGGTGTTTACGAGAGCTACGTAAGGACAATAGACGATAACACGCTCGGCATGGTCCTCGCCTTTCCGAGAAAGCACGAGAACGAGATAAGGCGCCTCGTCTTCGGCGAGGCTATAAACGAGATACGGCTCCCGGACGCTTACGTTGATTTGCCTCTAATCGACGCCCTTTCCCGTATGACAATGAGGAGTGAAGAGCTCCCAAGGTTTATCTACGATGCCGAAGACGAGCTTACGAGGCTCTCGGAGGCCTGGTACGGCAGGGTAGAGGCCGTAAGAAGAGGGCTACTCGATGCGATAGATGAGATAGGCGTGCTCCATTACTGCGCCGAGACTCGATTTTGTTTTGTGATGGAGGGCTGGATACCGGCAGAGATGACAGAGGACCTTAAGCGCGAGCTTAAAAGGCTCTTTGCCGACGGAGTAATGCTTACCACGCTCGAGATAAGGCGAGAGGAAGAGGATGCGGTACCGGTCTTTATAAGCAACCCGTCTTACCTGAAGCCATTTGAGATATTTTTAAAGGCACTACCGACGCCGAGGTACCGTTCGGTCGACCCCACTCCCTACATAGCGCTTTTTTTCCCAAGCTTCTTCGGCCTTATCGTAGGTGACGCCGGCTACGGATTGGTACTACTTGGGCTTGGAATGTATCTGAGAAGGCGCCTTAAGGGAAGAGATTTCCTCGAAGACGCCGCGACGATACTCATCGTAGCTTCTCTTGCGACCATAGTCTTCGGGGTGCTCTTTGGCGAGCTTTTTGGCGACCTCGGCGAGCGGCTCGGCATCATGCACCCGCTCCTCTTTGACAGAATCGGCGCGCTCAAGGTATTTTTAGTCATGACCATAGGGCTCGGAGCGGCGCATGTAGTGCTTGGGCTTATTGTAGCGATAGCAAATTACATTGAGCATGGGCGCAAAAAGGAGGCTGTCTCCAAGCTCGCCCACCTGGCCCTGCTCATATCTTTTTTTCTCATTGTCGGCGTTATGTTCAGGATGCTCCCCGAAGGAATCATGACGCCGGGGCTTGTTTTAATGCTTGCTTCGTTTGTTTTTCTTGTCGTCATAGAGGGCTTTATCGGGCCCCTTGAGATTATAAGGTCCCTTGGCAACATACTCTCCTACGTGCGTATAATGGCCGTAGGGACCGCCTCGGTCATAATGGCGTTGGTCGCAAACGAGATAGCGGGCATGAGTGGAACACTTGCCATAGGTATAATCGCCGCAACGCTCATTCATATGCTTAATATATTCCTTGCCGTACTGAGTCCGACCGTGCAGGCGATGAGGCTTCAGTACGTCGAGTTTTTAAGCAAGTTCTACGAGGGTGGCGGCAAAAGATACGAGCCGTTCAAGAGAAGGTAGTGCGCGACGATAATCTGTCTGTTGGTATTTAAAAAAAATCACACCGGAGGTGGTTTATGGAAAATGGTCTTATAGCATTGGCGGCAGCGATAGCGATAGGCCTGCCTGCGCTTGCGACCGCTTGGGCCCAGAGCAAGATAGGGTCGGCCGGGGCCGGGGCACTGGCGGAGAAACCGGAGCTTAGCGGTATTGTAATCATCCTTGTGGCGATACCCGAGACCATGGTACTACTCGGTTTCGTAATCGCTTACCTTATTATCTCTTAAGGGTACCGCGAAGATTTATGGGCGAAGAAGACCTTATAAAGGCCCTTGTCGAGGAGACCGATAGGAAGGTCGAGTCGATAATCAAGGAAGCCGAAGAGGATGCGCGCATAAGCGTCAGTGATGCAGAGCGTGAGATGGAGCGAATCAAGCAGGAGCGACTCAGGGCTCTACATTCAGGGCTTGAGAAAAGGCGTGATATGGCTCTAAACAGGGCGAGGGCGCGGCTCAAGGGGCATATGCTATCGGTAAGAGAGGAGGCCATAGAAGAGGTGCTTGAGAGCGCACTCAAGGCGATAAGCGGCCTTGAGAGGGAGAGATACTTGAACGTTATTGAGGCCCTCTATATGGAACTCCGCGAAGATTGGCCTTCGAGCGATGGACAGAGTGCCCCGACTGTCCGTGTAAACCCCGGTGATGAGGATACGGTAAAGAAGTTGGCATACGGGGACGGCTACGAAGTCGCAACCGATGAGAGCGTTGAGATGGGCGTTGTCTTTGTCTCGACTGATGCGCGCTTTAAGTTCTCAAACACAATCGGCTCAAGGCTTGTAAGGCTCCGTAGAGAGCTTGAGACGATGATCGATGGAAGGCTCTTCGGTTAGTCCGGTAATTGATGTTTCTGTCCAATCAAGTAGCCAGTAAGAGAGGTCAGTGGTGGAGCTTTCTTATCTTAACGCAAGAATAAGGGGATGGCGAGGAGGTCTTCTCGGTACGGAAGATTATAATCGTCTTATTTCTACAACTACGAGTGAAGAAGTAATCGGTCTTCTAAGACAGACCAGGTACGGGCGTGACATCGACGCAAGCAGTATAAGGATAAAAAGTGAGGGCGGCTTGGCGAGAGACGTCATAAACGCCGCGATAAAGGCAAGGCTTGAAAGCGACTTCGAGTGCATCTGGAATGAAGCGCCTGTCGAGGCAAGGCCTCTTATAAAGGCCGTTTTTTCTGCGTGGGAGGTCTACGATATAAAGACCATTTTGAGGGCGATAAAGAATGACGTCAAAAAAGATGAGTTCTACGTGGTGCTACTGCCGATTGGAGAGTTCGATGCAGCGGCACTCAAGGCCCTCTCCAACGTACGCGACGTACCGGACCTTGTAAGCATGCTTGCCACCTGGGGCAGTGTGTACTCCGTACCGCTCGGGAGGGGGCTTTCTCGTTATATGGAGCGCCGGGAGATTGCTGTCATGGAGAGAGAGCTCGACAGGTTCGCCTACTCACACTACCTTGCCTCGATCACAGGCGGCGGCTACGACTACGAGCTGATAAGGAGTGTAATAAGAGATAGGATAGACGCAACGAACATAATGACCCTTATAAAGGTCGCCGGATACGGCTACCCCGACGACGAGGTGGCTGGTTTTTTTATTGAGGATGGAAAGAGGCTCTCGCTCAAGGCCTTTATCGAGCTTGCCTCTTCGAAGACGCCGGATGAGCTATTCGGTGGGCTCTCGGTTACCTTGAAGCAAGGGAGTTGGTCAAGGCTCTTTAGCGAGCTCTCCGAGTCGTATCCGGATATAATCGGGCAGGCACTCGAGGACCTTACGGCAAGGCGCCTTGCCGTTGCAACCGTCGTAGATCCGCTCTCGATTGCCGTCGTTGCTCACTACATATATTCTGTCTTGAAGGAGGCGAGAAGTTTAAGGCTTATTGTCAGGGCTATCGAGTTTTCCATGCCGGAGAATGCGGTGAGAGACTTCGTGCTCGGCACGTTTGTCGCATCAGAGATAAAAGAGCGCATTTAGAGTGCCAATGTGGTTGGTCTTTAAAGATTCAAGGGGCTTACAATGGCCGATGCCGAGATGGTAGGGATACTTATAATGGGCGGACGCGAGATGCTCAAGGGCTTCAAGCTCGCGGGCTTTGAGACCTTTGAGGTCGAGGCTGCCCGTAACGGATCGGCAGAGGTGACAAAGGCGCTCGATGAGGTAATAAAGGAGGGCCGCTTCGGGCTTATATGTATCGAGGAGAGGGTAGTTGGCAAGATAGCAAAGGAGTTGATGGCGAGGATAAAGAAAAAGGGATTTCCGGTGATTGTGCCGCTTGATGTCCCACTATCCTGGGAAGGCGCCGAGGAGAAGGAATCCGTTGTCGCAAGGCTTATAAGGCGTTCTATAGGCTATCAGGTAAAGCTCAAGAGGTGATGTAAAGGACATTTACTGTCAATTGGTCAAGGTTATGGAGAGTGAAGAGATAAAAGGAAGAGTGCTTGGTGTAGCCGGCCCTGCCGTTTTAGTCGAGGGTATGAGGGGGCTTAAGATGCACACTACCTGTCACGTAGGCAAAGAGGGGCTTCTTGGCGAGGTCATACGCGTCGATAACGACGTTGCAACTCTCCAGGTCTATGAGGATACGACCGGACTTAGTGTCGGCGAGGAGGTCGTAAGCTACTCGAGGCCGCTTACGGTCAGGCTCGGCCCGGGGCTTCTTACGGGCGTCTTCGACGGCATACAGAGGCCGCTTGTGGCCATGATGGAGGGCGGCAATAATTTTATCGGCAAGGGGGCTAAGGCAGAGCCATTCGATTATTCAAGGAGGTGGAACTTCGAGCCTACGAGAAAGCCGGGGCAGGCCGTAAGCGAGGGCGATATTATCGGCGAGGTCGCGCAAGACGGCTCACTGCCATACAAGATAATGGTGCCGCCAGGAGTCACGGGCGCAATAAAGGAGATAAGAAGCGGAGAGCTCGCTGCCTCGGAAGACGTATGCATATTCAGCGACGGGCGCTCTATAGGGTTTTATCATGACTGGCCGGTCAGGATGCCGAGGCCACACCGTTCGGCGCTTCCGCCCTCTGCGCCTTTTAAGACGGGTCAAAGGGTCTTTGATACCCTCTTGCCGGTAGCGGAAGGAGGCACGGCCATAATCCCGGGAGGTTTTGGCACGGGCAAGACGGTTACCGAGCATACCATAGCAAGGTACTCGAGGACGGATATAGTCATATACGTCGGCTGCGGCGAGAGGGGAAACGAGATGACCGAGGTACTGAGTGACTTCCCTCACCTCGAGGACCCGATAACCGGCGGCCCTCTTAGCCATAGGACAGTCATAATAGTGAATACATCCAATATGCCGGTGGCTGCCAGAGAGGCGTCGATATTTACCGGCATAACCATAGCCGAGTACTTCAGGGACATGGGCTATAGCGTAGCGCTCATGGCCGACTCGATATCAAGATGGGCCGAGGCCCTAAGGGAAATTTCAAGCAGGCTCGAGGAGATGCCAGGAGAAGAAGGCTTCCCCCCCTACCTTGCCTCTCGTCTCGGAAGCTTCTACGAGAGGTCCGGCAGCGTGGTATGCCTTGGCGACGACGGCAGGAAGGGCTCTGTAACGATAATAAGCGCTGTCTCCCCTCAGGGNNCACAGGCAACGATGAGGTTTGCCGGCTCAATGTGGGCCCTTGATGCCGAGCTTGCCTACAGCAGGCACTTTCCGGCAGTTAACTGGGAGAAGAGCTTCAGCCTTTATTACCCGCAACTAAAGGATTGGTTTGTAAACGAGGTGGCCCCAGACATAGATGACCTTAGAGAGAGGCTCGTAACGCTCTTGCAAAAGGAGGGCGAGCTGAAGGATATCGTACAGGTCGTCGGCGTCGAAGGCCTCCAGGACTCGGACAGGCTTACGCTCGAGACCGCGACCATACTAAGAGAGTCGTTTCTAAGGCAAAGTGCCTTCTATCCGAGCGATGCATTTGCCACATACGAGAAACAGTACTGGATGCTCAAGGTCATATTCGTCTTCTTCGACGCCTCACAGAAAGCACTCGAGAGAGGGGTATACCTTGAANNCAAGTAAAGGGAAAGCTTTTGAAGATCCAGTACACGGAGAGCGAGGGATTTCCCGATAAGGCGCGCGAGCTTCAAAGAGAGATCGAGAAATACTTCGCAAAGGTAGAGTAAAGTGATATGGGAACACATAAGGACCTCATAACAAGAGAGTATCGGACGCTTACAGGCATCTCAGGGCACATTATCTTTGCCACGGGGATAAAGAAGGCGGGCATTGGCGAGATGTGTCTTGTAAGGGGCAGTGACGGACGCAATCGTTCCGGGCAGATACTAAAGCTTGAAGGCGAACTCGCCGTTATACAGGTACTTGAGGGTACGACCGGGCTCGATATCGAGCATACGGCCGTGGTCCCGTATGGAGAGGTGGCAAATGCAGGGCTATCGATAGATATGCTCGGCAGGGTCTTTAGCGGGCTCGGGCGTCCCATAGACGGTATAAGGGATATTATCCCGGAGGTCTACCACGATATAAACGGGCTACCCATGAACCCGGTATCGAGAGACAAGCCGGATTACTTCATTCAGACTGGGATATCTGTCATAGACGGACTAAACACTCTTGTGAGGGGACAGAAGCTCCCGATATTCTCCGGCTCCGGGCTCCCGGCAAACGAGCTTGTACTCCAGCTTGTGAGCCAGGCAAAGGTCGCAGGAGAAGAGGAGTTCTGTGTAGTATTCGGCGCTATGGGGATAACCTCAAGGGAGGCCTTTTTCTTTAGAGAGGGCCTTGATAAGGCTGGGGCCATGTCAAGGACCGTTTCTTTTATAAACCTCGCAAGCGACCCCACCACAGAAAGGCTCTTTACTCCGAGGATAGCTCTTACCGTGGCCGAGTACCTTGCGTTTACCAAGGGTTTTCATGTCATGGTGATACTTACCGATATGACGGCCTACTGTGAATCTCTAAGGGAGATTGCGAGCGCGAGGGAGGAGATACCCGGGCGAAGGAGTTATCCGGGCTACATGTACACGGACCTCTCGACCCTATATGAGAGGGCCGGCAGGTTAAAGGGCGGAGAGGGCTCGATAACCATAATGCCCATCCTGAGTATGCCTGAGGACGACATAACACACCCCATACCAGACCTTACCGGCTACATCACCGAGGGTCAGATAGTGCTCAGTCGCAGGCTTCACAATAAAGGCGTATATCCGCCTGTTGATACGCTTCCGTGCTTATCGAGGCTCATGAACCAGGGTATTGGAGAGGGAAAGACTACTCCGGGCCACCGCGAGCTCGCAGACCAGTGTTATGCATCCTATGCGCGCGGCTGCGACCTAAGGCGCGTGGTGGCGGTCGTAGGAACAGAGGGACTAAGCGAGCTCGACAGAAAGTACCTGGAATTTGCCGACAGCTTTGAGGAGACATTCATTGGACAGGGCAACACCGAGCGGTCCATTGAGAGAACACTTGCCATAGGCAGAGAGCTACTCTCAATACTTCCAGAGAGCGAGTATACGAGGCTTGAGGGTATGGCCAAGTAATCGGGAGGAGGGTAAAGGCAAGGAGAGGTGAAAAAAGGTTGTGGAAAATGGGGTTAACACAAGATATAATCTCCACAAGCTCAGGGTACGCCGCGAGATGTTCGGTAGCGGCGCCGAGCTTTTAAAGAGAAGGCGCGAAGCCCTTACCCGCGACTTTCTGGGGCTCGTCGACGAATGTATGGACTTTAGAGACGAGCTCGAAGAGGCCGTCTCTGTAGCGCAGAGAAAGCTACAGTGGAGCGAAGCCGTTGGTGCCGATGAGCTTTGGTCCTTCTCTTATGCTTCGAAGAGGAAGATAAACGTGGACGCGCGCGTGGTGAACGTCTGGGGAGTAAACGTACCGGAGATAGAAGAGAAACCGATTGTGCGCTCACTTACAGCACTTGACTTATCCGAGATCGGCGAGAGGGCAGGTCTGGTGGATACGGCAAGGGAGTTCGAAGGAGTAATCGAGAAGGTCGTTAAGATGGCCTCGAGCGAGATTAGGCTTGAGAGGCTCGGGGATATGATAAAGGCGGATACGAGAAAGATAAACGCAATAGAGGAGTTGGTGCTCCCGAAGGTTGCTGCGTCAATGAGGCGAATAGAGAGAACTCTCGAGGAGAGAGAAAGAGAGGAGATATTTAGGTTAAAGCGCTTTAAGTCCAGAAAGTCGGTACAGAGTATATAAGCACTCAAGCTGCTGCCCGCGCTCCGAGCCTTCAAACAAAATGGATTCCCAACTGTTAAATACAGCACTGTACAGCACCATCGCCGGCGGCGCCACCTTTGCCGGCGTCTATATGCTATTTTTAAAGGAGCAATGGGCCAGAAAGAACTCCGTCTTTTTTTTGAGTTTCTCTGGCGGGGTGGTAATCAGTGTCGTCTTTATGCACCTGCTTCCAGAGGCCGTAGAGCACGGAAGTAGAGCATTTACAATAACGCTCTTTACCCTCGTAGCCTTCTATATATTAGAGCATACNNNCCATGGGCATACCCTCGTATATCGGCATAACGCTCCACTCTCTGCTCGACGGGGTAGTGATAGGCGTCGGTTTTGAGGCCGATTTTTCAATCGGTATAGCGGCTACTCTGGCCATACTCCTCCACAAGCTTCCGGTTGGGATAACGGTAAGCTCGCTATTGCTTTACTCGGGTTTTTCGAGGTCGAGGACTATCCTCATGGGCTGGGTCGTAGCCATGTCCACGGTGGTGGGTGCGCTCGGAGCCTACTTCTTCGTAAGGGACCTATCCGAGACCGCTGTCGGCATGCTCCTGGCCTTCTCAGCGGGTTCTTTTATTTACGTAGGGGCCTCGGACCTGCTCCCGGAGACACACAAGAACTTCAACCGGGCCAATATAGGTCTTGTCTTGGTCGGAGTATTTCTGGTATATTTATTAGCTTCGCTTACAGGAGGGCATTAGCGTGATTGAGCGTTATACGACTGAAGAGATGGGGCGCATATGGACCCCGGAGAACAGGTTCCTTAAGTGGCTCGAGGTAGAGCTGTACGTCTGCAAGGCGTGGCATAAAAAGGGTAAGATACCTGCGGCTGCGCTCAAGAGGATAATAAAAAAGGCGCGCTTCGACGTAAAGAGGATCGATGAGATAGAGAAGACCGTAAAGCACGATGTCATAGCATTCCTTACATCCGTGGCCGAGTACGTTGGGCCGGACTCGCGATACATACACATGGGCCTTACCTCCTCCGACGTCTTGGATACGTCCCTTGCGCTGCTTTTAAGGGAGGCATCAAACCTTATAATCGAGGATATAAAGGAGCTCATGGAGGTGCTGAAAGATCGGGCCCATGAGCATAAGGATACGGTCATGATGGGCCGCTCGCACGGCATACACGCCGAGCCGGTCACCTTCGGACTCAAGATGGCTATGTACTATGACGAGATGGGGAGAAACCTCGAGCGTATGATTGCCGCGCGCGAGGTCATAAGCTACGGAAAGCTCTCCGGAGCGGTCGGGACGTTCTCGAGTATAGATCCTTCGATAGAGAGATACGTATTAAGGGAGCTTGGGCTCAGACCAGAGCCCGTGGCGACTCAGGTGGTCCAGAGAGACAGGCACGCAGAGTTCTTTTCGACACTTGCCATTATCGCCTCTACTATAGAAAAGATAGCCGTAGAGGTGAGGCACCTTCAGAGGACCGAGGTCCTCGAGGCTGAAGAACCATTTACCAAGGGGCAGAAAGGCTCGTCTGCCATGCCGCATAAGCGAAACCCGATACTCTCTGAGAATTTGACCGGGCTTGCAAGGCTTGTAAGGGGGTATGCCACCAGCACAATGGAGAATAACGCCCTGTGGCACGAGCGGGACATAAGCCACTCTTCGGTTGAGAGGGTCGCGGCCCCCGATGCCACCATACTCATGGATTTTATGCTTAAAAGGGTGAGCACGATGTTATCCGGGCTTGTAGTATACCCGGAGAAGATGAAGAAAAACATGGAACTGCTAAAGGGTTTGGTGTTTTCTCAGCGCGTGCTTTTAAAGCTCGTCGATAAGGGTCTTACCAGGGAAGACGCCTATAAGGTGGTCCAGCGCAACGCCATGAAGGTCTGGGAAGGCAAGGGGGAGTTCAAAGGACTCCTCGCCGGCGACAAGGCCGTCGCAGGATTGCTGAGTGCGCGTGAGCTCGGCTCTTGTTTCGACCTTAAGCCCTACGTAAAGAACGTAGATTACATATTCAAGCGTGTATTTGCAACTAAGAAATGAAGATGGAGGTCTCTGGTGAAGAAGCTTGGAAAATTGTATGAAGGAAAGGCGAAGGTGCTTTATGAGACAGACGATCCTAATCTGCTCGTGCAGTACTTCAAGGACGACGCAACGGCCTTTAATGCCGGGAAGAAGGGTGTAATAGGAGACAAGGGGGTGGTAAACAACAAGGTCTCTGAGAGGATCTTCAAGTACCTCTCTGAAAACGGTGTTAAGAGCCACTTCGTAGAGCGACTCGACGATAGGGAGATGCTTGTTAAAAGGCTTGAGATAATACAAGTCGAGGTAATTGTAAGGAATGTGGCGGCCGGGAGCATTGCCAGGAGGATGGGGGTAGAGGAAGGTACCGAGTTAAAGGATACGATAGTCGAGTTCTGCTACAAGAGCGACGAGCTCGGGGACCCGTTCATAAACGAGTACGTTATAAGGGCATTTGGCCTGGCAAGCGACGACGAGGTCCGTGTAATGACCGAGACGGCGCTAAAGGTAAACGAGTTGCTTACCAGGTTCTTCGATGAGCGTGGCATAGTGCTCGTGGACTTCAAGCTCGAGTTCGGTCGTCACAACGGGGAGGTGCTCCTCGGCGACGAGATAACGCCGGATGGGTGCCGCCTCTGGGAGAAGGGGACACTTGAAAAGCTCGACAAGGACCGTTTCCGTCGCGATCTTGGAAAGATCGAAGAGGCCTATGCAGAGGTCCTTAGAAAGGTAATGGAGTAAGGTGGGGGTTGCGAGCTTGGGTGTGCGTTGCAGTGGTTGCGGAAAAGAGAACGAAGAAGGCACCCGCTTTTGTTCTTACTGTGGCAGCGAGATAAGGGAGTTTCACGGCGCGGGACTTGAGCGCATGCCGGTCGCACTTCTTTTTTTGTTGGTCCTTGTGACATTCGGCATATATGCGGCTATCTGGTTTTTAAAGAGGATAGAGGACTTTAACCGGCTCAAGTCGGATATCAAGATGTCGCAGGGGGTCTTTGGCTTTATAATAGCCGGGCAGGTAGTGAATATACTTATAGTCGTATACCTCGCGGCAAGTGGTTCACTCGAGCCAACCGGTAGCGCGCTTGAGCCTCTTGTGGCCAATCTGCTCTTAACATCCGATGTGCTTACTCTTGCCGTACAGGTGGCCATACTCATTCAGGCGTTCAAGGTAAGAAGGATACTGCTCGACCACTACAGCTTGGCCGCAGAGAACAGCTTTAAGCTCTCCTGGGTGTGGACGCTCGTATTCGGCATATTTTATCTTCAGTTCAGGATAAACAGACTGGGTGGTAAGGAGTCTACTATATGAAGGCAAAGGTGTACGTTACGTTGAAAAAGGGCGTGCTGGACCCGCAGGGCAAGGCAGTGATGAGGGCTCTGGATTCGATCGGTTACTCGGAGGTAAGGGACGTAAGGGTAGGAAAGTTAATGGAGGTAGAGCTTGAGTGCGGCTCAAGGGAAGAGGCGGAGAAGAGGCTCAAGGAGATGGGCGAGAAGCTTCTTGCAAATACCGTCGTGGAGGACTTTACCGTCGAGGTAGAGGAGGGGGGGGATTGAAGTTCGCTATCCTCGTCTACCCCGGTTCGAACTGTGACCATGATTGTTACCATGTCATAAAGCACGTATTGGGGCAAGAGGTCGAGTACCTATGGCACAAGGACCTGAGTTTCAAAGGCTTCGATTGCCTGGTCTTGCCGGGCGGTTTCTCCTACGGCGATTACTTAAGGCCCGGGGCCATTGCGAGTTACTCTCCGATAACGAGCGCCATAAAGAAATTTGCCGAAGCCGGCGGGCTCGTCATAGGCATCTGTAACGGTTTTCAGGTACTCTGCGAGTCAGGCTTGCTGCCAGGGGCACTTATAAGGAACAAGGCGCTAAAGTTTATCTGCAAATCTGTGCCGCTTAAAGTGGAAAACTCAGAGACCCGCTTTACGAGCGCTTATGAGAAGGACCAGGTCATAAGCGTCCCCATAGCTCATGCCGATGGGTGTTTCTTTGCCGCATCCGATACCATCAAGAGAATTGAAGATAATCGACAGGTCTTGCTACGCTACTGCGCGCCCGATGGCGGCATAACCGACGAGGCAAACCCAAACGGCTCGCTCAATAACATCGCGGGCATAATAAATGAGAAAGGCAATGTCGTAGGCATGATGCCCCATCCCGAGAGGGCGAGCGAGGACGAGCTTGGCTCAATTGACGGAAGAGGCGTCTTCGAGTCGATAATTAGGGCACTTTAAAAGACTGAAGGTCTTTATGTCGCATAATCTGGCACTGAAGGCATTGACGCATAAAAGGGCGTTTATGATAGTCTTGACAACGGTGTTGCTCCTTGCGCTCTTGCCAGGAAATTCATACGCAGACTCAAGAGTTAATGTGGCCGTTGGGGTGAGTGGGGCAGTAGTCGTCGGAGGAATCCTCATATTCTGGGGCTTCTCGGTCTCTGAGAGCGCAAAGGATGAAAAGGTGCCCAGGGATGGTTTGAGGCTCGTCACATCGAACTGGAGCAAGCGAGAGAATACTACACTAGACTACGGCTTGGGGGAAGGTGTAACGCCTGGTGCACTGATAGAGCAAGAGTACGGGTTAGAACTTATAAGAGTGAGGTTCTGAGACTTTATGGATTCAGGGGAAGCAAGCAAGCTANNGGGTACAGAGCTCGACGGATTCATCGACAAGGCGCGTCTACTAAAGGGCAAGATAACGGCTGCCAATGTCACAGATAATCAGAGGGCCGTTATGAGGCTATCAAGCCTTGCCTGTTCGGTCGTGCTATTACGAGAGGGTCTTGAACCGGTCTTCCAGATGACCTGCCGTGACAGAAACCGTCTTGCCATACAATCGGACGTAATGGGTGCATGGGCTCTTGGGGTGCGCAATATCCTCGCGCTCACAGGCGACCACGTCTCGTTTGGAGACCACAGGGACGCAAAGGCCGTCTTTGACCTCGATGCCGTCCAGCTTGTAAATACCATAGATACGCTAAACCATGGTAAGAACATAAAGGGTAGAGAGCTTCGCGGCGGCACGGGATTTCATCTCGGAGCGGTGGTGGCGCCGGGGGCCGAGCCGTTTGAGCCNNAGCGTTTTTTTGAGAGGGCCGAGAAGCTCAAGGTAAAGATACTCGGAGGAATACTGCTGCTAAAGAGCGCGAAGATGGCCAGGTACTTGAATGAAAACGTCCCCGGCGTAGAGGTCCCGCAAAGGCTGATAGACGAACTCGAAGGGGCAGACGACGAGCTCGAGAAGGGGATAGAGATAGCATCGCGACAGCTCTCAGAGCTCAAGGGTTTTTGCCACGGCGCGCACATTATGGCCATTAGCCAGGAAAAGAGCGTGCCGAAGATAATCGATGGCGCCGGCCTTTGATTATCATGGCATCTGAAGTAAAGGTTATCTGAAAACGAGTTCGGTTCTGACCGCAACCTTAAGGGAGGGAGGCTATGGTATGGTAAGGGCGAGTATAGTCGTTGTAACAGTACTTTTCTTTCTTGTCTTCTCAGATGGTTACGCCCGGGCACAAGATATGGATTTCAACCCGACCAACTTCGAACTTGGCTTGGAGGGGCGCTACCTAAGCGGCTTTACGAGGTACCAGATAAGCTTCAACCTGCCGTTTAGCTCAGGAGGAGACGGCAAGAGCCTCCTGGAGTTTCCCCTAAGTAACTTCTTTGTCGGCCCTACCTTTACCATAGGCGCCCTCTCGAACGAAGCCTACGGGCAGTACAGAGG
>JABAHQ010014274.1_pt1 | contig 13500 bp, 15 predicted proteins | sample 7062091 | NCBI WGS metagenome assembly JABAHQ01 (sample SAMN14534359, study PRJNA622989) | marine sediment metagenome | biome: marine biome [ENVO:00000428]; feature: marine pelagic biome [ENVO:01000023]; material: deep marine sediment [ENVO:00002113] | place: India: Gulf of Kutch | collected...
TCCGTGTTCGACGAGCGTGTTTCCAGGGCCCTGGAGCGGCTGGGCATCCCGATGCCGGGGCGGGTCCGCGAGCTGGAGCAGCAGGTGCAGGAGCTCCAGAAGGAAGTGGAACGTCTGCGCAACGAGGTTGAGCAGGGCAACGACTGACCCCGCCTAGAGGTAATCCTGGCTCATCGCCTCCAGTGCCTCGCGCTCCTCGGCGCGCAGGTAGGGGGCGACCAGCACCATCACCTGGTAGACCCCCCGACCAAGATCCACTGAATCCTTGTCGTTCAGGTGGGAGATCATCTCAAAGCTGAGCCAGTAATTCAGGGTCAGCACGATCTGGTGGCACAGCGCTTCCACTTCCCGGTCCGTTGCCGAGAGAATGCCCTGTTCCCGGAAGCTGGCGCAGATGCGGCGGCTTGCCTGGTACTTCTGTTTCACGATTCGCTGGAAGCGGGGCTGCAGGACCGGGTAACGGGAGAGGACGTTGACCAGGTCCTGGTAGAGAAACCGGTAGCGCGCAATGGTCTCGAAGATCAGGTGCAGGAAAAGCCACTGATCATCGACGGAGATCTCAACCTCCGGCACCGCCAGGAGATCCTCGATCTCGTGCTCGTAGCGGTCGTAGAGTTCGGTGACGATGTCACTCTTGCTCTTGAAGTGGTAATACAGGTTGCCAGGGCTGATGTCGATTTCGTCAGCGATCTGCAGCGTCGTTACGTTGGATTCCCCGTCCGCGTTGAACAGGCCAAGGCTGGCATCGAGGATCCGCTCACGGGTCTTGCGCTTCATGCGACCGCACCATCCCAGTGCTGGGTTTACCGCCGGAAGTCAGCCCAGACCGGACAGTGGTCGGAGGGCTTGGTCATACTCCGGATACTGTAGGAAATGCCACTGTCTGTCACGCGCTGGGCCAGTGGTTCCGTTGCGAGGATCAGGTCAATCCGCAGGCCGCGCCTGGGATCGCGTTCAAAGCCCCGGCTTCGGTAGTCGAACCAGCTGAAGTACTCATCGGACTCCGGGTAGAGGCGCCGGTAGACGTCGCTCAGTCCCCAGCTTTTCACCTGTTCGAGCCATTCGCGCTCCTCTGGCAGGAAGGAGCATTTGCCCTCGCGCAGCCAGCGTTTGCGGTTGTCTTCCCCGATACCGACGTCCAGGTCGGTGGTGGAGATGTTGAGATCGCCCATGACCATCAGCGGGTGCTCGGGGGAGTATTGCTCCTGGAGCAGGCGCTGAAGGTCCTGGTAGAAGCGGGCCTTGGCCGGGAACTTGGTGGGGTGATCCCGGCTTTCGCCCTGGGGGAAGTAGCCGTTGATGACAGTGACGGTTTCATCGTCCACCGGGATGTCGGCGGTGATGAGTCGTCGCTGGGCGTCCTCCTCGTCCCACGGATAGCCGCGCTGGACCCGGGCAGGTTCGTTGCGGCTGAGCAGCGCCACGCCATAATGCCCCTTCTGGCCGAACCAGGTGACATGGTAGCCGAGCTGTTCAACCTCGGCGGCCGGGAACTGGTCGTCGGCCACCTTGGTTTCCTGGAGGCCGATGACATCCGGCTGATAGTCGGTGACGAGCTGTTCAAGCTGGTGCATCCGGGCGCGGATGCCATTCACGTTGAAGGTAACGAAGCGCATGATTTCCGGGTCTTTTTCCATCTGGGCGAAAACGGCGTTCAATGGCGTCTTACCCTACCACAGCTGGGTCCGTCATGCAGGCACTCAACGACAGGCCGCGGTGTGCTCGTAGTCATAGCGGATATGCGCCCGATGGTTGTCGTCCGGGTTGCGCAGGATGTTCGTGAGACCATGGAAGTCCGTCAGCTGGCGCTGCTCATCATAGGCCAGGTAAATGGGGTCAACGAACCAGCTGGAGACCCAGCCGGCGACGCTGATGCGGAAAACATGCTCGCCGTCGAGCTTTGCCATCTCGGCCGGCTCGGCCTCGAAGGCGTAGAACTTGCCCCTTGTGGGAGCGAGGAACTCGATTTCAACGCTGTTGCCGTCCTCGACCAGTGTTTCCCAGTTCTGGCGCACCATGACCTCGAAGCCGGCATCGATCACGCCATTGTCCGGGACTCTGGGGCGATATCTGGAGGTGTCGCCACTGCTGGTGCGATAGAGGATGCGAACATGATTGTCATCCGGGTTGCGAACTTCCATGCGTTCGCCAAAACGCTTATCTTCCAGCGTGAAGCTCGGACGGGCAGGCGTCTCGCCGTAGTCGATGGTTTTCTCGGCGATAATCTCCCCCTCAGGGTTGCGGTAGGTTACCTCGTGCGTGCGCGGTGTCCAGAACCCGTCCCGGCACTCGCCGCTCTGGCGGTGATGCTCGGTATAGACCGTGACGCCGGAGTCGAGGGATTCCGCTGTGCCCTGGAAACGCACCTGCTGCTCCGCCGCGGCAGCGGTCACCGCGCCCGCAAGAACCAGGGCGGCGAGGGGATGGTTACCAGCGCTGTTCAACAAGGCGTTCCTCCTCAATGGATTCGAGCCATTGGCTGATGCGGACGAGCACGGGATAGATCAGACCCCAGCCTACCCCAATGGCCACAAGTCCCCAGAGCCCGTACCCGATCTCGATGGTACCCGCCCGTTCAGCGGCGGCATACGCGAGGGCGCCCGCGAACGGGGGCATCCCGAACAGGACCAGCCGGTACTGGCGCATCCAGTAGAGACAGTGGTTTACGGCCGTGGCGAAGACGGCCCAGAGCATCACCAGCCAGGCCGGGATCATGCCGTTTGAGAACGCGCCTTCGTGACCCGGGAACTGAAGGACACCCAGATTCTGGTGCAGCACATCGAGGAAACTGCCGAGCACCGTCGCCATCAGGATGAACCGGAACTCGCGTTGCGGAAAGGCGCTGATGAACAGCAGGTGCGCCGCCACGATGGCGACCCCCGCGGCGGCTGCCATCTGTCCGGGGTAGAGCACGGCCAGGAACCATCCGAGCTGGAAGAGGATGAAATTCGCAAGACTGCGCATGATCAGCCTCCCTGGTCGGTCAGATCGCCGGCGGCGACGATGCAGGGGCGGTGATTATCGGGCTTGCCCATCAGGAGCTGGATGTTCCCGATACAGCGTTCCGCGAAGCCCGCTTCGCAGTAGGCGAAATAGTAGCGCCACAGCCGAATGAAGGCGTCTGAGTACCCGAGACGCTGAAGCTCATCGCTATTGGCCTCGAAACGTTCCCGCCAGCAGCGCAGGGTCCGGGCATAATGCAGCCCGATGTCCTCAGCGTGGCTGAACACCAGGTCGGACCGATCCCTGACGGCCTCCAGGATCGCGCCCAGCGAAGGGATGAAGCTGCCAGGGAAGATATAGCGCTGGATGAAATCCACGTTCTTCAGGGCCCGCTCATAGCGTTGTTCGGGCAGGGTGATGGCCTGGATCAGGGCGAGACCGTCCGGCTTCAGGAGACCGCTAAGCGTCGCCATGTATTCGCCCAGGAACTGGGGGCCGACCGCTTCAATCATCTCAATGGAGACCAGCTTGTCGTAGGTGCCCTCAAGGTTCCGGTAATCCTCGTAGAGCAGGGTGATGCGATCCCCAAGTCCGGCCGCCGCGATCTGCTGCTGCGCCCACTCGTACTGCTGTGCGGAGATCGTGGTCGTCGTGACGTGACAGCCGAAGTGACGCGCGGCGTGCAGGGCAAAGCCACCCCAACCGNNCTGTGCCGCGTAGATCGCGAAGCCACCCCAGCCGGTACCGATTTCAACCACCTGGTCGCCAGGTTTCAGGTCAAGCTTCCGGCAGATGCGGTCCAGCTTGTAGCGTGAGGCTTCTTCGAGGCTGCTCTCCGCCGACGGGAAGATGGCCGCCGAGTACATCATAGTGGGATCGAGAAAACGCTCGAACAGGTCATTGCCGAGGTCGTAGTGGGCCTCGATGTTCTTGCGGGCGCCTGTGCGGGTGTTCCGGTTGAGCCAGTGCAGGGAGCGCCGCGCGGGTTTGGTCACCCAGGATACCCGGTCCTCGAACCCATTCATGCGGTCATTGTTGCGGGCGAAGAGCCGCAGCAGGCCCACCAGGTCCGGTGAATCCCAGTCGCCCGCCACGTACGCTTCGGCGGCACCGATGCTGCCGCCGGAGACCATGTCCCGCCACGCGGATGGGTCATGCACGGTCAGGTGCGCCGGCGGGTGAGCCCCATCCTCAGTGCCAAACCAGGTTTCCCGGTCGCCTTCGAGAACGCGTAGTCGCCCCCGGTCGAGGTTGCGCAGCGTGGCGGTAACCAGTGCGCGCGCCCAGGTGTCGATGGGGGTCAGCGCCGAGCGGGTTGTTGTGATTTTCAGGTTTTCCATGATGTAACCGTTCCGAACTGAGTCGATGATGCGTTTTCAGGGGGCTGTAATGCCGGCTCAAGGTTGATCGCGGACTCACCGGCCCACTGGGGGTGCCCGTGAAAGACGGCACCCTTGCGCCAGAGCCGGAAAGCATTGAGGTAGATACCAAGGCTGGCCCTGATTGTTTCTGCAGGGAAACGGCGCAATGCGTCGCGTACGACGCTCGGCGTGAGCTTTTGGCGGTGGGTGGTGAGCGTCGCGTCAAAGACCTTACCTTCACGTCCGCGGACGTTCATGTGGACGTGAAGCCCCTCGGGATGGAACGCGAAGAGCCAGTCGTAATCCTGTTCCATGGGGTTGAAGGGCGACACGTGGAAGTGCTTGGCAAAGCGATAGCGACGGGACCGCCAGCCGCTGCCCGTCTCGTTGATCGCGCCCCCCGATAGCACATAGCTGTGCCGCTGCTCCCAGGGCGTATTGGTGATCTGTGCCAGTATGGCCTCGGGCACGGGGTTGCTGTGTTGGTCCGCCGCTTCTGGGTAGCAGAAATAGAAGCTGACCGGGTTGAACAGCCAGCCCCAGTATCGAGGGTGGGTTACCAGCTCAATGGGACCGCCGGGGCGATGCCCGGTGGCCAGCTCAACATGGCGTCGAACGGCCTCATCCAGGGCGCCATTGCCGGCCTGGAAGTAGTCCCGCCGCGGCGGAACCAGACCCTGTTAAGGTGGCGCGTGGCAATGCCGGGATGCAGGCCCGGTAACCGATCCCATTCATCCAGGCGTATGGCGTACAGACCGATCGGGGTGTCAAAGGCATGAGCCACCGGTGTCGTACGCCGGTGGCGGATATTGCCCTCCAGGAACTGGCTGACCAGTGGCTTGCCACTCATTCCAGTGTTTCCCCCAGTGCCTCACACACGCGCAGGGCGCTGCGCACCCCATCCTCGTGGAACCCATTGAACCAGTAAGCACCACAGTAATGCGTACGATGGCGCCCACCGATTCGTTCATAACGGGCCTGTGCTTCCACGCCAGGCAGGGTGAACAGGGGATGAGAATAGCTGAACCGCTTGATGATACGCGAGGGATCGATCGCATGGGGCCGGTTCAGCGTAACGCAGAAGGTTTCGGGGGCCTCCCGGTAGTTCTGCAGGATATTCATATTGTAGGTCACGGAGACGGGGTCCTGGGCGGATGCCGGTAGATGGTAATTCCAGGCAGCCCAGGCCCGGCGGTTCCGCGGTAGCACCGAGGCGTCTGTATGCAGTACGACGTCGTTACGCTGGTAAGGCAGTGCGCCCAGGATATCGCGCTCGTCGTCGGTGGCGTCGCGAAGCAGGGCAAGGGCCTGATCCGAGTGCGTGGCGAGGACAACCTGGTTGAACCGTTCATGGCCGCGATGGGAGGAGACGGTGACCCCTTCGGCATCACGCGTGATGCCGGTGATCGGCGTGCTGGTATGGACGCGGTCCCCCAATGGCTGGATCAGTTCCGGAATGTAGGCTTCGGACCCTCCCTGGATAACCCGCCAGGTGGGCCTGTCGGCCACGGAGAGCATCCCGTGGTTCTCGAAAAAGCGCAGGAAGAATCGGACCGGAAACCGGTCCATGTCACCTTCGGAGGCAGACCAGATCGCCGCGCCCATGGGAATGATGTAGTGCTGGCGGAAGTACCGCGAAAAACGATGACGCGTCAGGTAGTGCCCCAGGGTCTCATCCTCGGGGATCCGGTCCCGGGCAAGATCGTCATGGGTGATCCGGTTGAACCGCAGGATTTCCCGGACCATGTTCAGGAAACGGGGATTCACCAGGTTGCGCCTCTGGGCAAAGAGGGCGTTAAGGCTCGTGCCGTTGTATTCCAGCCCCGTTGCGCCCCCGTGGACGCTGAAGCTCATGCTGGAAGGTTCGGACGGTACGCCCAGGCGATCCATGATTTTGATGAAAGACGGGTAGGTCCAGTCGTTGTAGACAATGAAACCGGTGTTGACCGGCCAGGTCCGGCCCCCGGCCTGCACGAACTCCGTGTTGGTGTGCCCGCCAAGTTCCGGTTCCGCCTCGTACAGGTGGACCTCGTACCGCCGGCTCAGCAGCCAGCTGCAGACGAGCCCCGAAATGCCGCTGCCGATAACGGCAATACGCTGTGTGTCGTTCATGGTCGTGTCAATCGTTCGACGTCTGGTTGTTCCGGGCCATGGACGCTGCCATGCGGTCGCGCAGCGAGCGCGGCAGGCAGGCCAGCAGCTTGAGCATGAGCGTAAAGCGCTTGGGGAAGTGAATGTCGGCCTTGTGGCGAGCCAGATCCCGCACCATGATCCGGGCTGCGTCATCGGCTTCCATCAGGAAGGGCATGGCAAAGTCGTTCTGGTCCGTCAGTGGTGTCCTGACGAACCCTGGCGAAACCAGCGAAACGTCGATGTTTTCGGCGGCCAGATCCGCACGGAGGGATTCGGTGAGATAGGCGACGCCGGCTTTGGACGCGCCATAGGCTTCCGCCCGCGTGAAGGGGAACCACCATGCAGAGGAGCCGACAACCGCCAGGAGGGGGCGCCGGGCACTGCTGCGTGAGGCCCTGAGCGCGGGCAGCACCGCCTCAATGGCACGGGCGGTACCGACGACGTTGGTGTTGATAACGCGGGATACAAGGTCCGCTTCAAAACGAGCAACATCCATATACTCGCAGGTGCCGGCGTTGAGAATGGCCCAGTCGATGGGCTGCATGTCCATCAGCTGCTCGCGGAAACGCCGGCAGTCATCGGGATCGGTCACATCGCCGGGCAGCGGCGTGACCGAGTCTCCGTACTCAGACACGATCGACGCCAGGCTCTCTCGGTTGCGCCCCGTGGCGATCACCCTGTGGCCCCTGCCGACCAGCTCGGCAAGTACGGCCAACCCAATGCCGGAGGTGGCGCCCGTCAGCCATACGGTCAGGTTGCCCTCGGGTTGATCCGTGCTCATGCTGCGTTACTCCTGATCCATTGAATGAGCCGACCCAGAATCGGGATGTTTTCATATAGGAGCTGGCCTGCATCGTAGTAATCGCGATGGAATACGATGCGATCATCCTCGCCCTGAAGAAGGCTTATTCCCTGCACCGTGAAAGGTTTACCCCGCGCGAGCCTCGGGTGCTCCAGGGTCATGCACCAGGGCAGCATGACCCTGTGCGCGTTCGCTGCGGGTTCGTCAAAATCGAACTCGCATCGCGTTACATTGGCATAGGCCGACCGGAGGTACTCCTCGAGGGCTGCGCGTCCCTTCCTTTCCACCAGCGGGTCCCTGAAAAGGACCCGTTCGTGGTAACACTCCGCCATCAGCGCGCTGATATCCGGTGACGTGTCGTTGAAAAGGGCCTCGAAACGCGCGATGCGTTCACTGCTCAGCGTCATGGCGCTTCCTGTGACGGTCCCGCTCAAGGGTTTCCTCATACACCGCTTTCGGAATCGGCTTCAGGTTATGGATAATGCCGACTTTCTCCATCAGCCAGAGCAGGTAGAAAGTGATATCGATTTCCCACCAGCGAAACCCCTGCCGGGCCGAAGTTGGCCAGCGGTGATGATTGTTGTGCCAGCCCTCTCCCAGGGTGAGCAGGGCCAGCCAGAAGTTGTTGCGGCTGTCGTCGGCGGTTTCAAAGCGGCGCTGGCCCCAGACATGGGCCAGCGAGTTGATGGACACTGTGCCGTGGAATACGGCGACGGTGGAAATGAAGAAGCCCCAGACCGTCAGCTGCGGACCATTGGTGCCCAGGGACGGCGCCCACGCGGCCAGCGCTTCGCCCAGAGCGTAAATGCCGATCAGGCATGCCAGGGGCACGATGGCATCAAACCGGTTCAGGAATTTCAGCTCCGGATAACGGGCCCAGTCACCCACACGCCGGTAGTCGGTCAGGAAGGCCGCATCACAGGTGAACCATCCCACATGGGACCACCAGAACCCCTGTTGCTCGGGGGAGTGGAGGTCCTGATCGGTGTCTGAATACTGGTGATGATGGCGGTGATGAGCTGCCCACCACAGTGGCCCGCGCTGAACCGCGCTGGAGCCGACAATGGCAAAGACAAACTGCCAGAAGCGGTTGGTGCTGAACGTCTTGTGGGCGAAGTAGCGGTGATAGAAGCCGGTAATGGCGAACATGCGGAGCAGGAAGAAGCCGACGGCGAACCAGACGGCAACGGGACTTATGCCGACCCAGATCACACCGAGGCAGCCCAGGTGCAGGGCGATGAACGGGACGATCCGGACCCAGTTGAGCCGGGTACTGCTGCGGTCGATGCTGTCGGCGCCCGCTTCGGAGTCGAACCAGCGGAGAATGCTGTATAGGAGATTGCGTGCCTGTGCCATGGTGCTGTTGCCTGTTGAGACTTAGGGGTCCCTGGGTCGCCGCTGGGAGCGGCTTATTCTCAGAAGGAGTACGCCGGGGAGGGGCTGACGGATCAGGGATGCTACAACATTAAGGTCTGATCAGGGCGATTGCAAAAAGCAATCACAGTGGCAGTTGGCCCTGTCCTGACTGCCCTCGCAGTGGTTCCGGAAGGCGGTAGAAATGGATGATGGTGCTGTCCGAGAACTTCTGGAAGAAAGTGGACATATCGGTAATCCGCTCCAGGCGGCGTTTGCCGCTGACGGCATCGCGGGCAAGCACCTGGATGCCGTCGAAATGGTCGCGGATGTGTGAGAAGCGGGCGTGCATGGTGCAGGTGACGATCTCCTCGACGGGGGCTTCAAGCGCGCTCGACAGGTAATGACGGTGTGCTTCCATGCCATCCCGGTCCAGGCCCTCGCGGGTGTCCACATGGTTCAGTCGGATGCGATCAACGACACAGCGCGAGCAGCTCTCCGGATTGGCCCGGGCTTTGCGACGGAATGCTTCCCAGAAGAAGGTGTCGGTGACTTCCGCGAAGTTGCGGATGTCACCCAGGCAGTCGTCGACCCAGTCCAGCACGTCCTGGTCCTCGAGCACCTCATTGATCGCTTCGCGGAGGAGCCAGTCGAAGCCCAGCGCCGTCTTGTGGGCATAGACCTTGCGGTACATCTGGTAACGGGAATAGACGAAGTCCTCCAGCGCACCCAGCCCTTTCTGGGTGACGGCGAGCCCCAACCAGGGCGAGTCCAGGCTCCAGCCGAAGCGCAGGTTGTTCAGCAGGTGGTCGAGATTGAACCCACCGATGGTGACGGAGGAATGGAAACCATCACGAAGCATGTAGTCGGCACGGTCGGCATCAATCTCGCCGGAGACCACGGATGAGAGCAGGTCCATGACCAGTCGGGGAACGGCTGAGGTTTCCAGCGCTCCGGCGTGGGCATCCGGTCCGGCGATGAAGGCCCAGAAAGTGCGGGCATGGTACTGGAAGCGTTCACTGGGAGCGGGCTCGGTCGTCTCCATGACCCCCAGAACGTCCCGGATCTCGATGCCGAAGCGGCCGGGCAGGTCCATATCCGACAGAACCTCCCAGGCGATGCGTACGGAATAGTGCTCATGTTCCAGCACGTCCGGGACCGCCGGGTAGAACGGTGAGGTGTCCACGCCGGCCCACAGCTGCTCGAAACGCCCCGGCGCCTGCATGAGGCGCTGGATCCGGTCCGCCTGATTGAACTGGTGTGAGAAGCTGGAGTGGCCGCTGTCGTGAAGAAGGCAGGCGAGGCGGATCACTTTCGCCATGTAGTCGATGGCATCCAGCTGCTCAAACGTCAGTTCCGGCCTGCGGCTGAGCTGGCGTTCGCGCAGGTAAGCGTCCATCATGGCGCGGAACATCCGGTCGCCTACATGCATCACGCCGATACTGTGCAGAAAACGCGAGTGGGTCGCGCCGGGAAAGACCAGGCTGAGGATGTCGTTCTGGCAGATATTGCGCAGGCGCTGGAAGAGACGGTGGTCAATGACCTCCACCTCATGGCGGTGCAGGCGGATGCCGCCATGGACGGGATCCATGATCAGCTTGTCGTAGGCTCCGAGAAGGTCGTCCAGGGCACTTCGCATCATCAGGGCTTTCCGCTTGCCTATGTCGCGCAACAGGGCCAGACTCTAGCACATCAGTCACGCCCGCGTACCGCCGTGCCGGGCCGGAACTTCGCTGTCGCCGGAAACCGTACCCATGGCCACCCGCACGGAACAGATTCTGATCATCGACGCGGATTCAGCGAGCCGTAATGAGCTCCGCCGGCATCTGCAGGCACGCGGCTATTACGTGTCGGTCTTCAAGGGCCTCGCGGAGGGACTGGCGGCCCTTGGAACAACCCAGCCCGACGTGATCTTCGCGGATCTGCCGCCCGCGCGGATCAGTGAACTCGCGCGCGAAGCGGCCATCGGAGATGTGGAGGTGCCCGTTATCGCGCTGACCGCCGCGACGACCGCCGAAGAGGTGGTGGCCGCCATGCGGGCCGGTGCCTCCGAGGTCGTGCTCAAGCCACTCAAGGACAAGAGCGCGGTGGATGATGCGCTGGGTAAGCTGTTCGAGCGGGTCCGCGTGGCCCGGCTCAACGAGGTTTACCGAGAGGAACTGGAGCGCAAGAATCTGAATCTGCGGGAGGGCATTTCCGAGCTGCGCGCCGACCAGAGCGCCGGTCGCAAGGTCCAGATGAAAATGCTCCCGGATCCCGACCAGGCCATGGCCGGGGTCGTGATGACCCACCGGGTCCAGCCCTCCCTTTACCTCAGCGGCGACTTCCTGGACTACATGAAGCTGGACGAGAACCTGAGTCTCGTCTACATCGCGGATGTGTCCGGTCACGGGGCGAGTTCCGCGTTCGTGACCGTGCTGCTTAAGAACCTGACAAACCGGCTCCAGCGTAATCTGAGACGTGGCTCCAGTGACGACATACTGAATCCGGAACGGTTTCTGCAGCGGGTGAACCACGAACTGCTTGATACGGGGCTGGGCAAACACGTGACCCTGTTTGTGGGTTTGGTGGACACCCAGGCCCGGGAGCTGCGGTACTCGGTGGGCGGGCATTTCCCCATGCCGATCCTGCTGGACGGGGGAGGCGCGCGCTTTCTGGAGGGCAGTGGGCTGCCGGTGGGGCTGTTCAGGGAACCCGACTGGGTGACGTACCGGGAGCCGCTGAACCCCGGTTTCCGGCTTATCCTGTTCTCCGATGGCATCCTCGAGGTGATCGAGGCCGGGAGCCTGGACCAGAAGGAGGCGCGGTTACTTGAACTCGTGCAATCAGGGCGTCACACTGTCGAAAGACTCAGTGAGTCGTTACAGATCGAGGCAATGGAAGAACTCCCTGATGACATTGCGATAGTGACGGTAACCGACGGGCGTGCTGCTGATGAATGATTGCAAGATTCTGCAGGCTCAGGAACGGGGTATCTACGTACTCAAGTTCATCGGAGAAGTGCGTCTCAATCTCTGTTCCACACTGGATCAGATCATTGACGACATGTTCGGCAACCCCGAGTTCCGGACTGTGGTGGTGGACCTGACTGAAACCGAGGTTATCGACAGCACCACACTCGGGCTTCTGGCCAAGATTGCCATGGCCTCCGAGGAGCGCAGCCACTTCCTGCCCACGCTCATCACCACCAACCCCGACGTCACCCGCATCATCCACTCCATGGGGTTTGATCGCATTTTCCTGATCGTGCGCGAACCGGCGCGGGATCCGGAAGAACTCGAGGAGATTCCGCTCATGAGGGCCAGCGAGCAGGAAGTCCGGGACAAGGTCCTGGATGCCCATCGGACCCTGATGAGCATGAACCACCACAACCAGGAGCAGTTCCAGAACCTGGTGCGCGCCCTGGAATGCGAAGCCTCGTGAGCCAACCCGCAATCACGGAATAAGCCCGCTTCATGGAGAACAGGATTCAGACCACTGTGCTCGGCGGTGGCAGTTTCGGTACCGCCATGGCCCAGGTGCTGGCGGAAAACGGCCATCCCGTTCAACTCTGGATGCGCAGTGCCGAAAGAGCGGACGAGATCCGCCGCACCCGGGTCAACAGCCCCTACTTCCCGGAACTGAAGCTACACCCGCTGGTTGAGCCCACGACCGACATGGGCGACGCGATTGAGCAGGCGGACCTGGTGTTCGTGGCCCTTCCCAGCAAGGTCTTCCGGGAGGTGATTCGTGGGGCTGCCGGCTATTTCCACGAACACCAGATGGTGGTCAGTCTGACCAAGGGCATTGAGCGGGAAGGATTCCGGTTGATGAGCGAGGTGCTCAGGGAGGAGTTGCCGGGGGTCCGGGTTGGGGTTCTCAGTGGCCCCAACCTCGCCGGTGAGCTGGTTCAGCACGAGATCACCGCCTCCGTGATCGCGTCCGAGGACCGGGAGCTCCGGGAACGGGTCCAGGAGACACTGGGGAACGCCTATTTCCGGATCTACGCGAACCTGGACGTCTATGGGGTGGAGCTCGGCGGTGCGCTCAAGAACATCTACGCCGTGGTTTCGGGCCTGGCAGCCGCCCGCGACATGGGTGAAAACACCAAATCCATGCTGATTACCCGCAGTCTGGCTGAAATGAGTCGGTTCGCCGTCAGCATGGGCGCCAACCCCATGACCTTCCTCGGCCTGGCCGGGGTCGGCGACCTGATCGTGACCTGTACCTCGAACCTGAGCCGGAATTACCGGGTGGGCTATGCCGTGGGTAAGGGGCAGACTCTGGAGGAAGCGGTTGCGGAACTGGGGCAGGTAGCCGAGGGCGTCCGAACGCTGGAACTGGTTCACGAGAAGGCCATGGCGATGGGCGTCTACATGCCATTGGTGAGGGGGCTCTACGAAATCCTGTACCGGGATGCGTCCATTGAGGACGTTGTCAGCGCCCTTATGAACGCCACCCAGAACAGCGACGTGGAATTCATCCTGCCCCGTCAGGACGGCGCCAGCTCCCCGATCTGAATCCGATCAGCCGGCCCGGATTTGACGCCCCAGCGTCTCCAGTGCCTGGTCCAGGGCCGCAGCGGGAGTGTAGAAATGCGGTGAGAAACGGATGCCGCCGCCCCGATTCGCGCAGATCACATTGTCTTCCGCCAGCCTCTGACAGAGATCGCGATTGTCCCGGTCCGCGACGTGGACCGTGTAGATGCCGAGCCGGCGCTCCGGGTCGTCCGGCGTGATCGGGCTGACGCCCGGAATGCCGGCCAGGCCGCTGGCAAGGTGGGCGATACGCTGGTCGATGCGCTCCCGGACCTGTTCCAGGCCCACCTCAAGAAGCAAGCCGGTGCTGGCTTCAAGCGCGTGCGCGGCGAGGAGGTTGGGGCTGCCACACTCAAAGCGCCGGGCGTCCGGCGCAGGCTCCCAGTCCCTG
>JABAHQ010007143.1_pt3 | contig 13497 bp, 11 predicted proteins | sample 7062091 | NCBI WGS metagenome assembly JABAHQ01 (sample SAMN14534359, study PRJNA622989) | marine sediment metagenome | biome: marine biome [ENVO:00000428]; feature: marine pelagic biome [ENVO:01000023]; material: deep marine sediment [ENVO:00002113] | place: India: Gulf of Kutch | collected...
GACATCACCCGCGAGCGGGGCACCGAGTACCTCAAGACGTTCATCAACTTCGGATCGCCGGCGGGCATGCCGAACTGGGGCGAGTCGGGCGTGCTCACGGATGGGGAAGTGGGCATGATGGCCCGCTTTCTCCAGTACGATCCGCCGGTCCCACCGGAGTTCAGCCTCTCGAAGATGAAGTCGACCTGGGAGGTCCTGGTGCCGCCGGGCAAGCGGCCGAGCAAGCCGCAGCATCGCTACAACATCGAGAACATGTTCTCGGTGACGCTGCGTGACGCGGGCAAGGTCGCGATCATCGACGGCGACAGCAAGAAGATCATCGGCACGGTCGATACCGGATACGCCGTGCACATCTCGCGTCTCTCGGCATCGGGCCGTTATGTCTACACTATCGGCCGCGACGCCCGCGTCAACCTGATCGATCTGTACATGAATCCGCCCCGGACCGTGGCGCAGATCGACGTAGGTCTCGAGGCGCGCTCGGTGGAGACCTCCAAGTACGAGGGCTGGGAGGACAAGTGGGCGATCGCCGGCACTTACTGGCCGCCGCAGTACGTGGTCATGAAGGGCGATACGCTGGAGCCGGTGAAGGTCGTCTCGACCCGGGGCATGACGGTGGACGGGCAGGAATACCATCCCGAGCCGCGCGTGGCGGCGATCGTCGCCTCGCACCAGCGGCCGGAGTTCATCGTCAACGTCAAGGAGACGGGCAAGGTGCTGATGGTCGATTACACCGACCTCGACAATATCAAGGAAGTCACGATCGACGCCGCCCGTTTTCTCCACGACGGCGGCTGGGATGCCACCCGGCGGTACTTCCTCACGGCGGCCAACCAGTCGAACAAGATCGCTGTGGTCGATTCCAAGGACGACAAGCTCGAGGCCATGATCGAGGTGGGCAAGATCCCGCACCCCGGGCGCGGCGCGAACTTCGACGATCCGAAGTACGGGCCGGTGTGGGCCACGGGGCACCTTGGCGACAACACGATCTCGGTGATCGGCACCGATCCGGAGGGTCATCCCCAGCACGCCTGGAAGGTGGTGCGCACCCTGAAGGGCCAGGGCGGGGGCAATCTCTTCATCAAGACCCATCCGAAGTCGAACCATCTCTATGTCGATACCGCGCTGAATCCGGACGAGAAGAAGAGCCAGAGCGTGGTCGTGTTCGACATAAACAACCTCGAGGATGGGCACAAGGTGTTGCCCATCGCCGAGTGGTCGGGCATCGAGGAGGGCCCGCGCCGGGTCGTGCAGCCCGAGTACAACAGGGCCGGCGACGAGGTGTGGTTCTCGGTATGGAACAACCAGGATCAGTCCTCGGCGATCGTCGTCCTGGACGACAAGACGTTGAAGCCGAAGAAGGTGATCAAGGACGACCGGCTGGTCACGCCGACCGGTAAGTTCAACGTCTACAACACGCGCCACGATGTCTATTAACGGCAGTGACTAGGAACGAGTAACTAGTAACTAGGACTTGATGGCACGCGATGGCCCGGAACGGCCAAGCGTGGAGTCGGGGCCGGGCGGGCGTGCAGCCCGGCCCCGCTCATTTATCAGGGCCGGACGTCCGTAGGGCACGGGCGATCACGGGTCGGGTTGCGGCGATCCTGCTGACTTCACTGCTGGTGACCGTGAGCGGGGCCTGCGGCGCCGAGCCACCCTCCACNNATCACTCTGCAGGGCGGGCTGGGGCCGGCGCTCACGGCGCCGGCGCTCGCGGACAAGCCCGCGTCGTTGCTGGTGACGACGATCCTCGAGGGGCGCAGGGGCACGGCGATGCCGCCCTGGCGTCGCTTTCTCACCCCGGAGGAGGCACGTTGGCTGGTGGATCAACTGCAGTCGGGGGCGCTCTGACGCGCGGCCCCGGCCGGCTGGGGGCCCTGCTGGCCGCGGTGGTGCTCGCCGCCTGTGCGGTCCCGCGCGGGACGGGCGACCTCGGCATCGTCGTCGAGCGGGCCGCGGGTCGGATCATGATCGTCGATACCAGCGCCCGGCAGTCGCTGGCGGCGGTGGCGGGGCTGGGCGACCTCTCACATGCCTCCGCCGTTTACTCGCGCGACGGACGGTTCGCCTATGTCTTCGGCCGCGACGGCGGCCTCTCGAAGGTCGATCTGCTCAAGGGGGCGGTGACCCGCCGCGTGGTGCAGGCGGGCAACAGCATCGGCGGCGCCATCTCCCAGGACGGCCGGCTCGTCGCGGTCTCGAACTACGAGCCGGGCGGGGTCCGGGTCTTCGACGCCCAGAGCCTCGAGCCCGTCGCCGATATCCCGGCCCGCTACGGGTCGGACGGCGAGCGCTCCAAGGTCGTCGGGCTGGTCGATGCGCCCGGGCAGCGTTTCGTCTTCAGTCTGTTCGATGCCGGGGAGATCTGGGTCGCCGACCTCTCCGATCCCGATGACGTGCGCGTCATGCGATTCCGCGATGTCGGTCGTCAGCCTTACGACGCGCTCATCACGCCGGGCGGGCGCTACTACATCGCGGGGCTCTTCGGCGAGGACGGGCTGGCGCTGCTCGACCTGTGGCATCCGGAGCGGGGCGTCAAGCGCGTGCTCGATCATTACGGGCGCGGCGAGCGCCGGCTCCCCGTCTACAAGATGCCGCACCTCGAGGGCTGGGCGATGGCCGGAGACTACGCCTTCCTGCCTGCGGTGGGCCGGCACGAGCTGCTGGTGATCGACCGGAGGACGTGGCAGGAGGCGGCGCGGCTCGACGTGCACGGGCAACCGGTGTTCGCCGTGGCCAGCCCGACCGGGCGCGAGGTTTGGGTGAACTTCGCCTTCCCCGACAACGGGACCGTGCAGGTGATCGACGTCGCAGCGCTCGAGGTCGCCGACACCCTGCGGCCCGGCAAAGGCGTGATGCACATCGAGTTCACGCCGCGCGGCGAGCAGGCGTGGCTCTCGGTGCGCGACGAGGACCGCGTGGAGGTCTACGATGCGCGCACCCACGAGCGCATCGCAGCGCTGGCGGCGGACAAGCCGAGCGGCATCTTTTTCACCGCGCGCGCGGGAAGGATCGGGCTTTAGGGGGCGGAGGTCGCGATGGTGATCGGCGAAATGCAGGCGGCCGTATCGCTCACGGCGCTGGAGCGTCGGCTGTTGAGCGATCTGCAGCGAGGGTTCCCGGTCGTCTCCCGGCCCTTCGCCGAGGTCGCGCGGCTCGCCGGAGCGGATGAGAGGACGGTGCTCGAGGGGTTGCAGCGCATGCAGAGCGAGAACGTCATCAGCCGCGTCGGACCGGTCTTCCGCCCGCATTGTGTGGGCGCGAGCACCCTGGCGGCGATGGCGGTGCCCGCCGAGCGGCTCGAGGCGGTAGCGGGCCTGGTCAGCGCCTATCCCGAGGTGAATCATAACTACGAGCGCGAGCACGACATCAACCTGTGGTTCGTGGTGACGGCCAGATACCGTGCGCGTGTCCGTGAGGTGCTCGCCGACATCGAGCAGCGCACGGGGCTCGAGGTCTTGAACCTCCCCATGCTCGCCGATTATCACATCGATCTCGGCTTCCCGCTGCCCTGGGAGGAGGGGCCCGCGACGGCTCGCAAGAGGGGCGCCGCCGTGCCCCGCAGCACGGACCTCACCCGCAGCGCCGACGCGCGTCGCTTGATCGCGGCCACCCAGGGCGGGCTGGCGCTGGTCGCGCGGCCCTACGAGTCTGTGGCGCGTGAGGCGGGGCTGTCGGAGGCCGCGGCGATGGGCTATCTGCGGATGTGGCTGGAGACGGGCGTCGTCCGGCGCATGGGGATCGTGGTGCGCCACCACGAGCTCGGCTATCGCGCCAACGCCATGGCCGTGTGGGACGTTCCGGACGGCGACGTGGACGCCCTCGGCCAACGTCTCGCGCACGAGCGCCAGGTCACCTTGTGCTACCGTCGCCCGCGGCGCCGGCCGCGGTGGCCCTACAACCTGTTCTGCATGGTCCACGGTGCCGATCGGGCGGCGGTGCGGGCCGAGGTCGAGGCGCTGGCGGTGAGACACGGCCTGGGGCATGCACCCCGCGCCGTGCTGTTCAGTCGTCGGCGCTTCAAGCAGCGCGGTGCCTGGTACGAATCGACGCCCGAGGCCCGGCCGCGGTCGAGCTCGGCCGTGGAGGCGGTGTGATGGACGCGCGCGATCGGGCTTTGGTCAATGCCTTGCAGGGCGGATTCCCGATCACGGAACGGCCGTTCGCGGAGGCGGGCGCGCGGCTTGGGATGGGCGAGACCGAGGTGATCGCCCGTGTCGAGCGTCTGACGGCCGAGGGCGTGCTCAGCCGTTTCGGGCCGCTCTACGACGCCGAGCGCCTGGGCGGCGCGGTGACGCTGGCCGCCATGCAGTTGCCGCCGGGGGTGCTCGAGCAGGTGGCCGAAACCGTGAATGCCTTTCCGGAGGTCGCGCACAATTACGCGCGCGATCACGAGTTCAATCTGTGGTTCGTGGTGAGCGTCGATAGCCCGGACCGGCTCCAGCCGGTCCTCGATGAGATCGAGCACCGGACCGGCTACAAGGTCTATGCGTTTCCGAAGCTCGAGGAGTACTACGTCGGGCTTCGGCTGGAGGTGTGAGCGCACCATGAGCGAGGCGGTCTCCAGCGCCGATACCCTTGCACCCGCCAGCGGCGGCATCCCGATCGATGTCGTGGATCGGCGCATCATCGCCGCCACGCAGGAGGGGCTGCCGTTGGTGGCGCGCCCCTACGATGTCGTGGCCGCCGAGGCGGGCGTCACGCCCGAGGAGGCCATGCGGCGCATCGAACGGATGCTCGCCGCCGGGATCATCCGGCGCATCGGGGTCGTTCCCAACCATTATGCCTTGGGCTACCGGGCGAACGGCATGTCGGTGTGGGATGTGCGCGATGCCCGAGTCGGTGAGCTCGGTGAGCGGGTCGGCGCATTGCCCTTCGTCAGCCACTGCTATCACCGCCCGCGGCATCCGCCCATGTGGCCGTACAACCTCTTCGCCATGGTGCACGGGCGCGACCGCGAGGAGGTCGAGGCGCAAGTGACCGAGATCGCCGCCGCGCTCGGTTCCGAGGTGCGGCGCTATGCGGTTCTCTACAGCACGCGGCTCCTGAAGAAGACGGGCTTGAGGATTGATGCAGATCAAGGCCGGCGCCCGCGCCGCGGTTAAGGTGGCAGAAAAAAGGGGAGGTACAGCGACCGTGTTTCGGATCACCCAATATCTTGCGGCGTTGCGGCGCCCGGGCCCCGTGCCCTTGCCGAGGGCCCCGGCGGGGCCGGTGGTGATCTGGAATCTCGTGCGTCGCTGCAACCTCACGTGCAAGCACTGCTACTCCACGTCCGCCGACCGCGATTTTCCCGGAGAGCTCGATACCGCCGAGGTCTTCTCGGTGATGGACGATCTGCGGGCCTATCGAGTGCCGGTGCTCATCCTGTCCGGCGGCGAGCCGCTCATGCGTCCCGATATCTTCGAGATCTCCCGGCGCGCGAAGGCGATGGGCTTCTACGTCGGGCTCTCCAGCAACGGCACACTGATCGACCGGCACAATGTCGGGGCGATCGCGGCGGCGGGCTACGATTACGTAGGTGTCAGCCTGGATGGCCTGGCCGCCACGCACGACCGGTTCAGACGCAAGTCGGGGGCCTTCGACGAGGCCCTCAACGGCATCCGTCTATGCCGGGATCACGGCATCAAGGTCGGAATCCGCTTCACCCTGACCCAGGACAACGCCGGTGATCTGCCCGGTCTGCTGGCGCTCATGGAGCAGGAGGACATCGACAAGCTCTATCTGTCGCACCTGAACTACGCGGGTCGCGGCAACCGCAACCGGCGCACCGACGCCCTGGGCGAGACCACGCGCCGGGCGCTCGAGCTCCTGTTCGAGCGCTGCTGGGAGGAGCTCGGGCGCGGGGTGCGTCGGGAGTACGTGACCGGGAACAACGACGCGGACGCGGCGTACCTCCTGCGCTGGGTCGAGAGGCGCTCGCCCGCCGACGCCACGCGGCTGCGCCCGGCGCTGCGTGCCTGGGGCGGCAACGCGACGGGCGTGCACATCGCCAACATCGATAATCTGGGCAATGTCCACCCCGATACGTTCTGGTGGCACTACGCGCTCGGGAACGTGCGCGAGCGGCCGTTCTCGGCGATCTGGGACGATGTCTCCGATCCCGTGCTCGCCGGGCTGCGGCGCAAGCCCCGGCCGGTGAAGGGGCGCTGCGCCGATTGCCGGTATCTCGACATCTGCGGCGGCAACACGCGCGTGCGCGCCTATCAGCTCACCGGCGACCTGTGGGCCGCGGACCCCGGTTGCTATCTGACCGACACGGAGATCGGATTGCACGCCGCGCCCGGCGACCGGGCAGCGACAGCCGATGAGGCGATGTAGCGATGGACTATCTGCCCGTCATGCTCGACGTGCGGGGCCGGCCGGTGACGGTCGTGGGCGGCGGGACCGTCGCAGCCCGCAAGGTCGAGCTGCTGCTGCGTGCCGGCGCGCGCGTGACGATCGTCGCCCCCGAGCTGGAGCCCGGACTGGCGGCCCGCCGCCGGGCGGAGGAGGTGAGCTACCTCGAGGCCCGCTTCACGCCGGAGCGGCTCGGCGACTGCGCCCTGGCGATAGCGGCGGCCGACGAGCCGCAGGTCAACGCCGAGGTCTCGGAGACGGCACGGGCACGGGGAATCCCCGTCAACGTCGTCGATCGCCCGGAGCTCTCGAGCTTCGTCATGCCGGCGATCGTGGATCGCTCGCCGCTGGTGGTCACCGTATCGAGCGGTGGGCGTGCGCCCGTGCTCGCACGGCTGGTGCGGGCCCGCGTCGAGGCCATGTTGCCCGCCGCCTACGGGCGGCTCGCAGAGTGGATGGGTCGCTGGCGCGACACGGTCAAGCAGCGCTTGCGCGAGGCCGGAGCGCGGCGACGTCTGTGGGAGGCCGTGGTGGAGGGGCCGATCGGTGAGAAGATGCTCGCCGGCCGCGAGCGCGAGGCCGAGGCCGCGTTGGCGAATACGCTGCGCCGTGGCACGTGCGGTGCGGGCGAGGTCTATCTGGTCGGGGCCGGTCCCGGCGATCCCGACCTGTTGACGGCGCGCGCGCTGCAGCTCATGCAGCGTGCGGAGGTGATCGTCTACGACCGCCTGGTGGGTGACGGCGTGCTCGACCGCGCGCGCCGCGACGCCGAGCGGATCGATGTCGGCAAGGCCGCGCGGTGCCACCCGGTCCCGCAGGCACGGATCAACCAAATGCTCGTCGATCTCGCGCGACGGGGCAAGCGGGTTTTGCGGCTCAAAGGGGGCGACCCGTTCCTGTTCGGCCGCGGTGGGGAAGAAGTCGAGCATCTGCAGCGGGCCGGGGTCCCGTTCCAGGTCGTGCCGGGCGTGACCGCCGCGCTCGGCTGCTCGGCTTACGCAGGCATCCCGCTGACGCATCGTGATTACGCCCACGCCTGCCTCTTCGTCACCGGGCATCTCAAGGACGGCGGCCTGGATCTGCCGTGGGACGCCCTGGTGCAGCCTAAGCAGACCGTGGTGATCTACATGGGCCTCGGCGGTTTGCCGCAGCTCTGCCGAGAGCTCGTGCGCCGCGGGCTGCCCGGCCACTGGCCCGCGGCCCTCATCGAGCAGGGCACGACACCGCGCCAGCGCGTCGTCAGCGGGACGTTGAGCAGCCTGCCCGCGCTCGCCAGGGCCGCGGCGGTGCAGCCGCCCACCTTGGTGATCGTCGGCGAGGTCGTGCGCCTGCGAGACGAGCTGGCTTGGTTCGGCGCCGGGCCGGTGCCCGCCGTCGCCGACGCACGCTAGCCTCGACGCGATGAGCCCCCGCCTCGTCTCCCGCAGGGAGCACGCTGAGGAGCCGGCGAGTTCACGAGAAACGAGCGGGTTCGATCTTTATCCGGGAGCGACCGCACGGGAAGGATGCTCTTGACATTGAGATCCTCGGTGGCCTTCGTGTCGTCTCTGCGCTCTCGGTTTGAAGGATCCCTCATCCGACCGCGCCGGATCGTGCCGTGCGGCGGCGGGTTGGCCGCGGCCTTGATAGCGTTGTGGATCCCCCTCGCGGTATGGGCCGAGCCCGGCGGTCGCGCGCTTTACGACGAGCACTGCGCGAGCTGCCACGGTGAGTCGCGGCTCGGCGGCACGGGCCCCGCGTTGCTGCCCCAGACGCTGACACGTCTCGATCGCGGGGAGGCCGCCGACGTCATCCGGCGCGGGCGTCCCGCCACCCAGATGCCGGGCTTCGGCGAGCGCCTGGAGGGGGATGCGCTCGAGGTGCTGGTGGATTTCATCTACGCGTCGCCGGCGCGACCCCCGCGCTGGGGCCTGGCGGCCATACGCCAGAGCCGGGTCGTGCACCACCCGCCGGACACGCTGGCGGACCGACCGGTCTTCGAGGCGGATCCGCTCAACCTGTTCGTGGTGGTGGAGAAGGGCGATCATCACGCGACGATACTCGACGGGGATCGCTTCGAGCCCATTCATCGCTTCGCCACGCGCCCCGACCTGCACGGCGGCCCCAAGTACTCGCCCGACGGGCGCTACGTGTACTTCGGCTCGCGCGGGGGCTGGGTGAGCAAGTTCGACTTGTACAATCTCGAGACGGTGGCCGAGGCGCGGGCGGGGATCAATACGCGCAACATCGCCGTTTCCGACGACGGGCGGCTCGTGCTCGTCGGCAACTATCTGCCGCGCACGCTGGTGCTGCTCTCGGCCGCCGACCTCGCACCGGTCGCTGTGCTGCCGGTGCGGGGGCGAGAAGGGGAGAGCTCTCGGGTGAGCGCCGTGTATACCGCCGCGCCCCGCGGCAGCTTCGTGGTGGCCCTGAAGGACATCAAGGAGGTGTGGGAGATTCCTTATCGCGGCGTGGGTGACCCGTTGCCGGTCCACCGCGGACCCATGCACGAATACCGGGCCTCGCACGCGTCGCCTCGGCCGACGGCGGGGGATTGGGGCATCAGGCGCATCGAGACGGACGATTACCTGGACGACTTTTTCTTCGGGCCGCGCTACCGCTATCTCGTGGGCGCCTCGCGCGAGGGCGGCGCCCAGGTGCTGAACCTCGATGCCGGGCGCGTCGTGGCCCACCTCGATCTGCCCGGCTTTCCCCATCTCGGCTCCGGCATCACCTGGCGCCACGAGGGTCGCCCGGTGCTGGCCACGCCGAACCTCAAGGAAGGGGCGCTGAGCGTCATCGACATGGAGCGGTGGAAGGTCATCAAACGGATCGAGACGGCGGGGCCGGGCTTCTTCCTGCGCAGTCACGAGAATACGCCTTATGCGTGGGCGGACGTCTTCTTCGGTCCCCACCGCGACGAGGTGCACGTCATCGACAAGCGCAGCCTCGAGATCGTGAAGACCCTGCGTCCCGCGCCGGGCAAGGTCGCCGCGCACGTCGAGTTCACGCGCGACGGCCGTTACGCCCTGCTGAGCATCTGGGACCGTGACGGCGCGCTCGTCGTCTACGACGCCCGGAGTCTCGAGGAGGTGAAGCGCATCCCCATGAGCAAGCCCTCCGGCAAATACAACGTCTATAACAAGATCCATCTCTCGCCCGGCACGAGTCACTGACCGGCGTCCCGTGCACGGCGTGGCGGCGGCCGCGTTGACAAATATCATGGCGCGCGGGCGGACGAGACCCCATCATTTCAGTTTTAGTCCGCTGGACATGCCGATCGCGCGAACTCCCCGTGACGCTGGCGCAATACGTCAACACTTTCGGACAGGCCCTCAAGCGGCGCTACGGCGAGCGAGTGCACAAGCTGGCGCTGGATGCCGGTCTCACGTGCCCCAACCGCGACGGGAGCCTGGGCCGAGGCGGCTGCACGTTCTGCAACAACGCCTCGTTCAGCCCCAACGACCGGCGCCCGCCGGACGTCGCCGCGCAGCTCGAGGCCGGCCGGCAGGTGGTGCGGCGCCGCACCGGCGCCCGTCGTTATCTCGCCTACTTCCAGGCCTATACCAACACGTATGCGGACGTCACGCGGCTGCGCGCGCTCTATGAGCGGGCGCTGAGCGCGCCCGACGTCGTCGGGCTGGCGGTCGGCACGCGGCCCGATTGCGTCCCGGGTGAGGTGCTGGACCTGCTGGCGGGCTATCGTGAGGCGGGCTTCGAGGTGTGGCTCGAGCTCGGTCTGCAGTCGGCCTTCGATCGAACGCTCGCGCGCGTCAATCGCGGCCACGACTTCGCCGCCTACCGCCGCGCGGTCGTCGCCGCCCGCGGGCGTGGCCTGCCCGTCTGCACGCATCTCATCGTCGGGCTCCCCGGCGAGCGCCCGGCGCACGCGCAAGTCACCCTGTCGCGGGTGCTCGACCTCGGGGTCGACGGGCTGAAGCTGCATCCGCTGCACGTAGTCCGCGGCACGCGGCTGGCCGGCGAGTGGCGGCGCGGCCATTATCGACCGCTCGCCCTGGAGGAGTACGTGGCGTGCGCCGCGGACCTGATCGAGCGCACGCCGCGGGCGGTGGTCTACCATCGCTTGACCGGCACCGCGCCGCCCGCGGTGCTGCGCGCGCCGGACTGGTGCGCGTCGAAGTGGCGCGTGCTGAACGGCATCGAGGCCGAGCTGGTCGCGCGCGGCGGGTATCAGGGCAAGGTCCTTGGAGAGGGGGCGCCATGGGGGGAGCGAGCAGACGCGTGGAACTGGTGTGTCCCGCCGGCTCAATGCCCGCTCTGAGGGCGGCGGTCGGCAACGGGGCCGATGCCGTCTACGTCGGGCTGCGCGGCGAGACCAACGCCCGCAACTTCCCCGGGCTCAACTTCGAGCCCGACCGGTTGCGCCAGGCGATCGATCTCGCCCAAGCGGCAGGCGTGCGCGTGTTCATGGCGGTCAACACTTATCCCACGCCGCGGCGCTGGGCGGAGGCCGCGAGGGCTATCGATCACGCCGCGGGGCTCGGCGTGGACGCCCTGATCCTCGCCGATCCGGGCCTGCTGCGCTACGCTGCGCGACGATATCCGTACCTGAGGCTGCACCTCTCGGTGCAGGCCTCGGCCACCAATCGCGACGCCATCGCCTTCTACGACGAGCAGTTCGGCGTGCAGCGCGTGGTGCTGCCCCGCGTGCTGTCGCTCGCGCAGGTGCGTCGGGTGGTCGAGGGCTGTCCCGTGGGGGTCGAGGTGTTCGGCTTCGGCAGCCTCTGCGTGATGGCGGAAGGGCGGTGCACGTTGTCGTCTTACGTGACCGGCGAGTCGCCCAACCAATGCGGGGTATGCGCGCCGGCCCGAGCGGTGCGGTGGGTGGAGACCGAGCGAGGACGCGAGGCCCGCCTCAACGGGGTGCTGATCGATCGTTTCGGCGACGAGGAGGCCGCCGGCTATCCGGTCCCGTGCAAGGGGCGCTATCGGGTCGCCGGACGGGTGCTCCATGCCATCGAGGAGCCGACGAGCCTCAACGTGCTCGACATTCTGCCCGAGCTCGTACGGCTCGGCGTGGCCGCGCTCAAGATCGAGGGCCGCCAGCGCAGCCCGGCCTACGTCGCGCAGGTCACGCGCACGATGCGCGAGGCGCTGGACGCCTGCCAGGCCGATCCCGACCGCTTCGTCCCGCGGCCGGAGTGGCTGGCGGCGCTCGATCGCCACTCCGAGGGCCGCACGCATACCCTCGGCGCCCTGCAGCGCCGCTGGCAATAAGGCCGTCGCCGGTGGCCGCGCCGTGATGGGGGCGTGACGGCCCAACGCAAAAACGCAAAGGACGCAAAGGGACAAAAGGGTTGGGTTATACGACTTTTAATGGCGATGCTCTTATCGAACGGTCGTCGAGCCCTCCGCGCTTTCGTCGGGTCCCTGCGCAGGAGTCGGCGCTAGCTCGGTAAAGGAGCTCGAGGGTGGCAGGGCACCTGAAGGGGAGCGGGTACTCATAATTTATTTCGTGCCTTCTTCGCGGCCTTGGCGCCCTTCGCGTCTTTGCGTTTGATGTGCCAGCTCCAACAGCCGACGTGATACGCGAGCTTGCTATGAAACTTTCGCTTGGACCGGTACCGTATTTCTGGCCGAGGGACCGAATCGAGGCCTTTTACCGTGAGGTCGAGACCTGGCCGGTGGACGTCGTCTATCTGGGCGAGACGGTGTGCAGCAAGCGCCGGGCGCTGGGGCCGGCCGAGTGGATGACGCTCGCCGGGCGGCTCGAGTCCGCGGGCAAGGAGGTCGTGCTGTCGACGCTCGCGTTGCTCGAGGCCGAGTCCGAGCGCGCCGGTCTCGAGCGCATCTGTGGCAACGGGCGCTATCCCGTGGAGGCCAACGATATGGCGGCCGTCTACCGCCTGGCGTCGCGGGGCGGTTTCGTCGCCGGCCCGCATCTCAATATCTACAACCGCGAGGCGCTCGGCCTGATCGCCGACTGCGGTGCGATGCGATGGGTGCCGCCGGTGGAGCTCGCCGGCGACACCGTGGCGGCGCTGCAGGCCGAGCGTCCCCCGCGTCTGACCACCGAGGTGCTCGCCTTCGGGCGGTTGCCCCTGTCGTTCTCGGCGCGGTGTTTCACCGCGCGCGCCCATGACCTTCCGAAGGACGATTGCGCGTGGCGCTGTGAGGATTACCCGGACGGGCTGGCGCTCGAGACGCAGGAGGGCGGGGGCCTGTTCGCGGTCAACGGCATCCAGCTGCAGTCCGCGGTGCCGTGCAACCTGATCGAGTCGGTGCCGCGCATGGTCGAGATGGGGATCGACGTGCTGCGTATCTCGCCGCTCGCCCGCGGCACGGCCGAGGCGGTCGAGGCTTTCGACGCCGTGCTCCGGGGCGCCCGCGCGCCGGCCGAGGCGCAAGAGGGGCTCGCCTCCTTGAGCCCGGGCGGGTGGTGCAACGGCTATTGGCACGGTTACGCCGGGATGGCATGGGAGCGCCCCGCATGAGGGATGCCGTGCTCTGGGATACCGGCCTGCGCAGCGGTGCGTGCAACCTGGCGTTCGATCGCTGCCAGCGGGCCCGCACACGATGCGCAGGCCTGACAATCCTGCGTCTCCACCGCAGTCACCCCACGGCCAGCATCGGGGCCCACGAGGCGGCGCACCAGTCGCTGAGGCTGAGCTATTGCCGGCGCCGCGGGCTGGCGGTGGTGCGACGGCTCACCGGCGGAGGCGCGTACTATCTCGACCGGGCACAGCTCGGCTGGACGCTCACGGCGGTGCCCCGCGAGGTGGGCGCGACGCTCGCCGAGGTGCTCGAGCGCGCCGGGCGCGGGGTGGCGCGGGGGCTGCGCACCCTGGGCGTGGAGGCCGCGTCCCCCGCCCCGGATGTCGTCGAGGTCGCCGGGCGCAAGCTCGGGGCGGTCTGCGCGCGGCTCGACGCCGGCGTGGTCACCGCGCAGGGCACGCTGCTCGTGGACGTCGACGTCGAGACGATGCTCAAGGTGCTGCGCGTCCCGCGCGAGAAGCTCACGCCGGAAGGCGTCGCGGGCGCGCGCCAGCGTCTGGTCACGCTGAACGAGTTGATGGTCACCGACATGGCGTGGCCCGCGCTGCGCGCGGCGCTCGCGCGGGGGCTCGCCCTCGAGCTGGGGGTCTCGTTCGAGCGGCGGGCGCCGCGGCCCGCGCCGCGCCGCGCCGCGGCCCGCGTGGCGGCCGGCGGTGACGA